>Ga0335078_10000372_pt1 | contig 70648 bp, 60 predicted proteins | sample Lox_Sample_32_FD_206711 | JGI IMG/M metagenome (GOLD analysis project Ga0335078, IMG submission 206711) | Soil microbial communities from Loxahatchee National Wildlife Refuge, Florida, United States - Lox_Sample_3.2 | ecosystem: Environmental > Terrestrial > Soil > Wetlands | place: USA...
GGAAGTAGTAACCAGGCCCGTCGCACAGACCGCGCACGCGGCGAGTATGTAGCCTGGCTTGACTTTTCGAAGAATTGGCGCGCCTGCAAAGCGTCCGACCATGGCGCCCCCCCAATAGAAGGAGACAAAACCAGCGGCAGTGATTGCCGAGAGACCTCCTATCTGGGGTAAACCGAAATAGTTCACCAGAAAGCTTCCAACAGACACTTCCGCACCCACATAAGCGAAGATGCCAATCGCGCCCAAAACAAGATTGCGATGTTTCCAGATCGAATCGTTCACCTCCTCTTTACCGTTTCTGGCGGCCTCAACTTGTGGCAACTTGGACATGCCAATCAAGATCGCCAGTAGCACAAGCGCGAACGCGATGACCGTGTAAGGCATTTTGACTGACGCCGCTTGCTGGACGCGGTAGGCTTGCAGAGCGTGTGGCGTGAGCTTCCTCAACTCTTCCATGGCAAGTGGTGCGGCGCTGAGGATAAGCAGGCCGCCGAGTTTCGGGGCGATTGTGGTTCCCAGCGAGTTGAACGCTTGCGTTAGATCCAGCCGGCTCGACGCCGTTTCCGGTTTTCCCAACAGATCCACGTAAGCGTTGGCGGCCACTTGAAGGCCGGTGATCCCTCCGGCGAGAATCAGGAGGGCGGCTAAAAACAACGCATAGGACGCAGCGGCTGATGCTGGCACGAACAGGAATGCTCCGCAGGCCATCGTTAGTAACCCAATCACCATAGCTCGCTGGTAGCCGATCCTGTTCACGATCTTCGACCATGGCACCGAGAATAGAAAGTACGCAGAAAAGAACGCAAATTGGATCAGCATGACTCCCGCGTAACTCAGGTCAAAGATGGATTTCAGATGCGGCACCAAAATGTCGTTCAGGCAAGTCAGAAAACCCCACATGAAAAACAACGTCGTGATGATTGCTAACGGGCGCGAGTAACTTGCCGTCGCCGCAATAGGCGGGATCTGTGCTTGGCTAGAACTAATCGTGTCTTCTCGAGTTGCCATACTGTTGTCTCACAATCCTGGTAGTTAAAACCACGTTTCAGCCTGGACGCCGTAAGTTAGGCCCGAGGTTCTGTGCTCGAAGGGCACGCCGCCGACAGAGCCGCGGAGCCCATCCGACCAGTTTGCGTACGTCACAAAAGCGCGCAGTACGGGACGGCTAAAGAATTTTCTACCGGCTCCGATTTGCGGCGCAATAGTAAACTTGCGCAGCCAACCGTCATATGAAGGGCTGGGGTTACCGGACAAATCCACGCAGCCAAGTGCGCAGTGTGTGTGGTCGAATCCTGCTTCGAACGCGAGAGAAAGATGTTGTGTGAAGAAAAGCTCCGGTCTCGCGCCGAACGACACCCACTGATTCCAGTCGTGTTGTGGATTACCATCTTTGGTCCGTTGAAAGAGAACCATGGGCATGATGGCGAACCTGTCATTCGGCTGAAACAACACTTGTTCTGTGACTAGAAGCTGTCTAGATCTATCAATAAACGGCGTTGGGTTCTGGATCGTCGTACCATTTCCAGGGTTACTAAAGTTACTCGCCGCTCCGGTTCCGTATTGAACCGAAAAGGTGTGATAGCCGCCGTGCCACTCCAGGAGTTGGTGACGGAATCCGAAGGCGTATCCGTCAGTTGTGGGAATTCTCGTCGCTGCCGGCGTCAGACCACCTTTTGAAGTAGCGAAATCGAACCACGCACCCCATAGACCAGGGGTTGGCCCCTTCACGTCATAGAGCCGCATGTCGACATTGCTCTTCGCTAAGTTGCCGTTTTCGGTGACGATATCGGGCCGGGCAGCGTTCAGAAAACCCACTGCCAGCTTGCCGATACCAACGTGGAGGTCCTCGACGCCTGCGCCGTACCCACTCATGTCCAGTGGATAGAAATCGTCTATATCGATGTGTTGTCGGCGATAGTATCTCTCGCCGGCCCAAAACTTGGCGTCCGGCTGGCTATCACAAATATTTCCCGTTTGGATGAATGCCTCACGGAAGCGAAACTGATCGTTACCAACACCGTTGGGAAAATTTGCGGAATTGGCCGCGTTCGCGGTGTTGGCCTCCACCATGAACTCTGTCTTCATCCACGCCTTGTTCGAATCGTGGTCCGGATTCAGCCAGTTGTTGACAAATATCAATTCGGCGTAGGTTTCCGCTTCGTTGCCCAGGCGGTACTTCGCATCGGCCCCGGGCGCTTCGAAGGCAACCTGCTGTCCGCCCACGCTGTTTAGACCGTAGCCCGATCGAAAATATCCGTGGAATTCAAATTCGCCCACCTGTTGCTGCAGCTTTTCAATCTTTCGATCCGCCTCTTGCAGGAGGTCATAACTCGGTTCCGAGGGAACCTGGCCTTGAAAGTTCGCGCCAACTTGGTTTGACTCTCCGACGGCCGCGGTTTTAGCCGCCCCTTCGGCGGCAAGCTCCGTCGCCGAGATGGTTCCCGCCTTCGGCTCCTCGCTGGAGGCCTTCTCCTTCTGAGCTTGCCGCTCTTGCTGCTTCTGTATCTGCTGTTCTAAAGAGGCGATGCGCTGCTGGAGGTCGCGAGTGGTCTCTTCATACTGCTGCTTCAATTGCTGGAGCTGCCGTTGTAGATCGGTGGTTTCCTGAGCCGAAGCGGTCCCAAGCCCGGCAAGCAGCGCGCCTATGATCCATATCGAGCCTGTAAGACGCCGCCAGAAACGGCCGCCGGTCCTCATCGGAGGACCTCTCTGTAAGAGTGAATCTTGCATCAACGCATCTTTCGTTGGGCATTCACGATTCCAGCCCGAGTTGGATCCACAGGATCCTCTTACTCGCTTTGCTTACAACAGTTGTGAGCATATTTCACCTGGAATGCTGCTTCCGAACAGTTATAGAAGAACCACGTTAATGACGAGCTTTTGTCAATTGACGAACTCGACATCGCCGGCCAGCAACAGCTCCAACTGTCCACGCATCACGAGAAAGCTTCACTCTGTGAGCATTTCATGCCAGTGACTATTGGTGAAAGCGTGACGTCTGGACGGCTATCCATGTGCTGCTATCTGAGGCCTGGGGAACCGAGCGGCGAGCCTTAGTTCAAGGAGGGGAGGCGCATACTTGCAAGTCGGCTACAGCGTTCGTGACGTTCTTCCCGTCTCCAGCATAATGCTCGGCTTCCTGTTCGCTGGTTTCTGGTGGACACTCGATCGAGAACTGGCCTTCAAAGCCGAAGACCGTCATTTCAAGTTCGGAATTGGAATGCTTCTCGTTGCAATGATCTTGCTCGCGGTGTTTGGCGTCGCGTTACCCCTGGGCAAGCTAGCTGACGAGGATCAACACTTTCTCCTATACTATCGCGGTGTCGTTTTGGCGCTCATCACCGTATTCGGATACATGCTCACAGACTTGGGACACTACGGAGTCTTCAAAGCACCGAGGTACAAAACCAAAGCCGAACTCTTTTGGCTCGTTGGGACTGTGGTTGTAATAGCCGGGTGCATTACCAAATGGTGCTTCTCATAGGCGTCTGCGTGCTCCGCACTTGTCGGCGGAGCAACCAGCAGGTTCCTATTCCGAATTACGCTGCGGTTTAGATCCTGGAGGTTGAAGCTCTACAGGATGGCCAGTTTCCGCGGAACGTTGGAGCGCCTCAATAATTCGCACATCGGATGAACCTTCTTCGCCAGAAGATGTTGGGGTCCGTCCGTTGAGCACACAATCAGAGAATTCGGCCAGTTCGCTTGCAAACTGATCCTGCTGGTAAAAAACGCGTTTTGTTGTGACGCCATTAGCGATGAGGTGATGGGTGCAAGGATGGGCGCGTTCGTATGCTGGATCGGATCGCAGCACTGCGTTCGTACCCACGACCTCGTACACCGACTCGCGGGCTGCACCGAAGCTGCACGTGAATGTTGCGACACGGCCCTGAGAGAAACGGAGGATCGCGCTCGTGCTCTCCCCCACCTCGGCAAAGCGTGAATCTTGCAGCTTCGCTTGACACGCGAAAACCTCGCCAGGTTCTGCGTCAAACATGTGACGAGCGGCATTAATGCAATAGATGCCGATATCGTACACGGGTCCGCCACCCAGCCTCTTCTTCAAGCGCACGTTTCCATCCTTGACCAGCATGGTGAGCACTGAGTTAAAAATGCGCGGAATCCCGAGCTGGCCGGAAGTCACGATTCTAACCGCCTCCGAATGCGCTGTGTCGAAGTGCATACGATACGCGATCATGAGCCTGACTTGGTGCTGCCGCGCTTCGCGAATCATTCGTTCACAGTCTCGTTCGGTGACAGCCATGGGCTTTTCGCACAAGACGTGAACTCCCGCCCGCGCGGCGGCTACCGAGTATTCGCAGTGCATGCTATTGGGAAGAGCGATGTAAACCGCGTCTATCTCTCCACTGCGCAGACACCTGTCGTATTGGTCGTATGAATAGGTACACGGAACGAGATATCGTTTGCTCAGTTCTCGCAGTTTGCCGGGATCGCCCGAGACCAGTGCGCGCAATTCGGAATTGTGCGAAGCGTGGGCGAAGGCCGGGAGGATGGCTGCCTGAGCGATATGGCCGAGGCCCACAACAGCGTAACGGGCTTTGCGAGTCGGGGGAGCGGAATTCATCCAGTTGTTAGACGCTCAACACTGGGAATGGCGAATCCCGTACGATTCCATACGTCAGATCCCGCATTCTTCCCAACACGCCTGACCGAAGCGTCCTTCCGATAATGATAGCGTCAGCGGAGCAACGCTGGGCCGCTTCGAGCAGGGCGCCTTTGATTGGACCCTCCACGACGCTAAGATCTGCTTCGCACCCAACCTTGTCCTGGAGATCGGCGAGGCGTTGTAAGGATCCTCTATCCTGATCAGAATCGGCGCCGTCGATTACATGGACGAGGGACAGCTTCGCCTGGACGTCGGCGGCTGCTTGGCTGGCTATGCGAAGCACTCTTTCAGAGTCAGATCCCAAGCTAAGCGCGCAAAGCCACACCCGATGCTCAAGGGGCCGCGGGACGATCGACTCAGCGTGTTCGGTCGTCAACACCGGGCAGTCAGCGTCGTCGAGCACCTTGGCGGTGGTGGAACCAAGCAGCATTCGCCGATATCTCCCGGCATGCGTCGGCATGACGATGAGGTCGAATCCGGATGCCCGGGCGACCTCCGCAATTTGCGGCGCCACATCACCGGATTGCAGCACCCTAGGCGACCGCGGGAATTCAGGCACCAGAAATGACTGGAGTTCGTCCTGCGCAACAGCCTCGCGCGTTTCGGCAATTTCCTGAGGACTTCGCACATAGAGGTCGAATCCATTGTGGCTTGCGAGATCGCATACGTGAATTAGTGTCACCTCCGCGCCGAACAAGTCCGCAGCCCTTATTACGTAAGGGGCCATTGCAGCCGAGGGAGGAGAAAAATCAACCGGAAAAAGAATCTTCTGGATGAACACGTTATTGCCTTCGCACCCCCGCCTTACTTCGATGCACTATTGTCGTGCGGCCCGTAAAGCCTCCAATTTCTGGATCACCGCGTGCGCCAGCTCTTCTTCATGTGGACCAACAGGCTGATCCAGGGCCCCGCCGTGGCTAATTCGAATCCGCAGCAATGCTTCAGCCTTAAAATGCTTGCTCGGGTTCATAACAAGGGCATCCTCGATTGGTATGACTTCGATCTCGCTGTTATTGGCGTGCTGTGGCACAATTTGCTTCGCTACCGCCGTCAAATCTTCCAGCGTCGAGCGTAGGAGCTCATCGTCTCGGTGCAAGTCGCCATTCAGTGGCGATCCATACAAGTCCACATCGAAACCTCTTTGAACCCTGCGCTGAATCGGCGGCGTGCCGAGCGGGTGTTCATCGAGGAGGATGTAATAGGGCGAAACTTCGTGCCGGATGGATGTCCGCCCGAGCAGGTCACTCGTATCGTTGGTCATGCCGTTACTCACAGCAACTCTGGGACCAGATGGTGCGTTTGAATTGTCTCTGAGGGTACGCTAGATAGGTTCGGAGAACCTGATTCGGCCGTGCGCCTCGCGCTGCTGGTGATGTCCCGAAGCGATTGAAACGCTGGGGAAGACAGCTCGTCTTGGGCGACACGCCATGTCCAGTTTCCGCCCGCCCGGCCGGGCACGTTCATCCGGCTTTCTTTGCCCAGATTCAATAGGTCTTGCAACGGAGCCATTGCCAGCGCCGCCGTCGACAACCACGCCAGGCGCATCACAGCCGGAGCCACTTCAGCGCTTTCGCCCGGCGGGCGCTTCAAGTACTCCCACAAATTGCGCTTCTGGTCACTGTTCAATTCTTCGTACCATTGGCGGGTAGTGGCGTTGTCATGCGTACCGGTATACGCGACAGTATTGTGCACAAAATTGTCCGGAAGGTACGGATTGTCCCGATGCCCGTCGAAAGCAAACTGCAGAACTCGCGTCCCAGGTATTTGGAAGTCGTCGCGCAAAGCCTGGACATCGGGCGTGATCACACCCAGATCCTCCGCGACAAAAGGCAGACAACCCAACTCTTTTTGCACCGCCTTGAAAAACCCGGCCCCCGGGCCGGGCGACCATTTGCCGGACCAGGCCGTTTGTGCTCCGGCCGGGACATACCAGGCAGCAGTGAAACCCCGGAAATGATCCAAGCGAATCACGTCAACGTGAGCCAGAAGCGCGCGCAAGCGACCGATACACCATCGATAACCAGTCGCACTAAGGGCATCCCAGTTGTAGACTGGGTTGCCCCACAACTGTCCTTGCGCGCTGAAATAATCGGGAGGAACTCCGGCGACGAATCGCGGCCGGCGGTCGCCGTCCAGCAGGAATAATTCCGGGTTGGCCCAGACGTCGCTTGAGTCGGGCGAGACAAAGAACGGCAGGTCGCCTATCAGTCCGACACCCTTGGCTTTGGCGTGCTCCCTGAGTTGCTCGGCTTGGCGGAACAGTAGGAATTCTGCGAAACGGACTTGATCGATCTCATTGGCTAGCTCGCGTCGAGCTTGAGCTAAGGCATTCGGCCTGCGTTCGACCAAGTCTTCAGGCCATTCAAGATAATACGCGTGGTGGTACTTGCCTTTGAGCGCCCGGAAGAGAGCATAGTCTTCCAGCCAGTGTTCTTGCGCAGCACAAAACTCGTCATAGACAGGCCGCAGGTCGTTCCGCTCGCCAGATTGAAAATATGTCCACGCTCTTTCAAGCAGGCGATGTTTATACGGGATGACCATCTCATATTCAACGTCGTCCGACGCAAAGTGCTCTTCACAATCGTTCGTCCGGAGTAAGCCATCTGAGATTAGGCGCTCGGGACTGATCAGGAGCTCATTGCCGGCAAATGAAGATAGCGATTGGTACGGCGAATTACCATAACCGGTCGGACCGAGCGGCGGTGCCTGCCACCACCCTTGTCCAGCCTCGTGGAGGCGATCCACCCATGAGAATGCCGACTGTCCAAGGTCGCCGATGCCATACGGTGACGGTAGCGAAGTAACATGCAGCAGGATACCGGAACTCCGGTAATCAGGGGGAAACGGCGGTACCCAGTTAACTTCCGAGCGCATTATTCACCATTGCTCGGGCTTCGCTCAGAATAGCGTGAAGATGGGACGCGCTCTGGAAGCTTTCAGCGTAGATCTTATAAATGTTCTCCGTACCAGACGGGCGCGCGGCAAACCAGCCGCTTTTTGCCACGACTTTTAGGCCGCCGATGGGCGCATCATTGCCAGGAGCCTTGGTCAACTTGGCTTTGATCGGCTCACCGGCGAGCTCCGATTCCTTGACATCGTCCAGTGAAAGCTTCCGTAATTTAGTTTTCTGCTCGGGAGTCGCCGGCGCATCGATGCGGGTGTAATAAGGTGTGCCAAACTCTTGGGTGAGCTCGCTGTAATGCTCGCCGGGATCTTTGCCGGTGCGCGCCGTGATCTCAGCCGCCAGCAGGTCCATGATCGGTCCGTCCTTGTCGGTCGTCCACACGGTCCCGTCAAAGCGGAGGAAGCTGGCTCCAGCGCTCTCCTCCCCGCCGAAACAGTACGAGCCGTCGACCAGACCCGGCACAAACCACTTGAAACCCACCGGCACTTCGCTCAGCTCGCGGCCGAGCTTGTGAACCACTCGATCGATCATGCTGCTGCTTACCAGCGTCTTTCCAACGGCGGAGTCCTTACGCCATTGCGGGCGATGTGTGAGTAAGTATCGGATGGCCACCGCGAGGTAATGGTTCGGGTTCATCAAACCTGCAACGGGAGTCACGATGCCGTGCCGATCCGAGTCCGGATCATTCGCAAAGGCCACTTGATAATGATCTTTCAGCTCGACCAGCCGGGCCATTGCGTATGGACTCGAACAGTCCATGCGTATCCTACCGTCGTGATCGACCGTCATGAACGAAAAGGTCGGGTCTATCGTCGGATTGACAACCACTACATCCAGTCCGTAAAAGGCGTTGATCGGTTCCCAGTACGGCCTCGCGGCTCCACCCAGCGGATCTACGGCGAGTTTCAGCCTGGCGGCCCGAATTGCATCCACATCTACGACGTTTTTGAGATCGCGAACGTACGGCACCATGAAATCTTCCTGATGCGTGGAGGGGGCCTGAATGGCTTTGGTATAGGGAACTCGCTTGACGCTCACGTTCCCTGCACGCAACAGCTCGTTCGCACGGTCCTCGACCCAACGCGTCACGTCGGTATCGGCGGGGCCTCCATTGGTTGGGTTGTACTTGAATCCTCCGTCTTCGGGCGGATTGTGCGAGGGCGTGATCACGATGCCATCGGCCAGATGTTCTTTGCGGCTGCGGTTGTAAACCAGAATGGCTCGCGAGATAACAGGGGTTGGAGTTACACCGTCGCCTTGTTGGATCACCGTTTCCACGCCGTTTGCCGCGAGCACTTCCAGTGCCGTGCGCTGCGCGGAGTCCGAGATCGCGTGGGTGTCTTTCCCCATGTAGAGTGGGCCGTCGGTTCCTTGAGCGCGGCGGTAGTCGCAGATTGCCTGAGTAATAGCGAGAATGTGGGCTTCGGTGAATGTGCCGCTCAGAGCCGAACCGCGGTGCCCGCTCGTGCCGAAGCTCACCAGTTGGTTAGGATCGTGCACATCGGGATGGCGCTCAAAGTAATCCCTTTCCAGGCGCGCCACGTCCAGCAGCATCTCCTTGGGAGCCGGTTTGCCCGCCAAAGGCGAAATTATCTCTTGGTTTTCTACAGCACTTGGCATGGTTCCGCCTTCCAAATCTCTCTTGCGTATTCAGCTATGCTGCGATCGCTCGAAAACTTCCCGGAGCTCGCGATATTCAGGATGGCTTTGCGCGCCCATGCGTCGCGATCGGCATACAATGCGCCGAGCCTTTCTTGCGCTTGGCAATACGAGGTCAAGTCCGCTAAGTGCATGTAATAATCCCCGTGCGTCAGCAGCATCTCGCGCAACGGAGCGAACACGCCCGGCTCATCGCGGTTGAAGTGGTCGGAGAAGATCAGGTCCAGAGCCGCTTGCGTCTCGGCCTCATGCTCGTAGTGCCAGTAGGGACTGTACCAGGAGCGGCTGTTCGCTACCTGCTCCGCAGACAGACCAAACAGGAAGACATTCTCTTCGCCTGCTTCCTCGGCCATCTCGATGGTCGCGCCGTCGCGTGTACCGACCGTCAACGCTCCATTCATCATGAATTTCATGTTGCTTGTTCCGCTGGCTTCGTAGCCGGCGGTCGAGATCTGGTTGGAGACATCGCTGGCAGGAATCAAGCGCTCCGCCAACGAAACGTTGTACTCAGGTAAAAAGACAACGTTGAGGCGGCCGGCCAAGGCGGGATCAGCGTCAATTGTGGCTGCGAGATTGTTGATGAACTTAATGATTAGCTTGGCCAGGCGGTAACCCGGCGCCGCTTTGCCGGCGAAGAAAAACGTTCGCGGCGCCATCTCGACGCCTGGATTTGCCCGCAGCCGATTATAGATGACGACGATTCGCAAGGCGTTTAACAGTTGCCGCTTATATTCATGAATACGCTTTATCTGGCAGTCAAAGATGGTGCTTGGGTCCACTATCCGGCCAGACGTCGCCTTAAGCCAGTCGGCAAACCGAGTCTTGGCTTCAAGCTTTGATGCGCGGAATAATTCCAGAGCTTCGCGATCGTCGGCAAATGATTTCAGTTTCCCTAGTTGGCTTAGGTCGGTGATCCACTTTTCACCGATTACCTCTGTGATCGCTCGGGACAGGGCACGATTCGCTTCCAGCATCCAACGTCGTGGAGTCACGCCGTTGGTCTTGTTGCTGAAACGCTCTGGATACATTTCGGCGAGATCTTTGACAGTCGACGTACGCAGCAGCATCGAGTGGATGGCGGCCACTCCATTCGTGCTATGCGAACCTACGATTGCCAGATTCGCCATGCGAATCTTGCGCTGAGGGCCCTCTTCGACCAGGCTCACGCGCTGCACACGGCTCTCATCGCCCGGGAAGCGCAGGCGAACTTCGTCCAGCAGCCGACGGTTGATTTCGTACACGATCTCCAGATGGCGGGGAAGAAGTATCTCAAACCATGCAGCCGGCCATTTCTCAAGTGCCTCTGGCAACAAAGTGTGATTGGTGTATGCTAGCGTCCGCTTCGTTAGATCCCAAGCTTGCTCCCATCCCAAGTGCGCATCGTCAAGCAGGATTCGCATTAGCTCGGCGACCGCCATGGAAGGGTGGGTGTCGTTGAGTTGGATTGCGACTTTTTCCGGCAGCAGGTTCCAATCCACGTTGTGTCGCAGAAAGCGGCGTACGAGATCGGTGAGCGAGCACGCAACCAGAAAATACTCCTGAAGGAAGCGCAGCCCCTGCCCCGCTGTCGTAGAGTCATCGGGATAAAGCACTCGGGTGAGCGATTCGGCTTCGAGAGTCTCGCCCAGAGCACCAACGAAGTCGCCAGTGCCGAATTCCTGAAAATCGAAATAGTCCGGCGCAGCCGCGGCCCATAACCTGAGTGTGTTGATCGTCTTTCCGCCATAGGCCACCACCGGACGATCATAGGGAACACCGATCAGGCTCGACTGTTTGCCTGGGACGATCTTAAAGTTACCCCCTCGCAACAGGAAAGAACAATTCAGCTTAACTTCCACTTTTTCGTGCGGGCGCGCGATCTCCCACGGATCTGTGTTGCGGAGCCAGTTGTCGGCTTTCTCCCGTTGCCAGCCATTCACGATGGATTGCTTGAACATGCCGTATTCGTAACGCAGACCATAGCCGGTGGCGGGGAGTTGCATGGTGGCCATTGAGTCGAGGAAGCACGCCGCGAGGCGCCCCAAACCTCCATTGCCCAGGCCTGCATCTGGTTCCTGCTCGATCAACTCAAGCCAGTCGAGACTCTTGTCCTGAACGGCCAGCTGCACGATAGGATCCAGCAATAAGTTCGTGACGTTATTGGCCAGTGAACGCCCGATAAGAAACTCCATCGAAAGGTAATAGATGCGCTTAGGATTCTCTCGCTCATACGTGTTCTTGGTTAGGACCCAACGCTGCGCCAAAACATCGCGTACGGAGCTGGAGAATGCCTCGAAGCGCTCGCGTGCGCTGGCCACCTTCGGGTCGATCGCTCGATCAAAAATCAGATGTCGCTCGTAGAACGCGTTCTCTGTCCCGACGAACGGAATCGGGCCGCAAAAGTATCGGTCAAGAAGTTTTGCCCCGTTGGCTGAAGTGGTCGCGGACACTGCGTCTAGAACGCTGTTTGTGGTCATGAAGAGTCCTTTAGCTCTTGAAATGGGTCTGTAGCACTACGCAGCTATGTGGTGAGCGTCATTCCATAGCCTGATCACGGGCTGCGAAAGATTGTGTTCATAGCCCAGTTCGCTCAAGCTCGCCGTGCTCAGAGCCAAGTATCTTCCTGCGTAGATCGTGTCCAGCGCTAGCCAGCGGGTCGCCAGAACCCGGAGGAAATGACCGCTGGAGAAGAGAAGAACACTTCCCCCGACCGCTCGGGCGCGCTGCACCACGCGGTCTGCCCGCTCGCCAATCTGTGCGGGCGATTCGCCCCCCGGGCAGCCGTCCCGGAATAACTGCCAGTCTGGGCGTTTTGCAAGGATATCTTCCATGTGCAGCCCCTCGTATTGACCGTAGTCCCATTCCACAAGATCGGGATCGATTTCAGCCAGAGGTCCGAACCCGGCCAGCTCGCAGGTTCGCGCCGCACGCTGCAATGGGCTGGTAAACACCTTGGCAAACTGCATTCCCTTCAGCCGTTCGCCGAGCTGGCGGGCGTGCCGTTCGCCATGCGGTGTAAGCGGTAGGTCCACCAGACCCGTATGTTGGCCCGACTCCGTCCAGGCTGTATCGCCGTGCCGCGCTGCATAGACAATTGGGAGTTTTTCGATCATGCAATCTCCGTTTTATGCATTCGAGGTTCCAACTATGTTGGCTAGGGGAGCTGGGGCCAAATCAGTGTCTTGCCCCGGCGAGTCAAACATTCCGTGACGACAGTTTGGCAAATGACAGCGCTAACCTTCATTCACGACTTCTGCGGCTCTGTGAGCCAGCTTCCAACATTCGGCAGCGATAGCCCAGTCCTCTTGCGCTCGAATCACGAGGATGCGTACACGCGATTGTGCCATGGAGACATCCCCATCGAGAGTGGGTTGCACATTTTGTTGAGGGTCAAGCCTGAGGCCGAGAAATTCTAATCCGCTGCATGCGGCGGCTCGTACCTCGGCTGAGTTCTCGCCCACCCCCGCGGTAAACACCAATGCATCCATTCCGTTCAATGCAGCGGCCATAGCTGCGATCGCCGCCCGCAGACGATGTATATAGATGTCATACGCCAGCTTCGCTCTCTGGTGTCCCCTTTGGATGGCGGCGAGGATGTCGCGCATGTCGGCGGAAACACCTGAGATGCCGAGCAGCCCGGATTTATGGTTCAAAACGCTGTCGATCTCCTCAGGATTCAGTTGGGCTTGACGCATCAAGAAAGTCAGAATTCCGGGATCCACTGCTCCGGAACGTGTCCCCATCATTAAACCGTCCAGCGGAGTGAAGCCCATTGTGGTGTCGACACCGCGGCCGCCTAGAACCGCGGATACGGAGCAACCATTACCGAGATGGCAAGTAACTAATTTGAGTGATGCTTGATCCTTCCCCAGCAGCTGCGCAGCACGCTGCGCACAGTACTGATGATTGATGCCGTGGAATCCATAGCGGCGAATGCCACCCTCGAACCAATCATAAGGTCCTGGATAAATGGTGGCAGCCAAAGGCATTTGGCGATGGAAGCCGGTATCGAAAACAGCCATCTGTGGAACAGCGGCGAAGAGCTTCTCGACGATGTTTATCCCCTCCAACTCCGCTCTATTGTGGAGCGGCGCAAACTCGGACACGCTCGCGATCGCCGCTTTTACCTCAGCGGTGATGACGACGGGATCCTCGAAATGGGAGCCACCGTGAACCACGCGGTGTCCCACCGCCTCGATATCGGAAAGTGAGGCAATCGCCCGTGCCTTCCCGTTCCATACCGTGCTCAACAATTCCCGCACAACTTGTTCGCGGGAGGAGAATCTAACTTGTTCCTTTTGGACCGTCTCCTTGGAGTTCTTCACGACGGTCGCTGCTGTCTCGCCATTCCACTCGATCTTCCCCTCCCACAGAGCAGCCGGCGGGTCAGCCGGCAGTGCGTCCCCGAGTTCGTAGAGGCAGGCTTTTTGGCTGCTGGAGCCTGAGTTGAGCACTAGGATTTTCATTTCTGCGGGAGACCGTGTTAATTCTTGGTGGCCAGCGACGCGGGATCCGACAGTTTTGCCTGTTTTACCGCATTGGCCAAGTGATGCGCGAGGTTGTAAGTCGCGCGGAGGTTACTTCCAAAGAAACGGACATCTCCGTCCACAACGCGTTCAAAAACGACCTGATTCTCCCGTGTGCAAAATTGCGTCCGGACCTTCAACTTGGTTGCGCCAGTCACGGTAGTAACGGCCCGACGGGCTTCGCTTCCTGGCGTAAACGCCTCGACAGTTGTCTTCACAATTAGGAGCTTAGGAATATCGTTGGCGCGGCTGTCACCGCTCCGCAATACTTGCTGGAACCGGCCACTCTTCGCTAACTCCTCCAGTAGATTCTCGTAAATGGCAACTCTGAAGGCGGGCTCGATATTTACATTGCCCGGCACAACCTTGTCGACCTGAGCGCTCCATTCCGTGGCTACGGTGCGATTATCTGCGACTAGGCGCGACGGCAATTGATAGTGGACGACCAGGATTGCACCCGTAAGCACCGCCCATGAGACCTTCCTATTTGCTTTCATGCTTTCCTCCCGTGGGATTGGACTCATTGTTTGCATACTCGACTCCGGCAACACGCACGCCTTGACCCTGTAGGTCGTTCTCAAGAACTTGCCCTTGTTTTTTGTCGATTTGGAAGATCGCGCCGTGAAAGCCACCTTTCTGATCGAGATATTCCACAGTCACGGTGACGTACTTCTTGTGAGCGAAGAGGCCAATCACCCGCCCTCCTCCGAAAGGCGCGGCGACTCTGCCCACTGCCATGGGCGTCCCCCCTATCTCCTTGTCTTCCTCGCCGAAAAACACGGTCCGGATAGATTTCAGTGCTATCCGGGCGCTAGAACCCTCATCTGGGTGAAACTCCAAGGCGTCATTCTGAATTGAAATATCGCCGCTACTGTTCCTCCGTGTAGTGTCGAAACCTAAAATGTGGGTGGCGTGCAGTGTAGAGCCTGACGTGTTAGCGTTACCGTCGTTCTGGGCCATCACACTCACGCTGCAGTAAACGGCGAGTGTCAGATACCCGAGTAATTGACTGAGTCGTGCGAACCGAACAATCCGATGGTTCATGTTTCCTCTCCCGCCGGAAAGATACCGGCGCTTGCAGATCTGACATGAGCAGTTCGAAGTCCACCATGATCGCGCGTATCGGCCCCGCTCGAAACAGCTACTTAGATGGCGTCGCGTTGCCATTAACTTTCCTCCGGAGACGGTCGAATGCCCGGAACTCGGCAATTGCCGACACATCATCGTCCGAAATGCAGCCGGCGGGGCTTTGCAAGACACTCACAACACAGCTACTTTTCGAGCAGCGGAAATGGATGCGTGTTTGCCTTATGCAGAGCGCAGCCGAAGAGGGGCTGAACCTGAAATGAACAACCAGCCGACCACAAACGAGAGATTCGTTCGGGAAGGGGCAGTGACGGAGCGGTTCTTAGAGAGCCCAACCGAGGATTCGTTCGCCGAACTGTTCAACGTTTTTAGTCCGCAACTCATTGCGTTCTTCCGGGCGCGGGGCTGCGAGTTGGCGTTGGCCGAGGACTTGGCCCAGGAAGTGATGCTTACGGTTTACCGTAAAGCCTCGCAAGTTCGCGACCGCACATTGTTTCGCGCGTGGCTGTTCAAGGTTGCCCGGAACGCTCTCTGTCGCCACTATGGAAAGCAAACCCGTGAAGTGGAGACAGTGGAATTCACGGATGTCACCGATCGCTTGATCGCCGCCAGCCATAAGCCCGCCGGATCTCCTGCATTCGAGTTCCTGCACTGGATGGCCTTCCTGGATTCGCGAGAGCGCGAAGTCATGAAGCTGCGTTTCATCGAACAATGGGAATACCACGAGATAGCCGCTGCCCGGGACATCCCGATCGGAACAGTGCAATGGAGAGTATTCAACGCGAAGAAGAAGCTGGCGCCGCACCTTGCGACCCGGCCAAACAATACCCGTAAGGCTGCCTGAAGGCGTTAGAAGGAGAACTCAAGTGCCGAAGCTCGCGTTATTGGATCCAAGTAAAACAGGAAGGCAGGCGGAAGATCTGGAACACAATCTCCGTCGTCTCATCGTCGGACAACAAGAAGCAATTCATCAGATCGTCAGGGCGTATCAAACTCATCTGGCGGGACTGTCTCCGGTTGGCCGGCCAATCGGCAATTTTCTATTCCTCGGGCCTACAGGCTCTGGGAAGACTCGCATTGTGGAGGCGACCGCCGAGTCCCTTGTCAAGAACTCTCGAGCCGTGATCAAGATCGATTGCGCGGAGTTCCAACACAGCCATGAGATCGCTAAACTAATCGGGTCACCGCCCGGTTATTTGGGACACCGTGAGACGCACGCCTTATTGTCGCAAGAAGCGCTGGATCAGCATCACACAGAGAGAGTCAAGATCAGCTTTCTGCTCTTCGACGAAATTGAGAAGGCGTCCGACTCGCTTTGGAATCTTCTTCTTGGCATCCTCGACAAAGCGACTTTGACTTTGGGCGACAATCGCAAAGTCGACTTCTCGTCGACGATGGTCTTCCTGACTAGCAATCTCGGTGCGGCCGAAATGAGTTCTCTCGTCAGTCCGCGATTGGGCTTCTATGCGCCTTCTTCGGAGAAGACCGGATGTGACGCGAAGCTCAGCGCTCGAATTTCTCGAACCGGTATTGATGCCGCGCGCCGAAAGTTCACGCCGGAGTTTATCAACCGCCTGGATAAGATAGTGGTTTTCAAGTCTCTCGGCAGCGAGGAACTGCGGAGGATTGTCGATATTGAACTCGACATGGTGCAGCAGCGTATCCTGACTGCTGCCGCGAACAAGCCGTTTCTCGTTACTTTCACCGACCCCGCTCGGCGCTTCTTGCTCACGGAGGGCACCGACGTCCGGTATGGCGCGCGTCCCCTGAAGCGAGCCATCGAGCGCTTGCTCGTCCAGCCGCTGTCGAATCTGATGGCCACGGGCCAGATTCAGCGCGGCGATCGCGTCAGTGTGACCCATAGCGATGGCGCACCGACCCTAATGTTCTTCCGCGAGTCGGGAGTCATGGAAGCATGGGAAGCGGCCGGCCGGGCCGCTGCCTAGCAGCTCGGTCAATAGCAAGGTGCGTGCCCTTCCTCGTAGGGTTCGTGTCGCTGCCGCGACTGGCAGGTCGGGCTTTCTGCTGGCCTCTTGCTGTCGGAAGTGACAGTCCGACACCTTGGCGTGGAGACCGCCGCCTGCATCCAGACCGGATGTGGGTTCGTCCGTGATCAAGATGGGCGCGTTGCGGATGATGGCCCGCGCGACCGCGATTCTCTAGCGCCCGCCTGAAAGCGTCACACCGCGTTCGCCCACCGTCGTGTCGTACCCTTGAGGAAGTATCATCACGTTCGTGAGGTTCTTCCGCAGTTCATTGCGGCGCAGTTCATCATTCGGAAGCGCGCCGACAGCGTGCTTGAGGCCGTCTTCAACGATCGGAGCCCGCGGGAGGTTCCCGGACGATAACCTTCACTGCCTTCTTGAGCGCTTTTGCGTCCACGCCGGCGTCTTGAAGGGGGTCTCGCGATCCGGTTCCAGGCCAGCTTGGTCGCTTTCGAACGCCTGGACGGTGAGCGCACGACATCGCGGTCTCGCACGATCATGCCCCGCTCGCACCGTCTGTCGAGTTCCGCTTCGCGCGGGCTTTGGCCGCCCAGGAATGCCTCGGGGCGATCGCGCACGATGGTACGCGTGTGAAACCGCATGCGCATCAGCCGCCCCGAGTCGAATTCTGCGGACGGCTTGGTGACTTGCCCGATGATGCGGATCTTTACTCCTTCGCGCGGTCCCCAGCAGCCGGATCATCGCCCGGTCGCTGATCTCAGGATCGTAGATCAACAACTGCTTCTCCGTGCCCTTGATCAGGTGCGACAACTGCTCGCGGGCATTGATGGGACTTACCACAAAGCCTTTCAGTTCCGGCTTGTAGTGCTGCCGCCGAACATCGGCGTAGACAGGGCCGACGCTTCCTCGCGAACCCTGTGTGCCTCTGAGACGAATTTCACTACCCTGCGCCGTCCCGAACTCGACCTTCGGATTGGTGCTTCCGAATTTCTCTTTGACGAACCGGAACGGCCGGCCTTGGCGCCATCGCTGGACCACCTGGACTCCAAGCCTGGCCCGACGTGCCGAATTTCGCTGGCGCCTTCCACAGTACCAGTCATCGTTGAAAATTCTAGTGGCCGCGGGCTCGAGATCGAGGCGTGAAGACCACCCGGTGTACCATTTCCCGCGAAAACAATCGACGCCGGTATGGACATGCCAAGCGCTATGCACGCAGTAACTCGCATCATGTCCATGTGCCTGCACCTGAACCATGAACCTTGGCATTCGATGTCACTACACTGGTGAAGAGCCGACCGGCGGATCTTGCTCCTGGCTCTTACGCGCCAGCGTCAGAATCCGGGCGTGCGCCCAACTTCCCGCTCGAGTTCCGCCCAGGCCAGTAGATATCCCAAACTTGCCTGAAGATAATCCGCCTGGGCCTTATACGTTTCGGCCGTAGCTTGTCGCTGCTCGGACACCAATACCACTCCCTGAGTCAATTGGTTCTGCGCCAGCCGCTCGCTCTCCTGCCGCAGTTTTACCACCTGACTTGCGACTTGGACCATATGCTTCGTCCGTTCGACCTTGTTATAACTTCGTTGGATCCCAACGGCGACCTCCTCTTTCAAGCGGCTTAGATTCTCCTCGGCTTGCGCGAGTTGCGCTTCGCGCTCCCTTACACCGGCCCGCCGCTTGCCGAAGTCGAACACGTTCCAATCGAGATTGACGCCGAACGTACCGAAGTTTCGAACCAGAAACGGAACACCGTCCTGATAGCTGTGGCGCGCGTAGGCAGTAATGTCGGGGATGTAGGCCGATTTCGCGGCGGTCACACCGGCTTCTGCTTTCCGGACGGCTTCCTCGGCAGCCAAGATTTCGGGGTTCCCGGACCAGGCGGTCTGGACATATTCCTCGCGCGGGCGTTCGTCGAAGTTGGAGGGAACAGAAGGGTCCAGCTGCAATTGCGTATCGAACGGAAGCCCCAACAGATCGTTCAGCTCCGTGGTTAAATCGGAGAGCTGAAGGTCCGCAGTGAGCACCGACTGCTGGCTTTCGAGCAACCCGGCGCGTCCTTGTATCGCCGCCACGTTCAACGCACTGCCGTGGCGCACGTCGTCTTCACTCTCCCGCAGATTCTCGCCCGCGAACGCGGTCTCTTTTTCGGCCGCTTGCTTCTGCAACTCCGCGACCAAGATGCCAAAGTACAGCGTATGTACTTGAAGCGCAACCTGATTCTCGGCGTTCTTCAAATCGTCGCGAGAAGCGGCGACGTCGGCGGCGGCAATCCGGTTTGCCGCATGAATCCGAATCAACTGCGTTAGCGGTTGGGAAATCTGTGTGCCGCTGGACAAGAAGGTCTTCTGGCCCTGTTGGACACCAACGCTCTGTCCGGGGACGAGGGTTCCCGCCACCGACCCGAGCGCGCCGGCTGGTATGACGATATTCTGCAGCTCCGTAACATGGAGAGCGTTTGACTGATTCGTAAGTTGCGGGAAATACGAAGAACGCTCTCCGGCCTTCTTCTGCTCGTTCTCGACCACCTTCAATCGCGCGATCTTCAGCGCCCGGTTCTGGTTGATCGCAAGGTGAACGGCCTCCGTCAAGGTAAGATGCCGTGTTTCTGCCGCATTTTGGGGGACTGCGGCTAGCGCCAGAACGCCGGCCATCGTCAAGGTACGAAACAAAAGCACGCGATTCATCACATGTTCCTCAAGTCTTTGTAACTGAGCTTGATGGGCCGCATAGTCAGCAACACCAGCAGAAAAACAGCCGAGATCCATCCAATGGCTATGAATCCATCGGAGATCGCCAGAGTATAGGCCTGCCCTCGCACTTGCTGGCTTAGGATATCGATCGCGCGATGTTGTGCTTCCGGTGATCCGGTGGAAGCTGGAAACAGTCCTCCGGTGACCATCCGCACTCGTTCGTCCGTCAGCCAACTGCTGGCTTGCACATGTAGCCCCAGCAGGTTGGAATGAAACCGCTCTCGCACAGTAACGAGGCGGGTCATGATGGCCACCCCAACTGAGCCGCCAAAAATGCGGGTGAAGTGCATGACTCCAGAGAACGTCGCTATGTTGGAAGCCTTGCTCAACGCGCCCCCTGCCAGAGCTTCCAAGACAATGCTGCTCACCATTCCGATGTAGGAGCAGGCAAATCCGACCGCCAGTGCAAGTTCGATTGGTTCGAAGCTGTTTCCTGCCCACGACGAGTCGACGTGCGCGCAGGTCCAGCACGCCACTGCCGTTACTGTAAGCCCAACAGCCAGGATTAGCCGTGAGTTCGTGTATATGATGATCAGCGCTACGAGCCAAACCACCACCAACTGCGGCGCGGCCACCCAGGCAAGGGCTTGGCCGGTTTGGATCGCCCGGTAATGTTGGATATTTCCCAGGAATCCCGGGATAAGCACGTATCCCGCCAAGAGCGTAAACCGAAACACGAAAATCGAGCTCGCAAGGATGATGGTATTCCGTGTGTTCAGGAACTCAAGATTTACGGTCGTGTTTGGACGCAGCACGCGTCTCGCCCAGGCTGCGGCCAGCAGGAATAGTCCCGCCGTTCCCATCCCGACAATCAAGCTAGAGTGCAACCAGTCCAGCCGTTCGCCCTGATCGAGGGCGCCGGTCAGCAGAGCCAGACCCAGGCTGAAGTAAGCAAAGCCACGCCAGCTTGGCCCCGGATCGGAGGGCGCCGCTCGGCGCGGAATGCCAAAATAGACGCAGATCATCATAAGCGGCGTAACAATTGCGGCAGTCCAGAAGATCCAGTGCCATGAGAGATGCTCAGCGTACCATCCCTGCAGTGCTGACGCCATATTGCTGTCAAAAACAATGTCTGCAGCATAAGCCGCAATGCCAAAAATGACCAGCCGCCTCGGCAAAGCAATCAGAGCAAACGTCAAAGTCAATGAATAGAAGGTGCCCGACGTCAGCCCTGCCAGGACGAGCAAACCAAACATTACCCAGATATTCGGCGCAAAGGGAAGCAGAAACGACGCAATCGTGAAGAATGCAGCGCAGGGCATCAGCATGCGGCGAGGGCCTAGCCGGGAGTTTAAGAACACGCAGAAAACTCCGCTGAACATCATGGCCATATCGAGCACGGTGGGAATCCAGGAAGCTTCGTCAAACCCGAAGCCGTGGGCACCCCTGATATCGGCCAAGCCGATGCTGATAAGACGCGCATTCAGCGTGGCGATTCCCGCTCCCAGAAAGACTCCCAAGGTCCCGATGTACGGGTTCGTCTTGATTTGGGGTGGACCCGCTTGCGCGGGGGTGGGCGGCGCTGCTTTCGCTTCTGTGACAGTCACCTGAGATTCTCCGTCACCGGCCGGCACGATTCGTCCGGACCGTGGCGATAACCGATAGGCCGGGCCGCAATCGTTCGTCCTCTGCCTGGCCGGAATCCAAAACGATCTTCACCGGCACTCGCTGCACGATCTTTGTGAAGTTGCCGGTGGCATTGTCCGGGGGCAACAAGGCGAACTGCGAGCCGCTGGCGGGAGAGACGTGATCCACTTTCCCTTTGAAAATCACGCCTGGAAATGCGTCCACCCGAATTTCAGCAGGGTCGCCCGCGTGAATGTGGCTTAACTGCGTTTCTTTGTAATTAGCGTCTACCCACACGTCCTTTTGAACTAGGGAAATAACCTGCGTGCCTGGACTAACCAATTGCCCGGCACGCACTTTACGTTCACTCACGACTCCGTCTTCTGGTGCAACAATTCGCGTATAGCCTAGATTGACCTGTGCCAGTGCGAACGAGGCTCTCTTTGCGTTGAGATCGGAGCGGAGCAGAAGTTCCTGCGAATCCAAGACCGCACGCTGGCGTTTCTGTGCTTCGAGTTCGGCCTTGGCGCTGTCGAGATGGGCGTGCGCTCGAGCCAGATCCGCCTGCCGGCTTGCCAACTGCGCCGTAGCCGCACTGAGATCCGCCTCCCGGCTCGCAAGCTGCGCGCGAAAACGCTCCGCGTCCGCTACCACCTGCTCCAACTTCTGCCTCGTCGCGGACTGAGTAGCTAGCAACGCTTCCTGACGGCGCCGCTCTAGAGTTGTACGTTCTACATCCGCTTGGCTTCCAGCGATTCCGCTGTGAGCATTCGCGATCGCGGACTTGGCCGCCTCAATGCCCGCCTCCGCCGCCGTGATGTCCGCTTGCGCCGCGCGAACGCCCTCTCCAGCCTGAAGAATCCGGGCATCCTGTAATTCCTTCTGCCGCTGATTGTTGATGAGCGCATCTTCGCCTGCGGTGACGGCCGCCTCGGCTTGCTGCACCTGGGCACGAAAATCGTCATCGCGCAACTGTACCAGCAAGTCCCCTGCTTTCACCGGTTGATAATCGGAAACCGCTACCTTAGCCACCAACCCAGCGACCTTGGTACTCAACGGCGTGAGGTCCGCGCGCACGTAGGCATCGTCCGTTTCCTGCGATGCCCGCTCGCTGGCCCAAGTATTCCAGTTACCGGCGATCAGGAACAAGACTCCTACAGCCATCAACAGAATCATCGCTGGGACTAACAATCCCTTCAAGCGTTGCCCCCAACTGGGGCTTTTCTGAACTGAATCCTTTGAATCAGGCATTCTTAACTCTCCTGGCGCTTCTCGATCCCTACTGTTCAACGTTGGAACGGCTCGACTGCAATGCGGCCACTGAAACGCGGTCCTGCATGGAAGAAACTAAACTCCCGAGAGCGCCCGCCAGTTCTCTGGACATTTCGGAAACAATACCGTTCATCGAGCGCTCGTCCAAGGTCGCCGTTTTCGTCGCGGTTCCCCGCCACAGAACTTCTCCGGTGTGCAAGGCGACTAGTCGTGCGGACAGGCTCACTTCAATTGAGACATTGGAGCCCTGGTCAACTTCTTCCAGGTGATCGAGTGTTCCGCTGAGCAGATACTCCGGAGACTGACGCCCATCGTAGACATCGACAGACTCGAAAAGTCCTCGCGCGCGTATCTCCCGAGCCAGGGCCTCGGTAATCACCTGCCGCGGGTCTTCAGCCCAGTGATCATAGTTATAGAAGTCCAATTGTTCGGGCGACGGCCGATACACAATAGGACCTTGCCGTAAGAAACGCGGAGCGCTAAACTCCCGGATGGCGACCGATCCTAATACCGGCTTCGGTGGATCCTCAGTAGACGGCGGTGCAGGTACGTTCAAGACGTAATAACTTGGAAAATGAGTCTTGCTGCCGCATCCAGCAAGGCTCACGAGTGCGGCCGTCAGTCCAAACGCACATATCACTCTTGAGTGGCGCATCAATTGCTCTCCCAAAACCATCCGCGGGCTTTCAAAATGCTAGGATCTCGTCAAGGCTGTCTTTGTTGGTGTAGCGCTGTATCCAACAAAAACGAGCCGTGAAAGACTCTTGACAATTGGAAGAGTCCGAACAATTACGGAAGCACAAGCGGTGACACAATTCGACATTCCAAATGCGCTCCGGCTCGAGGAAGTCCCGGGCGGATTAGTGCGCGTTGTGGTCTCAACGCCGGCCGCCGAAGCCAGCCTGTATCTGCAAGGCGCGCACTTAACGCACTGGACGCCACGCAGGCATCGGCCGGTCCTTTTTCTTAGCCCTAAAACTTTGTTCACACCCGGCAAAGCCATCCGCGGCGGCGTGCCAATCATTTTCCCGTGGTTTGGCCCCCGTAGCGATGGAAAGCCCGGTCCGGCTCATGGGTTCGCGCGCACGATCGAGTGGACGGTTGAAGCGGCACGCCTGCATGACGATGGAAAACTGCAAATCACACTCGCGCTTTCGCCCAACGACGTTACTCGCGGTTTCGGGTACGCCGGCTTCCACCTGCGCTTTAGTGTGACGATCGGCGCCCAGCTCGAAGTGGAGCTTGAGGCGTGCAACGATTCAAACGAAACGCTCACGTACGAAGAAGCATTGCATGCCTATTTCGCGATTGGTGATATTCATCAAGCTTCGATTTCCGGGCTTGAGGGCACCACCTACATCGACAAGACAGACGGCTTCAAGCGGAAAACTGTGGGCGGCGAGCCTATTCGGATCACGAAAGAGACTGATCAGGTACACTTGAACACCCGGGCTGGTTGCGTGGTACACGACCCAGTTTGGAATCGCCGCATCATCATTGAAAAGGCCGGCTCCGACAGCACCGTCGTGTGGAATCCTTGGGTTGATAAGACCAAGGGGATGGCCGACATGGCTCCGGATTCGTGGAAAGAGATGATCTGTGTGGAGACGGCCAATGCTGCCGATAACGCTGTCCGACTTCTCCCCGGCGCATCTCACAAACTGACCGCTTCCATCCGCGTAGAATAGGTCACTTCTCCGCGGTTGCCAAACAGCGCAGCGGCCTACTGCAGGGGATGGTAGTGCTGACCGTTGTGCGTGTAGCCAGGGTCGGGCGCCACGCTTAAGGGTTCCCGCAATTGGAACGTAAGAATGGATTCGGAGGGAACCTGCACCCGGCGGCCTCGTGTCGCGATCTGGCCGACCGCGCCCGCTGTTCCGCCTGCCAGAGCACCGATTGCTGCGCCTCTTCCGCCGCCGGCCACTGCGCCCAGAAGTGTCCCAAACAAGGCGCCACCGCCCAAGAACTTTCCGGTCCGGCGATTTGCGCCGATGCCGTCTTTCTTGTCTCCGGTCCGCGTCACGTCGTATGAGGTGACGCTGTATCGCTTTCCATTCACGACTACGGCGTCTAAATCTAAAGCGAGCGTGTGATGGCCGATGTCGCGGACCATCAGTTCGACATCGGATCCACGCGGAATTGCAATCCTGTTATTGCCATCGAAGACGTCAGCATCGACTACACCCGGGTATACGCGTCCATGGTCGGTATCCCGGGCATCGATCGCGTCATCTGTTCGAACTTGAATCGTTGTTCCTGCCGCAATCGTGTCGGCGCGAATTCCCGTAATGCTACACAGCGCCAGACACAATCCGAGTAGAAGTGTTTTGGACATCAAGAGTTTCTCCAATATTTGTGAACGCCGTCGTGCGGCCTTCAATGGAAAGGAGCCCGTGGCGATCCTGTTTGTTGGATCCGCTAACACCGCGAGGCGCGGTGATTCCCAGTGGTGCTTTAGGCTAATCCATCCAAGTTCCCAACAGAGAACAGTTGATCGGGACTCCTATCGTGTGTGGGTATTGCATTTCCCTCGTTCACAAAAAGTGTTATCAGCCATCGTCATGGCAGGCTGGCTCGGCTACGCTTCGCAGCCTCCCAGAAGTAGGCGGCAACAGCCGCAATCGAACTGGACTAGCCCTGATACGCCGTGTGCGAAGTTTGATAGCTTGCGAAAGCCGCTTCTGGGTGATATTGGTGTCAAGATCGACGCGACCGGGCCGTGGGCGAATGGATTCCGTCGTGCGCTAGGTTTCTGGAATACTGTCCTGGCTGCGAACTTGCACGAAGAAACCGACCTTAGCACTTGCAGCTTACGAATCATTGATGGAACCCCAGACATTCTGGGTCATGCGGTTGCAGCTCGGTCGCAAATCACGGATTGGGCTAATTTCAAGGGAAAGATCGCTGTTAGCCAGGTGGTGGCCGAGGATATGAACAGCGATGAAATCTACGCCGCGGCTGTGCACGAAATCGGTCATGTGCTGGGCCTTAAACATAGTGCAAACAACCATTCCGTCATGTTCTTTCTCGACGTCGACGGCACGGACGTTCTTGATGGCAAGGATATCCTGGACCTGAGCAGGCGCCATAAGCTACGGCCAGCAATCCTCGCCAAGGGTTTTGTGCCGATCCGGGCTAGTTCAGCGGTAATCGCGTCAAAACCGGAAGTCTGGGCGATCGCTCCCCAAAGAACCGAAAACCCGCGTACACCAATGCGCCAGGACGATGGAGTCGCAGAAAGCGCCGCGCCCTCCGCCAATCAGAAATAGCCCAGTCAGAGTTTCGCGGAAGCTTAATCTCGGTGCCGGTTCCACAGCAAATGCCTGCCCCCAATCAGCACAGCCACGCTCGACTCCGCCCAGCTAGGGGCATTGTTTTCAAGCAGACACATCAATGCGGCGGTATGGCTCCCGAACTGCCCTAGTATCGGCGTGAAACACCGCGCATGGCTGTTATCAGGACTGCTCGCGCTACTCATTCCTTTGAGCGCGCCGGCCGGAGACTTGTCCCCCGCACCCACGTCCGCCGAAGCTCTGGCTTTCGCCCGTTACCTGGCTTCCATTCAGGAAGCCGACCCATGGACGGAATCGGGGCCTGTGGAGGTGGTGATCGAAGCCTGGTTGCCCAGCCTGCACAAAGCAAGCCGCTTGGTGGCGGTCCGGAACACCAGCGAATCCGAACACAGGGAGTATTTCGTCCTCAATTGCCAGGGTGATGCGGCTGTACTAACAAAGGTAATTGCACCTTATCTCTCCGCAGAGGAGGAACTGGAAAATCTGCCGGTAAAGTCGGTCATGATCACACCGACCAACTATATATTCCGATACGCCGGCGTGGCACGCACTGAAGACCCGACAGCATACGCGTTTCAAATCGCGCCAAAGAAGAAGCGCAGTGGCCTTCTTAGAGGCGAACTCTGGATTGACGGCACCACTGGTACTGTACTCGCACAGGCGGGGCACTTCGTTAAACTACCTTCTCGATCTATCCGGCGCATGGATATCGTGCGGTACACCAAGCTAGACGGTGACGGCTCTGTCTCCGCTCGCATCACTCGCACGGCTATTGAGATGCGGCGCATAGGACGTGCTTACTTAACGATGACAGAGATCCTTCTATCCAATACCATCGAGACTGAGCCATCCCAACCACCAGTGGCGATTCGCGTCCCATCAGACGTGGGCGGATTTTTTCGCCAGTAGGTTAGACAGTCATCCGCGGGCGGCGTGATTGTGCCTTTGGTGATTGGCGGAATCGCTCGCCCGGCCGGTGATCAGGGTTCGATGAGAGGCGTTTGGGAAACCAACTGCAGTTCCATAATCAGACCGAGACGCCAATCCATTTGATAGAAGAGCGCTGTGACCTTACCGGGCAACACCTTGCGAAAGACTGGAAGGTATCTGAGGCGCAATTGCATGATGGACTGCTCGACGGCCGCACGCCCCTTGATGTAGCTCTCTGCCTCCTCGCCGGTCATGGTCGTGTAATTCTGTGCGTACTCCTTGAGCAGCGCGTACTTCTTATCAGTGATCGCGCTCAATTCCATGGTGTACCGATCGTATATGGGCCAGAACTGTTGAGCTTCCGTGTCCGTCAAGTCCAGGTTGGCAGCGATGATCTGCTTTTTCATAGACCTGACGTCCTTCCGGAACAGGTTGATGTCGTCGTCAGATACCGCCGGCTCTTGGGTTTGGGCAAATGCTCTCGTGCCACTGTTCACCGAGGCTCCGGCCAGCAGAGCAAGCATCATCCACAGTCTCTTAGTCATCCATTCTCCTTCGCCGCCTGTCAGCGGTTCTCAGAAGAGAGGAGGAGCGGCCGCAAGCTTTTGTTGGGTGCGATAAGGCTCAGGCGCCGCGCGCCTCGGCGTGAATCGCGACACTTTTCTCCGCGTCGAGTTGGCTGAGGGCAACTGACGCTTCGTAAGCCTTCGATTCACTGTCAAGAACTACAACAAGCATTCTTTCCATTGCCGCGTTTTCCTAGGATTTGGTTCTTGCGTGGGGCTGGATAGACCTATCGAGGCTGGCCGGCTTCCCATATACTGCGGGCGCTGAGCTAATCAATCGGTATGATCAGATTGACCTTGGCTTGCTTGGACGAATTGAATTTGCTCACTCTTTTTGGCTTCGACCACCACCTTCTGTACTTCGCTTTCAAGATGTAGTCGATATCGTCATGCAATCCACTGAAGTGGTAGCCGCCATCGTCATCGGTCACGTAAGAGACGACCGACAATGTTTCGGTGTTCTCCAGTTGCACAGCGGCGCCCCGGAGCGCATTGCCCCCCAGGTCAGTGACAACGCCAGTTACCAAGCGCGTCTCGAATTGTGGCGAGGCCGAGAGTCCCGCTATGAGCAACATCACTGAAAGGCGGACAGTCCTCGTCAACATGTGGATGCTCGCTGTTAACACGCAAATTGGGATCCGTGCAGCGTTCACGCCATCGTGAAGTCAGGTGCTGGTTTGGCTCGTATCCTCCTTTAGTCGAGGCTTAGCCTCATACTTGGAGGCGCACTTGGCCTGAATCTTCGTGGCTTGAAACACGCCATCCGGACCAAGCCTGCCATCGGCAATCGCCTGGGCATCATCTTTGAACGTATCCGGCAACGGGTCTATCCCCTTGTACACAACTTTCAACCTGAGGCCATCCTGGTGCCTCTTGTTGGGATCTTGATGGATGATAAAAGACACTTCGGCTCCGCTGCGGACAATCGATCCAGGCTCGACATAACCGTCCACGCGCAGGCGTCTTGTCTGGGCTTGATCACCCATTCGGCTGAGCTCGGAAATGGTCTTGAAGTAGGTCGCGCTTTCTTTCGTCCCTCCCATGGCGAGCCAAACCACCGCGCCGATGATGGCGACAACCAGCTCTCCGAACCTCACGTATGTCTTCATGTTGTGTTCCCGAAACGAAGGAATCTGCGCGCCGCTCGCTTAACCGGAGGTCCCAGTTGAGCCGAACGGCGCGAACCTCCGTGGATTACTTCTTCAGGCTACGGACGTATGCGACAACGTTATCCAATGCCGATCCGGAAACCGATTTGATCGAGCTCATCTTGCCCTTGCCGTCGGTGATGATCCTCTTTATGTCGTCGTCGCTCATTGCCTGGACGTCGGCCGACTTCAGATCTTTTATGTCAACCTTGAACATCTTGGCGATGGCTGGGTTGGCTGTTCCGTCGGGTCCGTGACAGGTCTTGCAAGACTTGTCGTAGATCGCTTGACCTGCCTTCGCATCGGCGGCTGACGCCACCGCTCCCGATAAGCAAGCGAGTGTCAATATTGTGAAGATGATTCTCATAGTTGCCCTCCAGTTATGGTTTTCTACTGCTGTTCGCGCTCCGACCTGCGTCAGTACTGCGCGTGAACCTGCTCTACGTCGAAGGCCGCGCCGGGTTGATGACAAACCGTGCAACTCTCGCCGAGCTCCGACGTATTGGCGAGGAAATGCGCCGCCGCGTCCTTAGCTACGTGACAGCCCGAGCACGCTGTCGCGGTGGCGCCTTCAGGATTAATCCAGCCTTGCGGATTGACTGCGTTATTCAATCCTACGGGCAGGTTGGCCTCAGAACCGTTCACGTGACACAGTGAGCAGTTGGCCAGGTCCGTCGCTTTGCCGTTGGGGCCCATTGCTGGAAACAGTGTTGTCGAAAAATCGTTGTGACTGCCGCCGTAACCCACAACTGTGTAGCTGCCTCCGTCGGCGACCATGTTCACGCCATCGTGAATCCGATGAACGAGCAGCGGAAACGTGATGCCCTGCGGAGGCGCGGATTTATCTGCAGCCACTTGAGCGTTCCCGCGTTGGGACGCATCCGTATTGGAAGGATTGTGGCACATCACGCAGTATTCCGTGTCGTTGCGCAGCGACCCGTGCACGGACAAGGCCACGTGACATTGATTGCAATTGCTTGTGGCCACCACCTGCCGTCGTGGTGTCACCTGCGAGCCGTCCACGGAAAAGTAAACGACTTTATTCGGCGCACCGTAAGTAATACTCTGCTGGGACGTTGTTCCTGCGAGCACTGTTTCGGTCCGGCGAGCTTCCACGCCGATCGCATACGTCCCGGTCGCCATCGCCGGAACCGCGTGGGTGAACGTGTACGCGCAGTTCCCACTCGCGTCGCAACTGGCTTTCGCCGCACTCTCGGTAACGTAGCCCGGCGTGCTTGCGGTGTCGCTTCCAAAGCTGGTGTATCCGTAATCGCTGGTGGGGCCGGCCATGGTGAAAGAGATGGAGCCGAGCTGCGAGAGGGCAAGCGGCTTGCCGCTCCCATCCTGAACCGTGAACGACACCACAGGAGCGCTCCCCGCTGTGCCGTCCTGCACTTTCGTGATGTTCACCGCCAAGCCCGTAAGCAAGCTAGAAGCTGTGGGCGCGACGTGAGCACCCTTAATGGAAGCATCAAAATCGAGTTCGCCCTGAGGGATGTGGCAATTGTGGCACTGGTTATCGTCCGGCTGCACACCACCCGGGTGCTTGTCACCGGTCGCGAAGTTCACGTCGTTGTGGCAGGCGCCGCAGGCAGCACGCGTTGGGTTAGTGAGATACGCAGTAGCCTGCGCGGCCCCGGTGGTCTGCGAATGGCAGGTTTCGCAGCGCCGCGGATCACCCGGATCGGCCGGGTAGACGACGTTCGTGAAGTCGGTCGCATTAATCATCAGAGGGGTCCCAGCGACCACGCTGGGCAACTTGCTTCCCATGTGAAGCTGATGGATGATTACCTTCAAGTCAAGCGAGCCCCCAGTGGTGGTGTCCACATTCTGCTGGGTGTGGCAGAGCACGCACATCTCGATGCCGCGGCGCCTTCCGCCGTGGTACGAAAGCTGATCGTGGCAGGTATTGCAACTTGCAGTCTTGATCACATCGTGGATTTTGGTGACCGCGGCCCCGTCAGGCACGAAATTGAATGTCGCGCTCGCGAAGTTCGTGGGCAGATTGAAGTCGGTCAGAACTCGCGATGCGTAGATGCCGATGGTGTGCGTGGCGGTCGTGTCGAACCCACTAGGCGCCTTGGTGTGGAAAAGATACTGATATTGTCCCGGACCAATGTTGGTAACGACACCGCCAGCATCGGGACCTGGCTGGTTTGTCGACGCGACTGCCGGTCCGGAATTGGTCTTGGTTGTGTAGGCCGTATATTCTTCCTGGTTGTTCGGCAACACTGCTGCTATGTAACCCAAAGTGATCGCTCCCGGTGTCGTGACGCCGGCCGCATCGAGCGGCAGTCCGCTCGGGTCTGTCAACGTGTAGGTTGTGAAGATGGTCCCGTCGGCAGCGATCTGGGCCGAGTTGATCGTGATCACGAGACCAGGGCGGACGAAATCAACCAGCGCCGGGTCGGCGTAGTAGGCCTTCTCGCGAGGGGAATACTGGTGCTTCTGGACTCCAGCTGTCAAACAGAGAACGGCGATGCCCAGCAAGGCCGCTGGTCGCGCAAGATAACGAAACGAATTCATCCATTCCGTGATGTTCAGTGTGGTCTTTTTCATGGGAATAATCCTCGCGCTAGCGTTTCTGCAGATTAGCGATTTGGTCTGTCAGGCCGAGCGTCGTCAACACTTGCGGATTTGCCTCGTCTACTGCGAGCGGCACGTGACAGGTGTTGCAGTCCTGCGTGATCGTCGCTTTCTGATCGGAGGTGGAGTGCGATCCATCATGGCATCGAAAACAGCCGGGGAAGTCGGTATGTCCCAGATTGTTGGGGTAAGTACCCCAGGTCACTTTCAGGTCGGGGAATACGTTGCGGTTGTAAATTGCAGCGATCTCCGCCCCGGCGGCGGTGATGTCGCGCGCACGCGTGGAGCAGATGGACGGATCGGTTTTACGATAAAAGTTGACTAATGCCGCCGGAATAACCCGCGATGCCTCTTCATTGCTCGCGTAGTTCGCCTTGAGTAACTCCATCGCCTTCTTCTTGACATAAGGCAGCGTTGGAGAAATATGGCCTAACCCCATAGCTTCGTCCACTGCTCGCTCCGGGAGTTCGAACGCGTGGGTTGGGCGGTTGTGACAATCGACACACTGCATCTGATAGCGGGGCAGCCGCGCGACCGACTGAGACGTCGAGCCATCCGCCAGGAACGTGCGGACTTCACCCGTATTCCGGTTGCGGTACTCGACCCAGGGAATGGTCTGACGTTTCGCATCGGCGGCCGCGTAATGGATTTCGACTCCGGGTGCGAGATGTTTTCCGTGAATACCTCCGAGATCTCCCCCGCCAGTCAGCATCATCAACGCTGTCTGGGTTTGAGTATTGGTTGCATCGTCCTTGAAGTGGAACAGTACCCGAAGCTTCACTGAGTCGAAATTTTGGGGGTAATGGCATTGTTCGCAAGTGCCGCGGGACGGAACCAGACGGTTGGTTTCCATCGCCGATTCAATCGGATAGTGAGCGCGCTTGAACACCACGTCAATCAACTGCCGGGTACCCGCTGCCTTACTTGCCACCCATCCGGCCGCGCCTGGCGCCACGTGGCAATCCACGCAAAGAACATCTGCGTGAGGCGAATTCTGATGTGCGGTGAACTCCGGTTTCATGACGTGGCAACTCTGGCCACAGAACTGCGCGGTCTCCATGTGCTGTACGGCACGGTACGTTCCCTGAGTCCCTATCACTATATTGACTGCGGTGGTTACGGCGAAGAAGACCGCGAGTTTTCGAAGGTAAGTTTGCCGTTCTGGCGCCTTCAGCAGGCCGCTCTCAATCCGCTTGCGAGCAAGGAAAACGCCGAGGGCGATCAAAACCAAGCCAGCTACGAAGACGATCGGAATAACGAGAAAAAGAACGATGCCGATGTAGGGATTGCTGGCATGTCCTCGAAGCTCGGTTGGGGCGGCGAACAGCCAGGAGAAGCCAGCCGTCGTCACGAGTGCCGCCCCCAGCATGCTTATCCAATGGCTGCTGAGCAGCATCAGTATCGGGCGCTTTGAAGCGTTGTTCACGGTTCTTTAATACCCTGGTCGAAGTTGGCACCCGGACCGCTTTTGGCCGACTCTGCTGACTGCGGCTTCTTGGACAATAACAATGCCACGATGCAGCCAATGCAGACAGACATAGGGATGCCCAACAACAGCAAAATAATTGGCGCCGATGACGGCCATGTCAACACCTCGATACACCCCGTGGTTCCAAACCTTCCTTGATATTGGTCCTGCAGGAAAGAGACCTGCGCGAACAAAAGTGTTGGCTTCGCATCATGTCCTTACTTCGGCGAGCAACTTGAGCATCGGGCGGTAGGATCCTCGTCGAGCGTCGATCGATTAATCAGCATCAATTCCCCCGGGACTCCCTACTATGCGGGCCGCAACCATGGAGTGCACTTCCCGGGCCTACCGGTCTTTCCATGAAGTGCGCTGATTAGAAAGCACTTATGGCTGGATGCGACACAAGCGATAAGCGTGTGGATGACAGGGGAGCGTCAATTGCCGTGGCGTCTGACGGGGTTCGGGCTTTCTGAAGATAGTAGGCAGCGGTTCGGGCACTTTCAAAGACTCTGGTAGAAGGCTCCAATGAACCCTCAGACTGGTACACACTACTCTCCGGCGTAGGCTGGACGGCGCGGATATTGAACCGCCGGCAAGGTTGCTAACCATCGCTCTTCGACAAAATACGGCAGCGTAATGACTGTGCTGATTCAACATGCTCATCCGGCGCGTAGGAGTGGGCAGACCAACCGAAGGGTCGAGGTGAAAGTCCGATCGGAGGTTATTCTGTGGGAGGACAGAGAGTTGTAAATGACGGGCGTGTGTGTCACGCCCGTCTCGCCTTTCAGACTCGTAAGACGAGTGAAGCGCCCGGCGCGCAAGCCGACCGCGCGATCAAGCCACGCGGATCAGTTTCTTGTTCACAAACTCGCTGATGCCCAGATCGGAAAGTTCGCGGCCATAGCCAGAGTTCTTCACGCCGCCGAACGGAAGGTCGGGGGCCGTCCAAGTCGATTGGTTGATGAAGACCATTCCCGTCTCGATCTGGCGGGCAATGCGCTTCCCCCGCTCGACATCTTTGGTGATGACGGATCCACCCAGCCCGTATGGAGAGTCGTTCGCAAGGTCGATCGCCTCTTTTTCATTCTTCACACGGAAGACCAGCGCAACTGGGGCGAAGAACTCGACGTGAAAAGCCGGGTTCTCGGGAGTAATATCCGTCAGGATTGTAGGCGCAAGAAAGTACCCTGGACGGTTGAGCCGCTTACCGCCCGTAAGGACCTTGGCGCCACCATCGACCGCCGTTTGGATCTGTTTCTCCACTAACTCCAGCGCACCTTTCGTGCACAGCGGGCCCAGCGTGGTTGTGGGGTCCATCGGGTCGCCGGGGACCAGCGCCTCGAGTTCTTTTCTGAAGCGCTCCAGGAACGTGTCGGCGATCTTTTCGTGGAGGATGAACCTTTTTGCAGCCACGCAGCACTCGCCGGTGTTGTTCATTCGCCCCCAGACACCCCACTTAACGGCGGTATCCATGTCGGCGTCATCCAGAACAATGAACGCGTCACTGCCGCCCAACTCCATCGTGGTTTTCTTCAGAGCCTGCCCGGCTTCAGCGGCAACCGCCGAACCCGCCCTCTCGCTGCCAGTCAGTGCGACACCCTTGATCCGCGGATCTGCAACCGCCTTCGCAGCCTGCTCGTTCGTAAGGAAGACGTTGGTGTAGACGCCTTCCGGAGCGCCCGCATCCAGAAACAGCTTTTCGAACGCCAGCGCGCACTGCGGCACATTGGGCGCATGCTTGATGATCAGTACATTACCCGCCATCAGGTCCGGTCCGGCGACGCGTGCCAGCTGATAATACGGAAAATTCCACGGCTCCACGCAGAACAACACACCCAGCGGTTCACTCTCCACGACGGCTTCCCCTTCCGCTACTTTGAGCTTGCGGGGCGCCAGAAAGGTCCCGGCGTTATCGGCATAGTAGTCCAGTATGTCCGCGCTCAGAGTGACCTCCGCCTGGGCCTCGCGGTACAGTTTGCCCATTTCGAGCGTGATGGGTCTTGCGAATTCATCCAGTTTGTCACGGAGAATCGCGGCCGCTTTTTTGACAATGGCTTTCCGCTCAGCCAGCGTCCTCCGCTTCCAGTCGTTCTCGTAAACGGCTTGGGCTTTTGCGATGATGCCCTGCAATTGCGCGTCCGTGTGCTCCGGAAACGTTTCGATTAGTTCCTCTGTTGAGGGATTGATCGTTTGATAATTCATAGATGTAAATACTCTCCTTTGTTGTTGTCAAATTTCGGCACACTGTACTCTAGAAGCCGTACGAGATACCCATCGCGACCTGGTGGCGGGCCTTCAGGTCCGTACCCGGCATAATGTGGTTTGCGATCTGCGCAATCCCGAAGTCTACATTGAAGTTGTTGAATTTGCCCTCTGGAGCCGGCACCACGCGCACGGCGTAAGTGAATGTCGTTGGAATGCTGGCAGCGCTCAGGTATTCTGGATGTGTGGGTTGTTGCGCTACCTCGCTGGCGAAAACGACACTGCTTCTGGCCGGGCCGTGGAAAACGAACGCCACCGCGCCGAAGGCTCGCCCTTGGAATCTCGTGGCGTTGCCGGCCATACCATAGAGTTCTGCGTTCGTGCCCCGGAACCCGCCGCTCAACATGATCGGCATGGCCTTGGTTTCGGTGATGGTTTTGGTGGCCACGATGTAAACATCGCCGTTGGTCGTGTCTTTCCCGTTAATTGCACCGCCCACGTTGTGAACCTGCGTGCGTACCAGAAACCCAGCGGAAACTGCGGGAAGCCAAGTGTGACTGTCCAGGTTCTCGGGCAGGATGTTGACCTTGCCATGGAAAATGTTGAAGCCGTTGTGCCACAGCGGACTGAGCTCAGGGGAGTCAGCCGTCTGGTGAATATCGCGAGTGTACCCAAACTCAATACGACTAAACGCCCCCTCCGTTACTGAAAGCTTGCTGAAGTAGCCAATGACACTTCCGCCATCAAGGAAGTGATAGCCGACGGTGGGCATCCCAAGGTTGTTTGAGGGAGACTTCAGGACGTAGGCGAGGGGCGTGACGAACACGCCGGTCGGACCTTCCAAGCCTAGGTTTTGCGCTTGCAGCGCGCCGCCAGCGAGCGCGGCGAGCATGATCGCGGACAGAACGAAAACTGAGCGAAAGACCCGATAAAGTCCTTTTGACACAACATTTCTCCTTTGAACTATTGCCCGCTTGTTCTTGTCAAATTGGCGCCCCTGCGAGCGAGCGGAGCAGTAATAAGCCTTAAGCGCGCTAGGGAGGCCGACTGTTGGCTGCGGCAACCCGGCTTCCCCACTCCATCAACTGTTTCGTACAGTCGTCGCGATCGATTGTGCATTCGATCAGGGTCGGGCCGATCTTATGGGCGAGCGCCCCTGTGATGGCTGCGGCCAGTTCCTTTCCGGTCGTGGCACGGAACCCTTGCCCGGCACCGTCGGTGGAATTGAATACCTTCATGATCCCCGCATAATCCCAGTTCTTTATGTTGTTGTATGGCCCGTCGTGAATTTCCACCTCGATCGTGTATCCGCGATTGTTGACGAGAAAGATAATCACCGGCAGCTTGAGTCGGACCATCTGGCAGACCTCCTGCGCGGTCAACTGGAAGGAACCATCTCCCACCATCAGAACGATCCGCCGGCCCGGAGCGGCCACGGCGTATCCAAAAGCCGCCGGCACGGACCAGCCGATGCTACCGTATTGCATTTCGATCTCGAATTTCGCACCGTCCGGGAGCACCATGTTGAAGCCGTTAAACCAGGAGTCACCGGTCTCGACGAGCAGCGTTGTATCGCGATCGATAATGTCTTGGATTTGACGGCACATTTCCGCCCGCGTCAGCGGAACGTCCGGGTTGGCTATTGCTGATTGCGCTGTTTCAACCCGGGTGCGCTGAAACTCTAGCAACGTTGTCGTGTTTTTGGGGTTCTTCTTCACTGCCTCCGCGAGTGCCGCCAGAAATTCGTTCAGAAATACGCCGTCATAAGTAACGCCAGCCACGTGAACACGATCCGGATCAACGTGTATCGTCTTGCTCGCTGCTGGTTGCGCGGACCATCCGACTGTCGTGTAGTCATTAAAGATAGGTCCGGCAGCCAGTACTGCGTCAGCCGACTCAATCAGCTCGCTGCAACCTGGACTGCTGACTGAACCGAGATAAACGCCGACAAACTGGGCATGTTCTTCCGGAAAGAAACCTTTGGCACTGGGCATCACGGCGACGCCGCAGCCGATTGCTTCAGCGACGTCGCGAAAAGCTCGTACTCCGTCATATGATCTGAGCCTGGGTCCCGCGAGAAGAATCGGCCTGACCGCATTTTGAAGAAATGTGCTTGCGGCATCCACTGCCGCGGCCAATGACGCGGAGTCACTCTCAGGTAAGTCCAACAGCGACGCACGCGGCCCGGGCGCCGAGCAAACGGCACTAGACAAGTTACAAGGGATCTCGATGTAGACGGGCTTTCTGTTTCGGATGGCCGCGCGAATTGCTTTGTCAATCAGCCAGGGCGCTTCTTCTGGGTGAGCGATTGCTACCGCCTCACACGTAATGTATCGAGCCATCTCGAGTTGATAGCGGTAGTTCGTCGTCCCCAGCGTGTGGTGTAAAAGATGATAAGCACCGAGATCGTTGGTGTTCGGGCTGCCGGAGATGAGTATCACAGGAAGGCTCTCAGCATATGCGGAGGCGATAGCATTGAAGGCCGATAAAGCCCCCACGCTGTAAGTGACTACGCAGGCCGCGGCGCCATGAGCGCGCGCATAACCTTCCGCGGCATACCCACAATTGAGCTCGTTGCAACAGTAGACCTGTCTCACCTTCTCGTTCAGAAGTAGCTGATCCAAGAGAAGAAGGTTGTAATCCCCGGCCACTGCAAAGTGGTGCTTAAGCCCGATCTGCTCAAGCCTGGTGGCCAAGTAACTGCCTATTGTGACTGTCGAAAGCGACGACTTACCATTCAGTGGCAACCGCTTTGTTCTGGGTTGAATCTTTGTGATCATAGATCCGGTCTGCCGTGGCAAGAGGCGCCAAAACCGTTCTTGGCAGGTGATGCAGCTTCAATACGGTGCATTCCTAGGACCACCGGTCCTTCCGTGAAGTGCTTTGATTAGAAAGCGCTTGTGCCTGGATGCAACGCTTATAAAGCGCGCCGATGACATTAGATCGTCAATTGCCATCGCGGTCGGCAGCGGTTCGTACCTGCAACCAGTCACGGAAGGAAGAACTCGGCAGTGATTTTCGACCAGTTAGCGCCCGGCAAAGCAGCAAGCAAGTCCTCGCTAGGCCGCTTGCCGTCAGCGGCAGCAACCAGCGAAGGTTGTTCGGCGTGCAAGCGGCTGACAGCCTCCTTCATCCAGTTCTTGACCAAGTTGACCGGCAAGAGGTTGTGCCACGGGCTGATCTCGTCGTCGACGTGCAGCGTCATCAACCAGCCCTTGCCGTAAGAATCGCGGCGCAGCAGCGAGGGGTCCTTTACGACATCCGGGTTCACTTCCACGACTTCGCCCTCGATGGGAGAAAGCAAAGTGGCCGTTTCACCCTTTCGATGAAGCTTGACCAGTGGTTGCCCCTGCCGGAACCATTCGCCGGGCTTTGGCAGCTCCATTGAGTCTATGTTTCCAGCAAGCCTAGCCGCGAACTCGTCCACACCGACGCGGGCGGTATCACCCTGCTCACGCTGCACCCAGGTGTGCCCGGTATGGTAGCGAAGTCCTTGCGGAACAAGAAATCCTGAGACGTAGCTCGGCGACAATTCGAGTGCGGTCGGTGAGACGGCTGGAGCGAGAACGGGTTTTTCGGCCCCACTCTTCCGCCAGCGCCGACTAATTATGTAGTCGGCGAGGACACCGAGGCAAAACGTCAAAATCGTCAGGGTGATCATGGTGTACGTTCGTCTCTTAGTCCCGCGCGTGGGGACTCGCAAGGTTACGTGCACTTTCCGTGCCCATCGAATTGCACTGAAAACTAGACAACTGTGAACGGATTCAACGGACACGGTTGGCCCGTTCGTGGCGCAGAATTGTCATTTGCCAACAGCTACTGCAAGAGTCCCGGCGTTCTAGAGAATTCTGTCGGAGCAAGTGCGCAAACAAAGACGGCGCCACAACGCTCTCATTAGATGAAGGATCGCGCCCGACCGGGTGCCAACCATGGACAAATTCCAGCTTCAAATGGAGCGCGAGTGACCCGCGGGCGCTGGCTGTCGCCGCTGCTGATCCTGGCGACAGTCGCCGGCCAGGCAGTTGCGCAGCAGGGCGCGACCTCCGGCGTCTCCTCTCAGTTACGGGGAATTGCTTCGGCCGGCTATCTGCCCGAACTTCGATGGCCTGATTTCTCCGACTATCGCGCGCACGTTCAGAAATTTTACGAGCCTTCGACCTACACGCCGGCGTGGATAGGCGATGGCCAGCCAACCCCGCAGGCGCACGCGATCATAGAGCTCTTGAAGCGCGCGGACACCCAAGGTCTGGACCCTGAAGACTATGATGGCTCCCGCTGGGCCGATCGGCTGGCGCGCCTGCAAAAGTCTCATGACAGCAGCCAGGTCGCAACTTTCGATGCGGCGCTCACGGTTTGCTTGATGCGTTACATCTCCGATCGCCATGTCGGAAAGATCAATCCGCAACACTTTAACTTCGGACTCAGCGTCGAAGCCAAGAAGTATGACTTGCCTGCTTTCTTGCGGGAACGGCTGGTCAAAGGGGATGTGAAAAAGGAGCTGGCCCAAATCGGACCGCCGTTTGGAGCGTACAAGCGCACGCTGGGGGCCTTGCAGCGCTACTTGCAACTGGAGCGGGAAGACGACGGTGAGAAACTTCCCGTTTCGAGCAAAGCCATTACGCCAGGCAGTCCGTACGATGGCACGCGTCGATTGGCTCGCCTGCTGCGCTTGTTGGGTGATCTGCCCGCAAACGCGGCAGTTCCCGACAATTCCAATTTGTACGAGGGTGCGCTAGTGGAGGCGGTCAAGCGCTTCCAAAGCCGACATGGCCTGACGCCTGACGGCAGATTGGACGAACCAACTCTGAAAAACCTGAACACGCCGTTGAGCCAGCGTGTCGAACAACTGCGCCTAACCCTCGAGCGCTGGCATTGGCTGCCGGACCAGTTCAAAGAACCACCGATTGTCGTCAATATCCCGGAGTTCCGTCTGTATGCTTTCGACAGCAACGAAAACATTGTGCTCACCATGAACGTCATCGTGGGCAAGGCATTCCACCATAAGACGCCAATCTTCGAAAAAGACATCCGGTACGTGGTCTTCCGCCCATACTGGAACGTTCCTCCGAGTATCCAGCGCTCGGAGATCGTGCCAGCCATACAGAAAGATCGCGGCTATATCGCCAAGAAGGGATTCGAGGTCGTGACGCCTGGGGGACAGGTGGTCACTGCAGGCGCCATTTCGGACGACGTGCTATCGCAACTGCGCTCCGGAAAGCTGGAAGTGCGCCAGAAACCGGGCGCAACAGACGCACTGGGGCTGGTCAAACTGGTGTTCCCCAACGAGTACAACGTTTACCTCCACAGCACGCCGTCGCCGCAATTGTTCTCTCAGACGCGCCGGGATTTCAGCCACGGCTGCATTCGGGTTGAGAAGCCGGCGGAACTAGCGGCATGGGTGCTACGGGACAAGCCCGACTGGAGCCTCGAACGTGTACAAGCGGCCATGACGAGCGGACGGGACAACTTGCAGGTCAACCTCACAAACCCGATCCCTGCCCTGATCCTTTACGGCACCGCGGTCGTCGATCCGGACGGTGAGGTGCGTTTCTTCGACGACATTTATGGCTACGATGACGAACTCAAGGAGGCGCTCGCAAAGGGGTATCCGTATCCCTCGTGAAGCCAAATTATTATGACCACTTTGAAGCGTGTTGTGTGCCTCGGCCTGCTGTCATCAGTTCGGTTGTTCCCGGTTTGCTCGCAGGATCTCCCGGATGATCCAGGCACGCAAGGCCCGGCGCAGGCCGCGTCCGCGCCGCCATACACGCAACAGACCCCCGAACAGTTGCAGCAGTTGGTAGCGCCGATTGCGCTGTATCCGGATTCCCTCGTGGCGCAGATCCTGGCCGCATCCACGTTTCCCGAGCAAGTGGTCGAGGCCGACAGATGGGTCCAAGCGCATCCCGGCTTGAAGGGCGACGCCTTGGGTCACGCCGTGGACCCACAACCCTGGGATCCCAGCGTGAAGGCGCTCACCGCATTTCCATCCGTTCTTGGAAACATGGATAAGAACCTCTCCTGGACGTCATCCTTGGGCGACGCCTACTACAATCAGCAGCCCGAGGTGATGGATGCCATACAGGTGATGCGCCGGCGGGCCGAACAGGCAGGTAATCTCAAGAGCACGCCGCAACAGAACGTGGAGACGCAAGGATCGACGATCGTCATTCAACCCGCCGAGCCGGAGGTGGTCTACGTCCCCGCCTACGATCCCTGGGTAGTGTATGGAGATCCCATCTTGGCGTGGCCTGGGTGGTACCCGTATCCCGGCATCTGGTATGAGGGCCCTTACCTTTCGTGGGGAATCGGGTTCCAGATCGGTTGGTTCGGTGGTTTCGGTTGGGGCTGGGGTAACTGGGGATTCGATTGGCATCACCGATACGCAGTGTACGACCACGACCGGTATTACTCCCACAGCCGGACCTTCTACAACCGGGATCACTTCTATCGGAGTGGAGGCGAGCGCAGTGAAGGGTTCAGTCGTTCCAGAGGGTCGGCGCGACCCTTCAACGGAGACACACGGGCTGCGCGAGGATTCGCAGAACCCCGAGGGCAGAGCGGCATGAGATCGGGGGCCTTCAGCGACTTCGGTCATGGAGGAGAGGAACGAAGCTTTTCGTCTCGTGGAAGCTCCAGCTTCGGCGGGGGAGAACGCGGCGGCTTCGGTGGTGGTGGTTTCCGTGGCGGTGGCTTCGGCGGCCATGCAGGTGGTGGCTTCGGCGGAGGGCATGGTGGCGGTGGCCACCGATAGGAGACGATTTAGATGCGGCAAACGAATATCGGCAAACTAGCGGCGGCCTCCATCCTTTTGGCGGCCTGCCTTCCCCTGTATTCCAACGCGCAACAGCCGGGTCAGAAGACATTTTCCTCACCGCAGGACGCCAGCACAGCGCTCGTCGGGGCCGTGCAGAGCAACGACGAAAAAGCGATGCTCGAAATCCTCGGACCAGACGGCAAGGAAGTCATCTCTTCGGGAGACGGAACCCAGGACGCCCAGAACCGCGCTGAGTTCATCCGGAGATATCGCGAAATGCACCGTCTGGTGAAAGAGCCGGATGGATTCACGTTGTATGTTGGCGCCGAGAATTGGCCGGTGCCGATACCGGTCGTCGAGAGAGATCGCTCCTGGTATTTCGACACCGCGGCAGGCAAGAGAGAAATCTTGTACCGGCGAATTGGCCGGAATGAGATTTCCACCATTCGGGTGTGCCAGGAGCTGGTAGCCGCAGAGAAGGATTACCACTCCACGCAGCACGAATACGCCCAGAAAATCTTCAGCGATGACGGGAAGCACAACGGCCTCTATTGGAAAGCTGCTGAAAGCGAACCCCAGAGCCCCATTGGGCCGCTGGTGGCGTCGGCTGTTGCCGAAGGCTATGCCAAGGGACAGAACGGCACACCGACTCCATACCGCGGTTACTACTACCACATCCTGACTCGTCAGGGGAAAAATAGTCCAGGGGGACCGATGAGTTACATGGCCGGCGGCAAAATGACCCGGGGCTTTGCTTTCGTAGCCTATCCGGCAGAATACAGGTCCTCCGGCGTAATGACATTCATCGTTAACGAAGACGGGGTGGTCTATCAGAAGGATCTCGGCTGGAAGACCGAGACTCTCGCCAAGGCGATGAAGGAGTACAACCCCGGTTCCGGCTGGCAAAAGGCTGAAGATCAGCAGTGGCAAAGTGCCTCCGAGCAGAAATAACGTAGACCTGGCCTGAACAATCCGCAACGGAGAGCCCGCCCCACAAACAATAAAATGGGGATCCGGCTTCCTTCTAGTGACGCTGCGCGTTGCTGATCCTACTCGTAGATTTGCACGCCAAACTCCCCTACGCCTTCCGACGTACGGACCCTGAGCTTGATTGCCGTCTTTGAGGCTGCTGAGGGGCTGTGGACTCTGGCGTCGATCGCGTTAGCCTACTCGCTTTTGAGACTCGCGGAGGCTCTAAGACTATGGCACCGGCGCGCCTGGGGACAGTGGTTAGCGCTGCTGTCATCCTATACCTGCCGTGGGAAATCCTGGTGGTTCTTCATCGTCCGACTACCTAGCCTGGCTGAGGGCGGGCCCAAGACGACGAAGCGGCGGAGGGCATACATCGTGATGGCGATGCGCCCTCCGGCCGGAACGCTTTCTGCTTGAAGTGTTGGTTAGCCCCGCTTCGCTGGCAACTGGCGCTTGGCGAACCGTAGCAACCCCGCTGTCCCGAGTGACAGTAGACCGATGAGACCCACCAGCGGCAATGAACTGGCGGTCGTAGGCAGTTGGGCCGGCGCCTGAGCGGGCGCGGCATCAAAAGCCTCGGCGATCTCGACCTCCTCACCCGTCGGCTGCTCGGCCTTTACTGGCGCCTGCTTGAGCGCCACTACGGGCGCCTCCTGAACGGTTTGGACGGGCTGGGTAGTGTTAGTCGCCAATTCGTTTGGCATGGAAGCAACCGGCTGATTGTTCGTCTGGGCCAGCTCCACGGCCTTCTCTTTGGGATATACAAATTGATGGCCGTAATTCTCGCCGGGATAGAACCACGCTCGCACCGCTATAGGAGATCCTGCAGGCCGTTCGTCGAACGTAATGATGGGGTTCCCGGCAGGCTTCAACCGGTAGTCCGGTACTGCCAGGAATGTGCCATACAAGTGATTTTCGTCCTTGTTGAACACCTGGACGACATTGCGGTCCGAAGGCGAGTCCATGAGTTTGAAGACGTATGTGCCCGCATCCAGGACCTGTCCGGGGATTTCCACTGGTCCACTGAATGTAAAGACGGTCTTTTGGTTCCAATCGTCTGCCTTGGCCTGCGGGGCGATTGCACCCACAAGACCCATGCACACGAATGCAATTAACTTGACACTGTTCATTTCCACTTCTCCTTTTGTGATTTTCTATTTCGACTTACTACTTTTCGAGTAGTGCCGACTAAGCGGACAAAACGCTGGTATTCGGCGAATAGGGGTACTCCAGTCTGTAAAGAGTCACATAGTGAGAACGTTGTTGGCCATCACCGAAGCGATGCTGGCACGGGCTGTGCTACTTCGTCGGCCGCAGCGTGCCGTTCCAGCATCCGACGCTTCAAGCTCTCGTAGATGGGCTCGCTCTGTAGCAGCATCGCGACCAACATGGCGGTCAGCGACGCCGCCAGCAATGCCAGGGTCAGGTCTCCGCGGCCCGTCATTTCAACCGTGAGCACGATTCCAGTCAGCGGCGCCCGTACGGTCGCCGAAAACAGCGCGCCCATCCCGACCACCGCAAACGCGACAGCCGAGAGACCCAAGTGCGGCATCGCACGGCTCAGGATCCCCGCGAAGAGAGCGCCGGAGGAAGCGCCCAGTAACAACAGCGGCGCAAAGATGCCTCCGGGAACGCCCGCGGCGTACGACCACGGACTAAGAAGAAAGCGCACGAGAAATATCGTCACCAGGCCCCAACCGTATAACCGCCGGAAAGTATAGCCTGCGTCAACCCTTCTCCACCTCCCACCAGAGCCGGCACAAACCAGGCCGCAAGCCCCACGGTGGCGCCGACGATGGCCGCGCGCTGTACGGGCGAGAGTTTGGTCAGACGATCCCCTAGGCGAAGCAGGCGCATGGTAGCGGCGTTGTAAAGAGCGCCGGCCGCACCCAGCAATGCGCCCAGAGCGAGAAACGGACCAATTTTCCAGGCATAGGTCAGCTCCACCTGTCTTACTGTGAAATCCACTTCATTACCCAGCATCCATCGCACGATCCAGACAGCGATCACGGCAGCCGACAGCGTAGCCACCAGCAGCCAGGGCGTGAAACTGCTGGTCAATTCTTCGAAGACGAAGATGGCTCCGCCAATGGGAGCGTTGAAGGCAACACCGAGCCCCGCACCGGCGCCGGCTGCCGCGACAATTCTCCTGTCTTCTTCGTCTCGGATGAATAAGCGCGAGATCCACAAGGCCAGCGCGGCGCCCATCTGGACAGTCGGTCCCTCGCGGCCCAGCGCCAGGCCGGTGCCCATCGAGAGCAAGCCTCCGAAGAACTTCACCGGCACCACGATGATGGAGGAAGGTTTCGCCTGGCGCTTGAAGACGGCTTCGACCAATTGGATCCCGCTGCCCTCCGCATGGGGAGCAAACCGAACCACCAGGTAGCGCGCCAAACCAGCGCCCACCAGTCCCAGCGCGACGGGCGCCACCCAGCCGATGAAAGGCCAGGCATGCGCCCACGCAATGAGCGCATCGCGCCCGTGATTGGCTGCAATCAGAAGGTAACGGAAGCCACCGCCGACGAGCCCGATAACGACGCCCGCAAGTATACTGGCCGTTGAAATCCGGATTGTGGCGTACACACTCGTGCGTGCCGCGCCGACACTCGTGTCGACGGCAGTTTTCACCAACACACGCTACACAGCGCCGACCGGTCGCGCTGCCACCCCAGCATGAACATTCACCTCCACCGGCGAAGTCCGTCCAATGATCTCTTTCGCCTTGGCCGTTTCTTCCGCGGCGCCGTGCGCAATCAGCAAGAACTTGTCCGCCTTCAGCGCGACCTCATAGCGGAGAACGCTGTCCTTGGGAATCCCGATGCTGAAGAGGCCAGCGCCGATTGCGCTCACTCCACCTACGACAACAGCTCCCTCCAGCGCCGCCACGATCCAGGCAGCCAGGGGTCCGGCGACCAGCACCGGCCCAATACCCGGCACGAAAAAGAACGCAGCGCCGAATAGCAATCCCCAGACACCACCCCAGAAGGCGCCCCACTTCCCCCAATACTTCATGCGGTCGCCGGCATTGTAATATCCGACCACGTTCTCTTCGGTGTGGTAATCCTTGCCGACGATGGACAGCTTCTTCATATCGAAGCCGGCCTTCTTAAGCTGACTCACCGCCTGTTCAGCCTCGACGTGGCTGTTGTAGACGGCGACAACTGCATTCTCATTCGTCATGGAGTCCTCCTCTATGCGAAGACTCAAGAATTGCGAAACCTGTTGGTTCGCGTATTAACAGGCGGAGATCGTCCGCACCAGCCCGCTCACGCCATTCCAGACGATCTGCACCCCGATACACACAAGAATGAATGACGATAAGCGAACGACGGCATTCATCGCGGTTTCGCCTAACGCGCGCCCGATTCGTTCGGCGAAGCGGTAGCCCAGATAGATCATGAGCGCGATCGCGGCGCATCCCAACAACGCAGCCACGACCAGCACCCAGCGAGGTAGGCTCCCGTGCGGCTGGGATGCGCCGACCGCAATCGCAACGGAAACCGACCCAGGACCCACGGTCAGAGGCATGGTCAAAGGGTAGAACGCGCGGCGCGACAGGTACGAGGCGGCCACGGGCTTGGCCAAAGTTTCAGCCGTCTTGCCGTCGTCATCGGCCCCATTCAGCAGGTTCCATCCCGCTGCAATGACCACCAACCCGCCTCCCACCTGAACGACCGGCAGCGAAATGCCGAAGAAGGCGAGGATGTGTATTCCGACTAACATTGAGACGATGAGGAGCCCAAACCCGTACACGGCAACCTTGCGCGCCAAGATGGCGCGACTGTCGTTGGAAAGGTCTGACGTCAGCCCGAGAAAGATCGGGATGTTCTCCGGACCGTTGACAATAGGGAACAACGCGCCGACGGTCAGGAGGAAGACCTTAAGCACGTCGATAATCGCGTTATGCATCGCGCGCAAACATCGCCAGGTTCACCGATGGAGCTTTCGACTAAGAGGAGTGTCGCGCCGATGCGTTTGTTGGAAGGCGAGGAGGCTCAGCCGCCGATGGACGCAGATGAATGCGAATTGAGGAAAATAGCTTATCTGCGTTTGTTCCTGCGAGAGGCGCCGGCAACGGCCAACCTCGCTTCACGCACCAGCGCCTCATCAAGCAGTCCCTTTATGTATGTCTGGTAGGGCATACCTTTTAACCTGGAGAGGCGCCGGGCGGCATCCACAGTCGCTTTCTTCATAGTCTCTCCGCTCACCTCGAGTTGCTTTCCGAGCCTACCCCAAAGCTCAAGCCTCCCACGGATTAACCACGGAAAGCCCGACAGCCGCAAAATCGCCCACGTTGCGCGACACGACCGTAAGACCGTGTTCCAGGGCTGTAGCCGCAAGCAGGCCATCCACAACAGAGAGCGGCCGGCCCTTCATCTGCGCTTGGGCGCGAAGCACTCCCCATCGATCTGCAATAGACCGATCCACTGGTAGAACCCGGCCCTCGAACCAAGTAGGCAAATCGTGTTCGAGCCACTCCTCTAACACGGTTCGCCGTTTGCTTGTGGGAAGCAGCTCGACTCCAAATCGGATCTCCGCCAGTGTGAGCACACTAGCGTAAAGAGAGCGCGCGTCGGCCACCTCTAGCCACTGTTTGACGCGGGGGCTTGGATCGCCCCGCCGATTGAATTCAGAAAGCACATTCGTATCGAGCAGAAACCCGCTCATAGGTCAATCGAGCGGCCATAATCCTTTTGCCTATCCAAGTTCAGCTCCGCGCCTGCCAACGGGGATTCCATAAGAAACTGCGCCAGGTTCTTCCCTGGCGCTGCGGCTGTGGCCTTATGCTCCTTTTCTTGTAGTGCGGCCAAAGCCTGATCGAGCACTTCCTCGGGATTGCGGAAGTGGCCGCTAGCGATCTCGGCTTGTATGATCCGTTCCTGTTCAGGCTTGAGGTTGATCGTCATTTTTCACCACCGTAGCGCTTTGTGCGCTGCACTTTCATGATCTCATGCGTAGACTCCCCACGGACAAGTGTTGGTGACTAGAAAATAAGCTTCAGAGCGAGTTGCGCCGAGCGCGGGCCGCCGATTTGATACAGCGGATTGAGGCCGCCATTCTGGCCGCCGCTCCCCAGCGATGCTCCCAGCATCTGCGTCGATTGCCCGAATAGAGGAGAACTCATGTAGTTGGTCGGCGGGCCGAAGTTGGGGTGGTTGAAGATGTTGAAGAAGTCGGCACGCGCCTGGAGCGAGAGGCGCTCCTGAAGTCTGAATTGTCGGCGCAGGGTTAAATCGAGCTGCGTGGCGCCGAATCCGCGCAGGGCGTTGCGGCCCAGATTTCCTTGGACCGCTCCGGTGGGTGTCGCGAATGCCGCCTTGTTGATTCTCTTTCCGCCGGCGACGTTCGGATCGGCGATCCAGAGCGGCGCTCCGGCAATCAGATCCGGACGCTGCACGCCGGTTGCTCCCGAAAAGTAGCCGCCGAAAGGATTCTGTCCGGTTACCACATTCACCGGCGGCGCGGTGCGAGCGTAAACAATCGAATCGGTCGACCAGTTGCCGAATATCGACTTCCAGATTCCACTGCCCGGTGCCGGAATGTTGTAGGAGACTGCGCCTGAGAATGTTTGCCGGATATCGTAGTCGGACGAACCACGCTCCTGAGACGAAGGCGATAGGCCCGGCGGCACATTCAGGTAAAAGGCGTCGGAGGAAGCATCGTCGATCGAATGCGCCCAGGTATAAGAGAGTAATGTCTGGAGACCGTGCGCCAGGCGATGGCGGAATTGGGCTTGCAAGGCCTGATAGCTGGAGTCCGCCGCGTTCCTCATCAGATCAAATTCGCCGGTGAAGTTGGGATTCGGCGCGTTGTAGAAGTCCTGCCGCATCAGCTTCCGTCCCGCCGCGCCGAGGTAGGTGACCGTCATGACATCGGCCTTTCCCAGAGTCTCCTCCACAGCCGCGTTCCACTCATAGGTTCGGGGTAAGACGTGATTTGGGTCCACGACTGCAAGGAACGTAACAGGGGGCGTCGTCGTAAACAGAGGCGGCGCGGCAGCCGCAGCACTCAGGGGGAATGAGGTATTGCGGACAATGTTCTGCTGCGTGTACGGGAACGCGCTCGCCCCATCCGCCACGGCGGAATATCCGAGGTCGTAAAAGATCCCGGCGCCAGCCCTTAGCACCAGATTCGGATGCGGCTGCCAAGCCAGCCCGAGCCGCGGAGCGAAATCGTCTTTTTGCGGATGCCACAAGGGCGTGCCGGGCGGGGCCAGTGTCATGGTTGACAGATTATCGACGCCCGTTACGGTAAACGGAAGAGTGCCATTGGGCGATGAGGGCGCGGAATTGTATTCCCATCGCAGGCCATAGGTGATGGTCAATGTGCGCGTCGCCTTCCATGTGTCCTGGGCGAACAGGCTCCAGTTTGAGAAAATCAGTTGCACATCGGTCCTCGAAGCTACGCCTGCCTGGGGTACCTTGTTGGCAAGAGCGTTTGACAAAGAAAGGAAGAGATACTGCACCTGATAGGGCACAAGTACGGATTCGGGATTGAGGCGGCGATAATCCAACCCGAACTTCAGTCGGTGTGCGCCAATGATGCTGGAAACGCCGTCTGTCACATTGATCTGTTGCTGCAAGTTGTCTCCCAACTTGCCGGTAAAGAATACGAGTCCAGAGCCGGCATAAAAAGCAAAGAGGGAGTTTTGCGGAGAAGCAGACGATTGATATGGATACAGCACTGAGCCCATAGGAGGCACTGCGCCTCCGAAATTGTCGAGCGTGTCGAGGCTGTTCGCCCGGCTGCGGCTGTAGTTGAAGCGCAACTCGTTGGTCCAACGTGGAGTAAGCGCCTGGTTGGTTCCCAGGGTCAGGGCCTGAGTTCGGTACTTTACATTCGAAACGTTACTAGGTTCATAACCGCTGGGGGCACGCTGATCGAGGCTCGATGGAGCGTCACTGTACCTTCCGAAAATAGTCACTCTTTCCCATGGCAGGTAATCGATCCGGATGCCGGAAGAATTCAGCGTGGAGGGATTGGAGTAGCCGGCCGAAAATGCGGCTGTTCCATTGCCGAGATCTCGCCCATTCGGCAGCGGGAAGGCGTTGAGCAGCGGCTGGACGGCTGCGGGCGCATTCTGGCGCGTGGCCACGGATGGCACGAATGTATCCGCAACTTGGGGTTGGCGTACCCTCAGCCCTTCGTAAGAGCCGAAGAAAAATAGCTTATCTTTCTTCAGCGGCCCGCCCAGCACGCCGCCGAAATCGTTCTGCCGCAACTCGGGCCTCGCCAGAGCGTTGCGGTTCGCGAACCAATCGTTGGCATCGAGCCTGTCGTTGCGGAAGTACTCGAACGCAGTGCCGTGAAACGTGTTCGTACCGGACTTTGTGACTACCGATACTTGAGCGCCCGGTGTGCGTCCATATTCCGGCGCAAAAGTCGAAGTTTGAATCCGGAACTCTTCCAGCGCATCCAGCGACACCAGGTTGCTGGTCCCTCCAAATGCGCTGGTTACCTGAAGTTGGCCCGCGCCACCCTGGCCCAAGTTCGAGGCGCTTGTTCCCAGGTTGGCGCCGACTCCATCCACCATAAAGTAGTTCGCATCCGGCCGCTGGCCATTCACACTGAACTGGCCTTGCTCGTAAAAATTGGACGGCGTGAGCACCACTCCCGGCGTCAGATCGATGAGGGAGCTGAAGCTGCGCCCATTCAAGGGCAGGTTTTCCACGAACCGGTTGCCGATCAACGTGCTCACCGATGCGTCTGCGGTGTTGAGCAACGGTGCGGTTCCTTCTACCGTGATCGTCTCCGTGTTGCTGCCGATGGTCAGCGCGACATCCAGCCGTGCTCGCTGGCCCACTTCGACGACGATGCCGTTCTGGTGGACGGTTCTAAAGCCGTTGGCTTCGACTGTGATGTTGTACGGGCCGGGCAGCAGGGCTGGGGCACTGTACTCGCCTTGCTGGTTTGAGGAGACGATGCGCGTTGCGCCAGTGTTTGAATTTTCCACACCGATTCGTGCGCCTGGCACGGCCCGGCCGGAGGGATCGGTGATTAGGCCGGAGATTTCGGCGTTCTGCGCGAGCAGGGGAAATCCGAGCCGCAGATACACGCAGATGGACGCAGATAAGACCCACTTGGAAGTCATGCGGGTGTATGAAGTATACCCCGGTCAGACGTTCAGGAGACACCCTCGAAAGGGGGACAATCTTTCACCCGATGGGGTTCGCAGGAAAAATGTCGGGAGGCTGGTTTGGGTGCAAACTATATGGGTACGGGATAATTGTGCCTGCCATGGAGAGAGCGGATCGAAAGCGACGAGCCGTGATCGCGCTAGGCGTCTTCCTGGCTTGCTGCCCTTGCGCTTCTGCCTTAAACCCCTCTCTCGACATCAATCAATACGCGCACACCGCGTGGACCGTCCGCGACGGATCTCTCAAGGGGGCTGTGTGGGCAATTGCTCAAACACCGGATGGCTATCTTTGGCTTGGTACCGATTTCGGATTGGTCCGGTTCGACGGCGTCAGGTTCGTCCCCTGGCAACCGCCAGCGGGTGAGCATCTCCCCGGCGGCCGCATTCGAGGCCTGTTCGTCGCGCGGGATGGCCGTCTTTGGATTGGCGCCGATGAAGGACTCGCAAGTTGGAAGGACGGCAAGCTAACTCACTATCCGGAACTCGCTAAGCAGACCGTTGTCGGGCTCCTGGAGGATCGTGAAGGAACGGTGTGGGCTGCCGGGGCTGCAATTGCCGCGGGAAGACTCTGCGCGATTCAGAACAGCGGAGTCCAGTGCTACGGAGAGGACGCCAGTCTTGGCAGCGGAATGGGGGTTTTATATGAGGATCGCCGGGGCAATCTCTGGGCAGCAGCGAGCGGGACAGCTAAGCTGTGGCGATGGAAGCCTGGTCCTCCGAAAGTCTATCCGATGCCAAACCCGGTGCAAGGTCTGTCGGAAGGTGACAACGGCGCGCTCTTGATCTCAACGCTCGACGGAATCAAACAGCTCATCGGCGGGAGGATCGAGAAGTATCGGCTTCCAATCGCAGGTCGGCAGTTCACGGCCGGAAGGCTGCTCCGGGACCGCGATGGCGGTCTATGGATCGGAACGTACGGCCGCGGGCTTTTGCATGTACACCAGGGAAGGACGGATGTGTTCACGCGATCCGACGGCCTTTCAGGCGATCTCGCCTACAGTGACTTCGAGGATCGTGAAGGCAACATTTGGGTCGCTACCAGTGATGGCCTCGACCGCTTTCGAGACTTCGCCATCCCCACGATTTCCGTCAAGCAAGGTCTGTCTAATGCCGCCGTCGAGTCCGTTCTAGCGGCCAGAGATGGCAGCGTTTGGCTCGGTACGCTTGATGGCCTGAACAGATGGAACGACTGGCGAATTACGATTTACCGGAAGCGAAGCAGCGGATTGCCGGACGATGTCCTGGAATCCCTCTTTCAGGACGATCACGGACGAATTTGGGTTTCCACGCGTCGCGGAATCGCGTACTTCGAGAATGGCCGGTTTATTCCCGTAAGCGCGGTGCCCGTTGGGACCGTCCATTCAATCGCCGGGGACACTGCCGGAAATCTCTGGGTCAGCCAGGATCATGACCTTTTTCATCTGCTTCAGGGAAGTGTAGTCGAACTGATCCCATGGGCTAGGCTGGGGCGTAAGGACTGGGCCGATGTTCTATTCACCGACCCCGTGCAGAGCGGTCTGTGGCTTGGATTTCGTCAGAGTGGCCTGGCATATTTCAAGGACGATCAGATCCGCGCATCGTACTCAGGAGCGAATGGTTTGGGCAAGGGCTTTGTCAGCAGTCTTCAACTCGATCGGGACGGCGCGCTTTGGGCAGCAGCCCAGGGCGGGCTAAGCCGCGTGAAAAACGGTCGGCTGGGGACGCTGACCAGCAAGAACGGATTGCCGTGTGACACGGTCGTTTGGGTGATGGAGGACAACGACCATTCGTTTTGGCTGGATATGGCCTGCGGCCTGGTGCGTATTGCCCGGTCCGAACTGGACGCCTGGGTCGCCGATCCGAAGCGGACGATTCAGGCTAGGGTTTTCGACAGTTCCGATGGAGTCAGGAGCCGTGCGACTCCTACGGGATCCAACCCGGGTGTCGTCAAGGCTGCGGATGGGAAATTGTGGTTCGTGGCTGGCGACGGCGTCGGTGTCATCGATCCGCTGCACCTTCCCTTCAACAAACTCCCGCCGCCGGTGCACGTCGAGGAAGTGAAGGTGGACGGCAACCCTTGGGATGCGTCCCACGGGTGGCGCCTGCCCGCACTCACCCGCGATCTGGAGATCGACTATACCGGTCTTAGCCTGGTCGCACCGGAAAACAATCGTTTCAAATACAAGCTGGAAGGCTACGATCGCGATTGGCAGGACGTGGGCAATCGCCGGCAGGCATTCTACAACAATCTGTCTCCACGCAACTACCGCTTCCGCGTCATGGCCTCCAATAACAGCGGCGTGTGGAACGAGGCGGGCGACTCGCTTGATTTCTCCATCGCCCCGGCGTATTATCAGACCACCTGGTTCCGCGCGTCATGCGTCGCCGCCTTCTTGGCATTGCTGTGGGCGCTGTACGGCTACCGCCTCCGTCAGGTCGCGCAGGAATTTAACGTGCGCTTGGAAGAGCGCGTCGGCGAGCGCACGCGCATCGCCCGCGAGCTGCACGACACGCTCTTGCAGAGCTTTCAGGCTTCTCTGTTCCAAATGCAGGCGGCTCGCAACCTTTTTTCATGGCGCCCCGAAAAAGCAGTCGAGACTCTCGATGAGGCGATCAACATGGCGGAGGGGGCGATCACCGAAGGCCGGGATGCGATTCAGGATTTGCGCTCCCAGCCGCCACTGGAGAACGATTTGGCAAAATTGTTGACAGTGACGGGTCAAGAACTGGCGCGCACGCAGGATGGGAACGGGAAGCCGGCGACCTTCCGCGTGGCCGTGGAAGGCGAGCGGCAGGAGTTGGATCCGCTGCTCCAGGACGAGGCGTACCGGATCGCCCGCGAATTGCTGCGCAATGCGTTCCGGCACTCACAGGCTAGCCAGATCGAAGCTGAGATCCGGTATGAGGATCGCATGTTTCGCCTGCGGATTCGCGATGATGGAAAAGGCATCGAGCCGGAAATCGTGAAGGCAGGCGGCCGCGACGGACACTTTGGGTTGCAGGGGATGCGGGAGCGCGCGAAGCGAATCGGCGCCCAATTGGAATTCTGGAGCGAGGCGGGCGCGGGCACGGAAGTGGAGCTGAGCGTCTCAGCCTCAGTTGCTTATGGGGCCGCGCGCGGCGGCCGGCGCTTTCCGCTGCTCCGCAAGAAGAAGGCGAACCCGTGAGCGGCGAAACTAAACCGATTCGGGTTCTTACCGTCGACGACCATGCTCTGCTGCGCTACGGCATTGCGTCGCTGGTCGGCGCCGAACCGGACATGGAGCTGGTCGCGCAGGCGTCCACCGGACGGGAGGCCATTCAGCAATTCAAGCTGCATCAGCCGGACGTGACGCTAATGGATCTGCAGATGCCCGACGTCAGCGGCATCGAGGCCATCATCGCGATTCGCGGCGAATTTCCCGATGCCCGGATCATTGTCCTGACGACCTACACGGGTGACGTCCAGGTGCTGCGGGCAATGAAGGCCGGAGCGCGAGCCTATATCCTGAAAGGCCGCGTGGCCCACGAGCTTTTGGACACCATCCGCGCGGTGCATGCCGGCCAAAAGCGAATCCCTCCGGAGATCGCCGCCGAACTGGCCGACCACGCCGGCGAAAGCGGGTTGAGCGCACGCGAAATGGATGTGCTCCGTCTGATCGCGGCCGGGAATGCAAACAAAGTGATCGCCGCTGAGCTTTCCATCACCGAGGAGACAGTCAAGAGCCACGTGACGAGCATCCTGGCCAAGTTGGGCGCCAATGACCGGACGCATGCCGTCACCATCGGGCTAAAGCGCGGGATTATCGAACTGTAGCCCCCCGCGATCGCTCAATCCCCAACAAAAGAGCCGATCCGCCGATCCTCTCTCAGCGGACACGCTTTTTCGATGGGCCTTCTCCCCCAAGCCGGCGCCGCATTCGTTCTCATAACGCTCACGCTCACGTTTGAGTGCGCCGGAATGGCCGTACTCATCGACTGGGCGATCCGGCATTTCGCGCGGTACAGGCACAGGTTCGGCCTGGTTCGTTCGGCTGAGCTCATGGTCCGGTTCACCAGCGTGATGATCGTCTTGCACTTATTCCAGGTCCTGGTGTGGGCCGTGTTCTATCGTTGGCAGTGCTTTCCCTCCTGGGAATCGGCGCTCTATTTCTCGACAGCCAGTTATTCGACGGTTGGCTATGGGGATCTGCTTCTCCCGCGGATGTGGCGGAACCTGGGACCGATGGAAAGCCTCACCGGTGTGCTGATGTGCGGCCTTTCCGCGAGCTTCCTGTTTGCCATGGTGACCCGGCTCGTCGGCCGGGAAGTGCGGCTCACACCGGAACTGGAGAAATCCGTTGCGCAGTGGGAGTCTATGCCCGCTCGGTCGCCCATCCCCCAAAAGTAGGATGGCAGAATTCCAATATCGAACGTTTCGATTTGGTTGTGAGTTACTTACCCTGGAAGTGGGACAGTTCTTTGCAACGGCTTTTTTCGAGTTTCGCGGACGGTTGGCCCGGCACGGGCCTGCTGCTCCAGCGGCTGCTTACCGGCACCGCGCTGCTTCATTGTGCGTTTCTCTATGTAAGCGCAGGAACACAGTTTGCGCCCGTCGCGCCGCAACTTATAGGAGCTGCATTGGGGACTCTTCTGTTGGCCGGCTTGTGGACCCCGCTCACGGGATCGCTGATCGCCATCGTTGAGCTGTGGATCGCGTTCACAGGCTCGGCCAATCCCTGGATCCCCATCATATTAGCGGGTTTAGGCGCCAGTCTGGCGATGGTTGGACCGGGAGCCTGGTCCATCGACGCCAGGCTCTTCGGCCGGAAGCATATTCATACCCCGGACCTTTAGGGGTCGATCGATCCCTCTGTCGATCGATCCCTCTAAAGTGGGAGCCTCAGTCCCCACTATCCAGCCAACGGACCGCTCAACCATTTAGGCTTGGCCAAACTTGGAATCGGGTCTATAATTGGGCCGGGGAACGAAACCGGCTCTCACTGTTCCGACTTAGACTTTGTACGAGAACTTCTTCGAATTCTCGCCCGACGCGATCGTCGTCACGGATGAAGACGGATGGATCACGAACGTCAATTCGCAAGCCGAAGGAGCTTTCGGATATACGCGGGAAGAATTGCTGGGACTTCCGGTGGAGACCCTCATCCCCGAGCGATTCCGACCCGCACATCCCAACCACCGGCGAAGCTACAGCGCCCAACCGAGTGTTCGCCCAATGGGCTCGGGCTTAGAGCTGCTTGGCAGACGCAAGGATGGCAGCGAATTTCCCGTCGACATCATGCTGAGCCCAGTGGAAACGGCCAGCGGCCGGATTGTCTTGAGTGTGATCCGGGATGTTTCCGAAAGAAAGCGCGCCGAGGAGGCTCTCCATCAGATTGAGCAACGCTTGCGGAACAGCGCCGAGCAAAGCGAGAAGGAGCTTCGGCAGCTGATCGATACGATTCCCCAGCAGGTTTTTGTGTTCCATGCGGATTGGACTCCTCTTTTTGCGAACCGGCGAGAACTGGAATACACCGGCCTGACGCCGCAAGAGGCCCAGTCCAAAGACGCAGTTGCCAGAATTTTTCACCCGGAAGATCTCGAGCGGCTGGAGGAACGTCGTCAGCGCATGCTTCGAGAGGCCGCCCCCTTTGAGATGGAGGCGCGAATCCGGGGCAAAGACGGGCAGTACCGCTGGTTCTTGATCCGGGACAATCCTTTGCTGGATACCCAGGGACGCGTCCTTCGCTGGTATGGCACGCGAACCGATATCGAAGACCGCAAGCGGGCCGAAGAAGCATTGCGCCAAGCGCAGGCGGATCTCGCCCACGTCACGCGAGTCATGACCATGGGAGAATTGGCCGCCTCCATCGCCCACGAAGTCAACCAGCCGATTTCCGGTATCGTGCTCAACGCCAATACCTGCCTGCGTTGGTTGGCGGGAGATCCGCCCAACGTCGAGGAAGCGCGGGAAGCTGCCCGCCGCATCGTCCGCGATGGAAAGCGGGCGGGCGAAGTCATCGCGCGGATTCGGGCCCTGTCGATGAAAGCTGTCGCGGCAAAGGAACGGCTGGACATGAACAAAATCATTCGGGAGGTGGTTGCTCTCGCCCGGGATGAAGTGCGCAGAAGTAGTGTGATGCTATGGATGGAACTTGCGGATGATCTCTGGCCTGTCTTAGGTGACCGGGTGCAGTTGCAGCAGGTGGTTTTGAACCTGATCATGAATGGAGTCCAGGCCATGAGCAGCGTTGAAGAAGGGCGGCGGGAACTGGTCATCAGAACGCAAAACGATGAAGGCGAACAGGTGAGGGTGACAGTCCAGGACTCGGGGATTGGTCTTGATCCTCAGAGTATGGACCGGATGTTTGATGCTTTCTACACCACGAAACACGAGGGCATGGGCATGGGCCTCTCGATTAGCCGCTCCATCGTCCAAGATCATGGAGGGCAGCTATGGGCGGCGGCGAATGAGGGCTCCGGCGCAACTTTTCACTTCACGGTTCTGAAGCACTACTAGGAGCCCATTTGCCGAACCGTGAAGCAATCGTGCTCGTGGTGGATGACGACGTATCGGTTCGAGAGGCTTTGGCTGGTTTGATTCGGTCAGCCGGGATGATGGTGGAGACTTTTGCCACTGCGCAAGAGTTTTTGGCTCACCCCCGGCCCGATGCGCCGGGTTGTTTGGTGCTGGACATAGCGCTACCAGGTCTGAGCGGGCTTGACCTGCAGAAGCGGATGGCCGAGATCGAGCTTGAGATCCCGATTGTTTTTATCACCGGCCACGGGGATGTTCCGACGTCGGTGCAGGCGATGAAAGCGGGAGCGCTTGAGTTTCTTACCAAACCATTCGCAGACCGGGATCTGCTGAACGCGATTCAGCAGGCGATCAAGCGTGACCGGGCGACACGCCGCGAGCGAGCCAAGGTAAGGGAGTTGCGCCACCGCTACGAGTCGCTGACACCGCGTGAGCGGGAGGTGATGGAGCGTGTGGTCTCCGGACTCATCAATAAGCAAATCGCTGCCGAGCTGGGAACCAGCGTGATGACGGTCAAAGCTCATAGAGGCCAGGTTATGCATAAGATGCAGGCCGACTCTTTGGCGGACCTGGTAAGAATGTCGGACATGCTGGGCATACGGCGCGCGAGAGAATTGTGAGCCACCAATACCAAGGTCTAATAGACTTCTCTTTTTAAACGCCGCACAATCACTGCGGGTGGCAAATACTTGCCTGATTGCGGTGGTGGATGATGACGAATCAGTGCGTGAATCCATTGAGGGTCTGATGAGGTCTGTTGGGTACCCAGTGAAGGCATATGCTTCGGCTGAGGCGTTCTTGAGTTCCGGCCATCTGGGCGATACCAGCTGCCTGATATTGGATGTGCGCATGCCGGGGATAGATGGAATGGAACTGCACCGCCGCCTGTTGGCCAGCCATAGAGAGATCCCGGTCATTTTTATCACCGCACATGCGTCAGATGAGTGGGTGCGCTCGAAAGCTTTAGCGAACGGCGCGGCGGATTTTCTAAGCAAGCCGCTGAGTGAGGATGAGTTGCTGAGTGCAGTCCGCAAGGCTCTAACCCCGGAGTGACCCAGAACGACTCGAATGAGATAGATACGAACCATAGCTGATTTGAAGTTGGAGGTAGAAGGGGGTCCCAGCGCGGTCCCTTCCTGACCTCGTACAAATTGAAGAAGGTGCTCCGCTCCTATGAGTGACACAGGCGTGCCAGTCTACGTCGTAGACGATGACGCGTCCGTGCGCGAAGCCGTAGGAGGTCTCATTCGCTCCGCGGGATGGAGGGCTGAAACCTTTCCGTCGGCGCCAGAGTTCCTGGCCAGAACCCGTGCCGAGGTGCCGAGTTGTCTGGTGCTCGACGTGGAGCTCCCCGGGTTGAGTGGACTCGATCTGCAACAAGAGCTTGCCAAAGCGGATGTTCAGATCCCGATCATTTTCCTCAGCGGACGGGCCAATATTCCAATGTCAGTGCAAGCGATGAAGGCAGGTGCGCTGGATTTCCTGACAAAGCCCATTGATGATGAAGTCCTCTTGGATGCGATCCGGCGAGGTATTGCCCTTCATCGAACAAGTCGGCAGCAACTTCGGAACGCCAATGTCTCCCCCGCCCTTGCGATGACCAGCGTCAAGGAGTTTCCTCCGTTCCGGCTGGACACTGTCAATCAGTGCCTCTGGCGGCGCATGGGCAACGGAGAGGACGAACGTGTTGCTTTGAAACCGAAGCCGTTCGCAATTCTCCGATATCTAGTAGAGCACGCCGGCCGCTTGGTGACCCCGGACGAACTCCTGGATGCGGTCTGGCCCGACACGCATGTGCAACCCGAGGTTCTGAAGCGGCACATCTTCGAGGTCAGAGAAGTGCTGGGAGATGATCCCCGGCATCCGACTTATATCGAGACGCTGCCCCGGCTCGGATATCAGTTCATCGTGGATATTCGCAATGCGGCGCCGGCTGAGCCCATGTTAGGGGAAGCCCCGGCGCGAGCGGAGATCGTGGGCCGAGATCGGCCGCTCGCTGATTTGAGAGCGGGTCTTCAGAAAGCATTGGGCGGGCTGCGGCAGATCGTTTTCATCGCAGGCGAGTCCGGGATAGGAAAGACCACCTTGGTGGACGAATTTCAGCGCCAAGCTTCGGCAGCCGTGCCCATACGAATCGCCAGGGGCCAGTGCGTGGAAGGTTACGGCGGCAAGGAGGCTTATTATCCGGTGCTGGAGGCGCTGGGTAGTTTGTGCCGTGGCCCCGAAAGAGACTCCGTGGTCCGGATCCTGGCCGCGCAAGCTCCTAACTGGCTGGTTCAGTTCCCGGCATTGATCAGAAAAGAGCAGCGCGAGTTGCTGCAGCGCGAAATCGAGGGAGCAACGCGGCAGAGAATGCTGCGCGAGATCTGCGAAGCGTTGGAGACCATTACTTCCGAGCAACCGCTCCTGCTGGTCTTGGAGGATCTGAATTGGGTGGATCCGTGCACGGTGGACTTTATCTCGGCTCTGGCGCGCGGCCGAGGTACAGCCAAACTGATGATGATCGGCACATACCGTCCGACAGAAGTGTTCGTCGCCGGCCATCCCTTGAAGGCGGTGAAGCAAGATCTGTTGCTTCATCAATTGTGCTGCGAACTGGCATTGGAGCGGCTGCGGGAAGAAGAAATAAGCGCGTATCTCGCGGCTGGCGCGACGGCCGGTAGCGTCCCGAACGGTCTTGCCGCTTTGCTTCACCGGCAATCAGACGGCAATCCGTTGTTCATGGCGGCGGCATTGGACCACATGACCCAGCGGGGCTTCATTTCCCGCGAAAGCGGAGGGTGGAAACTGAACGTGGCATTCGATGAAGTCGATCTGCACGTGCCGGACGAACTGGGCCAAATGATCGAACTGCAGATCGAGCGATTGAGCGAAGCGGAGCGTCGAGCTCTCGAGGCAGCCAGCGTCACGGGCATCGTGTTCTCCCCTGCGCTCAGCGCGGACGCAGCGAGTATGGACGTCGACTACTTCGAAGAGCTATGCGAAGGCTTGGCACGCAGGCACTACATCGTGCGCAGGGTAGAATCGAAGGAGTCGCCGGACCGAAAAGGGTCGTGCTACGCGTTTGTCCACGCGCTGTACCGCGAGGTGCTGTATCGGCGGCTATCGCCGGCGCAAAGGATCAAGCTAGACCGGAAGCACACTCATAGGCCGGACCTTTAGGAGGCCCTCACTTTCGAATTGTTCAGTGGTTGATGCGCAGGGCCAACTGGATCAGACGAGTTGATTTTGCAGGCTGGAACCGCTCGCCGTGATTACCTCAAAAGTGGGGGTTCCCATGACCATGCCCGGATTGGCAAACCTCTTATGGTTTGCGAGGTTGAGTGCTTTCCCACGGAACTGAATCGTGCAGCGCTCGCGAACGATGAAGTTGCGGACCACGGCAAGATCGAAGTAAGTGATGCCCTGCCCGCGAAGCACGGGATCGTAGCGGGATCGTCACTGAAACTGAACGCGGAGGGCGCCGTGAAGCAGGCGGTGTTGAACCACTTGCCGCTGTTGAAGCGGTCGACAGGCGAGCCGGGCAGGCTTTCCTGGCACCCGTCGATCATGTTCGGCCGGATGGTAACCGGAGCCGAAAGTCGAGCCGAGAACGGATTGGGCACCTGGGTCAGCAGAGCCGGCCCCATCGAGTTGTATCGATTCGGCAATTGATTCAAGTTCGCGCTGACGGCGATGGCCAGATGCGTTCCCTTGATCCCGACATAGCTGGCCTCCGCCACAATGCCATCTCTCTTTTGGCATCCTTCCGCAGGTAGTGTGGTCTTAGGCCTAAGCGCACACTACCCTTCCGAAGCCTTGAGCACCCGTGGTAGTATACGCAGATGCCGGTGCTAGGCGCCGGTCTGGCTTCGCTGGGCCCGGCGCCTGGTAGATCATGGCTGGCGGTACGGAAGGAGACTTCTCCTCAATGGTAATACCGCAAGGCGTCCGCAGGCCGCGTGATCAATCCACTAAACGCGCGTGGCTAAATAGAACGATCCCGCCTCGCGAGTTCCATGGTTCGAGTTGAAGCAGCCATTGTGGACCACGATGGGCGCGGGGCGCGATACCCAGTTTCAATCTGCCCTACGAAATGGAGGCGCGTTCAGACGTGCCCTTGACGAGGAGTACGAGCCGTTTGTTCATCAAGGAATGCTGGCAGCGCGGCGAGAAAGCGTTTCGTACGGTCGTTCTTCTCTCGCTCATCGCTTTGATGGAAGCAGGTCTCGTTGACGCACAGACGTTCTATGGAACCATTCTGGGCACCGTCGCAGACGCCTCCGGCGGCGACATCGCCGGCGCGCGGGTTGCCCTCACCAATTCGGGTACTGCGGAGAGACTCGTAACCCAGACCGACGCCATCGGGAACTATCAGTTTCTAAATCTGCTTCCTGGTATGTACAAGCTGGACGTTGAGCAGCCGCATTTCAAGCATCTAACACGCGATCAGATCCAGGTGCGCGTGGATAACGCTACTCGTGTCAATGTGTCTCTCGAACTCGGCGAAATTAGGGAGAGCGTGGCGGTAACTTCGAATGCCCCTCTGTTACAAACCGAATCGGCGGCTCTGAACCAGGTAGTCGAAGGCCGGCAAGTGCAGGACCTGCCGCTCAATGGTCGCAATGTGTTTAATCTCGTCGGGTTGGCGCCGGGCGTTGTGCCCCTGGGATCCAGCCAAGGCTCCGCGGTGGGTAATGCGGTGGGTAACAGCGGCGCTGGCACCAACCCCGGGGCGTTCGGGAATTACTCGATCGGGGGCGGACTCGCCGCTCAGAACTCGATCTTCATTGATGGCGTTCAAGACAATCTCTCCGGAAACAATACGCCGCTTGTACCGACCCAGGACGCCATTCAGGAATTCAGCGTCGCAACCAACAACGTCGACGCGGAATTTGGGCAATTTGGCGGGGGCATAATCAACATGTCCACCAAATCGGGCACTAACTCCTTACATGGTGGTCTGTACGAGTACCTTCGCAACAAGGTTTTGAACGCGAACGATTTTTTTAACAACCGGAACGGAGTCCCTCGCCCGCCGTTCACGCAGAACCAGTACGGCGCCACCCTCGGAGGACCATTGATCCATAACAAGACGTTTTTCTTCGCGTCTTGGGAAGGGTTTGCGCTACGCACGGGTCTACCGAGCACATTCACGGTGCCGACGACCGCCCTTCGGGCGGGCAACTTCGCCGCTCAGCCGACTATATACGACCCGCTTGCCACTTGCGCAGTAGGCAGTAATCCGACCTGCCCCGTTAATGCGAACGGTCAACCCATCGTCACGCGAACACCTTTTCCAAATAACCAGATCCCTGCCAGCCGGTTCGACCCCACCACGCTGGTCATGCAGAAATACTGGCCGCTGCCCAATGAGCCGGGCACGGTGAATAATTACGTGCTGAATTTTCCGGCAGGCGCGAACTCGAACCAGGTGATGGGCCGACTCGATCACTCGTTTAACGATAAACAGCGTCTGCTCGCGCGATATAGCTGGTGGCATGTGGGGAACAGTCCGGGCGATCCGTTCCACAATCTCACCGGGAATAACAACTACCATCTCGGCGTCAACCAAATCGTTTTAGGGTATACCTACACGATCACGCCGGCCCTAATTGCAGATTTCCGCGGGGCTTACTTGAGAGAGAATTTTCCCTCGTTTGCTTCCTCGGTCGGCGCCGACATGTCGCAGTTTGGCCCAGCGTGGGCGGCCATTGGCCCACAACTGCCCTTCAGGCTATATCCGGCCGAAAACATCACTGGCGGCTTCCGCCCACTGGCTGCCTCCGGGCAGCTGAACCGGAACAACGATTACTTCTACACAGGAAGCGTGACGAAGATCGAGGGCCGTCACACGATTAAATTCGGCGGCACCTTCAAGCGAGACCTGGCCGCGAATAAATTCGCGGCCGCAAATAGCTTCAATTTCGATTCGACGTTCACGTCCGCCAATGCCACCAATTCGGCAACGTCAGGGTCGGGATTCGCCGACTTCATCCTTGGCTACCCTACCACCGGACAGCTTGGGACTGTCAAGGAGATCTACGTCTACCTGAAGGCTTACTCCTTCTATGTAATGGATACCTACCAGATTCATCCCAGACTGACTTTGAATCTCGGTCTTCGCTGGGACCAACCCGGGTCCGATGGCGAATTAAATAACAGCGACGTTGTGCTCGATTTGACAAAGCCTGATCCGGTCGGCGCCGCAGCCGGATTGTCCAATCTGGTCGGCCAACCAGTGCTGGTAGCCTCGCCAGATCATCCCAGCCCTCTGGAAACGCAGCGGCACTGGAACGATTTCTCGCCTCGAGCCGGGTTTGCCTGGCGGGCTACCGACAGCACGGTGATTCGCGGCGGGTTTGGAATCAGCTATCTGCCATATCTCTTCATGAGGTACCCTTCTGTCCTGGCTGCGGTAAACTCGGCAACTACTAGCATGGTCACCACGCTGAATAGCGGACTGACGCCTTACGCTGTGATGAGCAACCCGTTTCCGAATGGACTGCTCCAGCCAGCCGGGCGCAGCCCGGGCTTTCTCCAGACGCTCGAAGGTAGGAACGTCTTCGGGTCGACCGACCAGCCGGACAAATACGTGATGCAATGGAATTTCACCGTGCAGCGCGACCTTGGGCACGATGCGATGGTGCAGGCGACTTACGCCTCGTCCGGCGGAAGGCACCTCGCGTGGACTACCGGTGCAGGTGGAGGCGTGAATTTAGACCAGATTCCCGACCAGTATCTCTCGCTGGGATCAGCCCTGTTGAAACAGGTTCCGAATCCGTTCTACGGAGTTTTGCCTGCAAGCGTCGGAGTGTTGGGGCAGCCGACGGTGGCGCTCGGCTATCTCTTGAGACCTTACCCTCAATTTCTTAGCGTGCAAACGATCGCAGAAAACGAGGCCACCTCTTCGTACAATTCGTTGCAGGCGACCTTTCAGAAACGCTTCAATCAGGGTGGCACGATTGTGGCCAACTACACCTGGTCGAAACTCCTGAGCAACACCGACACAGCCACGGGTTCCATGGAAAACGATCTCACGTGTGGCTGGACTCAGGACTGGAATAACCGCCGAGCAGATTACTCGCTCGCATGCGAGGACGTACCGCAGCGGCTCGTGATCAACTACATTTACGACCTCCCATTCGGCAAAGGAAAGCGCTTCGTCTCCCATCTGAACCGAGCAGCCAACGATCTGATCGGGGGATGGTCCATAGCGGGCGTGACCACGTTCTCCTCGGGGCAACCGCTGAGCATGACCGCCCTTGCCAATGTTCTCTCGCAACAATTCGGCGCGTCCTGGCCACAATTCAACAACGCCCTGCGGCCGTATGTGGTCCCCGGATGTAACCCGGGGATTTCCGGCTCGGCGGTATCGCGTCTTAACGAATGGTTCAATACCGCCTGCTACCAGCAACCTGGCAACTTCGCTTTCGGCGACGCCAGCCGCACTGACCCAAAGTTGCGCGATGAAGGTATTGCAAACTTTGATTTCGCCATCAGCAAGAGCTTCGCGGTACGCGAGAACTGGAACCTGCTGTTGCACGCGGAGTTCTTCAACCTTTTCAATCGCGAACGATTCGGTGCTCCGAACACTCAGGCGGGCAATGCGAATTTCGGAGTCGTGACGGAGACTTCGCCTTTAGCCACTCCCCGGCTCGTTCAGTTTGCATTACGTTTGAAGTTCTGAGGGAGATTTGTTGTCCGATAAATGCCTTCGAGTCTCTGACTACGCTTCGGTGGCGCAACTGGTGCTTGGCGCAGTGGGCATGCTGTTGTTATGCCCTCGCGCTTCCGCTCTGAATCCCTCGCTTGAAGTCAATCAATACCTCCATACGGCTTGGACCCATGGCGAGGGCTTTATGGGCGAAACGCGGTCGATTGTCCAGACGCCTGACGGGTACCTTTGGCTCGGCACGGAATTCGGCCTATTGCGCTTCGATGGCGTTCGATTTAGTTCCTGGGCGCCCCCGGCCGGGCAGCATCTCCCGAGCAACGATGTTATGGCGTTGTTAGCCACACGCGATGGCACCTTATGGATCGGCACTACAGAGGGACTGGCGAGTCTTAGAGATGGCAGACTGACTGATTACCCCGAGATCGCTCTAGAGCCCGTCTTTAGCCTTGTGGAGGACCATGACGGTGCAGTATGGGTTGGGGTCCATGGCGGTCTCTGCTCGGTTCGGAGTGGCGCGGCTGAGTGCTCTGAGCCCAACCATCTGCTCCGCGGCGTGGCTATGCAGTCCTTGTTCGACGACAACGACGGTCGTCTGTGGGCAGCAGGAGCCGGGTCGGGCCTGTGGCAGTGGAAACCCGGTCCTGCTAGAAAAGTCCTGTCAGGATCGTCAATCTGGCCCTATGCTCTCGCTCCAGGAGATCACGCCACAGGATTGCTCGTAGCAAGCGACGGTATCCTTCGGCAGGTCGTAGGCAAGAGAATTGAAGAATATGCCATTCCAGGTGAGCGGCGGCCCTTTGCACGCCTTCTCCTGCGGGATCGCGATGACGCTCTATGGATCGGCACGGCTCAGGGACTTTTGCGCGTTTATCACGGAAAGATAACTCGGTTTGCGCACGGCGACGGGCTCTCCAGCGATTCTGTGTCGACACTATTTGAGGATCGTGAAGGAAGCATTTGGGCGGGGACGACCAATGGTATTGACCGCTTTCGAGAACCCGCCGTTTCTACGATTTCAGCGGATCAAGGCTTGTTAGGCCGACCTACGTCCGTGCTCGCGGCCCGCGATGGCAGCCTGTGGATCGGTACCGACCGCGGCTTGCAAAGGTGGCATCAAGGTCGAATGACCGTTCATCACTTTCCCGCCGAACGCCGACCGCCCTTACATGGCGAATTGAACAGTGGATTGCCCAAAAGCACAGAGCCTGAATTAACGGACAACGAGGTGATGTCGCTCTTCGAAGATCAAGACGGTCGCATCTGGGTCACCGCCCGTGGCAGAGCTGCATGGTTTGAGAATGGCAAATTCACTCGCGTGAGTGGCAGGCTGCCTGGCGGACCTGTGAACGCCGTTCTCCCCGATCGGCACCAGGGCATCTGGATCAGCTATCCATTTTATGGTCTAAGTCATGTAGTCGAAGGGAGGGCTGTCGAATCGGCACGTTGGCCATGGTCCGACGAGAACGATCCGCGGCTCTCAGCCATGATTTCTGATCCGGTCAAGGATGGATTTTGGATTGGATTCAAACAACAGGGCATTGCCTATTTGGCCGGCCATCGAGTGGGTACAACCTTCGGCGCCAAATATGGGTTAGCTGGGAAGCGGGTCTGGGATCTTCACATTGATAAAGAGGGTACGCTTTGGGCCGCCACGGAAGGAGGCCTCAGACGGATCAGAGACGGACGCGTGGAGACCCTTACGGCCAAAAATGGACTGCCGTGCAATGCGGTTTACTGGGCCATCGAGGACGAGGCATCTTCCTTATGGTTGTACAGCGCCTGTGGCCTCGTGCGCATTACTCGGCCCGAGTTAGAGGCGTGGGCATCCAACCCGAAACGTGTCATCCACACCACTTTGTTTGGGGAGGCCGACGGCATCCGGGTGCATGCATTGCTCAGACCCTTTACTCCACTTGTGACTAAGTCTCCCGATGGAAAAATATGGTTCGTGCATCTGGATGGTGTCAGCGTCGTTGATCCGCGGCATCTTCCGTTCAACCCGCTTCCACCGCCTGTACACATCGAGCAAATCACTGCCGATGGCAAAAAGTACGATACGGCGCGCGGCATTCGCTTGCCTCCAAGGGTCCGAGATCTCGCGATCGATTACACTGCGCTCAGCCTGGTCGCGCCGGAGAAGGTGAATTTCCGATTCAAGCTCGACGGACAGGACGATGAATGGAGAGAGGTCGTCAATCAGCGCCGTGTCGAGTACTCGAATCTGCCGCCGGGCAATTACCGTTTTCGCGTGATGGCCTCCAACAACAGCGGTGTCTGGAATACCGTCGGCGACACGTTGGAGTTTTCTATCACTCCGGCGTACTATCAGACAGCCTGGTTTCGCGTGTCGTCGCTGGCTGCTTTCTTCCTGTTGCTGTGGGCGCTGTACCGCTACCGGCTGCATCAGATCGCGCAGGAATTCAATGTGCGCCTGGAGGAGCGAGTCGGCGAGCGCACGCGCATCGCCCGCGAGATACACGACACGCTGCTGCAAAGTTTCCAAGGGTTGATGCTCCGCTTGCAGGTAGGACTCGACCGCCTTCCTCCGGGCGAAGCCAAGGACGCCCTCGAAACGGCTCTTGAAAAAGGGGATCAGGCGATCGCCGAGGGCCGGGAGGCGATACACGACTTACGTGCCTCGACAGTCGTGGAAAACGATCTGGCGCAGGCGGTGAGAGCGTTGGGTGACGAATTGGCCTCTCAGCATTCCGCCCATAACGCAGCGATGTTCCGTTTGGTGGTGGAAGGCCCGGCGCGAAATCTGCATCCGATTCTGCGCGACGAAATCTACCGGATTGCCCGTGAGGCGGTGCGAAATGCTTTCCGCCACGCGCAGGCGTCCCGGATCGAAGCGGAGATCACATATAGTGAAAAGCTGCTGCGTTTGCGAGTGCGCGATGATGGACGCGGCATCGATACTCGAATCGCCGAAGGAGGCCGCGCTGGCCACTACGGTCTGCCAGGAATGCGGGAGCGCGCCGAACGGATTGGCGGGAAATTGGATGTTTGGAGTGGGAATGGGGCAGGCACGGAGATCGATTTGACGATCCCCGGCCCGACTGCCTATGGGACATCGCCAAGCCGGAGGCGTTTTCCGCTGTTCCGCAACAAGAGTGAGGTCTCGTGATTCGCGTTCTCTCGGTGGACGACCATCCCATGCTTCGCGAAGGCATCGCTGCGCTGGTCGCGAGTCAATCGGACATGGAGCTGGTCGCGGAAGCCTCCAATGGCCGCGAAGCGGTCGAGAAGTTCCGTATTTACCATCCGGATGTCACGCTGATGGACTTGCAGATGCCCGAGCTGGGCGGAATCGATGCGATCAGCGCGATTCGCGGCGAGTGCCCCGATGCACGTATCATCGTCCTGACGACCTATGCGGGCGATGTCCAGGTTAGGCGCGCGATTCAAGCCGGCGCTCGAGCTTACCTGTTGAAGGGCCTCTTGCGAAAAGAGCTTCTGGAGACGATCCGCGCAGTGCATGCCGGGCAGAAGCACGTATCGCCTGAGGTAGCCGCTGAGATCGCTGAGCACGTCCTCGACGATACGTTAACTTCGCGTGAAATCGACGTCCTTCGGCTGATCGCCGGCGGGAACGCCAATAAAGATATCGGCGCTCTGCTATCGATCTCGGAGGAAACGGTTAAGGGTCACGTGAAGAACATTCTCGCCAAACTTGATGCAAACGATCGGACCCACGCGGTTATGATCGGGTTAAAGCGCGGAATTATCCAACTATAATGCCCTTGGACCCCTCGAAAGAGGGGGTCTGATCCGCGCTTTCTAGGGTTCCGCGTTATGGCCCGGATTATGTACTGTGGGGGTGGTGGGTTCGTTTTCTGCAGCGTCTATTTTCAACATTTCCCGATGGCAGGCCCGGGACAGGGCTTTTGTGCCTGCGGCTTGGCGTCAGCATTTCTTTGGTTCACTTTGCAATCAGTAACTTCTCGGCCGGGCCGATAATCGCGGCCTTAGCGGGAATACTTTTGCTCGCTGGTTTGTGGACGCCTGTCGCCGGGACATTGATTGCGCTCACGGAATTGTGGACCGCATTTTCGCAACACGGCGATGTGTGGCTCAACATCGTGCTGGCAGCCCTTGCCGCCGGGCTTGCTTTGCTCGGCCCAGGCGCCTGGTCAATCGATGCTCGCCTTTTCGGAAGGAAACGGTTCAGCATACCCCCCAAAAGTAGGATCACTACCCACGACCATCCAGTGGACTAAACGGGACACCATCTAGGGTTGATGGCCGGGGGAACTGGGTCCACAATGCAGAGGAGCAAAGGATATGGCTGCGGAACATATGAGGCAGATTAATGCTGCTGTGCTCGCCGTCGCAGTCGTCACTTTCTCCGTAGGTCTGGAAGGCCAGGTGAATGCCACTGGGAGCTTCTCAGGGTTGATTACCGATCCCGCCGGAAAGGCTGTGGTGAAGGCGAGAATTCAACTGACCGACCAACAAACGGGGATTACGATTGCCAAGTTAAGCGAACCGGAAGGACACTACGTTTTCCCGATTGTGAAGCCCGGCATCTATTCGCTCGAAATAACGGCACCCGGATTTGCCGTCGTAAGCCGCCGCGACCTGGTTTTGCAAATCCAGCAGGTCATTCAGCAGGATTTTCAGTTGCAGGTGGCCGGCGCGCAGCAGAAGATCACAGTGACAGGCGCCTCGCCCTTGCTCAACGCCGAAACGACGGAAGTGGGCAATGTGATCAGCGAGCGTACCACGCAACAGCTGCCGCTCAACGGCCGCAATTTTTCGCAGCTCGCACTGCTGGTCCCAGGAGCGAATCCTGGGCCGATCGGCGGTATCCGGACCCAGGGCAACGGTAACGAAACACAGCGCGCCGGCGCCGAAGTGATTGCCGATGGCTCGCGCGGCAGCTTCAACCTCTTCCTCATCGACGGTCTCGATGATCGCGACCAGTCCGTCGGCACCATCAAATTGTTTCCAAACCTTGAGAGTATCCAGGAGTTTAAAGTCCAGGTGGGCAACTACGATGCCGGATTCGCATCCGGAGGTGCCGTTGTCAACGTGATCACGCGCTCGGGCTCAAGCCAGTTCCACGGGTCGGCCTTTGAGTTCCTGCGCAATAGTGACCTTGATGCTCGTCAGTTCTTTGATGCCAAGAAGCCGCAATTCCAGCAAAACCAGTTCGGCGGCGCGATCGGAGGTCCGATCCGCAAAAACAAGGCGTTCTTTTTCGCCGATTATCAGGGTCTGCGCCTCCACACGGCCGCCACTTCGATCCTCTCGGAACCGACCTCCGCCATGCGCGGGGGCGACTTTAGCAGCTATCCGGCAATCATCTACGATCCAACTACCTATAACTCGACGACCCACACTCGCATGCCCTTTACGGGCAACATGATTCCTGCCAATGACATCGATCCCGTCGCGAAAAACCTTCTCTCTATATTGCCCTTGCCGAATCTCCCCGGCGTGGTGAACAATCTGCGAGTCAATCCTCTCGATGTGGATGTTCAGGATCAGATGGATGTCCGCGGCGACCAGGTTTTCTCGGAGCGGGACGCGATGTTCGCGAGATACACGTGGGGTAGAGCAGACATCACTTACCCATCAACTCCGGTGATGATCAATGGGGCTATCAATCCGCTGGCGTTCGCTCAGGGGAGCGCCTTAGCAGGATCTCTGAAGCTCAACCACGCCCCCAGTCAACAGGCCACCTTGCAGGAGATTCATCAATTCACGGCAAACATCGTGAACCAACTTGCTCTGGGCTACACTCGCTTTGACTTGCGTGTGACTAACCTGGAACAAGGACTAAACATCGCTCAAATGCTGGGCTTGCAGGGCGCCAATACCGATCCAGACGGGAGTGCAATGTCTAGTTTGACCATTTCAGGCGACTCCGGCTATAGCTCCGCCAATCTTCCAGAGATCGTTCCGCAGAACACATGGCAACTGAGCGACACGATCTCTTACACGCATGGCGCACACGACCTGCGCTTTGGCTTCTCTGCGATCCAAAATCGGTTCGGTTTCTTTCAGTTGGGCGCTCCGTCAGGTTCTCTATCCTTCACGGGCGCCTACACGAACAACCCTGCGAACACGGCCGGAACTGGCGCCGGTTTCGCGGACTTCCTTCTCGGGTTGCCAGTGAGCTCAGCGAAATCCGCTTTCCCG
>Ga0335078_10000373_pt1 | contig 70511 bp, 61 predicted proteins | sample Lox_Sample_32_FD_206711 | JGI IMG/M metagenome (GOLD analysis project Ga0335078, IMG submission 206711) | Soil microbial communities from Loxahatchee National Wildlife Refuge, Florida, United States - Lox_Sample_3.2 | ecosystem: Environmental > Terrestrial > Soil > Wetlands | place: USA...
CGGGTCCCCGGTGAATCCAGGGGGAACCTGTTTCGAGCGGGCAGGCAGGGTTGTCCGAAGGACTTTACCCGGCTGCTAAAATTGAACCTCCGCACATGCGCCGCCGGCCTCCCACGCGACCCGTCCCTCCTCCGCCAAAAGCACCGCAACCGCCGAATTGGCTTCGTTCCGTGATTCTGGGCCTTGCCGGGCTAGTGCTGCTGGGATGGTTCGCCAGCCCGGTGGCCAATCCCGACACGTGGTGGCACCTGGAAACCGGACGATATATCTGGCAGACGCATCGTTTGCCATCGCCCGATCCATTCGCCTTCACGACCGCGGGCGCGCCATCGGCCTATCCCGCTGAACCAGAAGTACGCCGCTTCAATCTCACACACGAGTGGCTGGCGCAGGTGATCTTTTATCTCGCCTGGGCGGCGGGTGGGTTTCCGGCGATGATTCTTCTGCGCGCGGCGATGCTTGCCGGATTCTGCGCGCTGGCCGGGCTGGCGACGTATCACCGTACGCGCGGTTTCTATCGGGCGCTGGCGGTCAGCCTGGTGGCCGGGTTCATGGCCGGCAACTTCGCCGCCGACCGGCCTTTTCTGTTCACGTACCTGATTCTCGCCATCACGATTTACGTGCTCGAGACCGCAGCCGCGACATGGAAACTGTGGACGCTGCCGATCCTGTTTCTCGCCTGGGCCAATTGCCACGGCGGCTATTTTCTGGGCTGGGTGGTGCTGGCCGCGTATAGTTTGGACGCGCTCCGAAGCGCCGCTCCGGCGCGCCGCAATATCTGGATCGCTTCAGGCGCGAGCATTCTCCTCTGCGCCGTGAATCCCAACGGCTTTCGTGCGATTCCGGTGACGCTGGCCTACCGCTCGAGCGTGCTACAGGGGTCGCTGTGGGAATGGCAGCATCCGCAGTTATGGCCCCCGGACTTGTTCGCGGCGGTGTTGTTCCTTGCCGCCGCAATTCTTCTATGGCAGCGGCGCAAGGTCCGAGTGGCCGATTGGATCATGTTCGCGGCTTTCGCCGCGGCATCGCTCCTAGCCATTCGCAACACCATCCTGATCGGTTGGCTGGGTCCGGTGGTGATTGCGTCGTACGTGCCGGTCGCGCGCGCTTTGCCGTTGTGGGCGGAATTCGCGGCCGCGGTTCTGTTGATCGGCGCCGGAACCGCCGAAGCCGCATCGGGAACTCCGCTGCATTTACGCGTCGAAGACTGGCTGTACCCCGAAGGCGCGGCCGATTTTGTCTCGTCGCATCATCTGCCCGGGCCCATTTTCAACACCTACGAGCACGGCGGCTACCTGATGTGGCGCCTCTGGCCGGAGCAAAAAGTCTTCATCGATGGGCGGGCGCTCAGCGAAGCCGTGTTCCACGATTACCAGCGCATCCTCTACGCGCTCCCCGCCGCTGGAGCCGAAATGAGCGGATTACAGCTATTGGATCGTTACGGCATTCAAACGATAGTCGTCAACGGCTTCGAATACGGTTCCGGGGCCGTCTACCTGCTGCCGGTGGCGCTGGCCGATCCGCGCCAGAGAGATTGGAAACTCGTCTACCAGGATTCGCAGGCGATGGTCTTCGCGCGCACCGTCCCGCCGGGGACCGCACAGTTGCCGGCCACCGACATTTTCCGCTCGCTGGAGTCGCAATGCTCCGCGCACATCGCCCGCATTCCCAGCGAGCCTTTCTGCGCCCAACAACTTCAAATCGTCGAGCGCCAAATCGGCATCCTCCCGCGCTAATTCCTGACTCCCTATTTCTTGTAAACCACCCCGCCCTTCATGACGAAGCTGACCTTCTCGAGTTGGGCGATGTCGGTTGTGGGATCCCCGGGCACGGCGACGATATCGGCGAATTTCCCCGCTTCGATGGATCCGAAACGGTCCTGCTGGTCGAGAGCGGTCGCGCCCAGTATGGTCGCGGACTGAATCGCCTGCATCGGCGACATGCCCCAATTGACCATCAGCGTGAACTCGCGCGTTTCGGTTTCGGTCCAGGGATAGCCGCCGATATCGGTGCCGAAAATGATTTTCGCGCCCTTGGCGACAGCCGAGCGGAACACCTTTTCGCGCGCCTGGTTGCGCTCGGAGTTGGCATTGCGGCCGCTGCGGCCATAGATATACAACGTCGGACACCAGTAGGCGTTGCGCGCCATGAGCATGTCGACCAGCTCGTCCGTCATGCCGGTGCCGTGCTCGAGCGTATCCACCCCGGCCCTCAACGCCGATTCGATCGCGGCGGCGCCATTGGCGTGTGCCGCGACTTTGCGCCCTACGCGATGCGCCTCGTCGCAGATGGCCTTCGATTCCTCGTCGGTGAAATTGGGACGCGGCCCGTTGCCGCCGTCGGCATAGTACTTGATCCAGTCGGCGCCATACTTCACTTCTTCGCGAATGGCCTTCCGGATTTCATCGGGGCCGTCCACGAACTGCGTTCCGCCGGGCATGTTGGGCAGTTCCCAGGAGAAGCGGGTCGGGTTGTACATGCCGGTAGGCGCCAGCGAGCGCGTGGCCACGAACATCCGCGGGCCGGGAATGACGCCGCGATTGATGGCCGTCTTCACATCCACGTCGGCGTACATCGCACCCTCGGTTTCCAGATCGCGGATGGTGGTGAAACCGTTCTCCAGGGCGATGCGGGCCGAAACCGTGGCGCGGATGGCGCGGTACGGAATCGATTCCTTGATCAGCTGCTCGTCGTAATCGGTGGGCGTGGGATGGGCTTGCAGCAACACGTGGGTGTGATTGTCGATCAGCCCGGGCAACACCGTGGCGTTCGAAAGATCGACGATTTTGGCGTCCGCGGGAGGCGTGATATCCGGTCCCACCTGGGCGATCCGGTCGCCTTCCACCAGAATCTGCTGATTCGTGAGGACCCGGCCGGCGCGCACATCCACGAGCCGTCCGGCCTTGATGAGAATTTTCTCCTGCGATTGCGGCGGCTGTCCGCGACCGGGACCCGGTCCGCGCTGCGCAGGCAAGACGAAGGCCGCGCTCAGCAGCGCGGCCGTGGAAATCAACACTTGCTTGATCATATGTCGGCGGGCAAAATTGCGGGGCAGGCGGCCGCCTGCCCCGTGGAACGTACTGAAATTGCTACTACTGGTGGTGGTTGTTTTCGTTGGTCGGAACCGCCGCGCCGGAAGCCGGTTTGGCGTTCTTCACGTATTTGTCGAACCACGCGAACTTCTCCCAGATAACGTGCTCGATGGTTTCCCGCGCGCGGTAGCCGTGAGCTTCGTACGGCAGGAATACCAGCCGCACGGTGCCGCCGTTTCCGCGCACGGCTTCGTAGAACCGCTCGGATTGAATCGGGAACGTGCCGTCGTTATCATCGGCTTCGCCGTGGATCAGCAGCAGCGGGGTTTTGATTTTATCGGCGAACATAAACGGCGACATGTCCAGGTACGTCTTGGGCGCCTCCCAAATCGTCCGCCGTTCGTTCTGGAAACCGAAGGGCGTCAACGTGCGGTTGGGCGCGCCGCTTTCCGCGATTCCGGCCTTGAACAGGCTGGTATGGGCCAGCAGATTATCGGTCATAAACGCGCCGTAGCTGTGGCCGCCCACGCCCACGCGGTTCGGATCGATCACGCCCATTTCGTCGCATTTCTTGATGGCCGCTTCCGCGTCCTTGTCGATCTCGTCCACGAAATGGTCGTTGACCGTGCGCAGATCGCCGACCACCGGGAACGCGGCGTTGTCCATCACGGCGTAGCCGTCCAGGGCGAAGAAGATCTCCGAGTATCCGCTCACGGTCGTGAACCGCTGCGTGGAACCGGTGACGGCTCCGGCCGTATCCGCATCTTCCACTTCCCGCGGATAGGCCCACAACACGGCCGGGAGCCGCGTGCCAGGCTTGTAGTCGGGAGGCAGGTAGAGCGTCATCGAAAGATCGACGCCATCCGACCGCTTATACGCGACGCGCTCCTTCTTCACCTGGCGCATGATGGGCTGCGGATCGGGATCGTGCGTCACCGCGGTCAGGGTCTCGCCGGTGCGCAGGAAATAATTGGGCGGTTCGGTCGGGCTCTCGCGATGCGTCAGCAGTTTGGTTCCGTGCGCATCCATCAGCGTGTCGACGGTTTCGTAATGCGTATCGTCGCAGCGGAAAAGGTGCTCGGTCTGCCCCGTCGCCACGTTGTAGCGATTGAGGAACGGATGGTCGCCGTTGGGCGAAGGGCCGTTGCTCTGCATAAAGATGTTGTCGCCATCCATGATGATGGCGCGCATGCCGCCTGGCTCCGCCTTCTCCATCGGACGACCGACATCGTTGTAGTGATCCGCGGGATTACGCGTCCACAAAACCTTCGGCGCATCACCGGGTTTGTCGAGATCGACGAGCTTGGCTTGCGTCGGGGTGCGATTGCCTCGCCCGCCGGGAGCTCCGCCACCGCCGCGGCCATTCGGCGCGCCCGCATCGAGCAGGAGCCAGTGGCCGTTCTCGAACCAGGAAAGACCGTTCAATCCGCTTTCGGACTTGTAGAGTTCCGCGGCCTCGCCGTTGAAAGGAGCCTTCAGGGCCATCAGACGGGCCGGCCTGGGCGGCGCATTGCCCCGCCCGCGGCCGCCGCGTCCCGAGCGGCCGTTCGCGTTGGCGGCGCTATCAGCCGATGTATCGCGCGCCGGTGGATTGCCGATGAACTCCGTCCACAGCAGCGTGGCCGGTTCGTTGAAGCGCCACTCGAGATTCTGCGTGCCTCGTGGATTGGACGCCGCGAAGGCCGATGGATCGTCGGTCGGGTCGGGCGCGCCGCCGCCCCGCCCACCGCTGGAAAGCGGGATGCTCGCGATGTGGTGCACTGGAGCCGCATTGCGATCCCAGACGTCCACCTCTTTGGGGAATTGCCGCGCCGGATAGAGATAGGAAAACGGGTGATGGATGGCGGTAACAATGATGTACTTGCCGTCGGGCGAAGGCCGCGCCGATTCGTAGATGGCCGGCTTGCCCAGCGCCGCCGTCCGTCCTGTCCCCGAATCCACGATGGCCAGTTGCGACGTGGCGTAATATTCCCAAACCTTCTCGTCGTGCGGCGTCTGCAACATATCCTCGTGGGTCACGACGCCGCGGCCGCCGCCCAGGCTTTCCTGGATGTGCGGCCCTTCCGGAACCAGCTCGTCCGGCGGCGCCGGTCCACGATTCGGGTTGACGGTGAAGACCAGCAGCGAGCGGTTATCCGACATCCACTGCACCGGGCCACCCGAGCCCGCGCCGCCGCGTCCGCCTCCGCCGCCACCGCCGCCCATCACCTCGTTTACGTGCACGTTGGCGATCTTGTGGGCCGCTCCGGTGGTATCGCCGACCCACAGCTCGATCGAGTTTGCCGTCGTATTCGTGAATGCGAAGTGCTTGCCGTCGGGACTCCATCGGCCGGTGCTCAGCTTCGGATCAGGCGGCAGCATGATCTTGATTTCCGTGCCCTCCGGCAGCTTCCGTAGCGTCAACGTGCTGTTGAACGTGGCGTTGTGCAGGCCGTTGGTCTTCGGATTGATGCGCATGCCGGCCAGACGCAGCATGGGCTGCGCCAGTTCGGCGATGGGCGGATACCGCACCGGGCGTCCCTGCAGCGCGTAATCGCGCGTCGGGCTCAGCACCAGCGCCGGCTCGCCCGGCGAGTTCAGCAGGTCGAGGATGACTTTCGGCGGCTTCTGGTAGGTGTCCGCTGCGAACAGCAGAGCGAGACACGTCAAGCCGAGTAGCGGCAGGAGTTTGGTGGTTAATTTCATACCGGTAAGAGAATGTTATGGAAACGCCGCCCTGAAGTCAAATCGGAGTTTCCGCTCCGGGGAGCTTTTGGCGCGTATTCGCACAGGACTCATTTTTGTAATTCCGGCGCGCCGGAACCGAGATCAGCGCGCGCTCCGGGTACCGCAATGCCGTCAATCTCCCTCCATACACGCAGCCGGAATCGATGTTGATGGTACCGCTCACCCAACGCGGATGCTCCACCGGCGTGTGTCCGTAAACGACCATCGCCGTCCCGCGATAATCCGCCGCCCAATCGATTCTGACGGGCCGGCCGCGCTCGTCGATCTCGCCGGTGGGCTGGCCATACAACGCGAAATCGCGGACCTCGGCCGAATCGCGGCCTTGCATTTCTTCTTTCATCCCCGCATGGGCCACAACCAGCCGGCCGTCATCGAGCACGTAATGGCTTGGCAGACCGGCAAGGAATGTCCTCACCCGATCGCGGAATTCCCGAGTTTCGGCCGCCAGCTGCTCCACCGATCGGCCCTCGAGCTTTTTCAGCAATCCGAAATCGTGGTTTCCCGCAACACAGAGCGCGTTCCCCGCCTCGGCCATCGCCATCGCAACGCGAAGCACGCCCGGAGTTTTCGGCCCGCGATTCACCAGGTCGCCCACGAAGATCGCCTTGCGGCCTGCGGGCGGGGTCACGCAGTAGTCGCCGGTTTGTTCCTCTACGCGATATCCGAGTTTCCCGAGAAGCTCCAGCAGTTCGTCGAGGCAGCCGTGCACATCGCCGATGATGTCGAACGGGCCGTGTTCATCGCGCAAATCTATCATGCTACCGGCCCAATATAGCGCCGTCTGTCGGGGCTTCGTGGGGCAGACGGCCGGGGTGTGCCGTCTGCCGAACGCCGGCAGGCGGCAAAAGGCGACCGCCTGTCCTACTGGCCTATCACGAATAAGGTCGCGTTGTTGATGGCGTAAACCGTCCCGTCAGGACCGATCAAGGTCGGCGTGTAGGCCTCGCCGATGCCGGGCGTGAGAACGATCGTTTGGGAAAACGTGTTGCTTCGCAGATCCCAGCGATATAGTTTGCCATCCTCGCTGCCGGCCAGAACGGAACTCGTCGCCGGGTCGACGGCAGCCGAATTGATGCACCATTCTTTGACCCCGGGCAACGTATTGTTCGGGGTGGTCCCGAGAATTGTCAGGATCTCCTTCATTACCGCCGCCCCGGTCACGGGATCGGTCTCGGTGGCGTTGGGATCGAGAATGGCGATCCGGTTCTGGCCGCTTCCACCGCCATCGGCGTAATCGTTGTATTTGGTCATCAGCAGATACGGCGATGCGCCAGTGTACGACGGAGCCATGAAACCCGGCACCAGCGAAGCGGTGTCGTCCCAGCCAAATGCGCCGGGGGCTTTCGATTGCGAAAGCTGGCTGTCGAAATGCAGCAGCCAGCCGCGTTCATGGTTGGAGCCGATCGGGTTCTCCAGGACACCGTAGTACACGTCGCCATCCACCCCGATCGTCGGCGAAGCTGTCCCGTCGTCGGAGACATTTGCGTTCAGTCCCGACCGCGGATCGCGAAGCAGCACTTTCCCCATCGGCTGCAAAGTGGTGCTGTTTAGAGCGACCAGATACCCAAACGCGCCGTTGCTGACGCCGACGTAGAGTATCCCCAGCTCCTCATTGACCGCCGGGGCGCAGTTCTGCGCCACCTCGGCTATGGCCGTATCGCCCGCCGCCTGTTCCGCCGACATCCAGGTGCCTTGCCCGCTGCTGTCGATGCGCGCAATCCCGCTCTGCAATTGCAGCGGCGTGGCGCCGGTCACCACGAATCCGAAATAGATGTTTCCGCTGGAATCGGAAGTGATGGGCGTGCTGATCATGACGTTCGAATTGTATGGCTGCGGATTCGCCTGGTAATTCGCCAGGCCGTAAAAAGCGATTTGTCCCTGCGCGCCGCTGGCCGAGTCGGGAGCATCCCGGAAATAGACCGTTCCACCCGCGCCGGGAAAGTATAGGCGGGATGCCGGGGTTAGTGTGGGAGCAAATTCGGGAACCCAATCGTGCGGCGGGAGGACGTAATCGGTCGCCTGGCTCCAGACGAGCGTGCCATCGGCTGCGCTGCGGGCATCGACCCGGAAGCCCGAGGTCGCCCCCGTCTTCACCGGAACGATGACCGTGTCGCCGGCTGTCACCAGTGGTGATCCGTAATGAATGAGCAGCTCGTTCTGGACGTATTGCGGCTGCAGGTCGACCGGAGTGCTCCAGCGGATCCGTGCGAGCGGCTGCGATTGATTCAGAGAGATGGCGGTGTGGCGCACGTCGCGGGCGTAGCCGGACCATGCGATCGAGCTCGCCGCGCCACTGCCAAATCCGGCCTGAACGAGGAAACTTGCCTGGTTGGAGCTTCCCCCTCCCGGCGAAGGATTGCTCACGGCAATCGGAAAACTGCCGGCGGCAGTGAGGTCGGACGCGGGAATCGTGACGGAGAGCTTGCTGGCGCCGGCGAGGGTCGAAGGCACGCTCTGCCCGTTGAAGGTCACGGTAGAGGATGACACAAAACCCGAGCCGTTGATGGTCAGTTGAATGGAAGCTGTCCCGGGCGCGCCGGAGGAAGGATCCAGCGAAATAATCGAAGGCGTCGGATTGGGCGGATTGACCGCGCCCACGGCAATCGTGACCGAATTCGAGCTGACCCCGCCGATCGAAACGGAAACCGGAACCGAGTTTCCCGTCGAAGACGCCGCCGGTACGAGCGCGTTCACCTGATAGACTCCCACCAGCCCCGGCGCCAGGCCGGAGAACTGCACTGCAGCGGGAGCGCCGCCGATCATCACGGCCGGAGTCGTGGTGGTCCGCGCCAGCGGATCGGCCGGCGAAGGTCCCCCGCTGGCAGGCTGGTTGGTCACGGCGCCGAGGCCGGTGGCATAAATCAGGACGATGGTGGCTCCGGCAACGGCCGGATTGGAGGAATCGACCACTTTGTAAGACGAGTCGGTGATCGCTCCCTGGCCGGTGCCTTGCGCGTTGATGCTGAAGATGGCGGGAGCGAATGGCGCGATCTGAATCTCCACCGGAGTCCCGGTGAGAGTTCCGGAGATGGGTGTAACCGAGGTTTGGCCGGCACCGGCAAGCTCCCAAGGCACCTGGAAATTCACTTCGCCAGCGGAGACGAAAAACAGCGGCGCCGATTGGCCGTCGCCCAGTTCGAGCGACATGCCGCCCATGCTCAAGGGGAGCGGCGAGGTGAAGGCGGTGATCGGGGAGCTCAGCGGAAACGTTCCGAATGCCGCGGCGATGCTTCCCGGCGCCAAAGGCGCTCCGGCCGCATAACTGGCCGCATTGACGATGCCGCCCGGGTTGATTGCCGGGGACTGGGCCAGGGCGTCCATTCCGGTTCCCAGCAGAAATAACATCGGAAGTATCTGCCTGTAGAGGCCGCTGCCGGCGCCCAGCCAACCGCGACCGGCAGATCCGCGGAGCACGATTTTGATCACACGCATCCCTATTGGTCTAACGCCGCGGATTGCGGGTAAGTTTCGGCACAAGTTCCGGCGGGCGTACGCCGCCGAACACTCGCCGTCTTTACTTCCGGTGGTAGATCGTCAGAATGTAATCGGAAAGCGGTCGATAGGACGCGGCCGCCGGGCCCCACCGGTATTCGGTTCGCCTGTCGGAGATGACGTCGGCGATGCCGACGATGTCGTAGTGCTGCGGACCCCAATCGCCCCACCAACTGTACACCGTCGGTTTGCCGTTGTTGCGGTCGGCCCAGATGGCGAGCGAATCCACCAGAACCACATACTCCGGACGGCCGGATTCCACGTCGTGGATCATTTCGTCGCGCATCTGCCGGGCGAAAGGCTGGTCCTCGCCGAGGGCGAACGTATAGATGTAGCCGGTAGCCGAGTGGCGGTGCGAATAGAAGTAGATCTCCGGTTCGGAACCGAGAACGATGACGCGCGATCCGGGGGAGGAGTGGGCGCGAATGTATTGGGAAACCGGTATGGCTTCGGGGAAGGCATTCAGCGAGTAGATCTCGCGGGCGACGCGGAATGGGCTCCAACGGAAAAGATATCCATTCTGCATGATGATTCCGATCGCGAGACATCCCGCGCACCACGCCAGGCCCGAGGCCGGCAGCGAGGCGGCCAGCGAACCGGCTGCCAGCGCGACGGCCGGCAGCATCAGCACGAAATAGTGATCGCGGAAATAGAGCCCGGGACAAACTGCCAGCGCGGAAAACAGCAGCAGCATGCCAAGGAATCGGGCAGGCTCCTTGCCGGGCCCTTTCCACCAGGCGACGATCAGGCCGGCAATGGAAAGCGCCCAGAGACTCCAGGTGCCGTCCAGCAGCGAGGGAATCTCCTCCATCAGGTTGCCGACGCCATCGGAAAGCGTGTTCTCGGCCGCGTACGCGCGCGCATAGTGAAACGTCCAGAACCAGAATTTCGGAAAGACACCGGCCCGCCAAAGGATGAGGCAGGTGATGGCGAACGGCATCGCCGCGGCTGCCGCGAACAGCAGCAGGCGGCGGAGAGTGTTGGGCCATCCGCCGGCATGTTTCCACAGCAGCCACGCCGCGCCGAAGAGCGCGAAAAAAATTCCATGCTGCTTCATCAGGTAGCCGATCCCGAAGAGCACGCCGCTCCAGATGAGCGCATTTTTGCGGCCGGTTTCCCCGGCGCGCAGCAGCAATAACAGCCCGCCGGCGGCGGGAAGCACCACGAATTGCGTGGCGTGGGCGGCCTGGCCCATGACCGGCACGCCCAGCGAGAGCAGCGCGTAAACCGCGGCGGCGGCAAGCCCGGCATTGCGGGAGAACAGCCGACGGCCGAGCAGAAAAATCAGCCAGGTGGTACCCGCGTTTACCAGCAGCAGGCCCATGCGGATCCCGGAAATCGATTCCCCGAACACGGCCATGATGCCGGCGTAGGCGGTGTAGGTGCCCGGCAGCTTCATGTTGCAGGCCAGGCTGTACGGTGGAATGCCCTCCAGAATCAGTTGCCCGGCGTAGGCGTACTCACCCTCATCACGTTCAAGCGGTGTCTCGCGCAAACGCCATCGCGAGAATAAGACGAGCGGGAAAACGGCGATTACCAGCGCCAGAGCGGCGGTGCGCAACCAGCGCCGTCGCGCCGCTCCCGGGTTCTCTGAAACAGCCACAAAACGACAGGATCGCACATCACGCGCCATCCCTTCGTGGAAAGCGGACGAGGTGCCGAATCTACCTGCCGGCCATCACGATGGAGAATGAACCCGGCACCATGGCACGCCCGGGACCTCGCCCGCGGCCCTTGTTCTCAGCCGGCGGCTGCGCATCCGGAGGAGGCGGCGGAGGCGCCTGGTACTCCGCGCCGATCAGCAGGATGTGGCCGGTTTTGGTGTCGAGCGTCATGGTCTTCGCCCCGGACATGGTGTGCAGGTTCTGCTCCACCACGAAGAGGCTGGGGCTGTTTTCCTTGATGACCGTCAGAACCTGGTCCTGGCCGTTGGAACTGAAAGCCTCCATCGTGGCCGGATTGAAAGCTGCGCCGTCGGTGCCGTGGCCGATGGGAAGCGCGTCGAGAATCTTGCCGTCTTTGGCGCTCAGAATCACCATGTTGTTGGGGTTCCGGCAGGCGGCGAAGAGGATCCCGTTCTTGGCGTCGAGCGCCAGGCCGGCGCACTGTCCGCCCTTGCCTGCCAGATCGTACGTCGTGGTGAGCTTCATGGACTTGGCATCCACCACGCCGATTTTGTCCTTATCTTCCAGATCGACATAGATGGTGCCTTTGCCATCGCTGGCGGCCTGCTCGGGCGCGCCGCCGAGATCGATGGTTCCGACCACGGAGCCGTCGGACGGATTGATGACCGTCATATTCGGCGCCTGGTGGCTGAGCACGTAAACCCGATCGTTGAAATCGTCATAGAGGAGCCCATCCGGATTGCCGTCGACGGTGATGGATTTGATCACCTTTTGAGTCTTGATGTCGAACATGTTGACCGGTTTGCTGCTGGCGATTCCGTGTCCGGTCTTGCCGGAGATGACCGCCCCATGGGCGCTGGTGTCGGCGATCTCGCCGGCCGGCTCGAGCGTATCCAGATCGAACACGTTGATGCGGGCCGGAGGATTTCCGCCCGGACCCTGGCGGCGCGCCACGTACAGCCGGCGGCTTTGCACGTCGCAATTCACATAGTCGAATCCGCCTTCGCCGCCAACTTTGGCAACTTTCAAAACCTTGTACGGGCCATCCTGATAGGCCAGTCCGATTGCAGCCAGCAGGGCCGCGCCTATGGCTGTCGCCAGGCAAACTTGTCGCATAAAGGCTCTCCTTCGGGGCTTAAGTATAACTGCCAAAAGGTGAACAGAAGATGAACAGGAGCGGTGGGGTTACGGCTATGTTTACAATTACCCTTAGATGCCTGAGATTCTGAGCGGGAACCGCGTGCGCGACGAGATCTACGCCGAGTTGAAACCACGAATCGACAAGTTGAGCTCGCGGGGACGCTCCCCGGGGTTGGCGGTGGTGTTGGTCGGCCACAATCCCGCTTCCGAAATCTATGTCCGCAACAAAGTGAAGGCCTGCGCGGGTCTCGGCATCCACTCGGAAACCATCACGCCCGCCGGCGGCATCACCACGAGGGAACTGCTCGATCTCGTCCGGCAGCTCAACGCGCGGGCCGAAATCGACGGGATTCTGGTGCAATTGCCGCTGCCGCCGCAGGTGGATTCGAAACGCATCCTGCTGGCGGTCGATCCGCAAAAAGACGTGGACGGATTCCATCCCATGAATGTCGGCAACCTGGTGGCCGGCCTGCCGGGACCGCGCGCCTGTACCCCCGCAGGCATCATCGAGATGTTGAAACGCTACCGGGTACAGATTGCGGGCCGGCGCGCCGTGGTGGTAGGCCGGAGCGACATCGTAGGCAAACCCGTGGCCATGATGCTGCTGCACGAACACGCGACCGTCACCATTTGCCATTCCCGCACTCCCGATCTGCCCGCGATCTGCCGCGGAGCCGACATTCTGGTCGCCGCCATCGGAAAACCGGCCATGATTACCGGCGAGTTTTTGAAACCGGGGGCGGTAGTGGTGGACGTGGGCACGAATTACGTGGCGAATCGCGAGGAGGCCGCGCGAATCTTCCGGAATGCGGCCGAGAAGCTGGCTTCATTCGATGCCAAAGGCAGCCTGCTGGTCGGCGATGTGGATCCGATCGACGTCGCCGAAAAGGCGGCGGCCTACAGTCCGGTTCCCGGCGGCGTCGGACCGCTCACCATCGCCATGTTGATGGTGAACACGGTCTCCGCCGCGGAATGCCGGATGGGCATATGCTGAAAATAGGGCTGACCGGGGGTTTGGCCAGCGGAAAGACCTTCGTCGGCGAAACGCTGGCGGGTTTGGGCTGTTTTGTGATTCAGGCCGATGAGCTGGGTCATCAGGTTTTATCGCCCTCCGGAGAGGCATACACCGCAGTGGTGAGTGAATTCGGACGTGACATTCTGAGCGCCAGCGGAGAGATCGACCGCAGCCGGCTGGCGGACTGTGTATTCGGCTCGCCCGATCGCCTGGCGCGTCTGAATTTCCTGGTGCATCCGCCGGTGGTGCGCCGGGAAGAGTCGCTGGTCGCCGAATTCGGCGCTCGCGAGCCGGATGGTATCGCCGTGGTGGAAGCGGCCATTCTCATCGAGACCGGCAGCTACAAGCGCTTCGACCGGATCATCCTGGTCACCTGCCGCGAAGATCAGCAGATCGAACGCGCGCTGCGGCGCAATGGAACCACCCCGGAGGGCGTGCGCGCGCGGATCGCGCAGCAGATGCCGTTCGATGAAAAACGAAAGTACGCCGATTTCGTCATAGATACTTCAGGGGAAAAAGAAGAGACCGTCCGGCAAACCCGGGCCGTTTACGAGGATTTACGGAGAATCGTGTCATGAAAGCTGTGCGACTGTTGCTGTGGGCCACCGCGCTGGTGACCGTCTATATCGTCGGGTATTACAACTTCGGCCATCTGCTGCCGACGACCAAGCCCTCGGGCGTCTGGACGGAACCGGCGGCGGCCGCAACCACCGCGGGATATTCGCCCGATGAGCAGAACAATATCGACATCTACCGATCGGCGCGCGAGGCGACCGTCAACATTACGTCGCAAGTATACGTGCAGGATTTCTTCTTCCAGATCTACCCGCAAAAAGGCACGGGATCCGGCTTCATCCTCAACTCCGACGGCGAAATTCTGACCAATTATCACGTGGTGAAGGGCGCCAGCCAGTTGACCGTGAAGCTCATGGATCAGTCCGTGCACAAAGCCCGAGTCCTCGGCACCGACAACCGCAACGACCTGGCGTTAGTGAAGATCGAAGCCGGCCGCAAACTGCCGACCCTGCGATTGGGCGATTCCGACTCGCTGGTGGTCGGACAAAAAGTGGAGGCCATCGGCAATCCTTTCGGCTTCGAGGGGACCTTGACCACTGGCGTGGTGAGTTCGCTCGGACGCAGCATTCAGACCGACGATGAGAAGCTGGAAGGCATGATCCAGACCGATGCCGCCATCAATCCCGGCAATAGCGGCGGTCCTCTGCTCGATTCGCATGGAAACGTGATCGGCATCAACACGGCCATCTATGGGCAGGGCAATCTCGGCATCGGGTTCGCCATGCCGATCAATCGGGCCAAATCGATGCTCACCGAATTTCAGGCGCGCGGCCGGGTGGCGGTGCCGTGGCTGGGGTTGCGCGAAGTTTGGGTGTACGGCGATCTGGCCGAAGAGTTGCGCCTGCCCTCCAAAGGCGGGCTGCTGATCCAGGAAATCGAGAACGGGTCGCCGGCCGACGATGCCGGTTTGCGGGGTCCCACGCGCATGGTCATCGTGGGAGCGTATCCGTTAAAAATCGGCGGGGACCTCATTGTCGCCGTCGACGGACAACAGGTTGACAACGCCGACCTGTTGCGGCGGGTGATGAATCGGAAGCGGAGCGGAGACTTCCTGACGTTGACGGTCTATCGCAACGGCCGGGCGACGGATATCAAGGTGAAACTGGGAGAAGCGCCGCAACAGATGTGACAGACAGCAAAACGGGATGGAGCGCCCGCAGGATGGAATTACCCTACGCGACAGCAGCGCTCTTTTCGCCGCCTTGTTCTTTGGGCTTGTTTTTGCTTCCGGGCGGCCGCCCGCGCCGCTTCGGAGGGGCCGTCACTCCCTGGGTTGCAGACAACCAGGCCGGCGGCCGACCGCGCCGCTTGCCCTGGCCGCGAACCAGCCGCTCCAAGGTTACGATGGCCTCTTCAAGCTGCGCCCGTTCCGCTTTTAATTCCGCCAGGATTTTGGTAACATCCACTTTCTTAGCCCTCACCCTACGCCCGCAAAAATCTGCGAACGAATTTCGGTTGGAATCATGCTTACGTGATTCCCGGTTACATTTTGATTTTCGCCCTAATTGATCGAGCTTTCAAGAGAACATCGACGAAATTCCGACTGATTTTTGGGGGACACGTACTGCGTGGTGCGCGCTGGTACAGAGCCCTAACCTTCAAGTTGGGATTTCCGACGTTTCCAATAAAAGTAGAACGGCAGTCCTAGTACAATTATAACTATTCCCTTGGCCGAATCGCGAGGATCATCAAACGCGGTGTAGAGTACTAAAAGAAATGAAACCACCACAAACAGCACCGGTACCAACGGATATCCGATAGTTCTGTAGGGTCGCGGCAGATGCGGCTGGGTCCTGCGAAGGATGAGAACGCCCGCCGTGGTCATGCCGTAGATAATCCAACTCGCGAACATTACATAAGTGAATAACTGGCGGTAGCCCCCGGTCAATACCAGCAGCGCCGACCAGGCGCCCAGCACCAGGATGGAGACGCCGGGAGTGCGGTATTTCGGGTGCACGAAGGCTATCTCCCGAAAAAAATAGCCGTCGCGCGCGGCGGCGTACGGCACCCGGGAGCCAGTGAGGATGGAGCCGTTAAGAGCGGCGAAAATGCTGATCATCGCGGCTATGGCGACCAAGTTGGCGCCGGGAGCGCCCAGAATGCGGCGCATCATCTCGCCCGCCACGCGCGGGCTGCGAGCCACGTCGGACGCCGTCAATATCCGGAAATAAGCTGCGTTCACTAATAAGTAAATGGCAATTACGGCCAGTGTGCCGCCAATCAGGGCGCGCGGGAGATTTCGTTGCGGGTCGCGGATTTCCGAAGCCACCATAGCCACATTGTTCCAGCCGTCATACGCCCACAAAGCCGCGACCAGCGCCGCAAAAAAGCCCGCCGCAGTGAACGTTCCGGGCACCTGCGGCACGGTGGCGGCGCGGGCCTCGCCAAATAGCAATCCGGCGATGATTACAAAGATGATAAGCCCGACTTTGACCACCGTTATCGCTATCTGAACATCGCCGCCTAACTTGACCCCGAAATAATTCAGTCCCGAAAGCCCCAGTATGAGAACCATAGCCAGTAATTGGCCATACCGGAATTCCACGGTTCCAACCGCCAGGTGTGCCGAATAGAACGGCCGTTCCAGGACCGGGAAAAAAGTTGCCAAATAGAGAAAGAATCCGGTGGCTAATGTGGCAATGGAACCGCCCTTCCCTACCCAGGTTTGTGCCCAGCTGTACAAGAATCCCCAAAGCGGTCCATAGGCTTCGCGGAGATAGGCGTATTCGGCGCCGGCCTCCGGCAGGGCGGCCGCCAGTTCGGCATAGCTCAAAGCCCCCGCCAGCGAGAGAAGGCCGCCGAAGACAAACACTCCCAGCACCATTCCCCCGGAGCCCACGCGCAGCACCATATCGTGGGGCACCAGGAATATGCCGCTGCCGATCACGGTTCCGACGACGATCGAAGCCGCGGCCCAAGGGCCTAATGCCCGCTTCAGTTCCTGTCCGTGTCCCTTTTCCATCGCGCGAAGCCGCTCCGGATCGGCCGCTAAGTCGAGAGATCAAAAGCCGATCGTGTGCCTTACGTCTCTTGCCGTTCGAACAACGATACTACGAGAGCCGCCCCAAATGTGACCACGGTCCCGATGAGCACATACCAGGTCCAGGCAACGGGAGTGGTCCATGCCACCAGGGCCACCGCCGTCAGCCCCGCCGCCATTCCAGCCATGGCGGCGTTTTCGCGCGGCTTGCGGGTGAGGACGCCGAGCAAAAAAACGCCCAGCAGCGCGCCCGAAGGGATCGACGAAATCGTCAACCCGGTTTCCAGCACCGACCGTTTCGAATAGCGCGCTACCACGGCTATCGCCAGGAGCGCCACGCCCCAGAGTACCGTAGCCCACCGCGCCAGCCGCAGCGATTTCGCTTCGCTGACCGCCTTGGAACGCGCATGCAGGAAATCCACGACCAGCGTGGACGAAAGCGAATTCAGCGCGGCGCTCAGATTGGCCATAGCGGCGGCCAGGATGGCCGCGATCAGCAGGCCGGCAAGGCCGTGCGGAAGCTGGTGCCAGATGAAGTCGGGATAGAGGCGGTCGAGGCGGTCCGGCGTGTGCAGGTGTCGATCGCCGTAGTAGACATACAGCCCGAGGCCGATCAGAAGGAACAAGGTGAACTGGAAAAGGATGACGGCCCAACTGGCCAGCAGCGCGGTTCGGCTCTGTGCCTCGTCGCGGGCGCTTAGCAGGCGCTGCACCATCAACTGATCGGTGCCATGGCTGGCGGTCGTGAGAAAGCAGCCGCCGGCGAGCCCGGCCCAAAAGCTGTATGTCCGGGAGAAGAACTCCATGGTCGGCGAGAATCGGAAGTCGAAGACCGTGAATTTATGGGCGGCGCCGGCGACCGCCGCGAGATGCGGCCATCCGCCGGGGATCTGCGTCAGCAGCGCGGCGAAGCTGACGATCGCGCCCAGAACATAGAGCGTCATCTGCACCACGTCCGTCCAGATGACCGCCGTCATACCGCCTTCGAACGTATAAAACAGCGTCAGAATCACGATCAGCGCGATGGACTGGATCTCGCCGGTGCCGAGAACGATGGAAATCACCAGCGAAATCGCGAAGACGCGCACGCCTTCGGCCAGGGCGCGCGTGACCAGGAACACGCCGGCCGTCAGGCGGCGAAGCCGCTCCCCGAAGCGGCGGCGCATCAGCTCGTAGGCCGTGAACATCTCGCCGCGGAAGTACTGCGGCAGAAACAGGGCCGCGATCACGATGCGCGCCAGCAGGTAGCCCATGACGAGCTGCAGGAAGCCGAGGTTGCCCGCGAACGCCAGCGCCGGCGTGCTGATGATGGTCAAGGTGCTGGTCTCGGCCGAGACGATCGAAAGGCTGATCGCCCACCAGGGGGCGCTGCGGCCGCCCAGGAAATAGTCGCGCAGGCTCCGCTGCCCGCGCCGGAAACGTGCGCCGAACCACGTGATGCCTGCCAGGTAGCCGAGGATAACCGCGAGATCGAAGTAGCGCATTCGCCGGGACCTCCAGAATATCCTTCATCTGATATGATTTGGGATTCGGAACCTGATACGCCTCGGTGGTGTCGAATGGACTGGAGCCACTGGGCGGCAGGCAAGGGTGGTTGTTCGCCTGCCGGTTCGGTTGCGATGGTGACAGACGAGAAGTCCGACCGTCTGTCTGTTTGCGAAGTTCGGAATCGGCAATACAGAACAACCCAGCAGTCAGGAGCCGGAAGTCACAATGATGCTCGCGCCGCCGGATGCGCCGTGCTTATGCGCTTCGGCCTCGGTTGTAGACGGCGAAATAATAGGAAGAAGCAGGAGGGAATCGGTATCTATGAGCCACATCTATTCGCGGTTGGCCGCCGCTGTGTTTGTCGCGGCAACCATTTCGGCTGCGCCCGTTCTGGCGCAGGGAGCAGCCGCGCCCAGCCAGGATACGCAGCAAAGCAAACCGGCGGCTCCGCAAAAGAAGCTGCAGCCGGGCGAATACGATCTGTACAATGCCGCGCTGGTCGATCTGGGAAAGAACGACTTCACCAAGGCGATTAGCGACCTCGACGCCTGGAAACAGAAGTTCCCCAATTCCGATTACGCCACTGACGGCAAGGTGGCCTACATTCGGGCCTATGTGGGAGCCAAGCAGCCCGATAAGGCCATCCAACTGGCCGGAGAGCTGTTGAACGGCAATATCGACTCGCTCTTTCCCGATCCCAAAGACGGGCCGCGGATGGTGCTGCAGGCATTGGTCGCGACAATGCAGGCGATCACGCAGATTCCCAATCCCACGGCGGACCAGGCCGCGACCGCGCAAAAGGCCGCCAACCTCCTGCTGAAATACGATCGCAAGGCCGAAGGCTATACCGATGCCCAATGGGCCCAGATGCATACCCAAGTAGACCCGATGGCCAGGCAGGCGCTCTATTACATCACGGTGGCGCCCGGCGTCGACGCCATGAAACGCAAGGACTACGACACCGCGGAGTCGGTTTTCCGCAAGGCGCTGCAGGAGTATCCGGACAATGCCAGTATTGCCAACGATCTGGCCAGCGTGCTGGTGGCCGAATATGCGGCCGGTACGCACAAAGAGAAGTTCCCCGAGGCGCTTTATCTCTATGCGCGCGCGGCATCGATCGATCCCGCCAAAGGCGGCGTCACGAAGGACTGGCAGACCAACGGCCCGGAGAAGCTGCTGGAAAACTACTACACCCAGTACCACGGCAGTACGGACGGACTGGACGATTTGAAAGCGCTCGCCGCAAAGTCGCCGACGCCCCCCGATGGGTTCACCATCAAGACGGGAGCCGAGATCGCCAAGGAGAAGCAGGACGCCTTCGCCGCCGCGCATCCGGAACTGGCGCGCTGGCTGGAAATCAAGAAGCTCCTCACCGATGGCGGTGAAGCTTATTTCAAAGACAATATGCAGGATGCCGCCATGCCGGCCTTGAAGGGCAAGGTGCTGGATGGAAAGCCGGCCTGCAACTCGCGGGAGTTGATGGTCGCGCTTTCCGACGATACTACCCCGGAGGTCACGCTCAAGCTCGATACGCCCCTGCGCGGCAAGCCGGTGCCCGGAGACATCAGCTTTGAAGGAGCGGTGGCGAAGGCGTTTACCGCGACGCCGTTCAACCTGACGATGGAAATCGAAACCGCCAAAATTCAGGGGCTGGAGAAAGGCGCCTGCGGCGCCGCTCCTCCCCGAAAGAAGTAACGCTGGAACAGGACGGGCGGCCGTCTCGTGCCGCCGGTTCGGTTCCCGGAAGGCAACGTAACCTGCCGGCAAAGTACCGGCCGGCAACCGATTGCGTAAGGATTGCGTAATATCTTGATGCCGTGGGCCGTAGCCTATTGCATGGCCCACCCCGTTCCGCTATATTCTCAAGTGCCCCACGGGTAGCAGTGGATACTGGGGCTTCATTCTCGATTTTGAATGTGGCCTTCGCAGTCCTCCGCGAACGTGGGTACGTCGAACATTGCCAGGAGGCTGGAAGTGCACCGATTTCATACGACCCTCAGCGGGATTGCGGCAGTCGCCGGATTAGCCGCGTTCGTGATGGCGGAGACTGCTCCGTTGGCCCGCGCGCAGGGCACTCCCGCAGGTCAGACTGCCACCAAACGCCAATATAAAGACAATGGCGAATACGATTTATATAAACAGGCCTACAGCGATGGCCAGAATCCTGCCAAGCAGGTTCAGGATCTGGAGACTTGGGCGCAAAAGTATCCCGATTCGGACTACAAGTATGTCCGTCTGGGGATGTTGGTCACTGCCTACAACTCGGTGAATCCGCCTACGACGGCCAGCGTGGGCAAGGTGCTGGAGTTGGGCGGGCAATTGATGGCCAAGGACCTGAAGACGGTTTTCGACGATCCGGCCGAAGGCAAACGGCAGATGCTGACGTTCTACTATGCCGTTACCACGGCCGCGGGCCGGGCCGGAACGGCGCTGCTGCCTCAACCCAACCCGACCCAGGTGGAGCTCGGCAACACGGCAGCCGGAAAGCTGAAAGATCTCGCAACCGACTTCTTCGCCGCCGCCAACAAGCCCGCCGCCATTTCGCAAACCGATTGGGACAAGACCAAGGCGCAGATCGTCGGCGCGGCCGACCACACGCGGCTCGTGCTCGAGATCTACCAGGCCGAAGCGGTGATGGCAAAGAACCCCAAGGTTCCGGACGAATGCAAGAATATCGCCGAGCCGTCCTATCGCAAGGCGCTGGGCGATTTCCCGGAGAACGCGTACGTTTCCTACAAGCTGGCGCAGAGCCTGCAATGCCAGCAGAAGGACGCGCCGGACAAAGTGTTCTCGGCAGTATACGAATATGAGCGCGCCGCCGTGCTCGATCCCACCCTGGGCGGATTTTTGACCGACCCGAAAGTGGTGCCGACCTACGCCGACAAGGCTTATACCAGCATCCATGGCAGCGACGAAGGGCTCGATGCGTTGAAAACCGCGGCCAAGGCATCGCCCCTGCCTCCCGATGGATTCAAATTCAAGACGGCCCACGAAGTGGCGGCCGAGAAGGAAGCCGAGTTCGAGGCCAACAATCCCGAGTTGGCCATGTGGATGAAGATTAAAGGCGCGTTGACCGATCCCGCGGATCCCGATTATTTCGACAGTAAGCTGAAGGATACCGCCGGGCCGAAATTGAAGGCCGTCGTGGTGGAAGGCGCTTGCCGCGGCAAGGAAGTCAAGATTGCGTTCCCGCTGCCCGGCGCGACCGGCGAACTGATGCCCGAAGCCACCCTCAAATTCGACGCGGCGCTCACCGGCAAGCCCGAGCCGAACACCGAAATCACCTTCGAAGGCGCGGTGGCCACGGCATTCAGCAAAGACCCGTTCATGCTGACCATGGAAATCGAGAAGGCCAAGGTCGACGGACTGAAAGTGACGCCGTGCGTTCCGACGGCCGGCAAGAAGACGACCACCACTCCGGCGGCGCCCAAGAAGAAATAGCCGCGGGCGAACGGCTTTTTTACGTGCGGGGCGCCTGGGCGGCGTCCCGTACGGGTTTCGCGGTCCCGGTGCTCGTCAGAATCAGGCCGCAGACTACCCGCTCGACGGGGCTCAGTGCTTTGTTCGTCTGTTGGATCTCCTGGAAGCACTGAGCGAAATGACGCGCGGAGGAGACCACTGAGGGCATGGCGAAACTCATCGCCAGCCCCAGCATCAAGGTTCCGATCAATCCAGTTCGCTGCATCATCCTATTCCTGAGACGACAGGACCTCGCCGGAAGTTAGCAACTCTCCCTGCTACAATATAGTTAATCGATCTGGGTTCGCTGAATTATGCCCCTTTACGAATACAGATGTCATCGTTGCGGGAAGACGTTCGAAGTATTGCAGAAATTCTCGGATGATCCCCTGACCCAACATGAGGAGTGCGGAGGCGAACTGGAACGCTTGCTCTCGCCGCCCACGCTCCAATTCAAAGGGACCGGCTGGTACGTCACCGACTACGCTCGGCGAGGCACCAACGGTTCGGGGAAAAGATCCGAAACCGCGCCGGCCGGCGGCTCCAGTTCCGGAGGCGAGGCGAAAGCCGAGAGCAAGCCGGAAGCGAAGCCCGTAACGAAAGAATAGGCCTCAGGCGGTCGCCTGCGCCTGTTGCTTCAAACGGCTGAATTCGCGCGTCCAGCGCAACAGCATTCCGTCCACGCGCGCCGGCGCGGTGAACTGCAACATCCGGCCTTGCGTGCGGAACTCGTGCCGTTCCACCGTGCATGCCGACCGGTTGACGCCGCTGCGCACCACTTTTCCGAACACCACGAGCCGCATCGGACAGCCATTGTCCAACTGCGCCGGCCAGCTGATCGAGAGTTCGATAAATGCTCCAGTTCGCAGGGGGTGGTCCGTCTGAAACGCAATACCCGAGCTGCTCATGTCACAGGTAGTTCCGGTGCCGCTACCGATCAGCGTCTCCCCATCTACCAGCTTGTAGCGCAGCTCGCGCTCTACCGGGAAACGAACCTTCGCTCGACGTTCAATGGATTTCATAACGGGCCTCATGCCCATCTTAAAAGCACTCCAGGGTCCGAACGGAAATTCCTTTAATATCTGCTGGTTACGGCTGGCGATCGGGTCGGCTGTCAATTTCATGGACAGACCTCGGCGGCTTCGTCTGTACACGCCGTTGACAACCGGGACCGCGGTCGATACAGCCCGTGTTACCCTGGAAAAACTCATGAGATCCATTCTGGCCGGCGTGCTGTTAGCCTCGAGCCTGATCGCAGCCACCCCGAAGAAACCCAAACTGATCGTAACGATCGTCATTGACCAGTTCCGCTACGACTATCTCACCCGCTTCCGCTCCGAGTACACCGGCGGCATCGAACGCCTGCTGACCCGAGGGGCGGTCTTCACCGATGCCCGGTACATTCATTTCCCGACTGTGACCGCCGTGGGACACAGCACGATTCTTACGGGCGCTACGCCATCGGTAAGCGGAATCGTCGGCAACGACTGGTTCGACCGCGACGAGGGCAAGCCCGTCACCAGCGTCGCCGACGGCGCCACCTTGCTTTTGGGCGGCGTCAAACCGGTTCTGACCGGTTCCTCGCCCCGCCGCCTGCTGGTGGACACCATTGGCGACGAGATCAAAATGGCCGATGGAGGGCAGGCGAAAGTAATCGGCGTTTCGCTCAAAGACCGGGCCGCCATCCTGCCCGCCGGACATATGGCCAATGCGGCCTACTGGTTCGACAATCCGTCCGGCAATTTCGTGAGCAGCACGTACTACCTCCACGATCTGCCCGATTGGGTGAAGGAATTCAACGCGTCCCGTCGCGGCGACAAATATTGCGGCGCTGCCTGGCTGACTCATAAAATGCCGGCCACACCCAAGGAACTGTACGGCAACAGCATCGTCAGCCCGTTCACCACCAGCCCCTTCGCCAACGAAGTGCTGGAGGAGTTCGCCGAGCGGGTCCTCAGCGCCGAAGCGCTGGGTACGCACGATACCACGGATGTGCTGACCGTCAGTTTCTCCGCCAACGACCTGGTCGGGCACACCTACGGGACGTACTCCACCGAAATGCACGATATCACGGTGCGCACGGACCGCCTGCTCGGCAAATTGATGGCGGCGGCGGAACGCCAGGCGGGGCCGAACAATACCCTGATCGTGCTCACCGGCGACCATGGAGTTGCCCCCAGCGCCGAAGAAGCAAAGAGAAATCATATGCCGGGCGGCCGCATGGCCGCCGGCGTCCTGCGCGCGGCCGTTCAAAACGCCTTGACGGAGCGATTCGGCGAAGGCGCCTGGATCTCGGGCCTGTACGAAGTGGCGATCTATCTGAACCGCGACCTGATTACGCAAAAGAAGCTCGACCCGGCGGAAGTGGATCGGGTCGCGGCCGAGGCGCTTTCGCGCCTGCCGCATATCGCGCGGGTCTATACGCGCGAGCAGCTTGCCGGCGGCGGCGTGGTGAACGATGAAATCGGCCGCCGGGTCGAGAACGGCTATAATCTGCGGCGCGGCGCCGATCTCGAGGTGTTGCCGGATCCGTACTGGGTTGTCGGCGACATCACCGCCTCGCATTTCACGCCCTACAGCTACGACAATCACGTGCCGGTGATTTTTTACGGCCCCGGAATCGCGGCCGGCGTGTACCACCAACCGATCGCGGTCAACGATATCGCGGCCACGCTGGCCGTGATTCTGAGCGTCGAGACGCCCGCCGGCTCGATCGGCCGGGCGCTTACAGAAATGTTCGCCCAGTAGAGCTCGCTTTTGACGACTATAATGTACGCATGAGTTTTCGCCCTTTACACGACCGCATCCTGGTGAAACGGCTGGAGGAAACCGAGGAAAAGCGCGGCGGCATCATCATCCCCGATTCGGCCAAGGAAAAGCCGCAGCAAGGCGAGGTCAAGGCTGTCGGCAACGGAAAATTGCTCGATTCGGGAGAGCGGGTACCCGTGGAAGTGAAACCCGGCGACCGGATCCTCTTCGGCAAATACTCCGGATCCGAGATCAAGGTGGACGGCGACGAGCTTCTGGTCATGAAAGAGGAGGAGATCCTCGGCGTGGTGGAGTGACGGGCGCCGATCCTGCGACCGCGTCCGGAAGCCACACCTGTTGCCGCGAAGCGTCACGGGTGCGCCCGAGTCGTTGTGATAGTCTAGTTATTTAACATACCCTTTCAGGAGTCGTTTCATGTCTTTTCGGTTGCCTCTGCGCACGATGGTGGCCTGTGCGGCACTGGTCGTCGCGGCCCCGGCCGGTTTTGCCCAGATGAAGATCGCCGTCGTGAATACCCAGAATGCCATCATGGGCACGGCGGAAGTGAAAAAGGCCGACGCCCAAATGCAGTCCACATTCAAACCGCGGCAGGACGAAATCAACCAGTTGCAGAAAGAGATCGAAGCGCTGGCGGCGCAGCTTCAATCGGGAAAGCTGTCGGATCAGCAGGCCCTCGATGCTCAGAACCTGGGCAAACGGAAGCAGACCGATCTGCAGCGCAAGCAGGACGATTTCAACGCGGACGCGGAAGCCTTCCGGCAGGAGGTTCTGCAGAAGACCGCTCAAAAAATGGCGGCGGTGGTTAAAAAACTGGCCGAGGAAAAAGGCTTTGACCTCGTGCTCGAAGCCAACCCTTCGGTTTCCATCTATTTCAAGCCGGCCATCGACATCACCAACGATGTGATTACGGCGTACGACAAAACGTATCCCGCCGCGGCTCCGGCGCCCCCCGCCGGCAAGTAACCGGAGTACTCTGGAAACAGAGGAGCAGATGACCGGTTATCTCGATCAGTACGGCACCGCGGACGCGCGGCGCGAAAAGATCATCCGGACCGTGGTGATCTCTCTGGTCTCGTTAGCGATTCTGGCCGGCGTGGCGATGTTCGTCTTCCACAATTACCCCGAAGAGCAACGAGCCAAGCGATTCTTTTCGCTCCTGCAGGACCAGAAGTACAAGGACGCTTATGCGATGTTCAATCCGGGACCCGGCTACCCTATGCAATCCTTCCTGCGGGATTGGGGTCCGGAGGCCGGCAGCGTCAACAATTTCCAGATCGTAAAAAGCCGTTCGTGCGGCTCCGGCGTGCTGCTGACGGTCCGCTACGGCAGGGATCGCGAGCAGGTGCTGTGGGTCGAACGCAACGACCTGTCTATCGGTTTCGCGCCCTTCCCCGCCTGTCCCGCCAACGGACATCCGCCGGTTTCCGTCCCCGTGAGCGTACAATAGACTGAGGGCTCGCCAAACGAGCCCCGCACACTGGGCCAGCAACCGCAAATCACCAAATCAGGAAGAGGAAGATGGGAACGATCACTGCCGGACTGGAAGGCGTCATCGCCGGCGAGAGCGAAATTTGCTACATCGACGGCTACCAAGGCATTCTCAGCTATCGCGGGTATAACATCCATACACTCGCGGACAACGCGATCTTTGAAGAAGTGATTTTTCTTTTATGGAATGGCTGGCTGCCCAAACAGCCGGAGCTCGAGGCTCTGAAAAAGGAGCTTGCCGCGGTGCGCGCCCTTCCCGAAGGCGTCACCGCTTTTCTGCGAAGTGTCGCCGGCGCCAACCCCATGGACGTGCTGCGTACCGCGGTGTCCATGCTCAGCCTGCACGACCCCGAAGCGCAGGACATGTCCACCGAAGCCAATCACCGCAAAGCGGTGCGGCTGATGTCGCAGACACCCGCCATCGTGACCGCGTTCGACCGGCTGCGCAAAGGGCAGCAACCGATCGCGAGCGATCCCAATCTCGGTTTTGCGGCCAACTTCCTCTACACCCTGACCGGCAAGCGGCCGGACGACGTGATGGAACGGGCTTTCGACGTCGCCATGACGCTGCATGCCGATCATGAATTGAACGCCTCCACGTTCGCCGCCCGCGTAACCGCGGCCACGCTCTCCGATATCTATTCCTCGGTGACCAGCGGCATCGGCGCGCTGAAAGGGCCGCTCCACGGCGGCGCCAATCAGGACGTCATCAAGTGGCTGCTGGATTTGGGAGATGAGGAAGCGGCCGTGGCGCGCGTGGAGAACACCCTCGCCAAAAAAGTGAAAATCCCCGGATTCGGACACCGCGTGTATCGCACCGAAGATCCGCGCGCCACTCACTTGCGCGTGCTCTCGGAGGAATTAGGCCGCCGTACCGGCCACGAGAAGCTGTATCGTCTTTCCAAGCGGATTGAAGAAGCGGTGAAGAACGCCAAGGGATTGAACGCCAACGTCGATTTCTACTCGGCGTCGACCTACTACTCGCTGGGCATTCCCCCCGATCTGTTCACCCCGATTTTCGCCGTCAGCCGGATGTCCGGATGGACGGCCCACGTGCTCGAGCAGTACCACAACAATCGGTTGATCCGGCCGCGCGCCGAGTACAAAGGCAAGCCGGAAGGCCAGCCCTGGATTCCGATATCGGAACGGTAGAATGGACGAGCGGGCCTTTTACTCCGAATCGCAGACCACCAAACCGGCAGTGCTCAACTGCCCCTATTGCAGATCGTCGGAAACATACGACCTGCGCTGGATGGTTCGCAAGAAGCGGGACCGGCTGCCCGGCGGCGCCGACGAGCGCGACCGCGCCAAGTTCGCCAAAGCGCAAAGCTACATGGTCCTGGTGGACGACAAGGCCGGATGCAAGAATCCGCGCTGCCGCCGCACCTTCGACATCTCGGGCATCAAGACGATGGCCTTCCTGTAGCCGCCGGAACGGCCGCGCCGCGCCGGCCCATCGCTGTCATAAACTAAACCTTTCCCATGCGCCGCCTGATTTTCCTGCTGGCCGTCGCCCTCGCCGCCACGGCCGCCGATCGAACCCGATACAATTTCAACCCTGGCTGGAAGGTCCTGGTGGGCGATCCCGCCGGAGCCGAAGCGGCGGGATTCGACGACTCCCGCTGGAAAATGGTGGCGCTCCCGTACGCCTGGAATCAGGAGCCGGTGTTCCATGCGGCGGAGCTGCCGGTCGGCATCGCCTGGTACCGGAAGCATTTTAAACTGCCGGCGGGAGCGGCGGCACAGAAGATCTTCCTGGAATTCGAAGGCATCCGCGACAACGGCGATTTCTATCTGAACGGAAAGCGCATCGGGCGGCATGAGAACGGTTTCACGGCATTCGGATGGGACATCACGGCGGCGGTGAGGCCGGCGCCGATCGAGAACGTACTGGCCGTGCGCGTGGCCAATCTCAAACCCGGCTACGCCGGCATCCCCAACGTGTGGCTGTACGCGACCTCGAGGCTGCATCAGACTCTCCCGCTGTATTCGACGCTCGGCACAACCGGAGTCTACGTCTACGCGCGGGATTTCGATTTCGCCGGGCAATCGGCGCGCATCACCGCCGAGGCGCAGGTCAAAAACGAGTTTGATGCGCCGCGAACCTTCACTTATGAGGCCGTCATCCGCGATGTCGAAGGCCGAACCGTGGCCACGCTCGATGGCGGCTCGCACACGATGAAGGCGGGTCAGACCGCGCTCGTCACCGCTTCGGAAGTCGTCAATAAACTCCACTTCTGGAGCTGGGGGTACGGCTACCTGTACGAAGTCTCGACGGTCCTCAGAGTGAACGGGCAGCCGGTGGACACCGTCGTCACCCGCACCGGCTTTCGCAAGACGGAATTCTCGAGCGGGATGGTGAAATTGAATGACCGCGCCATCCAGCTCAAGGGCTATGTGCGGCCATTGGACGACGCCTGGCCGCTGGTTGGGCCGTCCTTCCCGCCATGGCTATCGGATTTCAGCAATCGCGCCATCGTCGAGGGCAACGGCAACCTGGTTCGATGGACGCCGTCCATGCCGTCAAAACAGGACATCGAATCCTGCGACCGGGTGGGCCTGATGGAAACCCTGCCGGCTGGCGACGCCGGCTCCGATGCCGGCGGGCGGCAGTGGGAACAACGCGTCGAGCTCATGCGCGACGCGATGGTTTACGACCGCAACAATCCGAGCATCGTCTTCTACGAAGCGGGCACCGCCGTCCCGGAAGATCACATGCGGGAGATCAGGGAACTGCGCGACCGCTACGATGCGCGCGGCGGCCGCGCGGCCGGCGCGGCCGGGATGCCGGACTCGAAGCAGGCGGAATACGGCGGAGAGACCGGCGTCCTCGACAAGAGCGCCGGCAAGCCGCTGTGGACCATGGCGTACGCGGCGGAGGAGGCGATCGCCGCCATCGGGAGCTGGTATCAGTTCTGGACGGAACGGCCGGGTACGGGTGCCCGCGTGAATGCCGGCGGAGTTGCGGTGATGGACGCCGGTCCCATGCGCATCCCCGGGGACTCGTATTTCGCCAACCAGGTGATGTGGGACGGATGGGTGGATTCGGAGCGGCCGCTGCTGCGGATTCTCGGCCGCTGGACCTACACTCCCGGCACGAAGCGGGACGTTTTCGTGGTGTCGAACCAGGAACGCGTGGAACTGCGCCTGAATAACAAATCGCTGGGCGACGCCGAGCGCAGCCGGCACTTTCTGTTCACCTTCCGCAACGTCGACTGGCAGCCGGGCACGCTGCAGGCCATGGCGTACGACGCGAGCGGCCGCCGGACGGCGATGGCCCGGCTAGATTCCACCGGTCCTCCAGCCTATGTCAGCCTGAGCGTGCGCACCGGCCACAACGGCATGATGGCGGATGCCGCCGACCTGGCGATGGTGGATGTGGAAGTGATGGACGGGAACGGCCGCCGATGTCCTGCGGCTGAGATTCAGGTCCACCTGTCGACGGCGGGACCCGCCGAATTGCTCGGCGAGGCGGACGTGCGCGTGGAGGATGGGATCCGGCGCGTATTCCTGCGCGCGACGCATCAGCCGGGGCGTATTGTGTTGCAGGCCAACTCCCCGGGGCTGCAACTGGGCGTGATCGATTTCATTTCGCGGCCGGCGACGGCCGCGGCCGGTTTATCGACAGAGCCTCTCGGCCTCGACCTGATGCCCTATCTCGGACGCGGGCCGACGCCCGGGGGCGAATCCTACAAGACCTCCCGCGTGCCGGTCCACATCGTCTCGGCAACCGCCGCGTCGAATGGCCGTGAGGCCGAAAAAAGTTACGACGACGATGAAGCCACGCAATGGCAAAGCCGCGGGGAAGCCGGCATGGCCTGGATCGAATACCGGTTCGACGAAGCGGCAACCCCGTCGCAGGTGGTCATGAAACTGGCGGATTCCCCGACTCCCAACGTTCCGATTCGCATCAGCGTGGATGGCGCCGAGGTGTTCGCGGGAGAGACACCGAAAAGCCTGGGGTATGTGACGCTCCCCCTGAAACCGGCGGCGGGGCGAAGCCTGAGGATCGAAAGGACCACCCCCGGCCCATTCGGCGTGGTGGAAGTGGAGATTTACCGCTGAGCGGTCCGGGCGCGCCACACGGTGAACTCCAGGTCGACGCTGGCTTCCGGATGCAGAATCCGGGCGCGCTTGTCTTCGGAAACGCGGAAGGTCCGCAGCAGCTCGTAATCGCGCCCGATCCACGGATATCGCAGGCGGCCGTCGGAAGTCACGTATTCGCGCGGGCGAAGCACGAGGAAAGTCGGACGGAGGTGGTCCATCATCTCCACCAGGCTGCGCTCGCGAGGATGGGTGCGAAGATACTCCACCACGCGGCGGCTGCACATGCCCGGATAGTCGTAGACGGGCCGGTGGGAATAATACGCCACGTAGCCGAGCGATTCGGATCCGATCGTGTCGGCCGGCCGGGATACGCTGGCGATGAACCGGCCGATCGCCGCGCGGCCTTCATTCTCCACGTACTGTTGAATGTACTTGTCGGATCGGATGGCAGCCGGCAGATTGGCGGCAATGGCGGCAATATAAGCGGCTGAAGCCGCGGCGGCCAGGCGCGGGCGCATGGAAGAGGCCAGAAACGGCTCGGTGAACCGCCAGAAGCCATAAGCGCTGCCGATCACGGCGACGGCCGTAATCGGGGCCGTGTACCAGCCGAAAAGGAAGTTGACCAGGAACGTCAGGTATAAGCCGTATACGGCCACGAAGGCATAGATCAGGAGCGCGCCGGCGTGGCGCTTGCGAATCGCCGCCGCCGCGCCCGGCAGCATGAGCAAGACCGCCAGCCGGGAGATCAGGTATTGATCCCACCCGGGAAGAAATCCCGTGCCGTTGCCGTCGTAGGACGGGCCCAGCGACGCAAAGACCGCGGTGAACCGCCGTTCAATCCATACCGCCTTCGCCAGGGCCGAAACGCGTGAAAGCTGCGCGAAGACGCTCGAATAGCCCAACGACTTCGCCACGATGGTATTGGGCACCGGACTGCCGTAGTACAGGAAGGTGAAGGCCAGCCAGGGGACATACAGACCCAGCAGTCCCGCCAGCACCGGTCCCAAGCGCCGCGAATCGCCTTGCCGCCAGGCGCGCCGGAACTCGATTGCCAGCGCCATCGCCACCCAGAATGCCGCGTCGGGACGGGCCAGCATGACCAGGCCCAGCGACACGCCCTTCTGCAGTTGCGTTCCGCGGAGAAGACACCAGATCGACCACAAATAAGCCACGGTCGTGACCTGAGTCTCCATCCCGGCCATGCCCCACAGGATCTGGTGGTATTCGAAACCGAGATAAGCCGCCGCCGCGAGCGCCAACACATGGGGCAGGCGCAATTCAAGGCAGAGCCGGGCTCCGAGCCAGGCCGCCACACCCCCCAGAATGGCGGAAAGCAGTTTCAGAAGCGGGAGCCCGAACCCGGGGGCGATCCATTCCCCGGCGAGCGGTATCAGCACGCTCAGGGGGCTGGTGAATCCGTGCAGGGGCGGTTCTCCCGGCTTGACATGGGTGAGGCCCAGCCCGTGAGCCGCGTTTTCGGAATGCAGCGCGGAGATGAGGGCGTCTTCCCAGGTGCGGCCGGTATAGCCCCAGTAGAAGAGGCGAAGGAGCACGGCGCCGGCGATGAGAGCGGTAAGCGCGGCAGGATACCAGCGGGGCGTCCCGGCTGCTTCCCCGGCGGGAACCGCTGCCCCTACATCGGCGGCCGGCATGCGGCACTCCGTCGCGCGGTGGCGAAAGGCCGCTGGGAACTTCTATAATACGGAACTCGCATGAACATTCCCATCGGCACCAAAGGCGAAGAACGGATCCTCGTCACCAACGAATACGCCATTACGTTTCTCGGCCCGGAGGGCCCCCGCGTTCTGTCCACTCCGCACATGATCGGATTCATGGAGCGGACTTCCCGGAACACGGTGCTTCCGCTGCTCGATCCCGGTTATGACACCGTGGGCACTCACGTCAACGTCGCCCACCTGGCGGGTGCGCCCATCGGCGCCAACGTGACATTCCTCGCCGAAATCATCGGCGTCAACGACCGGCGCGTGCAGTTCCGCGTGGAAGCCTGGGACGAAGTGGAAAAACTGGGCGAAGGCACACACGAACGCGCCATCATCAATGTGGCGAAGTTCGCAACGCGCATGGCGGCGAAACAGAAACCTTGAGCGCGCTCAGGAACCGAGCGACGTCAGCAGGCGCCCCATGTTCGGCTTGCTCTTCTGCGAAGCCGTCTCGAGCGATTGCGGCATGTGGCTGTGGTAGAACGCCAACAAAATCGATTCATCGTAGTCGATGGCGCGGGCGTATTGGCGGATGTAGCTGGTATTGTAAATGCCGCCCGGCAGCTTGCGGAAATCGCCGGTTTCAATCGCCTCCAACGAGCGCACGCTGATCTTCGTCGACGCGGAGATCTGTTCCAACGTAATGCCCCGATTTCTGCGAATCGATTTCAGCCCCAGGATCGTTTCGTTGTCGTTCATTGGCCCTTTCCTTCCCGGCCGGAGAGCGGGCACGGGCACTCCGGGCAGAAAGCCAGATATAGAACGTCACAATATAACACCAGGCGAATCGGAATCGGGCACTGAAAATAGGTAATATCGCTTTGCTAAACTTCATCTAAGGAATGGACCTTACTCGTCGCGGCTTCGGTGCGTGTGTGCTTGGCGCGTTTGCCCGCGGCCGCGCACCAGCTTTGACGCCTCGCCCTAAATTATTGGTTTTGTTAGTGATCCAGCAGCTTCGGCCGGACTACCTGGAGGCAGCCTGGGGACAGCTCGGCGCGGGCGGCCTGAAGCGGCTCATCGAGAAGGGCGCCTGGTTTCCCGATTGCCGCCATGCCGCCAGTTCTTTTCCATCCAGCACCCTGGCCACACTCGCGACAGGCACATGGCCGGCGCAGCATGGGATTGTGGCGGATTCCTGGTACGACCGCCTGGTGAGGAAGCCGGTTTCCGCTTCCGAGGAAGCGCTCCTGGCCACCACCATCGGCGCCCAGGTGGCCGCGGCCCAACAGGCGCGCGTCTTTGTGATTTCGCTCAGCGCGCCGCAGGGATGGCTCTTTGCCGGCACTCCCAACGCCTCGGTCTATTGGATGGACGACCGGGGCCTGTTCATCACCCGGGGCACGATGCCCGATTGGTTGACGGCCTTCAACGCGACCGTGCCGATCAAGGACTATCACGACGCTGCCTGGACCGCCATGGGAGCCCGTGCGGGAGCGCCGCCGCTGCGCATTCTGAACTTCGATCCCGCCCACCCCGACCTGTTTCTGACGCTCTACAAAGGGTCGGCCTTTGGCCAGGCGGCGCAGTTCGATCTGCTGAGCGAAATGATTCTGCGCGAGGGCCTCGGACAGCGCGGCACGTTCGATTTCGTGACCGTGCTTGCAGGCTCTTCGGAAGTGTTGGGCTATGAAGAGGGCGGGCGGTCGCCGCTGATGCCGCAGATGATCCTGCAGCTTGACCGGCGCATCGAGGCCCTGCTCACGCAACTGAACAGCGCGGCCGGCGAGAACGGCTACGACGTGGTGTTGGCTGGAGCGCATGGGGCTCCCGCGCTCCCGGCGCAGCCGACGCGGGTGCGGATGGCGGTCAACGGGGAGACGGTCGCGGAGACGGTGGAAAAAGCCCTGTCCGCGGCCTACGCCGGGCACGTACGCAAGTATGTCTATCCGTTTCTCTATCTCGATCCCGCGCCCGATCGCGACCCGGAAGATGTGCGCAAGCTGGCCGTGAGGGCGGCTTTCGATCTTTCGCCGGTATCGGGCTATTACACGGCCGGGGCCGCGTGCTCTACCCACGACGAATTCGCGCGCCGCTTCGCCAACAGCTTTCACCTCAAACGGTCGGGCGACGTGATGATTTCGTACCAGCCGGATTACGTGGAGGACTTCGGCCAGGGCCGGGGCATTTCCTACGGATCGCTCTACAACTACGATATCCAGGTGCCTCTCTGCTTTTACGGCTCGCAGTTCCGGGCCGGCTCGTATGAGGGTCCGGTCGAGAGCGTGGATCTGGCGCCGACTCTGGCTCGGGCGATGCACGTGGCCGAGCCCTCCTCGTCCGTGGGACGGGTATTGGGCGAGGTGTTTCTGGCATGAGCGGGACGCCCGAGAGCGATCCGCGCCTCTCCGTCACCCTCTGTGGAATCCCGCTTCGCAATCCCGTGCTGGCCGCATCGGGAACGTTTGGATACGGACTGGAATTCGCCGCACACGTCGACTTGAATGCCCTGGGCGGATTGGTGGTGAAGGGGCTCTCCCGCGAACCGATCGAAGGCAATCCCGCTCCCCGTCTGTACGAGACCACACTCGGCATGATGAATTCGGTCGGATTGCAGAATATCGGCGTGCGCGCATTTGTGGCCGAGAAACTACCCGCGCTGGCCCGGTTGAGAACCGCCGTTTTCGCCAACATCTTCGGATATCAGACCGAGGACTACGTGGAAGTGGTCCGGGTTCTGGGCGATCACGAGGGCCTTGCCGGATATGAACTGAACGTCTCGTGCCCCAACACGCGCCACGGCGGGATTTTCTTCTCCAGCGACCCGGCGCTGCTGGGCGAAGTGGTTTCGGCGGTCAAACGCGCCGCGCGGCGGCCGGTAATCGTCAAGCTTTCGCCGAATGTGAGCGCCATCGAGCCGCTGGCTCGGGCGGCCGAAGAGAATGGCGCCGATGGCATATCGCTGGTGAATACGTTCATCTCGCTGGCGATCGATGCGCACACGCGGCGCCCGCGCATCGGCGCCGGGTTCGGCGGCCTGTCCGGGCCGGCCATCAAGCCGATCGCGCTGCGCCTGGTGTATCAGGCCGCACGCTCCGTGAAGATTCCGGTGGTGGGCATGGGTGGCATCGCCAGCGGCACGGACGCGGCGGAATTCCTGATCGCGGGCGCCAGCGCGGTGGAGGTTGGAACCGCCACGTTTTGGGATCCGCGAGCACCTTTGCGCATCGCCCACGAGCTCGGACGATTTCTCGAGCAAGAGAAGCTCCCTAGTATCTTAAAGTTAATTAATTCGATTCAGATGCCCCCATCGGACGCATAGAAAAAATCGATTCACCGCCAATAGCGGATCGTTATATCCTGAAAAAGAACCCCGTGGTTGTCCCGGACCCCCACAGGAATACCAAAAGAAAAGGATCTCAGTCCCTCATGAAGAAATCTGTATTATCGGTCGCTCTCTTTTCCCTCGCTGCCATCGGTTTTGCCGGCGCCAAGAAGTACGAAATATCCCTGACAGCGCCCGCCAAGGCCGGAAGCGTTCAACTCGCTGCCGGCAACTACCAGGTCGAGGTGGCGGGCGACAAGGTTGTGTTCATCAATTCCAGGAACAAGAGCGTCAGCGTACCGGCGAAAATGGAAACCGGGAAGATGAAGTTCAACTCGACGGCGGTCGAGTCGAGCCAGAAATCCGGCGAGCAGGTGATCGACGCAATCGACCTCGGCGGCACCAACACCAAGGTCGAATTCTGAGCTACGCCGTCAAACGCGCCCGGCGCTCCTGGTGATACCCCGTCAGTGTGGCGTTGGCGCTGGCAATCGTCTCCAACTCGGCGGCGATGCGCTCCAGGTCTGAGCCTCGCAGCGTGACATAGAGCTCGTCGTCGCCGATATCCGTATACACACGGTTCCCGATACATCCGGTACTCGCTACGGCCCCGTTCGCAATCGAGGCGGGAATGGCCATGCACGTCGGGCGGCCCAATAGGGGCAATTGGGACATGGCGCCCGCGCGGGCCGCGGCTTCCGTCAGCAGCATGACGCGTCCCGGTTTGCCGCTGGCAATCACGGCCGAGGGCGGCGCCGGCGTATCGCCCAGCGGCGCATATGCAATGGCCGCCGGAGTCTTCTCCATGTGAAACACTCCCGAGACCTCCTCCATGCGGATATAGCCGATTTGTCCCATCAGGGTGAGCGTCTGCTGCAGCTCCGGCATGCGGTCGGCCGCGAGCGTGTTGTGCGTATAACCGCCGACCGGGCAATTCCAATGGTCGGAGGGCACGGTATAGAATGCTCTTCCGGCGGCGGCCAATTTCCAGAAACTGCAGGAGGACGGCACCGACCCCGCAAACTTCTCGAGTCCCGCGGGTTCGGAATCCAGGAACACAATCGCCACCGGACGCCGCGAACCACCCAGCATCGTCATCATCTTCTCTTCAATCGATCGGTAATCGGGCATGATCCATTATGACCCGGCGGGAGCCGGGCATCATCCGGCGTCCGTGACATCGGGGGCCAAGGCGTGGTAAAACGTCTCCCCATGGACGCTGAATGGATTCGCGGGGTGTGCATGAGCTTTCCGCATGCGACCGAACAAATGCAATGGGGAGACGATCTGGTTTTCAAAATCGGCGGAAAGTTGTTCGCCGTGACGCCGCTTTGTCCGGCGCCGGTGACGCTGTCGTTCAAGGTCACGCCGGAAGAGTTCGCCGAATTGACGGAACGCCAAGGGGTCATACCGGCGCCGTACATGGCGCGCGCCCAGTGGGTCGCGCTGCAACCCGGTGCGCGGCTGTCGGCGGCGGAATTGAAGCGCCTTCTCCGCCAGTCCTACGATCTGGTGCTGGCTAAATTGCCTAAGAAAACGCAGGCCGCATTGAAATAAATACAGCGGTTTTTGCGCCCCCGGCACGGACAGTCTATTTGGTTAACTGTAGAGTTCTGCTACGCCGATTTCACCCAAGGTGGGGGAGTCAAAACCCGCTATTCACGTATTTCCGGTCCGATTGGTCCCCTTGATTGAAGACTTATGAATTTGGTACTTAGAATGCACCTGTGCTTCGGAACATGCAACTTACGCGAGCTGCTGATTACGCTGTCCGGGTGATGATCCACCTGGCCAGCCAGCCGCCCCAAACCCGAGTCAGCCGTTCGGAACTGGCTACGGCGGCGGAATGCCCGGAGCAATTCCTATCCAAGGTGTTGCAGAACCTGGCACGCGCTGGATTGATCATTTCCCACCGCGGCAATACCGGCGGATTCGAGATGCCGCCGACTGACGAACCCATTACGCTGTTGCAGGTAGTGGAGGCCATCGAGGGGCCGATGCGCCTCAACGTGTGCCTTACCTCCGAATCGGCTTGCACCCGGCAGAGCTGGTGCCCGGCCCATCCTATCTGGGTCGAAGCCCAACACGCGCTGACGGACGTATTGCGGAAGGTCACCGTGCAGGACCTCGCGCTGCACGAGGCTAACGTCATCACCATCGGCAAGCCGGACCCGCGCCACTGGAACTGACCGCCCGCGGCGCCGCGTCTTCAAAGCATTTTCTCCCAAAACTGCCCCACCAGATCCCTGCCGAAGCTGTGGTGCTTCTCTTCCTTTACCACGACGAACCCGGCCCGCTGGTAGATGCGCCGGGCAGCGTGCAGAATATCGTTGGTCCATAGCGTGATTTTGCGGTAGCCGGCCTCTCGGGCGAAGGCTACGCATTGCTCGACCAGGCGCGAGCCGATACCCGAGCCGCGCGCCCCCGGCTCGACCAGCAGCAGGCGAAGCTTGGCCACGGTCTTCGATTGCTTCACCAGAAATACGCATCCCTCGCGAACGCCGTTCCGCTCCGCGATCCAGCACCGCTCCCGCCGCGGATCGAAATGCGACAGGAATTTGCCGGCAATCCCGGCGACCAGCCCTTCGAAGGTCGAATCGAAAGCGTATTCCCGCGCGTAAAGCTCTCCGTGGCGCGCCACCACCCATCCGATATCGCCGGGCCGGTGGGTGCGCAGCTCGCTGGCCGGCCGCCCTTCCGGCTCCGTGCCCAGCAGGCCGCGGATGGCCGCCATCGAATCCACCAGCCGCTGCTGTTCGGGCCCGCTCATTCGGGCCAGCATGGCGCCGATTTCCTCCCGCGAGCGTGAATTCAGCTTCTCGAACTCCCTGCGCCCTTTGGCGGTGACGGCAAGATGCTGCGCGCGCGCGTCCGTGTGGGAGACCGTGCGCCTTACCAGCCCCTGTTTTTCGAAGTTCTTCAGCAGCCGGCTGAGGTAGCCCGGATCGAGCGCAAGATCCCGCGCCAGGTCCGAGGAGCGGACGCCGGCGCGCGTGCCCAACTCGTAGAGGATGCGCGCCTGCGTCAGGGAATAGCGGGTATCGAGCAGGCCCTCGCGCAACAGGCCGATCTGCCGCGTATAGAAACGGTTGAAGCTGCGCACCTGTTCGGCTGCATCGGCGCTCATGCCCCTATGATGGCGTAAATAGTTGACTCAGTCAACTATTTGGTCCGGGACGGATTGGTTCGGGACGCCGGGCAGCGCGTCCGCCGCGCGCCGGGTTATCCTGAAAAGACCTAATTCAGGAGGCTGTTTTCGTGAAACTTGCCGCCATACTGACGGTCCTGGCGAGCCTGGCGCTGGCGCAGCGCGCTCCCTCGGCCTTGCCCAAGGTCAAATTCACCGACGTGAAACTGGACAATGGCTTGCGCGTCCTGATTTCCGAGGACCACTACGCGCCCGTCTATGCCATTTGCGTGGCCTACAAGGTCGGTTCCAAGGACGAGCGGCCGGGCCGCACCGGCTTCGCGCACCTTTTCGAGCACATGATGTTCAAGGGCTCGGAAAATGTGGGCGTGGGCGAAATGGATTTCCTGATTTATACCAATGGCGGCAGCTCCAACGGCACCACCAATACCGATCGCACTTCTTATTTCGAGACGCTGCCCAAAAATCAGCTCGACCTCGGCCTTTACCTGGAGGCCGACCGCATGCGCGGGCTGGTGATCAACCAGGAGAATCTCGAGAATCAGCGCCAGGCCGTCAAAGAGGAACGGCGCCAGAGCAACGACAATCAGGCATACGGCCAGACCTCCGAAAAGCTCGAAGAGATGATCTACGATGCCTTCCCGTATCACCATTCGGTGATCGGCTCGATGGCGGACCTGGATGCGGCCACCGTGGACGACGTGAAGCAGTTCTTCAGGATTTACTATGCGCCCAACAACGCGGTGCTGGCGCTGGTCGGCGACCTGGATACGCAGGCCACCATCGCCAAGGTGAAGAAGTATTTCGGCAATATCCCGGCGCAGACCCCTCCCAAAGCGGTGGATTACACGGAACCGCCCAAAACCGGCGAACGCCGCGCCTCCATCACCGATCCCCTGGCGCGGCTGGCGCGCATCGACATCGCCTACCGCTTCGGGCCCGGCAGCGAAGATGACGCCCGGGCGCTTTCCGTAGCCGCATCCATTCTCGCCGGAGGAGGAGGCGGATTCGGCGGGCGCGGCGGGGGTGGCGGCGCCGGAAATATCTCGCGCCTGTACCAGTTGCTGGTCCAGGATAAGGAGATTGCGTCCAATGTCTCGGCGCGCGCCGACCGGAGGCAGGGTCCCGGATTTTTTCACATCACGGTGACGCTGCGTCCCGGCAAGACGCCCGAGGAAGCCGAAGCGCTCGTTTCGGAGGAAATCGCCAGGCTGCATTCCGCGCCGGTGACGCAGAAGGAACTGGATCGGGCGCACATTTCTCTGATGCGCGCCGCCGAAAGCCGGCTCACGGCGTTGAGCCGCGCTCAAGCCCTGGCCGACGCCGCCGCCGTCTACAACGACCCGGAGCGCGTCAACAACGAGATCCAGAAATCGCTGGCCGTCTCCGCCGCCGACATCCAGAAAGCCGCGCGCGACCAATTGATCAATGCGAATAAGGTCGTGCTCATTACGCAGCCCGGCGCGCAAGGCGGACGCGGCCGCCGCGGCGGCGGGAACTGAGGAGATCGGACATGAAAAGCACAACCAGCCTCTTTCTTCTGCCAATCGCGCTCCTGGCCCAGGATTCCGGCCAGAGCTTCCGCGGGATGGTTCGGCTGAACCGCGCTCCCGTCTCCAACGAGGTCCTCAAAGTCAGGCTTCCACGGCCCGTCGAGAAGCAGCTTGGCAATGGCATCCGGCTGCTCGTCCTGGAGGATCACCGCGCTCCCATCATCTCTCTGACCATCCAGATCCCGTCCTCGCCGCTGCGTGATCCGGCGGGCATGCCCGGGGTAGCCGAAGCCACGGCCGCGTTGATGATGTCCGGCACCGCTGCGCGCAACCAGCGGCAGATTGCCGAAGCCCTGGCTGATATCGGCGCGACGGTCGGCTTCAGCGCCGGGGCGGGCGGCGGTGGAGGACGAGGCGGTGGCGGCGGCGGTGCGGCCGGCGCGGGAACCGGCGCCATCACCGTGAGCGCTCTCACCGAGCATTTCGACGAGGCGCTGGCGTTGATGACCGACGTCCTGCTCCATCCGGCTTTTCCCGCCGAAGAATTCCAGCGCTGGAAGGATCGCCAGCGGTCGGCGATCGAGCAGGCGCGGACTTCGCCCACCGGATTGGGAACCGAGCTTCTCATGAAGGTGCTCTACCCCAATGACGCCCGGCAATTCACGCGTCTGACCGCCGAATCGCTCAACAAGATCACGCGCGAGAGCCTGGTCGAGCACTACAAGAAGTACTACACGCCGGCGGGCAGCCTGGCCGGCATCGTGGGCGACATTTCGGCCAGGGACGCCGCCGCGACGCTCGACAAGGCGCTGGCGGAATGGAAGGGCGCGCCGGTCGAGAAGATATCGCTGCCGATCACCGCGCCCATCGCCGAGCGGAAAGTCTGGCTGATTTCCCGTCCCGGATCCGTGCAAACGGACCTGGTGCTCGCCAACCGCGCCATCGACCGGACCAATCCCGATTACATCGCCTGCCTGGTGATGAACCAGGTGCTGGGTTCCGGTCCGGCCGCCAGGCTCTTCCGCATCATTCGCGAAGAGAAAGGCTACACCTACGGCGTCAGCTCGAGCTTCAGCGCGACACGGTATCTGCAACATTTCAGCTCCTCGATGCTGGTGCGCACCGAAGTCACCGAACCGGCGCTGACCGATCTGCTGAAGGAATTCAAGGAAATTCGCGATGTCCCGGTTCCCAGGGAGGAACTGGACGGGGCCAAGCGCACCCTGGCCGCCAATTTCGCGCTCGGCCTGGAGAATCCCTCGGCGGTCCTGGCGCGCTGGCTGCAGCAGCGCGAATTCGGCCTTCCGGAAGACTACTGGGACACCTACAGCGAAAAGGTGGCGGCGATTACCGCGGCCGACGTGGCTCGGGTGGCGAAGAAGTACGTGCCTTACGACAACGTGCAGATCATCGCCGTGGGCGATGGCGACAAAATCCGCGAAGTGCTGAAGAAATTCGGGCCGGTTCAGGAGGTGTCGGTTGAGTAGCGTGGGGCAGGGGCTCGCATAATGCCACGAATCCATCTTTGCTTTCTCTGGCACATGCACCAGCCGTTCTACAAAGACCTGGCGTCCGGAGAATACAAGCTTCCCTGGACCCGCATGCATGCCCTCAAGGACTATTACGGCATGGTGCGGATCCTGGAGGACTTTCCGCAAGTCCGGCAGACCTTCAATCTGGTCCCGTCGATGATGGCGCAGGTCGAGGAATATGTCTCCGGGCAGGCCCACGATCCATTTCTCGAGATGGCTTCGAAGCCGGCGGAGAGCCTGAACGATTCCGATCGCGCTTTTCTGCTTCGCCACTCGTTCTACTCCGATGCCGACAGGATGATCCGCCGCTACCCGCGTTATGGCCAGTTGCACGACGCGTGGCGCGGCCAGCAGAGCGCGGCCAACTTCAGCGCGCAGGACTTTCGCGATCTGCAGATGTGGTCGCAGCTTGCCTGGTTCGACGAAGAGCTTCACCAGTCCGATCCGGAAATACGCGATTGGCTGCAGCGCGGGCGCAACTTCTCGCTGGCCGACCAGAGCCGCATGCGCGAAAAGCAGCGCGAAATTATCGCCCTGGTGATTCCGGAGTATCGCACGCTGGCGCAATCGGGACAGATCGAAATCTCCACTACTCCCTATTACCACCCCATACTGCCGCTGCTTTGCGATTCGGACATCGCCAGCGCGTCGCATCCCGGCGTGCCGCTGCCGCCGCGCTTCCGCTATCCCCAGGACGCCCGCCGGCAGCTCGAGCTGGCTCGCGAATACTGCGCGGGACGCTTCGGTGTGGCTCCCGCCGGCTTGTGGCCTTCGGAAGGCTCGGTTTCCGACGAAGTCTTCACCATCGCCTCGGAGCTGGGATTCCAGTGGGCGGCAACCGATTCCGGCGTTCTCAACCGGACGCTGTCGCGCGCCATTCCGACCGAAGGTCTCTACCGGCCGTATCGCTGGAACCAGGGCGGCCGCTCGCTGGGCGTGATCTTCCGCGATCACTACATGAGCGACCTGATCGGGTTCGTCTATTCCAAGATGGATGCGGCCGCCGCGGCCGGCGATTTCCTGCGGCGCATCCGCGACAACTGTTCCGGCATTCTGGGCGCGGGCCGCGACGCGTTGGTTCCGATCATCCTGGATGGCGAGAATGCCTGGGAATATTACGAGATCAACGGCCGGCCCTTTCTGCGCGAACTCTACCGCCGGATTTCCGACGACAAAGTGTTCAACGCGGTGACCGTCAGCCAGGGGCTGCGCCTGCTGGAGCCGGAACCGCTCGACCACATTTTCCCCGGCTCGTGGATTAATGCCAACTTCGATGTGTGGATCGGCGCCGAAGAGGACAACAATGCCTGGGTGCAGTTGCTGCGGGCGCGCCAGACCTTCGATGCCACGACGGGGATCGCGGAGGACCGCCGCGCGCTGGCGTTCGAGGAAATTCTCATTGCCGAAGGCAGCGATTGGTGCTGGTGGTATGGTCCGGAGCACGATTCTTCGAATCGCATCGATTTCGACCAGCTTTATCGCAGCCATCTGGCGAATGTGTACCGCTTCCTCAATCTGAATCCGCCCGAGGAATTGTCGCGGCCGATCCTGCGGGTGGCGCTCCCCGAAGTCCGGGTAGAGCCGTCGGGTCCGATTTCCCCACAGATCGACGGGGAAGTGACGTCCTATTTCGAATGGCTCGGCGCGGGGGTCTGCCGCGTGGGTGAAACCACCGGATCGATGCACGGGAAGCGATTCCTGGTGAAGGAGGTCCAGTACGGCACCGATACCGCGAATTTCTATCTTCGCGTTGATTTTCACAGCGGGCACGAGCAGGAAATCGCCGGAATGGACGCGCGGCTGAAAACCGAGGCGCTGGACGGATTGCGGTCCAGCCATATCACGATGCGGTTTTCGCACGGCGGCGTCCGGGCCGAGTCGGTCCTGGCGGCTCCCTCCGTTCCGTCACCATTGTCCTGCGCGTTCGCGCGCGTGCTGGAAGTCCAGGTCTCGCTGGCCGCACTGGGGCTGCGCCTGGGCGAAGGACTGCGTTTCGCTCTCTCGATATGGCAAGGGGGGCTGCCGATCGACGCCGTTCCGCAGCAAGGCTGGATCGAGATGCGCTCCACCAATCCCGACGATCTGGGATAAGCGTTCAAAATCAGCTCTTTCCAGGGGAAAATCCGATATGAATTGAGCCGGTTTTGCTTATTTTCCCGCGTTATCGTATGGGTGCAACCCCGGACGACCGGTACCGAAGTGGTCGGAACCAGTTGACTCCGGCGGATCACTCGCCTATGTTTGTCCTGATGGAGGCCATGTCTTTGATGCGAAACCGTGTTTTCACGTTTGTAACACTTCTCACGGCGATCACGGCGCAGGCGCAGACCCCGCGTAAGCGCGTGGCGGTGATGGATTTCGACTATGCCACCGTGAAGACCACCGTTCGCCAGCTTTTTGGAGCCGATGATGACATCGGAAAAGGGATCACCGACATGCTGGTGGATCGCCTGGTGAACGACGGGACCTATTCGGTAATCGAGCGCAAACAGCTCGATAAGATCATCGCCGAGCAGAATTTTTCCAATAGCGACCGGGCCGACGCGTCTACGGCGGCCAAAATCGCCCGCATCCTGGGTGTGGATGCCATTATCATCGGCAGCATCACGCAATTCGGCAACGACAACTCGGACACCAAGGTGGCCGGCGGCGCGATCGACCGGATTGGCGGCAAATTTGGAATCGGCGGCGGAGAGAAGAAGAAATCCCGAGCCGTCGTGCAGATTACGGCGCGCCTGATCGACACCAGCACTGCCGAGATTCTGGCCAGCGCCCAGGGAAAGGGCGAGAGCGAGCGCGGCGGAGTGGGTCTGCTGGGCGCGGGCGGCAGCGGGTCCGGCGCCGGCGGTGCGGGCCTGGATATGAAGTCGAGCGGATTCCAGGGAACCATCATCGGTGAAGCCACCAACAAAGCCGTTACCGAGCTGGCGGGGCAGCTGGACGCCAAGGCGGCCACCCTGCCTACCGTGGCGGTCGACATCGAGGGCATGGTGGCGGACGCCGATGCCAGCGGCACGCTGATTCTCAATATCGGCTCCAAGAACGGCGTGAAAGTGGGCGATGTCCTCAACGTGAAGCGCAAGGTGCGTGAAGTGCGCGATCCCGACAGCGGAAAGGTGATTCGCAGCGTGGTGGATCCCGTCGGCACGGTCACGATTACGGAAGTGGACGCCAGTTCTTCGGTCGGAAAGTTCAGCGGCGCGGGTAAGCCGCAGGTAAAGGACCTGGTAACGAATAAATAGAGGCTCAGTCATGGACCTGCAGATCGGTTCGACGATAGGCGACTATCAGGTGCTCGAGGTGTTGGGCGCCGGCGGCATGGGATCGGTTTACAAAGTTCGGAACCAGATCTCCGACCGCGTGGAGGCACTCAAGGTGCTGCTCCCCGATCTGACCGGGCAGCCCGAGCTGGCGGAGCGCTTTCAGCGGGAGATCAAAGTTCAGGGCAGCCTGGACCACCCCAACATCGCGCAATTGCGCACGGCGTTTCGCAGCGGTAATCAGCTCCTGATGGTGATGGAGTTTGTCGACGGCGTAACGCTGGAAAAACTCGTCCAAAGCGGACCGATGCCGGTGCGGCAGGCGCTGGATGCGATCGGCCAGGTGCTGTCGGCGCTGGAGTTCGCGCACGGGCACGGGGTGATCCACCGCGATATCAAGCCGGCCAACATCATTCTGACGCGCACCGGCGTGATCAAGCTGATGGATTTCGGGATCGCGAAAGCGGCGTCCGACAACAAGCTGACCATGACCGGCACCACCATGGGCTCGATCTACTACATGTCGCCGGAGCAGATTCAGGGCGCGGCCAACCTGGACGCGCGCGCCGACCTGTATTCGGTGGGCGTGACGTTATACCAGCTGGTGACCGGCAAGCGGCCCTTCGAGGGCGACAGCCAGTACGCCATCATGGCGGCGCACCTGCAGACGACGCCGGTGCCGCCGGTGGAGATCGATCCGCGGCTGCCGCAGGCGCTCAACGACGTCATTCTGATGTCGGTGGCGAAGGATCCGAACCTGCGGTTCCAGACCGCGCTGGCGTTCCGCAACGCGCTCGGCGGAGTGGCAAGCACCCTCCCGGCATCCGCGGCGGCGGTAACTGCGCCCTCCGCTCCGATTTTCGAACCGCCCCCGGTTCCGGCGCCCACGCAGCCTCCGCGGCAGATTCCGACCGTGGCTTCGGTCACGGCTCCCTCGCCCGTTCCACCGGCCATGCCGCCATACGGGCAGCCCGCCGCGCCCCAATTCGCGCCTGCCGCGGCCATGATGCCGCAGCCGCCGCAGCCGGTCCGTTCGAAGAGCCGGCGCGGCTTGTGGATGGCTCTCGGCGGCGTGGCGGCGGCCGCGGCGATCATCGCCGCTATCGAGTTCGTGCCCTGGAAGGGCGTGAAGGCCGACAACGCCAGGCAGCAGGCCGCTGCCAATACGCAGGCGCAGCAACCGGCCGCGACGCCGGCGCAGACGCCTCCGCAAACACCGGCCACCGATAGCAGCTCCTCGCAGCCCGTCGAAGTGGTCGCCTCGGCGACGCCCGCAACCGGCGGCGGCTCGGCAACTCCCACGGCGCCATCGGGAAGCAGCGCCGCGCGGCAGCCGCAACCGAAGCCCGGCGGAACGGGATCGGGAACGTCCGCGAATCCTCCGCCGCAAACCACGAAACCGTCGCCTTCGCAGCCACAGGCGGATCCAACCACCCCGCAGGCGCCGCCTCAGCCGACCACCGCGCAGCCCGGGCAAACCGGGCAGCCGACCCAGCAGGCCGGGTCGCAATCGATGCCGCCCACTCCGGCCGGGCCCAGCCGCGAAGAAATCATGCGGGTGCGGGAACGCGTGGCCAAGCTGCGCGTTCGTGTGGACGCGATCCGCAGCAGCCTGATGAGTTTGCGGCGCTCGCAGCAATCCATGGGCATGAACCTCAACGCCAAATATACGCAGCCGGAAGGCCTGATGACCACTTACATGCAGGCCGTCGACGACGCATTGAATTCCAGCGACCTCAAAGAGGCGCGGGAATATGCCGGCAAAGCCGAACACCAGATCGAGATCCTCGAAAAGCTGCTAAACCTGTAAGAGTGTCGGGCCTGGAAGCAGCGAAGGAATGGGTGGCGGCCGCCACCTCGGTGGCGGTATTGACGGGCGCGGGAATTTCCGCCGAGAGCGGCGTGCCCACGTTTCGCGGCGCGGGCGGGCTTTGGAAGGAATACAAGCCCGAGGATCTGGCGACACCCGAAGCATTCGCGCGCGATCCGCGCCTGGTCTGGGAGTGGTACAACTGGCGCCGCGAAGCCATCAAGCAGGCGCAACCGAACCCCGCTCACAAAGCCCTGGTGCAACTGGAAATCCGCAAGCGAGGTTTCACCCTCATCACACAGAATGTGGATGGCCTGCACGACCTGGCGGGCAGCGGCAAGATCCTCAAGCTGCATGGCGATATCTGGCGCCTGCGCTGCACGACATGCGGCGCCAACTGGCCGGACCGGCGCGCGCCGCTGCCGAAACTGCCTCCGCATTGCGCCTGCGGCGGCCTGGCGCGCCCGGGAGTGGTATGGTTCGGAGAGCCGCTTCCGGACGGCATGATGAAAGAGGCGGAACACGCCGCGGCCGCGGCGCAGGTATTTCTGGTGATCGGCACTTCGGCCATGGTTCATCCGGCGGCCAGCCTGATTCCCTACGCCAGGCAGGCCGGCGCGAAGGTCATCGAGGTCAACACGGAAGAGACGGTCGCGACGGCGATGGTCGATTGCGCCCTGCGCGGCAAGGCCGGCGAGATTCTGCCGCAATTGATTCTATAAGTCGTGCATAATAGACCCATGCTTCTTGGCAGAGATCGAGTCGTGCGTTCCGCCCTGGCGGCATTCGGGGCCGCCGGTTTGTGGCTGGCATGGTCGCAGGGACAGCAGCCGGCGCAGTTGACCATGGACAAGCTGACGGATCACCTGTACGTGATCATGGGCGACGGCGGCAACGTGGCGGTGCTCACGACCGGCGAAGGCGTCCTGGTGGTGGATGACAAGTTCGCGCAGGATGCCCCGCAGATCATGGCCAAAATCAAATCGGTGAGCGACCAGCCGGTGAAGTATGTCGTGAATACGCACCAGCACGGCGATCATACCGGCGGCAACGTGGCGATGATTTCTTCGGGCGCGCAAATTCTGATCCACAAGCAGGCGCGCGCCAACATGGTGGCGGGCAACATGCCGGGCCTGCCGCAGATCACCTTCAGCGACGAGGCGCAGATCTTTCTGGGCGGCAAGGAAGTGCTGGTCAAGCACCTGGGCCGCGGCCACACCAACGGCGACGCCATGGTGTACTTCCCGTCGGAGCGGGCGGTGCATGGGGGCGATCTATTCATAACCGGCGGCGCTCCCTACTGCGATACCAACGCGGGATGCAGCATCCGCGACTGGAACGGAACGGTGCAAAAAGCGCTGGCGTGGGATTTCGATATCGCGATTCCCGGCCATGGTCCGGTGGCCAAGAAGGCCGATATGGCGAAATGGGTTACCACCATGGCGAGCATTCGCGACAAGGCGCAGGCTGCCTGCGCCGGCGGGGCGGCCGACGCGGCCAGCCGTTTCGACCTGAAAGATCTCGGGATCAACTCGATCGGGATGATGACCCGCAGCTTCCCGGGCATGTGCAGGGAATTCGCGCAATAGCCCATCAGACCCGCGCATCGGCAAGCGGTGTGAAGCGTGATGTGATTTTGAGCTGAAGAACGAAGCACCCGGCACTCCTTCCAAACACCTGTCAAATACCTTGACCCGAAAAACTCCATGTGTTAGTTTGTTCTGGATTTAAGAAAAGGAGAGCCTTTTGTCCATTATTCGGAGGTTGGTGTTGACCGCGGCCCTCTGCGCCATGCCGGCGTTTGCCGACAATGTCATCACTGTCAGTGGCACCGCCGCAAACGGAGCCTACTTCGCGCCCTTCGAGGCGTCGTATGTCAGCTGGACGCAGAACGCCACCTACACCAATGTTGCTATTCAGTTCCTGGCGATTGATACTTGCGGCACGGCCTCGGATTCCGCTACCGTTTACCTGACGAAGAACAGTATCGGACCGGGAACCACCGCTCCCGCCAACGAGGTGGCGCACAACACGGTCACATTCGGCACCGCCGACGGCATTTTGCCGTTTACGGTGCTCAGCGGGTTGACGCTCGGGCCGGGAACGTACTACCTGACGTTCACCGAGGGGGTGAACGAGTGCGGCCACTTGATCGCGGCTGTGGCTTCACCATCTGTCACGGGGGCGGCGGGCGTGACCGCCGGCCCGTTCGGCGGCACGGGAACAATTGCGGCGTATCCTCCGGCCAGTTCTTTCTCGGCGCTATCCCTGACTACCCCGTTCAGCGTGACCGGCACTTCGAACTCGGCACCGGCATCGGTTCCCGCGCTGTCGCCTTGGGCCCTTGTCGGCACGACTGCGGCGATGCTGCTTTCCGCCATGCTGCTGCTCGGTTTCCGGCGACGCAACAGCGGCCGCCTATAAAGCCAACGGCACGGCTTCCTGAGGATCCCACGCCCTCGAAGTTCAGCCAGACCCGTCACCGGCGGCCTGACGATTGGGTGGAAGCTACAGGACAGCACGATCGCGCGTTATCCGCGGTCCTACAGAATTCCGCGGCTGCGCAGATCCGCCCGCAACTGCGGGAGCCCGCGGAACTGCTCCGCGTCGATCCCGAGTTGCCGCGCCACCGCCACGTAAGCTTCGATATCGTCGGTGTAGAAGCACTCCTCGGGCTGGCATCCGGCCCGTTCGATGGCTCGCTCGAAGATTTCGCGGCGCGGCTTCATAGCCTTGACTTCGTAGGACAAGACCAGCTCATGGAAATGACGCACCAGAGGATAGGCTTCGCGAATCATCTGGAAATGAATGGCGTTGGTGTTGGACAACATGACCAGCCGGTAGCGCGCGGCCAGCGATTCCAGGAGGCTCTCGGGAACCAGAGTTTCCGCGAAGATCGAGCCCCAGATCGCGCAGAACTGCCGGTAATCCAGGCTGAAACCCAGAAGCGCGCCCATCTGTGCGACGAAATCGTGCGGCTCGACAAGGCCGGTTTCGAAATCCTCCACCAGCCGGGTGGTGGCCAGGCGCTTGGGAATCTCCGCCGCGGAATAAGGACAGAACGGCTGCAAGGCCTGATAGCCGCGGGCGAAATCGAAGTTCACCAGAACGCGCCCCAGGTCGAGGATGATGGCCTTATACATTCAGTAACGCGGCCGTCCCGGCGGGGGCCAGGCTCCGATCACCGACAGCCATGCTCCGAGGAGCAGGCAACCGGCCGTTTTCACCTCGCCATGGGCGAATCCGTACCCGCTGAAGACATATCCCTTCGTCAACAGAATCGCGATCGCCACGCTCCACAGAAAGAAGAGAAACCGCATCCGCCCGCCCAGCGCCAGAATCATGGCGAGCAGGCCGAGCAGCGATCCGAAGAAGAGGACGAAGATCAATGTGTCGCCGGTCCACGGCAGCATTTTCAGATTCAGGCGGATCGACCCGGAAGAGAGGGCAAGACCGGAAACCGCCAGCAGAAAAATGGTCAACGCCGAATGATAAAGAAAACTGAAGACGCGCAGGAGCATTCTGAGCAGGGACAAATCGCGCAACCTCCGGACGCGACGAACACGCTATTCTATCAATAGACGGCGGTGGGAGCGTGGAGCGGTTCCGTACCTGTCTTAATATTCCGTTAATTGACCCTTTGCTTTCAGGCCGTTACAATCAGTTGTAGGGGAAGTGTAATCGTCCTCACGGTATGCAGACGTCGCGTCTTAGGCCCAGGCACCTGGAAATTCTCAATGCGGTCGTACGGTGCTACATCGAGACGGGCGAGCCTGTTGGCTCGCGAACGATATCCAAGCTGCGCAACGACCTTCTGAGTCCGGCCACCATCCGCAACGTAATGGCTGACCTGGCCGATGAGGGCTATCTGTCGCAGCCGCATACTTCCGCCGGCCGAGTCCCCACCGAGAAAGCCTTCCGCCACTATGTGAGCGCGCTCACTGCCAGCCGCGTAGCCGCCGCCGATTCCGACCGGCTGCGCGACGAATTCAGCCTGTTACAGACTGTGGGCGCGCGTGTGGAACGATCCAGCCACCTGTTGGTGGAATTGACGCGGAACGTGGGTATCGCGGCGGCGATGCCGGCATTTTCGCAGGAATTGGACCAGGTGGAACTTGTTCCTCTGGCGGACCGGCGGGTGCTGATTGTGCTGGTGACGCGCGATCATCTGGTGCGAAACCGGGTGGTCAGCCTCAGCGAGCCGGCTTCCCCCGACGAGCTGCTGTCGATCAAGAACTACGTCAACCGCAACTTCACGGGGTGGCGATTGGGCGACGCGCGCCGCGAGCTGCTGCGCCGCGCGCTCGAGGAACGCGAGCTGTACGACGAAGTCCGCCGCAAGCTGCACGCGCTGCATCAACAGGGGTTGCTGGACGTGGACGACACCCCCGAAGTGCACATGGAGGGCGCCTCCAACCTCCTCGACCAGGATCTGCACCTGACGCGCGAACGGCTGCGCGAGCTGTTGCGGGCCTTGGAAGAAAAGGAACGGCTGATCGAGCTGCTGGACCGGTTCCTGGAGCAGCCGGCCGGAGAACTGCAGGTCCACGTCGGCCTGGAGCAGGCGCATCCGGCGATGAAGGAACTGGCGCTCATCGGGATGACCGTCCGCCTGGCCAGCGGCATGCCCGCCAAGGTGGCCGTGCTCGGGCCAATGCGGATGCAATACGGGCGCGTGATGTCGGCCGTTCTGCAGACCTGCCGGGCTTTGGAAAGGGCGCGGTTTTAGTCTCGGGTCTGAGGCTGCCGGCCCGCCCCATAACAAGGCCCAGCTTCCACGCCCATATCTGACACGATGTCGGATTTCATCGGGTAACTCGTTGATTCTCCGTAAGCGGTTTCCGACAGCTTGTCGCTCGCCCGGAGAGTTTGTAAGCGGCTGTGTCATCATGACTTCCGCACTTTTTGGACGATACCAGACGCAAGCGCGCTAAAATGGAGCCATGGCTAGAGGTTGGGAAAGTAAATCGGTCGCGGACCAGATTTCCGCGTCCGAGACTTCTCTACAAGGCGCTGCCGTTCGCAAGGACCCTTCGCCTGAAATGCTAGAAACGATTCGTAAAAAGGAAAACATTCTGTTGTCCCGCACGCGCGTTGTACGGGATCTGGAAAAAGCCCAGAATCCCCGCTATAAAGCTCAATTGACCCGAGCTCTGGCGGCTCTGGACGCACAACTCAATACCTTCGCGGCCCGCTAAAATGTAGCGTCGCAAAAGCAGGCAGTGCAGCCGCTCTCTCCAGGCAGCGGTTCGATGCAACCGTGTCCCGGGGCGGCCGGGTGTGATATCGATGGTGTGCCGCGGGGCGCACGATGGAACATGCGCCTCTGCGATACTGGTTTATCGCTACAGAATGTTCGCCTACTCGGAAAGCCACTATTACGGCGAGCAGGTCCCGCTCGCCGATATTGCCGCGCGCACCGGCACTCCGGTTTACGTCTATTCGACGCAATCCCTGCTGGCCAGCTACCGCGCGTACGATACCGCCTTCGGGGACCTGCCGCACACGGTCTGCTACGCCGTCAAAGCCAATTCCTCGCTCGCCGTTCTCGCGCTCCTCGCTAAAGCCGGGGCGGGTTTCGATATCGTCTCGGGCGGCGAGTTGTTCCGCGTTCTCAAAGCCGGCGGCGATCCCGGAAAGGTGGTTTTCTCGGGCGTCGGGAAAACCGCCGCGGAGATCGATTACGCTCTTGCCCACGGCATCCACAGCTTCAACTGCGAATCCGAATCGGAACTGGCGCTGATCGATTCGCTGGCCGCGAGACTCGGCATGAAAGCCGGTTTCTCCCTGCGCATCAACCCCGATGTAGATGCGTCCACGCACCCCTACATCTCCACCGGGCTGAACCAGCACAAATTCGGCATCGCACTGGCCGAAGGCGCGGCGGTGTATGAACGTTCGCGGCAGTTTCGCAATCTCTCGGCGGAGGGAGTGAGCTGCCACATCGGGTCGCAAATGCTCGACGAGTCGCCGATTCTGGAAGCGGTGGACAAACTGCTGGAGCTCGCCGCGCGTCTTCGGGCCGAAGGGCATGCCATCCGCCACCTGGATTTCGGGGGCGGTCTGGGAATCGCTTACAGTCCACGGGACAAGGCGCCCGCGATCCCGGCGTTCATCGGCAGGTTGCGGGACCGGGTTCACGAGAGCGGTCTGAGCGTGATGGTGGAACCCGGCCGCTCGATAGTGGGTCCGGCGGGTGTATTGATCACCCGCGTCCTCTATCGAAAACGCAACGGCGCCAAGGAATTCGTGGTGGTCGACGCCGGCATGAACGACCTGATCCGCCCTTCGCTCTATGGCGCGCACCACGAAATCGTGCCCGTCCGCCGCAATTCCCTGCCTCGCATCACGGCGGATGTGGTGGGTCCGGTTTGCGAAACCGGCGATTTCCTGGCGCGCGGCCGCGAAATGGCCAATGTCATGCCCGGCGATTTTCTGGCGGTCGAAGCCGCCGGCGCATACGGTTTCGTGCTGGCGTCCAATTACAATTCCCGTCCGCGCGCTCCCGAGGTTCTGGTGGACGGAAGCACCTGGCGCGTGGTTCGCCAAAGGGAAACCTACGACGACCTGATCCGCGGGGAGACCGCCTGATGGCGTCGACGCCGCATAATCCGCTGGCGCAGTATCAAACCGAGCCGGCGCGCTACACCTGCTACCGCGCGGCTGAGCCGATCGCCATCGATGGCAGACTCGATAAACGATCATGGCAGCTTGCGCCGAAATCGGATCCGTTCGTCGATATCGTCACCGGGAAACCGGCGTGGTTCGAGACGCGGGTCGCTCTGCTCTGGGATGACGGGCATCTCTATTTCGGCTTCTGGGCCGAAGAGACCGACGTCTGGGGCACGCTGACGCAACGCGACTCCAAAATCTGGGAGGAGAATGACCTGGAGGTCTTCATCGGCGGCCGCAACGCTTACTACGAATTCGAGATCAACGCGCTCAATACCGTCTATGAAGTTTTCTGGATCTGGAAAGATGTTCTGCAGCCGGGATCGCCCTATTATGGACGGCCGGAGTTCGATGCGGCATCGCAGCGCACCATGGTCCTGGATGGCGTGGGCGGCCATGTGCATCCGCGCGGCGAGCGCTGGGGCTTTCTGGATTGGGATTTTCCGGGTCTGCGCACCGCGGTACAGGTGGATGGCGTGGTCAACAGCCGCAGGAACACCGATCGCGGCTGGACTGCCGAATTGGCTTTCCCCTGGAAAGGCCTCGCCGATCTGGCGGACGGCCGGCCGCTGCCGCCGAAGCACGGCGATGTGTGGCGCATCGACTGCTCGCGATTCGAGAAGATCGGCCACAACCGCGAGGTCCTGGATCCCTGCGCGGGATGGACGTGGAACCGGCACGGGCACTACGATTCGCATATCCCCGAAGTCTTCCCCTATGTGACGTTCAGCGAGGGACTGGTGGGCAGCCGCTAAGGCCGTTGGCCGTCCCGGGCAGCCTTTTTTTACCAGCCGGAAGCGCGAGGGGAAACAGAACCTCTGGTAATCTTGAGAACTGATGCTCAGACTACGCCCGCTGGCCCTTATTGCTTTCTGTGCGATGTTCGCGGCTGTCGCGGCGAAGGCTCAAGGCAATTACGAAGTGCAGGTATATGGCTCGGAGCTGGTGCCGCCGGCGCGCACCATGGTCGAGCTGCATTCAAACTTTACGTTCGAGGGCTCGAAGACCGCGATCGACGGCGTACGGGCGGATGAGCACGCGCTTCACGAAACCGTCGAAATCACGCAGGGCTTCACCGATTGGTTTGAGATCGGCTTCTACATCTTTACCAGTTACCGCGGACCGGAGGGCTATCAGTGGGTCGGCGACCATATCCGGCCGCGGGTGCGCGTTCCCGAAGCATGGCATTGGCCGGTCAACGTAAGCCTGTCGACGGAATTCGGATATCAACGGCGCTCTTACTCTCCGGACACCTGGACCTGGGAGATCCGGCCGATCGTCGACAAGCAGGTGGGTGGCTGGTATTTCGCCGTCAATCCCGCCGTCGATCGCTCGTTCCACGGCGAAAGCGTGCACCAGGGTGTGACCTTCGCCCCCAATGTCAAAGTGAGCTACGACATCACCAAGCGCGTGACCTTCGGTTTCGAATACTACGGCGCGCTGGGATCGATCACCGGCTTCGATCCTCTGCACGATCAGGAGCAGGCGATTTTTCCGGCGCTCGATCTGAATCTCGGACCGAATTGGGAATTCAACTTCGCGCCGGGCATCGGCATGACCGGCGGCACGGATCATCTCATCTTGAAGATGATCATTGGCCGGCGGCTCAAGTTCGGGAAACGGTAAGAGACCGGCTTCCAGTTTATGGCCGATGACCGGCGCCGGCTGAGCGGTGCTTCGTCAGGCGATGAATTTCGTCTTCCAGGGAACGCACGCGGCTCATGATGTCGAGAACGCGCGCATCCTCCTCCGCCGTCAGTCCCCTGCCTTGCGCGGAAGCCACAGCCACCAGGCGCGACGCCTCGTCACGCAGGGCCGCGGCTTGCGCTTCTTTCTTCCGGAGTAGCGAATCGTCTTCCATATCACATTCTTTCATTGTGCGGAAACGCCGCCTTGGAAACGTTCGAGGGGCAGCCCGGAGAAATCGGCGCCGGGCGAACCGGCGCGGAACGTAGCGGCACAGCGTTGTCGATCACTCCCCATCCCATAAACTGCGTCCGGGGATCATGGGTATAGCCATTATGGTCGAAAAAGCCGGCCGGGGTAAAGGCCGCCGGAGGAATCGAAACGTCACGGGAGTTTCTCCGGCGGCTTGATTTGCTGCCAGCCTTCCCCACTGAGTGATTCCAGAAACGCCGCCAGATCGGCACGGGCCGGCGTGTCCAGAAAGAACGGCGCGATGCGGGAATCCAGGTGCGAATCCGGATGGCCGCCTTTGCGGTAGAAATCCAGCACGTCGTCCAGGGTCTTGAAGCGGCCGTCGTGCATGTAAGGGCCGGTATGAGCCACCTCGCGAAGCGTCGGCACCTTGAATTTTCCCTCGTCATGGCTTCGGTGCGTAATCCCGAAGAGCCCAAGATCCGGCGGGCTTTGGTCGGGACCGATGCCCAGGCTGGCGAACTTCTCGTTGGTGAAGTTGTAGCCGTTATGGCATTCGTTGCACTCGCCGGTTCGCTCGAAGATGGTGAGGCCGCGTTTGGCGGCGGCGCTGAGCGCGTGTTTGTCGCCGGCGAGGTACCGGTCGTATGGGGAGTTCCCGGAAACGATGGTGCGCTCGAAGGATGCGATGGCCTTCTGGATGCGCTCGAACGTCGCCTGCGGGTCGCCAAACGCCTGCTCGAACAGCGGACGGTAGCCGGGAATTCCGGAGATTGCAGCCGCGGCGTTCGCGGGGGACGATCCCATTTCATCGGGCGCCGAAACCGGTCCCTTGATCTGCTCTTCGAGCGAGGCGGCGCGCCCATCCACGAACTGGCTCTTGCCGTAGGCGCGATTGATTAACGTCGGGGCGCGGCGCCGCAGGCGTATGCCGGTCACGCCTACCGGGGGCGGATCGCCGCCCGAGAATGCATGCGAAGGCGGATGACAGGTGGCGCAGGAAACCGCGCGATTGGCGGACATCCGCGGATCGAAGAACAGGTTGCGGCCGAGTTCGACGACCGCCGGCGAATAAGGATTATCGGCGGGCCAAACCACCGGAGGCAATCCCAGGGGAGGCGGCGGAGGTCCCGGCTGCCCGGCGGGGTTGGCGGCGGATGCGGCCAGCCCCAGCAGGAGAATTCCCAATGCGCTTCGGCTGGGGATGACGTGCGCCCCCGGCCTGGCGCGCATTGCAACCCGCAGCCGGCCGGAAAGCTGTCGCACGCGAAACTTCATGCTTTCTGCATCTTATCGCGCTCGAAATCAGGCGGCGGTTGGTGGTTTCCCAACGCACCGGATAATACACTGAATTCAGCCTATGCACTTCCCTCGTTCGAGCGGCATTCTGCTTCATCCGACTTCGCTCCCCGGCGCGCAAGGCATCGGCGATCTCGGCGCATCGGCGCGGCGCTTCGCGGATTTCCTGGCCGACGCCGGCCAGACTCTCTGGCAGGTGCTTCCACTCGGCCCGACCGGCTACGGCGATTCGCCCTACCAATGCTTCTCGGCGTTGGCGGGCAACCCGCTGCTGATCGCGATCGACGGCGCGGATGCTCCGCGGTTCCCGCTGGACTCGGTCGATTACGCGCGGGTGATCCGGTGGAAGATGGGCCTGCTGGAGGAAGCCGCGCGCCGCTTCTTCGCCGGACCTGCGGATGCGTCGTTCACCGCTTTTCGCGGGGCCAATGCCGGCTGGCTGGAGGATTTTGCGCTTTTCATGGCCCTCAAGCAGCGGAATGACTGGGCCGTCTGGAGCCGCTGGGCTCCGCCGCTGCGGAATCGCGATCCGCGCGAACTCGGGCAATGGCGAGAGCGCCTGGCGCCCGCCATCGACGCTCACTGCTACTACCAGTTCCTGTTTTTCGAGCAATGGCGCCGCCTGCGCGAATACTGCCGCGCCCGCAACATCCGGATCATGGGCGACCTGCCGATCTACGTTTCCCACGACAGCGCCGACGTGTGGGTTCGACCGGACGCGTTCCAACTGGACGAAAATGGCGAACCGGCGGTGGTGGCAGGCGTGCCGCCGGACTACTTCAGCGCCACCGGGCAACGATGGGGCAATCCGATCTACCGGTGGGATGTGTTGGAAGCCGAGGGCTACAAGTGGTGGTTGGACCGGTTTCGCGCCGTGCTCGGCCAATTCGATATGGTGCGGCTCGATCATTTCAGAGGATTCGAGGCGTATTGGGAATCGCCGGCAGCGGAGTCCACAGCAGAGCACGGACGCTGGGTGAAAGGCCCCGGGCCGGCGCTCTTCGAGGCCGCCCGGCGGGAGTTCGGCGAACTGCCGCTGGTGGCCGAAAACCTGGGCGTGATCACGCCGGAAGTGGAAGCCATGCGCGGGAAATTCGACCTCCCGGGAATGAGCATTCTGCAGTTCGCGTTCGGCGATGATCCGCAGGCGCACACTTTCCGCCCGCACAATTATCCGCGAAACATCGTCGCCTACACCGGCACGCACGATTGCGACACGACCGCCGGCTGGTGGACCAGCACAGGCCACGGCGAAAGCACCCGCACTCCGGAGAGCATCGCGCGCGAGCGCGAATTCACACGGCGCTATCTGCACACGCGAGGAGACGAAATCCACTGGGATTTTATTCGCGCGCTGCAGGCATCGGTGGCGGATACGGTGCTGATGCCGCTGCAGGACGTGCTCGGGCTGGGCAGCGATGCGCGTATGAATCAGCCCGCCACGCTCGGCGGAAACTGGCGCTGGCGGTATCGCGAGGAGATGCTCACGCCGCCGATGGCGGCGCGGCTGAAAGAGCTGGCTCGGACGTACGATCGCTGACGCGCTGCACCAAAGCGGCTGCCAGCAGCAGGAATACGCCTCCGCAGACCACCGCGGCCAGCCGGTTGTTGTCCAAAAGGTGGTTCATCACCCATCCAAAACCGAGCGACGCGAGAATCTCCGGCGTCACGATGAAAAAGTTGAAGAGCCCCATGTAGAGGCCCATGCGTTTGGCCGGCAGCGATCCGGCGAGCATGGCATACGGCATGGCCAGCGTGCTGGCCCACGCCATCCCGACACCCACCATCGAGAGCAGCAATAGATATTTGTCGTGGATCACGGCCACCGAGAGCAGGCCGAGGGCGCCCGCCACCAGACAGATACCGTGGGTCCGCCGCCGCGAAAGCGCCCGTGCCATCGGCGGCAGCGCAAACGAGAAGGCGAAACAGACCGCCGAGTACATTCCGAAGCACAAACCGCCCCATTGCACGCCCTCGGAATAAAGCGGTGATTGCGGATCGGCGGCGCCGAACACCTGGTGCGCCACCGCTACCGGAAAATACAGCCACATACAGAACAAACCGAGCCAGGTGGAAAGCTGAACCCACGCCAGTTGCCGCATCACCTGCGGCATGGCCCGAATCGCGGAGAGAATCTCCGCAAATCCCGACCCGGCGGCACGCCGCGGCTGCTTGTCCAGCGTTTCCGGCGGATATTCCTTCGTAGTGCAGATAGTCCAGAGCACGGCGCCCAGGAAGACCGCCGCGCCCAGCGCAAATGAGAGCTTCACCGCGGACGGAATCGCATGGCTGCCGGCCGGGGCCGATCCCACTCCGGCGCGCGTCAACAGCCAGGGTAAGGCCGACGCGATGACCGCGCCCAATCCGATGAACAAGCTCTGCATGGCGAACCCCTGCGTGCGCTGGCTCTCCGGCAGCAGGTCGGCGACAAAGGCGCGAAACGGCTCCATGCTGATGTTGATGGAGGCGTCGAGGATCCAGAGCAGGCCCGCGGCCATCCACAATGCCGAGGAATGGGGCATGACGAGCAACGCCGCCGAGCTGAGAATTGCGCCGACCAGGAAATACGGCCTCCGCCGACCCAGGCGGCCCCAGGTGTGATCGCTCATATTACCGATCAGCGGCTGCACCAGTAATCCGGTCAGCGGCGCGGCCAGCCATAGCATCGGAATCTGGTCGGGACTGGCGCCCAGGTATTCGTAGATGGCGCTCATGTTGGCCATCTGCAAACCCCAGCCGAACTGGATTCCGAAGAATCCCAGGTTCATGTTCCACAATTGCGCGAAGCGGAGCCGCGGTTTCTCCATGCATTCTCCGGATCAATACTGTCTTAACGATAGAGGGCGGCCGTGCGCGCCGGCAACTGCGCGTCAAACGCGCCGCCGGCCGCAACTACTGCGGGCGCCGAGCCGTAGCAATCTTCCAGTCTGACGCCATCCGCCACTCCCGAGCCGGCCAGGGGGATGTGCAAAATCGCCGGCTCGAGCGCATTGTTGAGCACCACGATCATGCGCGAAGACGCGGAGATACGCGCGAAAGCATACGCGCGGTCCTCCACCAGCAGATCGATCATACGGCCGCGGCGCAGCGCTTCGGAGCCGGCGCGAATTCCGATGAGGCGCTGCAGTTGGGTGAACAGCTTCTGTTCCTCGGGAGTCCGGCCGGCGGCATCGAACGCGTTGCGCGGGTCTTCCGTCCAGCCGCCCGGAAAGTCGCGGCGGTTGTCGGGATCGTTGCCGCCTTTCATACCGATTTCATCGCCGTAGTAGATCATGGGAATGCCGCGGGCGGTCAGAAGAAAGCTGAAAACGCGCTCCAGGCCATTGAATGTGGCGTTCCTGGCGTTCATGAAGCGCGGCAGGTCGTGGAGATCGATGAACGTGACCAGCCGGTCGGCGCGGGGGTAGAGCCAATCGTGGGCCAGCATCTGGGCCAGGTCGCGGGTGGGCTTTTCGTCGCCGAAAACGCCGGCCATCGCCGATCGCAGCGGAAAATCGAAGACCGAATCCACGCCGGTGTCGATGCCGTCGAAGCGCGCCTGGCCGCCCTGGAAGAAGGACACGAGACCAGGGTCGGAGTCGAACACCTCGCCCACGACCCGGAAGCCGGGGTATCGTTGTTTGATCGCGGCTGTCCAGTCGCGCCAGAAGCGGCGCGGCGCGTACGGCAGAGTGTCCTGGCGGATTCCATCGATGCCGGTGCGCCCGATCCACCAGAGCGTGTTCTGGATGAGGTAGCGCGCCACCTCGGGATCGTCCTGGTTCAGATCGGGAAGAATGCCCGCGAACCAGCCTTCCAGCGTGCTCTTCTGCGTCTCCAGCGTGGCGTGCGGGTCGATGAGCGTCCAGGTGCGCCAGGTATTCGACAGGTGCCGCGCCTCGGTGCCGTTGAACCAGGTGGGCGTCGGCGGATCCTGCACCCACGGGTGGTACGGCCCGGTGTGGTTGGCTACTTCATCCTGGATCATTTTGATGCCGCGCTTGTGGGCCTGGTCGACCAGCTCGCGGAATTTGTCGAGCGTTCCGAAGTGTTCGTCTACGGCGTAGAAGTCTACGGCGCCGTAGCCGTGATAATCGGTGATGGCCTGGCCTTCGGGCCGCTCCCGCTGATTCAGATGGTTGGAATTGTCATAAATCGGAGTGAGCCAAAGCGCGGTGACCCCCAGATCCTTCAGATACGGCAGGTGCTGTTCGATGCCGGCCAAATCGCCGCCATGGTAATAGCGACTTTGGCCGCGATCATACAGGCCGCGGCTGACGGCGGGATCGTCGTTGGAGGGGTCGCCGTTGGCAAAGCGATCCGGCATGATCAGGTAGATGATGTCGTCGCCCGAGAATCCTTGAAACCGCCCGGCGGGTTGCAGCGGCGCGACGAGCGAGAAAGGGGCTTCGACTTTCCCATCGGGGGTCGTGATTTCCAGCGGGTAGGAGCCTGCGGCGGCGCCTTTGGGAATGGTGACATCGACGAACAAATGGGTTCCGGATTGGCTGACGGCAACCGGACCGGTGTGAAATCGCGAGTGCACGGCCGAGGCGGTGAGACCTCGACCCGTCACCAGCAGGCGCAGGGTGATGCCTTGGGGTTCGACCGGCCAATCCGGCGGTTCCACTTTCGTAACCGCGGACCCGGCGGCGAAGGCCAGGCGGAAGCCCAGGGCGATAGTGAAAATGGCCGGTTTCATGGAAGGACCTTGACGGGCCGGCGAAACCGGCCCGTTTTCACTTATAGACTTTAATTCGAAAAACGGCAGACGGCAAACTGCGACCGTCTGCCCTGCTCGCACTGCCTGGAAGAAGAGCCGCAGCGCGAATTGCAACTGCCGAATTTGTTTACGACGTGGAACGTGTGCGCGGTTGGCTTTCGCGGATTCGAAATCCGGCGCGGTTTAGAGCCGCTTAGGCGCTCCTGCATATCAAGGTGAATCGCGGGTCCGGCGGAGACGGGGCTGGTGATTTTGCGGCGCCAGCAGCCCGCGCCGGGGCTACGCCGCCGCGGCGCGCAGGGGCACCGCGGGTTTGGCGCCGGAGTTCATATTCATTCCCAGGCTTCCGGCGCGCAGGCAGCGTGCGATGGCGGCGGCCGCCACGCCGTTGCGATGATTCAACTCCAGCATCCTGGCGAGAGCTATGGAAATCCCGAGAATTTCCGCCGCGATTTCCAGCCGCCGGCCGGGAGAGCCGTTGGAAGCCATTATCCAGCGGTCGACGGCAGTTTGCGGGTCGCCGGCCCTGGCGATCATTGCCAGGCCCAGCAAACCCGCCCGGCATGTGGCGCCGGATACATCCAGAAACACTTTCGGCTTTTCTTCCACCCCCAGACGGTCATCCTGCGGCCCGCCGAGAAACCCCAGCCCGCATTCGATCAGCTCGGCAATTTCGATTGCAACCCACTCAGCCATCTCCCCTCCCCGCCGGCCAAGCGCGGCTGCGCCGGGCCATGCGACCTGTATCGAAAGTAAGGCAGACCGGGCAAGGTTTCCATCCTACGATCCGGGTAGATCGTTCGCGGATTGTAAGTAGGCTGGAGAAGTCCGGCCAATCAGGCCGAGCGCAACTGCATATGCACCGGCAACGGCAGGAAGGCGGCGACTGTGGCGCCTTTGCCCGGCTCCGATACCACCGTCAGATGGCCGCCCAGGCTCTCCACGCGCTCCTGCATCCCGATGAGCCCCAAGCCGCCCTTTCCTGGACAGCGAAATCCGCGGCCGTCGTCGCGAATGGTGACGGAAAAGCCGCCATCGACCGCTTGCAGCGCGATCTGGACGGAGCTGGCGCGGGCGTGGCGGCAGACGTTATTCAGCGCTTCCTGCACCACGCGATAGACGCAGGTTTTGTGTTCCTCGGGCACATCGGCTGGAAATTCGTCGGCCACGATTCCGATGCGCACCCCGGTGGAGCGCGATACCTGGTGCGCCAGCCACTCGAGCGCGGCCGGCAACCCGAGATCGTCCAGCATCGAAGGCCGCAGCAGCAAGGCCATGTTGCGCACCATGGCGACGGAGCTTTCCACCAGCTCGCGAATGCGATCCACCCGGGTACGGAGCATTTCGGGATGGGGCGTCAGCGCGACCGCCAGGTCGTGCAGTTCGAACTGCACCGCGGCCATGGATTGGCCCACCGCGTCGTGCAGTTCGCGCGAGAGGCTTTTTCGCTCGTTCTCCTGCGTCTCGACCAGGCGCGTGGACAGGTTTCGCAGCTCCTGGCGGGCATCGGAAACTTCGCGAAGATGAGCCTGCGTCTGCGATTCCAGGCGGAGAATGTGACGCGCCGCCGCCGAGGCCAACCCCAGTCCGCACAAAAACATGGCCGCCACGGCGATTTCCAGCCGGTCGCGCAGACCGGAGAACATGTCGATCAGGCGATGGTCGCGCTCCGCCAGCTGCTGCTGGTTCATGGAGGCGATGGTATCGGCGATGTTAAGGGTGCTGGAACGGCGCGGCAACACCTCATCGTGCAGAAACCGGTAGCCGTCACGATGGCGCTGCCCGGCGTTCCAGCCGAGGACCGGGTCGAGCGTGCGCCAATACTCGGCGATCTCGCGCTGCAAATCGTTCAGCAAGGCCTGCCCGGTGGCATCGGACGCTCCCCCGATAAGCGCCGCCACGTTCTGGATTTTGCGGCGTATATCGGCCAAAGCCTGCCGGCTTTGTTCGGCGCGCGCCAGGTCGGGCTCCAGCAGGTAGTCGCGCAGGTAGGTGCCGGAGAGGTAGATCGACGACCGCAGCTCGTCGAGCCGCGTCTCCCGGTCCAGAAACGCGCCGACGATGTTTTCGTTGCGGGATTGCAGTTGCGAAACCACCCCGATGGCGTTGACGCCTGAGAGCACCAGCAGCGCCAGCAGGAGTCCGAAACCCAGGGCAAGAGCCAATCGTGTCGTAAGAAAACGCCGCACGGCCTGTCTGGAACCCCGGGGTGGCATGGTGCTGCGAAATCAGCCGCGCTGCGCGGCGATGACGCCTTTCCGAATCGCGTAGAGAATCAGGTCCGCGAGGGTATGGAAGTTGAGCTTCTGGAAAATGTGCTGGCGGTGGCAGATGACCGTGGTGGGGCTCAGATCCAGGATATTGGCGACGTCTTTGTTGGATTGGCCTTCGGCGAGAAGCTGCAAAATCTGCCGCTCCCGGCTGGTCAACAGATCGTAGGTGTCCTCGACGTGTTTCTCCTCGAGGTGCCGCATGTACTCATCGGCAAGCATGCGGCTCACTTTCGGACTGAAATAAGCTTTTCCCTGGCTCACGGCGCGCACCGCCTCGACAATCTCGAACTCCGAAGAGCTTTTCAGCACATAGCCGCGAGCGCCGGCCTTGAGCGAGTTCAACAGGTAGGATTCGTCGGCGTGGACGGTCAGCATGACCAGCCGCACATCCTCGAATTTTCCGGAAATCTGGCGCGCCGCTTCGAGGCCGTTCAGAAGAGGCATGCTGATATCGAGTATGGCGACGTGGGGGTGCTCGCGCTCGGTGAGATCCACGGCTTCCCGGCCATCCGACGCCTCGGCGACGACATCGAAACCGGGCTCATGAGCGAGCAGGGCGCGCAATCCGCGGCGGATGATGGCATGATCGTCGGCGATCAGAATTCGCACGGCCATGCCAATCTTCCTTTCATGCCCTCGAAGCCATCGTAGATGGCGGGGCGGCGTCTGAGAATACCCCAAACAAAGTATTTTTTCACCGGAATGGAGGGACCGGCGCCCTAATACCGCAGGGCGCGCCTCCCTCGCTTTTTCAGCAAAACTCCTCAAAACCTGGGATGTGCCGGGGACGCTCCGAGACTGTACGATCGAGACCGTGGAGCAAAGTGCCGCCAGAGCCGGGACGCAACGTTCACTTGCCCGAGCGGCGTCCCATTTGCTGAATGGCGCGGCTCCCCTCCGGCCCGCGCATTGCTGATCGATCAACATGCATTCCAACCCGAACCATAGCCACCCTGTCGGGGATCTGGGCGCGATCTGCCGCTTCGATACCTGCGTCATCGCCAATGCCATCGAAAAATTCCAGGTGCGGCCCCGCAACGAAGGATTGGTCGCCGGAGCCATCGCCTGCCGCTTTCCAAACCTGCCGCCGGTCGCCGGCTATGCCGTGACCGGGCGTATCCAAACGTACATGCCTCCCATGGCCGGCCGCTGCTATTTCGACCATGCGGAATGGTGGCAGTACCTGATGACGATTCCCGCGCCGCGATTCGTGGTTTTGCAGGATATGGACGACCGTCCCGGCTTCGGGGCGCTCTTCGGCGAAATACACGCGCGAATCTGTAAGGCTCTCGGCTGCGTGGCCGTTCTGACCGACGGTTCGGTGCGCGATTTCGGCGGAGTCGGGTCTTTGGGGTTCCAGATGTTCTCCGCGGGCCTCTCGGTATCGCACGCCTATGCCCACATAGTGGACTTCGGAGGGCCGGTGGAAATCGGAGGGTTGGCCATCCAGCCGGGAGATATTCTCCATGGCGACGTGAACGGTGTGCTGAGCGTGCCGCCGCAGGTGCTGTCGCGCCTGCCGGCCATGGCGGAGCATGTTCAGAAACAGGAAAGCGAACTATTCGAGTTCATCGGCCGCGGACGGCTGTCAGTGGAGGCGCTGGCGAAGAAAATCGAGGAATTCTCTGAGAGAAACATATGCAGGTGACGGGTAGAACGGAAAGACGGAAACGCGGGCTGCGCGCCTGCTCGATCTGGGCAGCCTCCCTCGCCCTGGCGGCGTTGCTGGCGGGCTGCTCCGGACCGGAGAAGGTATCGGCGGGGACGCCCCAGGCGGAGCAGGCGGACGCCGTCAGCGTGGGCGTCACGCCGGCCGAACGCCAGACCATCGTGCGGCAGCTGACGGTTTCGTCGGAACTGGTTCCATTTCAGGAAATCGACGTCTACGCCAAGGAATCCGGCTATATCAAGGAGCTCCCGGTGGATTATGGCACGCATGTGAAGCAGGGGCAGCTGATTGCGGTGCTGGAGATCCCCGAGCTGGAAATGCAACTGCAGCAGGACGCCGCGGCCATCAAGAATCAGCAGGACATGGTTACGCAGATGGAGCACCAGATCGAGCGTATCCAGGCGCAGCAGAAGGTCTACCACGACTACTACACCCGCCTGAAAGATGTCTCCGATAAAAACCCCGGGTTGGTGGCATTGCAGGAGCTGGACGATGCCGAGGGCAAGGATTTAGCCTCGCAGGCGCAGCTCGAGAGCGCGCGCTCGTCCAAACAGGCCGCGCAGAGCGAACTCGAGGCGGCGCAAGCCAAGCAGGGCCGCGACAAAGTGCTGTACGACTATTCTAGGGTGACGGCTCCCTTCCCGGGTGTAGTTACCCAGCGCTATGCCAACTTCGGCACCCTGGTTCAGGCCGGCACCAGTTCCAGCACCAACGTGCTGCCGATTGTAAAGCTCTCCGAGGATGGCACCTACCGCCTGGTAATTCCGGTCCCGGAGAGTTACATCAAGTTCATCCACATAAACGATCCCGTAGATGTCCATGTATCCTCCCTGGATAAGACATTCCCCGGCACGGTTTCCCGTTTTTCCGAGGACATCCGCGAAGACACCCGCACCATGCACACCGAGGTGGACGTGCCCAATCCCAGTGGGATCCTGCTTCCCGGAATGTATGCCGATACCGTTCTGACCCTTCAGAAAAAGGCCGGCGTGCTGGCTGTCCCGCTGCAGGCCGTCAATCAGGAAGCCGACCGGACGACGGTGTATGTGGTAACGCCGCAGAACCGCATCGAGGTTCGGCCGGTGAAGCTCGGCTTACAGAGCGCGACTGCGGCCGAGGTTATTTCGGGATTAAAGGACGGGGAGAACGTCGTAATGAGCGACCGGGCCGCGCTCAAAAACGGTACGTTAGTGGATCCGCATCGCGTGGAGCCGACTACTTATCAGTCCCAAGGCCAATAATCCCGCAGTAAGGAATCGTCATGCCTCGATTTGCGATCCGCAATCCGTATTTCATCGTAGTGATCTGTCTTACATTGCTCCTGCTGGGAGTGTTGAGCGTAACTCAAATGCCGGTGGACCTGTTCCCGCCGATCAACATCCCCGTGGTGGTGGTGGCCACATTCTACTCCGGCATGCCGCCGCAGGATATCGAAACCGATATCACCAATCCGCTGGAGCGGTTCTTCACCATGGCCAGCGGCGTCGATCATTTCGAGTCGCGCTCCATGCTGGGCGTCAGCATTATCAAAATCACCTTCCAGGTGGGCACCAGCGCGGACGCCGATGTGACGCAGATATCGAATCTTGCCCTGGCCGATCTGAAACGGCTGCCGCCCGGTACTTTGCCGCCCGTGGTGTTGAAGTTCGACGCGTCCAGCCTTCCCGTGTGCCTTTTGACCGTCAAGGGAGAAGGACTCTCGGAGACGCGACTGCACGACCTGGCGCAGTTCCAGATCCGCAACCAGATCCCCGGCCTGATGGCCGACCAGAACGTGAAAGGCGCCGTGATTCCGCCGCCATTCGGCGGCAAGTACCGCCAGGTAATGGTGTATGTCGATCCCTATAAGTTGTTTGCCCGGCAACTTAGCCCCATGGACGTGGTCAATGCCGTGAATAGCTCAAACCTGATTCTTCCGGCGGGCGACGTGAAAATGGGGCCCTATGACTACTATGTCTACTCGAACAGCCTGGTGGACAAGGTCGACGAATTGAATTCGGTGCCCTTGAAGACGGTGGGCACGAGTTGGGTTTCGGTGGGCGACGTCGGACGGGCGGAGGATGCCAACCAGATTCAGTACAACATCGTGCGCGTGGATGGCCAGAAATCGGCTTACGTGCCGATCATGAAAGCCGGCGGCGACACCAACACCATCGACGTGGTGAACGGCGTGCGCAGCCTGATTCCCAAGCTGGTGGACATTCCGCGGCAACTGGTCGCGGCGGTGGCCTTCGACCAATCGGTATATGTGAAAAACGCTCTCGAGACCGTGGGTCACGAAGGGCTCATGGGGCTGGTGCTGACCAGCATCATGATTCTGGTGTTCCTGGGCAGTTTGCGCGCGACCTCGGCGGTGTTGTTGTCCATCCCTCTTTCCGCGCTGGCGGCGATCGTAGTCATGTCGCTGATGGGGAGCACGATCAACACCATGATTCTGGGGGGGCTGGCGCTGGCCTTCTCGCGCGTAATCGATAATTCGGTAATCTCGCTGGAGAATATCTATCGGCACCTGGAGATGGGGTCGCTGCCGGCGGTGGCCGCGGAAGTCGGTGGAGCGGAAGTCAACCTGGCGATTCTGGCCGCCACGCTGGTGGACGTGGTGGATTTCTTCCCGGTTACCCTGCTTTACGGAGTCAGTAAGTTCCTGTTCTCGGCCCTGGCGCTGGCCTTTTGCCTGGCGCTGTTGGCGTCCTTCGTGGTCGCGATGACGGTGATCCCGCTGTTCTGCTCGAAATTTCTGAAAGCGGTCCCCGGCCATGGCGCCCAGCACGGCGGCGCGCCGGTGAAACGATCCCTGTTCGGCAGGTTCAACGAGGCATTCAACCGCGGATTCGGCAAGGTGCTGGATGTCTACGAGTACACCGTCCGGCGGGCGCTGCGATTTCCTGGTTTGACGGTCGCTCTATTGGCGGGAGCGTTCGTGGCCAGCCTGGCCATCTACCCGATACTCGGCTTGGCGTTCTTTCCGCGCACCGATGCCGGCCAGTTCACGATCAATATGAAAGCGCCCACCGGCACCCGCATCGAGGCCAGCGACCAATATGTCTCCAAGGTGGAGAACGTAATCCGCGACACGGTCTCGAAACACGACCTCAAGATGATCGTGTCGAACATCGGCGTTGTGCCGGACTTCTCGGCCCTTTATACCACCAATGCCGGCCCCTACACCGCCACCGTGCAGGTGAACCTCAACGAGGATCACACGGCCAGCACTTTCGAGTATATGGACGAGGTGCGGCGCCGCCTGTATTCTCGCTACCCGGAGGTGCGAACGTTCTTTTCCTCCGGTTCCATGGTGGACGCAATTCTCAACTCGGGCATGCCCGCTCCGATCGATGTGCAGGTGGCCAGCCAGAACAACACGCTCGATTACAACATCGCGCAAAGCCTGGCGTCGCGGATTCGCGGGCTGCACGGGGTGGGCGAGGTCTACATTCCGCAGGACATCAACTATCCGGGGCTGCGGCTGAACGTGGATCGGGTACATGCCGGAGAACTGGGACTTACCCAAAAAGATATCATCAACAACGTAATTACCGCGCTCAATTCCAATACGATGATCGCTCCCAACTACTGGGTGGATTATAAGACCGGCAACGATTACTTCCTGACGGTCCAATATTACGAGCATGGCTCGGGAGCCATCCACAACGCTCTCGATCTGAGTAACATCCCGTTGCGGGCGCCCAATTTGAAATACCCGACCACGTTGGATACGGTGGTCAAGCTGGATCGCATCGATACGCCGACCGAGTACGATCACTATGCGATCCGCAGGGTGGCCGATGTCTACGTCACGCCGCTCGGCGAAGATCTTGGCAAGCTCAAGACCACCATCGACGGCATCATCCGGGAGACGCGGAAGAAGATTCCACACGGAGTGGATATCACGCAGCGCGGAATGGTTCTGGGCATGACGGAATCGTTCAAGAGATTCGGCCTGGGGTTCGGTATTTCATTTGCTTTACTGTTTCTGATTCTGGTGGCCCAATTCCGCTCGTTCATCGACCCGTTCCTGATCATGCTCGCCATTCCGATGGGCTTTATCGGCGTGCTGATTATTCTGCCGCTGGTGCATAGCACGCTCAATGTGATGTCGCTCATGGGGGTGCTGATGCTGATCGGTATTGCCGATTCCAACAGCATCCTGATCGTGGATTTCGCGCACAACCTGGAGAGCCAGGGGCTATCGGTAACCGATGCGGTCATCACCGCCTGCCGCGTCCGGCTGCGCCCCATTCTGATGACCTCGCTCGCCACTATTATCGGCATGATTCCGATGGCCATGAAGCTGGGAACGGGCGCGGAGCAGTATGCCCCGATGGCGCAGGCCATCATCGGCGGGCTCACTTCATCGGTGCTGCTGACGGTATTCATCGTGCCGGCGGCCTATCTCCTTGTGTATCGCCGGCGCCGGCCGGCAGGCAATCCGCCGCCCATGCCGGTGCCGCAACCGGAGGTCGCATGAAGCTTGAAAACGGTACTCGGAAGTCAGGAGTCAGAAGCCGGAATGCGGTGGTCCGCGCTGTGCCGGCCATTGGACGGCGAGGAGCATTCCTGCTGGCGGCTGCGGCATTATTTGCCCAGCCGGCAACGCCGCCCCAATTGACCTTGGCCGACGCGACAGCCATGGCTTTGAAGAACCATCCGCGCGTTCTCGCCGCCCAGAATGAAACCGCCGCGCAGAACCAGCGGATCGTGGAGCAGCGCTCCGCCTATTTTCCGACCGTGAACGGCGACCTCACCGGATCGGCCGCCAACATCGGAGCGCGCATCGGCGCGGGCTTCATATCCACCTCGCGCCTGTTCGATCGCTTCGGCGACGGCATCCAGATCAACCAGCTCATCACCGATTTCGGGCGCACTCCCAACCTGGTGGCGCAATCGCGGCTTCAGGCCGGCGCATCCCAACAGGATTACCAGGCGGCGCGCTACGACGTCGTGCTCGCCGTGAACCAGGCTTACTATGAAGCGCAGCGCGCGCAGGAACTGGTGAAGGTCGCGCGGAAGACGGTGGAAGCGCGCCAGTCGCTTTCGACGCAGGTCAGCGAGCTCGCCAAGAACAACCTGCGGTCGCAACTGGACGTCAGCTTCGCCGACGTCAATGTGGCCAAGGCTCAACTGCTCGTGATCCAGACGCAAAATGCCGTCACGGCTTCCTTCGCGCAGTTGGCGCGGGCGTTGGGCACGCAGCAGATCGTGGCGTATCAACTGGTCGCGGAGCCGCTCCCGCCCAGCCCCCAGCCGGACGTGGAAGCGCTGGTGGTGCAGGCATTGCAGAACCGCCCGGAGCTGGCCAGTTACCGTCTGACGCGCGAAGCCGCCTATCGGCTGGTGCGCGCGGAACACGATTTGAAGCTGCCCACCGCATCATTCGTCGGCGTCGGCGGATATCTTCCCTATGTCGACCAGATTACCCTGCCGCGCGTGATTCCGCAGGAATATGCCGGCGCCGCCGTAAATGTGCAGATTCCGATTTTTAACGGCCACTTGTTCACGGCCCGCGAGGAAGAAGCGCACTATCGCGCGCTCGAGGCCGACCAGAAATTGCGCGATCTCGAGGAGAGCGTCGCCCGCGATGTCCGGACCGCCTGGGCCAATGCGCAGACCGCCTACCAGAATATCGACGTGACGGCCCAGTATCTGCGTGCCGCGGCCGACGCCCTCAAACTCTCGCAGGGCAGATATCAACTCGGCCTGGCCGATATCGTCGCGTTGACGGACGCGGAATTGAACGAGACCGAGGCTGAGATCGAAAGCACTAACGCCAAGTACGATTACCAGAATTTGAACGCGGCTCTGCAGTACACCATCGGGGCCCTGCGATAACCCCCGCTGAGAGTCCACGCAAGCACAAGTGCGCAGCGCCACCCGTGGCGTACGCACTCCTGCGTGCCGCGCCGAGACTCTTCTCGGCGCTTGTGGCCGCCAGCAAGCATGGGCGCGCCGCC
>Ga0335078_10000374_pt1 | contig 70361 bp, 56 predicted proteins | sample Lox_Sample_32_FD_206711 | JGI IMG/M metagenome (GOLD analysis project Ga0335078, IMG submission 206711) | Soil microbial communities from Loxahatchee National Wildlife Refuge, Florida, United States - Lox_Sample_3.2 | ecosystem: Environmental > Terrestrial > Soil > Wetlands | place: USA...
ATTTTCACCGGCCCCCTTTACGCCGAGCAAAAAAAGGCCGCTTTGGTGGATGGGCAGGTTTTCGTGCTTCCTTCCCGCTACGAAAATTTTGCAAACGGAGCCGCCGAAGCGATTGCGTGCGGCATGCCTGTGATCGTCAGCGATCGATGCGGCATACAGGAGTTTGTAGATGGGCAATGTGGTCTGGTGATATCGCGTGACGTGCCTGCGATCACCGCGGCACTGCGCCAACTGATGACGGATCGCACTCTCTATGAGAGTTTCCGGACCGCTTGTCCTCGCGTGGCCGCGCGCCTCAGTTGGGCTGAGCTCCTGGGCACGCAAGAGGAAATGTATCGACGCATCCTTGGGGACGGCAATGGGCGTCGCTAGACAATCCACTTTTTACGACGACCATCCTTTTGACTGGTTTGACAGTTTTCCCGGCGAAGAACGCCGCAAGGTGATTTCTCCCCTTCTTCTGCAAGTGATTGACGCGCTTCCACAGAATTCGCTTACCCTCGACATCGGCTGCGGTGCGGGACGCGTGCTTGAATATCTGAATTTTCGCGGCGTGCGTTGCGTCGGATTCGACCGAAGCCAGAATTCAATCAAAATCATCGTGAATCGCAGGCGCCTGCTGGGCGCGGTGGCCGATAACCTCCGGCTGCCTGTGCTGTCGGAGTCGGCGGATTTAGTGATCACCGACGGCGTAATGCACCACACGGGCGATCCTGCTCGCGCATTTGTGGAAGATTGCCGAGTCGTGCGACGCGGCGGGCGGCTGTACGTCTCCGTGTACCGCCCCGGCGGACGATACGAATTCCTGTACAAGGTTCCAGGATCGGTTGTGCGTTTACTGCTCAAGTCAACTGCGACACGCTGGATTGTTCATACTACGGCGCTGCCGCTGTACTGGATCGCGCATAAGCTGAAGAGCGGCGGCAAAGTGACGTGGATCGGGGCGCGCAATCTCTTTTACGATTATTTCGCGTCGCCGGATGTCGCGTTTCTGTCAAGGCAGCAGATCGAATCGATGGCAGCGGTGCAAGGAATGCAGCTGGTGGGCTATGACAGGAATCCTGGCCAAAATGTACACTGCTTTGAATTTTGCAAGAAGCCTTGAATGAGCGAACTTTCGCCGCGGATAACTTCGATGCCCAATCTTGCTTTGCCAAGTAGACATGCGCAACGGAAGGCAGAAAACTAAGTCATGTGCGGAATTTGCGGCAGCGTCGGAATCGAAAATGCGGTGCAAGCCGAATCCGTCGTGCGGCGCATGGCGGCCGCGATGTTGCACCGTGGTCCCGATGATGATGGTTTCTTAATTGCCCCTGCTGGGGCGCCGCGCGTCACATTTGGAATGCGACGCCTGAGCATCATTGACCTGCCGGGCGGCAAGCAACCCATCTTCAATGAACGTGGCGATGTCGCCGTCGTCTTCAACGGAGAAATTTACAACTTTCAGAGATTGCGCGACGACCTCTCGGCTGCCGGTCACCAGTTTCGCACCAACTCTGATACTGAAGTTATTGTCCACGGTTACGAGGAGTGGGGCGCCGCTTGCGTCGAGCGATTCGACGGCATGTTCGCGATTGCTCTCCTGGATATGCGCGCCGCGCCAAAAGTTTTGTTGGCGCGGGATCGCATGGGCATTAAGCCGCTCTACTACGCGATCGTCGATGGTTCGCTCCATTTCGCTTCCGAGGTGCGCGCACTTCTTGCTGGCGGAAATGTGCCGCGCGAGATTTCACCGGACGCACTGGATTCCTATTTGCTCTTCGGGTCAGTGTGCGAGCCGATGACGCTGGTTGAGGGTGTTTTTTCGCTTCCACCGGGGCATCGGCTCGTGGTCGGCGCGTCTGCTCCGATTCATCACGCTGAGCCGCGGGCCTATTGGTCATTCACCGAGGTGGCGGCTGCAAATCGCGCGAATGCGCCGAAGACGCTCACGGTTGCGGCGCAGGAGCTGCGGCCGATTCTGGAAAGAGCCGTCAGCGATCATTTAATCGCCGATGTCCCGCTCGGAGTTTTTCTGAGCGGCGGACTTGATTCCACAGCGATTGTTTCGCTGGCTAGTAAAGAGAAATCCGACCTGCAAACTTTCACGGTGGTGTTTCCAGAACAGGAATTCAGTGAAGCGAAAGCTGCTCGCACGACGGCCGCACAGCTCGGTACGCATCACGAAGAGCTTTTGTTGGACGCCGCGGAAATGCTGGAGCAAGTGGACGAGGCGGTCGCGTCACTGGATCAGCCCAGCATGGACGGCATTAATTCGTATTTTGTTTCGCGCGCCGCGCGCAAGGCGGGACTCAAGGTTGCGCTCTCTGGCGTCGGCGGTGATGAAATTTTCGGCGGATATTCGACCTTTGCTTCGGGGCCCAAAGCTGGTCGGCTTGCGGCGATCGGGCGCAAATTGCCGCGGTCGCTGCGTGCGGCGACGGCGCCGGCCGTTGGACGCGTTGGCGGCAGAGGTGATGCGGGACGAAAGGTCGCGGCGCTGTGGCAAAATTCGGAGGCGCTACCCGATCCTTATTTTTTCACGCGCACGCTTTTCACGCCGGATCACGTCTCGGCATTGCGAGGCGCCAGTCGGTCGCCCGCCAAGCATACTGCGCCATGGCGAAAATGGCTCACGGAAACTGCGCGCGAGGCTTCAACACTAGATTCATTCGCGGCAATTTCCTGCATGGAATCGCGCTCATACATGGTCAACACGCTCTTGCGCGACACCGACGCAGTGAGCATGGCGCACTCTCTTGAAGTGCGCGTGCCGCTGCTGGATCATTTACTCGTGCACTTTGTCGCCGGCCTGCCCGCCGCTGCAAAACAGAAGCGCGGCGTGAGCAAGGCTTTGCTTGTGGAAGCGCTTCGCGATGTGCTGCCGCAAGAAATCATCGCGCAGCGCAAACGCACGTTTACTTTTCCGTGGGAGCGATGGCTGCGTGGCCCGCTCGGCGAGCGGATCGGCGACGGCTTCAGCGAATTGGCTCCTGCGCTTGTGCCGCACATGGACGCGGGCGCCGTGCGTTCCGTTTGGCTGGCGTTCGAAGCTTGCAAGACGAGTTGGTCGCGTCCGTGGAGCTTGTACGTGCTGAATCAGTGGTGCCGCGCACATCTGACGGCGGAATCAGCCGGCGTAAGCCAGGCCGCAGCGGCGAGCTGAGGCACTTTCCGCGGCTTCGCGCATCAAACCCGAGGCGGGATAGAATCGAAGCGATGAATATTCTGGGCATCAACGCGTTTCACGCGAATGCGTCGGCGGCGATTGTGTGCGATGGCCAGCTCGTCGCGGCCGTAGAGGAAGAGCGCTTCAATCGCGTGAAATATGCCGCAGGATTTCCTGTTCAGGCGATTCGCTACTGCCTGGAAACCGCGGGGCTGAAGCTAAGCGAAGTTGATCATGTGGCGATTCCGCGGAATCCCTTTGCCCGCCTCGGCACCAAACTATTTTACGCCCTGCGCATGCCGAGCTTTGCGCTCGAACGCGCAAAGGTTGCGAAGCAATTTGCCGGCGCTCGAGAGCTTTTGGCGCAGAACTTCGAGATCGACCCCAAAGCACTGCGTGTGCAATTTCATCGTGTAGAGCACCATCAAGCGCACCTAGCCAGCACTTTCTTCGTTTCGCCGTTTGAAAACGCCGCCGCACTTTCCGCCGACGGGCTCGGCGATTTCGCCAGCACGATGTGGGCAACCGGAGAAGGCCCACGGCTGAATGTGCTTGGATCGATCGCGTTTCCGCATTCGCTTGGCATGTACTACACGGCCGTGACGCAATACATTGGGTTTTGGAAATTTGGCGACGAATACAAAGTGATGGGGTTGGCCGCCTATGGCCAACCGGAATTCCTGGATGAATTCCGCAAGATTGTGAAGACTGACGGTGGAAATGGTTTTCGTTTGGGACTCAAATATTTCATGCACCATCGCACCGGCCCGGAGATGAGCTGGCGGGAAGCGGATAAGACTCCAACGCTCGGGCGAATGTTTTCGAGCTACCTGGAAAAACGCCTCGGGCCAACGCGCGGAGCGAATGAGGCACTCTCGCAACGGCACTACAATCTGGCGTGCTCGTTGCAAGCGCGGCTGGAAGAAGTTTATTTGGAGATGCTCCGCAAACTTCAAAAGCACACGGCGAAAAGCGATGTCTGTCTGGCTGGTGGAGTGGCGTTCAACTGCGTGGCGAATGGCAAGATCTTCGAACAAACTCCGTTCAACCGTGTTTATGTGCAGCCCGCAGCGGGCGATGCGGGGCTTTCGGTCGGCGCGGTTTTCTTTGTGAATCACCAGGTTCTGGGCCGGCCGCGAAATTTTGTGATGGATCATGCGTATTGGGGGCCGGAGTTCTCGGATTTAGAGATCCGTTCCGCAGTTCAGAACAGCTCACTCGTGGGCTCGGGGTATCAGGTGCGCCATCTGCCCGAGGAAGAGCTAGCCAAGACGACGGCGCAGCATATCGCTGACGGAAAAATTGTCGGCTGGTTTCAGGGTCGGGCTGAATGGGGACCGCGTGCGCTGGGCAATCGCAGCATCGTGGTGGATCCACGCCGCGCGGAAATGAAAAATATTTTGAACGACCGGATCAAGCACCGCGAGATGTTTCGTCCGTTTGCGCCATCTATATTGGAAGAAGCGACGGATGAATTTTTCGTTCGCAGTCATCCTTCACCATTTATGACCTTCGCGTATGCGGTTCGTCCTGAAAAGCGCGGCCAGATCCCCGCTCCGACGCACGTGGACGGCACAGGGCGCCTGCAAACGGTGTCGCGTTCAACGAATTCGCGTTACTGGCGGCTCATTCGGGAGTTCGGAAATCTTACCGGCGTACCGGTTGTTCTGAACACTTCGTTTAACGACAACGAGCCAATCGTTTGCAAACCGCAGGAAGCCATCGACTGCTTCCTGCGCACTAGGATGGATGTGTTGGTTCTCGGCGACACGATCATTTCCAAACCGGAACTTCCCGATATGTCCGCTGCAAGCACGTCGCGCACGACCGCGGTGACATAAGCTCAAGCCGCTATCCACATCATGCGTCATTCAAACGCTGGCGCAATTCCTGCTTCCGTGTGAGCAATTCATTTAGGCGCGTCGGTGCGCCGCCGGGTTTCGTTGCCAGCGTTTCGATTTCCCTTTGCACCGATGCCAGTTCTTCTTCGGTTCGTCTCTGACGGAGCGCACCGATGCAGCTTTCAGCTTCATCCCATTCCGGCGGCGCGCCAGACTCAAACGCAATGTCAAAAAGCAGTCGCCGGTCCTGTTCTTCCAGAGTCGCCGCAAGTGTCGCCGCGTCGGGCCGGACTCCTTCCACGCACGCGGTCAGAAGCAAATCAAAGACGCGCTCCGTCTCCAGTCCTTTGTGCAACTGTTCCTTGACCAGCTCTTTCGCAAGCCGCCCGCGAAAATCATCCGCCTCGATCAGCATTTGCACCAACCGCCGCTCCGCGGGACGCGCGCTGCGAGCTACGAGCTCCGGTTTTGTCTTCACCTCTCCTTTTCGTTCTGCCACGGCTTTGCGCAGCGCCTCGCGGAGCACTGGCTCTTCCACTCGCAATTGCTGTGAAATTCGCGTCGCCCATTCCGAGCGAAGCAACGGATTCGGAATGCGCTGCACGTGCGGCATCAGAAAGTTCACGGCCCGCAGCTTGCTCTGTGCGGACGTTAGGTCCATTTGCCGCGCGCGATTGATCAGGTAATCCAGAAACGGTGGCGCCTTCTGCAAAAGATCGCTGTATGACGCGGCGCCCTTTTTCTGAATGTAGCTATCCGGATCGGCGGGCTTGCCGTCCACCGCGGGCAACGCCAGAACGCGCGTTTCGAAATCCTGTTCCAGCAGCAACGCAAGAGATCGCTCCGTCGCCGCCTGGCCTGCGTTATCCGGGTCGTAGTTCACCACGATTTGCTTCGTGAAACGCGAAAGCAACTTCACCTGCGCTTCGGTCAGGCTCGTCCCGCAACTCGCGACAACATTTTCCGCGCCCGCGATGGACACGGCGATCGTATCCATGTATCCCTCGACAAGGATCGCAAAACCCGTGCGGCGAATCGGTTCTTTGGCCTTGTTCAAGTGATAGAGCAACGCGCTTTTCGAATAGATCGGCGTTTCCGGCGAATTCAGATATTTCGGCATGTCGTCGCCAATCGAGCGCCCGCCGAAAGCAACCGGCTTTCCCGCCTCGTTCGCGATGGGAAACATGATGCGCCGGCGAAACCGGTCGTACGGGCGCCCGCTCGCATCGCGCGAAACAAGTCCCGACTGCTCGATCAACTTGTCAGGATATTTTTGCTTGAGCTGCCGTAGCAGCGCATCGCCGTTGGACGGCGCATATCCCAGGCCAAATCGTGAAATCGCTTCATCATTCAGCCCGCGATCCGCGAGATATGCGCGCGCAGCTTTCCCTTCTTGCGTCGCCGTAAGATGTTTCGCAAAGAACGCTCCGGCTTCGCGATGCATTTCCACAAGAGCAGCGCGCTGCTGATTCGCGCGCCGTTCTTCGGGATTTCTCTCCCGCGCCACAGGCACCGGGATGCCGCATTTTTCCGCGACCGCGCGAACTGCGTCCGGAAAGGCGACCTTGTCCACTTCCATCACGAACTTGAAAACGTCCCCGCCGACTCCGCAGCCGAAGCAGTGATAAATCTGCTTGGTCGGATGAACTGCGAATGACGGCGTCTTTTCCGAATGAAAAGGGCACAGCCCGACAAAGTTCTGCCCGCTCTTGCGCAAAGGCACGTATTCGCCGATCACGCGGACAATGTCCGCCTGCTGCTTTACCTTATCCGCGAATGATCCCGCTTCAGCCATGAATGCGAATTCCCAAACTCTCTATGGATTCAAATCCTCGAAAATAAATTTGCCCCCGCGAAAAATGACGACGGATTTTCCGTCCTGCGCCCATTGCGCGATGCCGTAAGGCATGCTCTTCATGATTTTTCCGCTCGGAATACCCAGCACGTCCAGTCGCTGGCCGGTCGTATTCCCTTTCTCGTCGGTATCCAGGTGCTCGACGAGCAGCAGCGTATCGATTCGCGGATTCCATCGCGGCTCCGCCACTTCTTCATTGCCGTTGTTTTCAAATGAAAGTACCGGCCGATTGGTTTCCGCGTCTCGGACTCGAAACGAAAGTCCCGCCTCAAAAACATACGGCAGGTAATATCGGCCCGTCGGAGAAAAAACGATGCCGTATAGATCGTTGCGCGTCTCAATGTGCTTTCCCTTCATGTCATACACATTGACGATCAGCGGCTTGTCGTTATCCATGCTGTTGTCGGTGACGAAAATCTGGCCGTTCGTCTGCAACACGTCAAAATGGTACGCGGGCAGCTTCACCGCCACCGGATGAACCTTTTGCGTGGCTACGTCCAGGATGCCCAGCGCGGTAAATCCGGATTCGTTGTAGTCTTCGGAATCCTTATTGATTTTGGGCTTATCCATCGTGAACACGAAATCGCTGCCATCGTGACCCCACCCCAGCGTATCGCCGGTATTCGGAATCTCCATCGGGCCATCCGATGAACCGTCGTCCTGCAAAAAGTACAGATTTGTGCCAGCCAGCACGGCAAACGGGTGCGCGCCCGGGACGGCAAACACGTGAGCGGAAGCCGCAGTCGCAACTTTTTTCACCGCGGCAGTCTTTAGGTTAAAGACAAAAACGTTTTGCTTGCCATCGTCGTCCGATTTCGTCGTGAAGACGATCGCGTTCCCGCCTGGCGAGACCGCGAAATTCTCTACGTCGAAACTGCCCGGCGGCAGGGAATAAGACTTACCGCTTTCCTGGCCTGCCGCGACAAATGACAGTGCTAGCAGCGCGACAGCCGCCAACATCGCATTGATTGTGCTTCGCAAAAAAAGAGAAGACGGTCGCATAGCAACCCCGTCAGCGCTCATTCACAACATGCCAAAACATTTGCCAACTTCGAATTCTAACGCTTCAATTGGACAACTGTAACTGCCGTGCCGCCGCGCTCGGCGGATTCCGCCCCGATGCCGTCCACCAATGGATGTGAGGAGAGAAATTCCGCAAGCCCGCGCCGCAGGGTTCCCATTCCGTGGCCATGGATAATCCGCACGCCAGATTTCCTGGCGACGACCGCCTGGTCGATGAACTTATCTACGCGCCGCGACGCCTCCTCCAGCGAGCAGCCAATCACATTAATCTCATCTGTCAACGGCTCACCAGTGGCGTGAGTTTGCACCGTGATGGAACGGCCGGACACCGCTGTTTGCGGTTTCGCCCCGCCTGCCATGACACTCACGATATCTTCGACTGAAATTTTCATTCGCAATGGCCCGGCTTCGACCTCACCGGCGCTGCCATCGATCTTTCGCAGCACGACGGGCGAGGGAAATCCCCGCACGCGCACCTTCATGCCCGGCTCAAGCGTGGCCGCGTCCACAGGTTTTTCGGCGGGTCCGGCTGCCGCGCCCAGATCCGGTTGCGATTCCGAAAGGTGCTGCACCACGGCATCGTTTGTTTCTTCACGAGCTTCGACGCGCGCCGTTTTCGCCGAACGTTGCGCCTGCCGGGAAAGTTGCGTCTGCAAATCGCGGCTCTTGATGCCTTCGATCGCCCTTTCCATCGCTGCTTCGTGTTGTTTCAGCGCTCCTTCGAATTTCTGTTCCAACTCGGCGATGCGCTTTCGTTGCCTCTCCACCCATTCCGTTTGTAATTGCTTTCGGTCGCGCGCGAGTTGCGCTGACTCCTCCCGCACCGCCGCTCGGATGCCATCCACTTCGTCCCGCGCGCAGTGCAAATAGGCGATTAGGTCGGCCGCTTCTTTCGATCTCGGTGACATTTCCGTTCGTGCGCGCTCCACCACTCGCTGCGGCATTCCCAGCCGCTCCGCGATGGCAATGCCGCTGGATCCGCCGGGCACGCCGATCAGCAAACGGTAGGTCGGCCGCAAATTCACCGTGTCGAACTCCACTGCCGCATTCAGAACGCCGGCCGTCGTGGACGCATAAGATTTCAGCCGATCGTGATGCGTCGTCGCCAGCGTCAAACATTCTCGCGACCGAAATTCTTCCAGCAGAGCGACCGCGAGGGCTGCGCCTTCCTCGGGAGCTGTGCCGGTGCCCAGCTCATCCACCAGCACCAGCGATTGGCTAGTGGCTGCGTCGAGCATTCCTCGCAGATTCAGCATGTGCGCAGAAAAAGTAGAAAGATTCGCCGCGATGGACTGCTCATCGCCGATGTCGGCGAGCACCCTGTCGAAAATGGGAAGCTCGGCCGCCTGCGATGCAACAGGGATTCCGCTCTGCGCCGCGAGCGCGGCGAGGCCGACCGTTTTCAGCGCGACGGTCTTACCTCCTGTATTCGGCCCGCTGATTACGAGCACAGTTTCGCCGCCGCCCATCGCAAGCGACATCGGGACCACACCACGGTTTTCTCTTCGTAGCGCAGCGTCAAGAACTGGATGGCGCGCGGCGTCCAATTTCAGTCGCTGCGACGCTCCCGCCGACGGCTCCTGGAATTCCGGCAACGTACAGTCAAACTGCCGCGCAAATCGCGCGCGCGCGAACACGGAATCGAGCTGTGCAATCGCTCCGGCGGCGTGACGCAGCGCCTGAACATTTGCGCGCAACAAATCCGACAGCGCCGCAAGGATTCGCGCGATCTCGGCGGATTCTTCTTCCGCAAGCTGCACGAGCTTGTTGTTCAATTCAACTGCGGCGATCGGCTCGACGAATACGGTCTGGCCGGTCGCGCTCGAGCCGTGCACTATTGCGTCGCGTAGGGAAGACTGCTGTCGCTCCGACGCGCGCACGGGAATCACGTATCGGTCGTTGCGCAGTGTTACGTAGTCATCAGAGGAATCCGCACCGCGCGATCGTAAAATCTCGCGCAACGATTTCTGGATGGAATCCCTCGTCCGCACTAGAGCGTTGCGAATCTTGCGCAATTCCGGTGACGCGTCATCACTGATTGTGCCGTCCGGCATCACGGCTCGGCGAATCGCCGTGGCGATATGGCGGAAGTCCGCGAGTGAATCGGCAAGTGCCGCAAGTCGGTCAAATTTCTCGCGCGAATCCCGAAAATATTCGCGCAGCCAATGCGCGGTATCGAGCAGCGAAGCCGCGTCCAGCAATTCGATGGGCGTCAGGACAGACGAACTCGCCGCGGCGGCAACGGTGCTTTCCGGTTCCAGCCGCGCAAGCCACGGCTCCGGATCGGCAAGCGCTCCGAAACCGAGATCGCTGCCGCCTCGCAGCCATTCCATGGCTTCGCGAATCAGCGCAAATTCGGCGTCGAGTTTCGTTCGATCCTGCGAGAATTCCAGCGCTTCGACCGCACGCCTGCCGGGCGCGCAGGTACTGAACCCGCGAACCAGCGCGCGCAATTGCGAAAACTCCAGAATGTCGTCAGCGGAACGAGGCACTGCGGTTTCTTTCGGTGAACCTTAGAAATACGATGTTAGCGCACTACGCGATTTTTAGCTTGAGCGGGGATTCGGATCCGGAGCATGGTCTATTTCCTTGTGGGGGGTTGACGAGTGCCGAGTTCCTGCACCATTGCGACCGTCAGCGCATCCAACACGTTGGTCACCTGCGTGTCCTTCAAATCGTGATTGTTCCCAATGAAGGAAAACACCAGGTGCTCGCCGCGCACCGTTGTTGCATACCCGGCCAGTGAATTCACATGCGTCAGCGAACCCGATTTTGCCTGCACGTTGCCCGCGGCGGGCGTTTTCAGCATGCGATCCATCAGCGTGCCGTCGACGCCGGCGACGGGGAGCGCCGAACGGAGCTGCTCGCCCCACGGTTGCGTCGCCGCCCACCGCAAAATCATGACTTCGGATTCGGGACTGACCAGGTCGCGGCGGGATAGCCCGGAGCCATCCGTCATGACCACGTCATTTTCCTGGATTCCCGCGCTCGCGCGAAACGTTTGCTCGAACTGGAGAGCGCCGTCTTCGGTAGCATCACCCGTCGCTTCAACGGCGGCGTCGCGAAACATCATTTCCGCGTGCAGGTTTTGGCTCGTTTTCACCATCACGCGTAGTGCATCGGATAGAGATGGAGAAACATGTTCCGCGAGCACGGTTGAGTTCGGCGCGTTGCCTGCAGCAGGCGCCTGCGATGAAGCTCCCAATGCGGCAACCGGTCGCACTTCGGCGTATGTCGCGTCAGGATCGCCCGTGTGACGCGCTCTGGCAGTTCCTGTGATGGTGACTCCGCGCGCTTCGAGCAAATTCTTGAGCAGCGCTGCCGCGTATTCCGCGGGCCACTCAATCGCGACCCCTAAGGAACGCGATGCCGCGCCAATCGGTATCGTGCCGCTGATCGTAATCACGCGCGAGCCCGGCTCGCGCATCACGGTAAGCTTCTGCGGCACACCTTTGGCGCTCGTCGTCACCAGATTTCGCACCTGATACATCGCCGCCCAAGGAGTAACAACGCAGGTGGCGGGCGAGCCGGCGTCACTGCCGGGCGCCAAGTCAATGAAAAGCGTGCCGTCATTAATTTCCAGCGCTGAAACAGGAGCACCGTAGTTCCAGAGCATGTCGTCAATGGACCAGCCCGAAGGGTAAGCGCCGCCTTCGAAATAACTATCGTCGCCAATTACATCGCCTTCGATTTTTTTCACGCCGCGCGCCACACCCGCGTCCGCCATTTCAACAAGAATCTTTTCCGGCGGCCCGTCGCGCTCGGTTTTGATCGTGAATGGAAATATTCGATTCGAAAGATTCGGATCACCGCGGCCGATCAGAGCCAAATCGCCGTGCAAGACGCCGTCGGAATCCAATGTCGCCTTGGTTTCGATGGTCGTGCGAAAGGTGCGGTCGGTGCCGAGCGTTGCCAGGATCAGCGCCGCAGTAAACAGTTTTGCGTTCGACGCTGGCACGAAATACTTGTCCGCGTTCGAGGAATACAGCACCTCGCCAGAATCGCCGTCTTCTACGAGCAAGCCCCAATAGCCTCGGATCACATCGGGGGCGGACAGAATCTTTTCGACCTTGGCACGGAACGCCCCAACCCCGCGAGGGTCCGTCGGCTTCCGCGCCGATTTCTGCGCTGAGGCGGCACTTACAACGAGCCCGGCGCTCAGCAAACATACAGCCGACGCAATCAGCCCGAAATGTGCGCGAAATTTCATGCGAATCAAGCTATCGTTTTCTCGCAAACGCGTCAAACCTCCGTGCCTTCCCGCACATCAAACGTCAGAACGGCTCCCCGGCGTATTGCGCGCGCCGGACGGAAACACTATGATGGAGCCCCAAGCCTTGGAGGAAAATGAATGCGAAAAGCGATTGCGATCCTTGCCGTGGCAGCTTTCGCCGCGCTCCCGTTGACGGCCGATAAGTACAAAGACGAAGACCGGCTGGTGAGTTGCGGCCAGGTGATGAAAGAGGTTCTGAACATTCCCGACGATATCCCACAGTCCCTAATTGATAGGGCCGAGTGTGTGATCGTGTTGCCTTCGGTTCTTAAGGGCGGCTTCATTGTCGGCGGTAGCTACGGCCGCGGCGCGATGACCTGCCGCAGCGGCGACCAGTTCAATGGACCCTGGGGCGCGCCAACGATGATGGCGATGGAAGGCGGCAGCGTGGGTTTCCAGGCTGGCGGACAGGCGACGGATTATGTTTTGCTCGTGATGAATGAAGACGGCGCACGGGCGATTCTTTCCAGCAAAGTGAAACTTGGCGGAGACGCTTCTGCCGCGATCGGGCCGCTCGGCCGCGATGCCAGCGCAAGTACGGATGCCACCATGCGCGCGGAAGTTCTAAGCTATTCACGAACGCGCGGTGTTTTCGCGGGTATAGCGCTGGACGGCGCCTCCTTGCGTCCGGACGACGACGCGAATCAGGCGCTCTACGGGAAATACACGAATGCGCGCGAGATCGTGCTTCACGGCGTGTTTCCTCCACCGGAGTCCGCTAAGGGTCTGCTCTCAGTGCTGAACCAACATTCACCAGTTTCGGCTCACAAGCCTTCCAAGTAACCGATTTTTCAGAAATCGTACGCTCACTCCGGCCTTCATGGCCGGAGTGTCTGCGCGCGTGGTGGGATCCAGTTGCGAATCGCAAGAACTTCACATAGCTTTGATCACATCCCAAGCAAGAAAGGAATTCGTTGAGCGCGCTCTGCCCGATCTGCAACAAGCGAAAAGCCGGCAGATTTTGCCCCGCGAAGGGCGAAACGATTTGCGCGCAATGCTGTGGAACGGAGCGCGAGGTAACAATTGATTGCACGCCTGATTGCGGCTACCTTCTCGCGGCTCATCGGTACGAGGCAGAACGGAAGGCGCCTGTCTCCGCGTCCGACGTGCCGTTTCCAGATGTCGAAATTCCCTCAAGCCTGATCCACGAATATCGTGGCGCCATTTCTGGCCTGGCATTCGCCATCTTGAAATCCGCAGCGAGCCAGACCGGCATCGTGGATAAAGATGTGCTCGTGGCGCTCCAGGCGCTGGCCGAAAAATATCGCACATTGGACTCGGGCATTTACTACGAAAGGCCGCCGGACGATCTTTACTCGCGGGCGGTGTACGATTCGCTCGATAAATATGTGGAAGATATCAGGAAGCAGCTTGGGGAGCAGGGTGTCTCCGGCAAGGTCAAAGACCGGGACGTTTTCCATTTTCTTGTCTTCTTGCTTCGCGTCGGCCTGAGCCAGACGAATGGCCGGCCCAAAACGCGAATGTATCTGGAATTCTTGCGCAGCCAATTTCCGAAGTCAGCGGCCGCTCCGGAAGAACCCTCACGCATCATCGTGCCGTAGGCCCACAGAGTTTGCTTCAGACGAAGACCGCCGGCTCGCTTGCAGCGGTGAGCGCCAGCTGAAGTTGCGCTTCCGACGCGGGCCGGTTCGGCGATTCCGGCCGTACACCGAGTCCATATTTTTCACGAACCTTTGCGACCCGGATTTTGGTTTCATCGATATACGTCTTCGGAGGGTAGGCGGCGTCACGGTACCACTCATCGTATTGCTTCGCCAGCCGCGGAAATTTCTTGCGGACAATCGGCAGGAAATATTTCGCCGACGAGGACATAAGGAATAGAGCCGCGCCGGCGAACCATTGCGCACCCGCATCGCTTGCCGCCTTGCCCATCGCATCGAAATGCTCCTCGCTATCGGTTAAACCGGGCAGCACGGGCATCATGAAAACTCCCGCTGCAAGCCCCGCTTCGCACAATTTTTTCACCGCTGCCAATCGCAGGTCGGGTCGCGGCGCGCGTGGTTCCAGTAATCGCGCCAGCCGCGTTCGCAACGTCACAACGGTCATGTTGATCGTCAGCGATGACCGCTCCGAAATTTTCTTCAACAAGTCGATGTCGCGCACAACCTGATCGGACTTCGTAGTGATGCTCAAACTCAGTCCCTTGCGCTCCGCGAGCCGCTCCAAGATCTCCCGCGTCACGCCAAATTCCCGCTCCGCCGGTTGATACGGATCGGTTGACGCACCAATCGCAATGTGCCCAGTGCCCGTGTGCTTTTCCGCCATGTCTCGTGAAACGATCGCCCCCGCATTCGCCTTCGCATAGATCTTCTTGTCGAACTCCGCTACACCCAGCTCCATAAACTCGTGCGTATACCGCGCATAACAATAAAGGCATCCGAATTCGCACCCTCGATAAGGGTTGATTGTCCAGGGAAAGGGAACTCGTGAAGATTCGCAGTTGTTCAGGATTGAGCGGACAGGAAGCCAGAAATATTCAGTTCCGCGCTTGGCGGCAGCCTGAGGTGAATCAGCGGCGAAACGGGCGATGCCGGACTGGCCGGCAACAGGCTTCGGTGGTGGCGAAGCCACGGGCCCGGTGTCCCGGTGGTGCGGGACGATGGGGAATAAGGTGGGAATGGGGAAAGTGGCCATCGTCCGTCTCGCGGCTGAATTCGGTAATTCAATGCGGCCACTATATTCGCCTTTTGTTCGCTATGTCAAGAATTATGTTCGCTTTTATTTCGCCTGTGTGCTTTCGCCCCAGGGTTCAACCCAATAGTCCACCGCCAACCATAAACAGCGGCAGAGCGGCACAAGCGCAAGCGACACGACAATCGAGGCGCCAATCCAAGCGAGGATCTTGCTGTTGGTGGAGACGCGCCATGTCCAGGGCACCCAACCAGATAGCAAGTAGGCGGCGATGATGATCGAAACAGTGATGCCGTAATTGATGATCATCGCGCCGACGTAATAACCCGGCTCCCGGAAGAAATCCAGACCGCAATAGGCGCACTCCCGGCGTACGCCGAACACTTTCTGGGCGAGCCGTCCCAGCCCGCACCGGGGGCATCGCAACGCGAAACCGCGCCGCAAGGCCTGCATGAACGTGACGTGGAAGTCGGGAACTGCGCTTGAGCTCATGCTGCAAATTCTATGCCGCCATTGACCGCAGGTACAGTGCTGGATTTGCGCCTCGGCCCGCAGGAGTTTGAGTTCGCGCCCAGGTCGGCGGCTATACTGAAGATGCTGGCGTGTAGAGGGAGCAGTGCGTGAAGGTTATCGGCATACTGATTTTGGACGACGATCTGGTCAGCCAGGCCGCGCTTTGGCAGGTGCTGGATTCGGAAGGCTGGCAAATCCGAATGGTCACGCACGCCAATCACGCGCTGGCGGAGTTGGCCAGCGGCCAGGCGCGCCTGGTTATCGCCAACATCGCCATGACCGGCCTTTCCGGCCCGCTTTACGAAACCTTGGAAGCGCTCGCGCTTTCGCCCACGCAGGAAGGAGCAGCTCCGCCCGCGCGTGTGCTGTACCTGGTTCCCGCCATCGTCGCAACAGACGCGCAACCAATCCTTGAGCGCGCCGGTTTACCCTACTTGCTCAAACCGTATCACTTGCATGAGCTTCTGCAAAAAGTAAGCGATCTTTTGATCGAGGCGGGAGCCCTCGATTCACCCATCCGCCAGGTGAAAACAGATTTCAGCGCCAAGCCCCGGCCGTTGATCCGCACCGGCACCCGGCTCGACGCGCGCCGCACGGATATGTTTGCCGCGCGCGAGGAATACTCCATGACAGAAGAAGAAATGCTGGAGTGGGAGCGGCAGGAAGAGCAAGTCCGCAAGAAGAAAAATCGCAAGCCCGGCGAGCCGATGTTGGACTAGCAGCCCCGTTCAGCCCTCTGAAGTGCCTTGCTCCGTTAAACTTCCAGCTTCCGCACTTCACTTGTGTCCTTCGTTTCTGCGAGCAACTCCGCAATCGTCTTCTTCAACGCCGGATGCAGCACATTCGGCGCGATCTCGGCCAGTGGCACCAGGACGAATCTCCGCTCGCGCATACGAGGGTGAGGAATTTCCAAGTCAGCCGAGTGCAGCACCAGGTCGTCGTACAGAAGCACATCAATATCGAGGGTTCGTGGCCCGCCTGGGATTAGCCGTTCGCGGCCGAATTCGCTTTCAATAGTGCGCACAACGGCCAGCAGTTCTTCGGGTGCCAGATCGGTCTCAGCTTGCGCGGCGGAGTTCAAAAACCACCCTTGCTCTGTGTATTCCACAGGCTCGGTTTCATACAGCGAGGACGACTGCACAATGTGCACGTCTTCCTCGCTAAGGCGCTTGCCGGCCTGCGCGATCTGCGCGGCGCGATCTCCAAGATTGGATCCGAAGGAAAGATAGGCGATGTGATTGGCCATCGCAGCCGCCGTCAGAACAGAGGTTGCTGCCGGCGCGGGACTTCTATCCCGAAATGCTCATATGCGCGGATCGTCGCCACGCGGCCGCGCTGCGTGCGATCCAGTAAACCAAGCTGCATCAGATACGGCTCGTAGATTTCCTCGATCGCGTCTTCTTCTTCGCTCAGCGACGCCGCAATCGTGTTCAGCCCGACCGGCCCGCCTGAGTATTTCTGCAGAATCGTCAGCATCAGATTGCGATCCACCTGGTCAAGGCCGTGCTCATCCACGCCGAGCATTCGGAGCGCTTCGCACGCGACTTCTTTCGTCACAAATCCTCGCGCGCGCACCTCGGCAAAATCTCGCGCCCGCCGCAGCAGGCGGTTCGCTACGCGCGGAGTGCCCCGCGCCCGCCGCGCAATTTCCACCGCGCCTTCGTCATCTATCGAAATGTTCAAAATTTGTGCGGAGCGATGCACAATTACCGCCAAATCTTCCGGCGTGTAAAATTCCAGGCGGTGTACGATCCCGAACCGCGATCGCAGCGGAGCAGTGATAAGTCCCGCGCGCGTCGTCGCGCCGACCAGTGTGAATTTGCTCAGTGTCAACGGATGAATGCGGGCGCCTGGCCCCTGTCCGATGATCAAGTCAATTCGGTAATCTTCCATCGCCGGGTACAGCACTTCCTCCACCGCGGGCATCAGCCGGTGAATTTCATCCAGAAAAAAAACTTCGCGCGGTTCCAGCGCCGTCAGGATTGCGGAAAGATCCCCTTTGCGCTCGAGCAGCGGACCGGAGCTGGTCTTGATCGCCACGCCCATTTCGTTGGCGATAATTTGCGCGAGTGTTGTTTTGCCCAGGCCCGGCGGGCCATAGAGCAGCACATGGTCCAGCGCATCGCCGCGCGAACGGGCCGCTTCGATGCTAATCGCCAAGTTTTCTTTCACCTGGGATTGCCCAATGAAATCAGTCAGGTGCTTCGGCCGGACGCTCGATTCAATCCGTGCATCTTCATCGTTCGCCTTGCCGGAAATGATTCGCCGGCCGCTGCGGTCGTGTTCCGGGTCGTTCGGAACAACTGATTTTGTGGCGTTCATTGTTTCCAGAATCCTCTATCGCGCCGCGCGCGCTCTGCGGTCGGCCGGTGACGTTAGTCTCTGCAGCGCAGCTTTCAGTAGAGGCTCGAATTCCAGGCCGCTCTTTTCCTTGCTGTCCGTCACTGCGGCTTCCGCCGCGCGCCGCTCATAACCCAAATTCACCAGGGCCGAAATCACATCTTCTGCTGGACCTGCAGGTGAAGGCTCGCGAACGGGCTGATGCGCCTCCATGATCGCCAGCTTGTCTTTCAGCTCCACGACAATTCGCTCGGCCGTTTTCTTTCCCACTCCGGGTATCTGCGTGAGCGCCGCGATATCGCCTCGGCGAATGGCCGGAACCAAATCTTCCACGCTCATCCCCGAAAGAATCTTCATTGCCAGTGACGGCCCCACGCCCGATGCGCCGATCAGAAGCTCGAAGCAATGTTTCTCGCGCTGGCTCAGAAATCCATACAGCGAAATTCCGTCCTCCCGCATGTGCGTATGCACCAGCAATGTCACCGCATCGTGCAGGTCCCCCAACGCTGCGTAAGTCGAAAGGGAAATATGGACCAGGTATCCCACACCGCTGACATCCACTAGAACCTGATTGGGGCGCTTATCGAGGAGTGTTCCGCGGAGTTGCGCGATCATTGAGCAGTGCGGGGCGAAAGCCCGGCGAAAGGATTATTCAGCACCCCGCGCGGCATGTCAACGCGCAAGGCGAGCCGGTTGCGGCTATGTTTTATGTTCCGGCCCAAAAATTGAAAGCCGATGGCCATCCGGGTCGGCGAAATTAGCGGCAAACATCGCGCCGGCCACCGCGCGCGGCGGGTTGATGAACAGCACGCCGTCGGCGCGCAGCGTATCGTATGCTTCGGTTACGTCTTCGACGCCAAACACAAGTTCCGTCGCGCCCACCTGGTTCTCACTCGCTTTTGCGAGCCCTTCACTGAGCGCGAGGGTGAAGCCGCCTGCATCCAAGAACGCGAAGCCCGGATGCTCGCCCTGTATCGGCAGGCCCAGAATGTCGTGATAAAACGAAAGCGCCCGCGCCGTGCTCTGCACGCCGAGCATGACATGGCTAATTTTCAATCCTGCCACAATTTCCTCCTCGATAGATCCCCGCCCTGTTTGAAATCGAAATGTGAAGTTGGAGGGTGCGTTGCCACTCCCCTGGTTGATGGCGGGGATTCTAGCGCCAATTCGCGAATCGCAAAAGGGTTTGCACGAAATAAATGCGCGAATGTACGCGGAGGTTACTTCACGTCTTCAATTAGATCTACCGTATCAATCACGCCAACGACTGCCATGTCGATCGGAGAATTCGGTCTGCCGACCGCAGTCATCGCGCAGTATCCTTCCTGCACCAGCAGGACGCGGTCCCCGACACCGGCATCTACTGCGTCGAGCGCAAGCACGGATTCGCCGTTATCGCTGCCGTCCAGGTTCAACGGCTGTACGACCAGAATTTTTCGTCCCACATGCGACGGTGTCTTCTGCGTCGCAACCACGTCGCCGATTACTTTGCCGATAAGCAAGAGTTGTCCGCTCCGGTGGAAATCATGATTTCTTTTCCGCTCCCTGCGCAGCCAGATTCACGTGATCCACGATCCCCACGATCGCCGCTTCCGTCGGCACGTCGGGCGGAGTGAACGCCAGGCTGGCTTCCTTCCCGGGACACCAGTAAATCTTTTCTCCGACGCCCGCGCCGACCGCGTCCACTGCCACAAGCGCTCGACCTTTTTCGCGTCCGTTCCGGTCGATCGGTTGAATTACCAGCAGCTTCTGTCCATTGAGTGTGGAATTTTTTACGGTACAGACGACGTTGCCGATCACCACGCCGAGTCGCATGGATTATTTCCGGCGCGAACTGGCCAATTCGCTTTCGTGAGCTGCGTCGAGCTGAACCGTGTCCACAACGCCGACGACCGCCGAATCCACCGGCCGGTCTTTGCAGTCAGCGGCCATGCGCGCGGAGCTGCCGGAAACCAGCAACACTGTTTCGCGGTAGCCCGAATCCACGGTATCCACCGCAATCACATATCCGGATTCATCGCCGCCTTCGGGATTGATGGGTTTTACGACGAGGAGTTTCATGCCTTCCAGCCGCGGATCTTTTCGCGACGCCACTACCGTTCCGACGATGCGGCCAAGGACCATCGATAATCCGTCGCCTCAAATCATGCGTGCTGCGGACCGCTTCAGCTAGTCTCCTACCGCCGCGCCGGCTGCTGCTGCAGAACTGCTTTTCCCGATGGGTAGCACTTCTTCGAGTGATGGATGCGGCCGCGGAATCACGTGAACAGCGACCAGTTCGCCCACTCGCCGCGCCGCCGCTGCGCCGGCATCGGTGGCAGATTTCACCGCGGCAACATCGCCGCGCACCAGCGCCGTCACGTATCCGGCGCCGATTTTTTCCCAGCCGACCAGTGTGACCTTCGCCGCCTTCACCATCGCATCGGCGGATTCAATCATCGCCACCAAGCCCTTGGTTTCCACCATGCCGAGTGCATCGCCCATCTGTAGTCCTCCTCGATCGGACGCGCTGGTGCCCCGTCATGCCATCAGATGTCGTGAGGGGGCCGTGCTGCGAGCAATTTTTCCACAACGCTGTCAGAAAGCAAGCTCTGTTTGCCGAGCAGCTCGGTGACCAACGAAACACGCGCAAAATTCTCGACCACGTCCATGCGATGAAAGGCGGACAGCAAGTCCACTCCGTATGTGACCACTCCGTGATTTGCCATCAGAATTGCGTCGTGGTCCGCAATCATTGGCATCAGTGACATCGGCAACTCCGGAGTGCCCGGTATCGCAAAGGGCGCCAATGGAATCTCGCCGAAAGTGATGATCATCTCCGCAAGCAGAGGCTTATCGAGTGCCTTGCCGGCTGCGGCAAATCCCGTTGCAATCGGCGGATGCGCGTGGCTCACCGCGTTCACATCCGGCCTTTGCTGATACACAAAAAGATGCATCGGCAATTCGGTGGAAGGCTCGTTGCATCCTTCCAGTCTTTCTCCATCCAGATTCGTGATGACGAGATCTTCCGGTAGGAGTTTGCCTTTGCAAAAACCACGAGGCGTGGTCAGAATCCGTCTTTCGTCCAACCGGACGGAAAGATTGCCGTCTGAATAAGGGATGTATCCGCGCCGGTAGAGCCACCTGCCCGCGGTGCAAATTTCATTCCGATGGACTTCGGTGCTTTTGTGATGACCTGGTGCGATATCATCAGCACACATGCTTAGCGCTGTTTGCATGATGCCTGTCCCCATTTGATCTGTATTATTCTGAAGCTTTTGGGTGGTCCGCTGTCCCTACTGGAGGCCGCGATCCCGCCGCAAATTTAAACGTTCAGAGTTTACCCCTGTTAGGCATAAATTCCACGGAGCTTCAGTGCATTTGCGACTCGATCAATCGCCAATATATACGCCGCGATCCGGTTATTCACTTGATGCGCCTCCGCATAGTGAACCACCTCATCGAAGCTGTGCTCCATGATGTCCTTTAGCCGTTCGTTCACTTCATTTTCGCGCCAGAAAAAGCCCTGCCTGTCCTGAACCCATTCGAAATAACTTACGCTCACGCCGCCGGCGTTCGCCAGAATGTCCGGTATCACGAAAATGCCTTTTCGATCGATGATCTCGTCCGCCGCGGCTGTCGTCGGACCGTTGGCGCCTTCGCAAAGAATCTTGGCCTGCAAGCGATCAGCGTTCTTCGTGGTGATCTGATTTTCCACAGCAGCCGGCAGCAGAATATCGCACGGCTGAAACAGAATTTCCTCCGCTGAAAGCTTCGTTCCGCCGGCGGGAAATTCGGGTAGTGGCTTGTGCTGGCCGTAGACCCATTCAATCATCTTCGCAACATCGAAGCCTTTTTCGTTGTAGAGCGCGCCATGAATATCCGCGGCGCCGACGATCTTGTACCCCGCTTGATGCATCAGCAGCGCAGCCATCGAGCCGACATTGCCGAATCCCTGCACGATTACGCGTGTCTGCTCGCGCTTCATTCCCAATCGCGCGACGGCGCGATCGCACACGAATTGGCAGCCGCGACCCGTCGCCTCTTTCCGTCCGCGCGATCCGCCCAGAGCGATCGGCTTGCCTGTCACCACGGCCGTCGTTGTATGGCGAACATGCATGGAATAAGTGTCCATCACCCAGGCCATGGTCTGTTCGTTTGTTCCCACGTCCGGCGCCGGGACGTCACGCTCCGGCCCAATCCATTCGCTCAATTCCGCTGTATAGCGCCGCGTGATGCGTTCCACTTCGCCCAGGGAAAGTTTCGTCGGGTCGCAGATCACGCCGCCCTTCGCGCCGCCGAACGGAATATTCACCACCGCGCATTTCCACGTCATCCACGCCGCCAGCGCGCGCACTTCGTCGAGAGAAACATTTTTGTCGAACCGGATTCCGCCCTTGCACGGACCGCGCACAATCGAATGATGCACCCGGTAGCCGGTGAAGACTTCCAGCTTGCCGCTGTCCAATGTGATGGGAATGTACACCGTGATTTCCTTGTTCGGGTACTTCATGTACCGGTAGAGGCCGTCTTCCAATCCGAGCCGGCGCGCGGCTTCTTCAAATCGCGCTTCGGCGGATTCGTAGACATTGAATTCGTTCTTAACAGCCATGGCCATCACGGGCTCTCCTCGAACTTGCCGGAAAGATCACGGTTCCTGAGAGGTCTGAGTCGCAAACCTGTTGAATTTTTGCTTTCTGCCGGCTGGCGGCAGCGCCAAGTATACGAGCACAGTATCCGGCGCGCAAGGAATTGAACACGTCCGTTAGGGCGAAGGCAATGCCAAGTCCTATCGCAAAGCCCGGCGCGCAACAAATTGTTCCACCAGCAATCTCGCCAGTCGCGCCGAGTTGTGGCGCAGCACGCCGTCTTCATCCAGAAGATTCGCAAACGCGCAGCGCAGCCCGAGCTTTTCCAATTCGTGCCAGTCGGTTTGCACTGGTTCGGCGCCGCTGGCTCGATATCGCCTCGCAATGTCCGGCGAAATCGGCTGGTCGTTCATCACCACCCAATCGAAAATCGGTTTCCGCGTGTGCTGGTAAATCGCCCGAATGTGCTCAACCATGGTCATGCCGTCGGTTTCGCCGGGTTGTGTCATCAGATTTGGAATGTAGATGCGCAGCGCTTTCGAACTCGCGATCGCGTCAGCCACTCCGCTGACCAGAAGATTGGGAATCAAGCTCGAATAAAGAGAGCCAGGCCCCAGAAGAATGACGCCGGCTTGTTCGATGGCTTGCATCACCTCCGGCAACGGCTTCACGCGGCGCGGCACCAGGTCAATGCGGCGGATGTGTCCGTGCGCGCGCGCGATCCGCGTCTCCCCTCGCACCACACGACCATCTTTCATACGCGCTTCCAACGCGATGTATTGATTTGTCGCTGGGAAAATCCGCCCGCGAATCGCGAGCACCTGACTGCTCTCGCGCACGGCCTCCGAAAAATCACCAGTCACATTGCTCAACGCAGTGAGAAATAGATTGCCGAAACTATGTCCGCGCAAACCCCGGCCCGCGTGGAAGCGATATTGAAACAGCCGGCTCAATAGCGCTTCGTCATCGGAAAGTGCCACGAGGCAATTGCGGATGTCGCCCGGGGGAAGAATGCTGTATTCGCGGCGCAAGCGGCCCGAGCTGCCGCCGTCATCTGTGACCGTAACAATTGCTGCCAGATCGGAAATTGGATAGCGCTGGGATTCGTTCCGCGGCGTCGCGATGTATTCCTTCAGCCCGCGCAACAACATCGAAAGGCCTGTGCCGCCTCCGATGGCGACAATTCGGCCGGAACGCGGCAGAGAATGTCGGCCGGGTTTTGACCTGCCAGTTTTCACGTCGGCTTTATTCTGACGACGACAGCGGCTATCCGCCTGAGCCGTCGCGTTCGGGGTAGAGCAGTTCAGTAAAGCGGGGATCTTCCTGCAAAAATGCAAAGTCTTCGTCGTTCCGCGCGTGGTAGCGATTTTCCGGCTTCAACTCAATTGCGAGTTTCAAATTCTCCATCGCCGCTTCGGCTTCGCCCGTCAGACAGTCCAGCGCGGCCATTGCGTATACGATATAGTCCGCCTTCGGAGCAGCCTTCCGCGCGCGTTGCAGATTTTCGCGCGCTTCGTCCCAGCGGCCGTGGTTCATCATCGCAACGCCATGCTGATAATATTCATCCGCGGATTTCGGCGCCGAAGCGGGAGAGCGGCTGATGCGTTGCTCGCAGATGCGGATGTGAACGATGGCGCGGTCTACCAATTCCTTGCTTGGGCCCTCGCCGACTTCAGCCAACAATTCCTTTGCCTTATGGAACTTTTGCTGCTGAAAATTTCGCAGCGCCTCTTCGTATGTTTTCATCTGCTGCTGAATTTTCGGATCGACTAGGTCAATGGAGGGAGGGCGCGCGGCAGTCTTCTTCTTAACCGCGTGCTTTTTCAATAGCTTAGCCCGCGTGCCAGCATTCGTCCGCACCCGTGCGGAGCGCCGTTTCGCGGATTTTCGGGAGCTGGCCATGCCCTCATGCTAGCAGAGCCAAAGAATTGGGTCAAACTGCCCAATTCGAACGAATTTCACCGTTCGACCTCGAATTTCTGCCAGTTCCTGCGAGCAAGTTCACCAGGACAGTGATGTCACTCCGTATTGTGTCCCCCTCAAAGAGCGAAAAACCAATTAGCAGCCTTTTTTCCCGATCCGCTTGAACGCGAAACGATCAAGCGTCGGACGTTCGATCTCTTGTCTTGCAATGGCAGCGTCTATTTCGCGCGCATGTGACGAGCCGTTCTTTTTTCTTTGACAAAAAAACGGCCGGCGAATTTCGCCGGCCGTTTTCACCTAAACGAAACTGAGTTGAGAATTATCGATGTCCGCCACCGTGGCCGCCCCCACCACCGTGGAAACCGCCACCGCCGCCATGGAATCCGCCGCCGACTGCACCACCTCGGAAGCCACCGCCAGCCGCGCCGCCTCTAAATCCGCCACCAACGGCACCGCCGTGGAATCCGCCGCCGCCGACTGCACCACCTCGGAAGCCACCGCCAACCGCGCCGCCTCTAAATCCGCCACCGGCGGCGCCGCCGCGGAATCCGCTACCCACGCTACGCCCCGGAGAGCCCGGACGGCCTCCAAATCCTCGATAGACACCCGCGCCGCCGTAGAAACCCGGTCGGCCGTAGAAGCCGCGCCCATAAAATCCTCGCCCGTAATAACCGCGGAACCACGGACCGGCGCCGATAAAGACTCCGCCGTAAAACCAGTCAGGTCCGTAATAGCCGTAAGGCGCGCAGTCATAGGGATAATAGCCATAATAGCCGTAGGGACACACGGGCGGCACACCGTCGTAGTCATACACTGGACCATAAGCTGGCGGATAGTAATAACCCGGGCCGCCTCCAAAACCAACTACCACTCTCTGCGCGTGCGCCAGCGGCGCGACAAGCAAGCACAGGGAAAGCAAAGCGAGGATTTTGAGATATCTCATAACTGAGCCCCCTTCGAGACGTGGAACACCAGCCTCAAACAATTAGATGCGGAAAGCTGGCGAGTCCCCATCTAATATATACACCCGCCTCCGTCAAAAGTTGCGAGAAATACTGTCGTGCGGCAGACGACTCATATTTTGTCGAACGCTATGGCTGCGAGGGGATGGTTGAAATCGTAGTTCGTTTCGAATCGCGGATTGGCGCGGGATACACCCATTCCAACAAACGTGTCGTGGCGAGCGTAGTGACTCTCGCCATGAGCACTAAAATACTGTAGAGGGAAGACGAAATCACTCCCGCGTCCAAACCAATGTTCAGCACAATCAATTCAACCAGCCCGCGAGTATTCAGTAGAATCCCGCGCGCCGCCGGTTCGCGTGAAGAGTAGGAGCCGCTGAGTCGCACCGCTGCAAATGCCTCCCCCGAATTTTTCCGCGACGGCGAGCTATATAGTCGCAAAATCCCCCCATCCACACGTCGTGCAGGATGGGGACATGAGTTCGCAACCCCGTCAGCGCGAAATGCGGCGGCAAAAACAGCACACCCCTCAGGAAGCCGATCTTGTTGCCGACTTCTTCTAAGAACGACTCATCGCGTGGAAAAGCCACTCCTGCGGCAAATGCGCCAAAAAAGCGTGAACGCCAATTCGCTCCGTGACCCATCCGGCGGCGAACGCCACGACAATCGCAAAGACGATAGGCGCCTGGGGCGTGCCGTAAGCGCGAAAGATCCGCAGCAACTTCTCAATCAGCGGCCGAAGCAAAAACAATAGGAATACGAATAACGCGAGCAACAAAAGTTTGAGTGGAATGCTCCAAAGGTTGGCGCTCTGCCCGACCATTGCCACGGCGAGTCCAAGAATGCACCACGCGGTCACATCGTCGACCGAAGCGCACGCCAGGGCTGCTTTCCCCACGCGGGTTTCCAGTGGTTGTCGCTCATCGAGAATTCGGGAAAGTACCGGAAAGGCGGTGATGCTCATCGCGACGCCCATGAACAGAACAAATGTCGCTTTCTGTACGCCGGGCAAGGAAACGCCGCCGTGAAGTGAGAGCGCCATGGCAGCGCCGGACACGAAGGGCGCGGCATGTTCGCGGCGCTGATTGAGACTGCGGACCGCTTCACCGCGCCGAGTTCGTGAGCTTCAAATCGCAAGCCGACGACGAACAAAAACAGCACGAGGCCGGCCTCGCTGCATCCCTGTAACAAGGTCAGCCCGTTGCTTGGAAACAGCAAGCCCTGCACTCGCTGCAGAATTGCGCCGATCACAGACGGCCCCAGCAAGAGTTCGGCAACCATCTCACCGATGACCATTGGTTGCCGCCCGCGATGCAGCAACCAGCCAACTGTGCGCGCCGCAAGCAAGATTACAGATGGCTGGATAAGGAATAGCCTGAGCGTGCCGGGCTCCGAGCGCGGAAGACGCAGACTATAGCAAGCAAAGGCGCGGATGAGGATGGCGGAATGGTGCTAGGAGTAACAGTACGTTTGACTGCTTTACAGCCATATCTTCAATTGATAGTATCTGCAGAATCTCGCACGTTCTACCGCACGAACTGATCCGGCCATGTCCGCACCATCCAGAACGGAAACTCGCAACGTAGTTCCTCCGTTGCTGCTCGTCTCGATCTTCATCGCTGCGCTGTGCGGTTTCTGTTTCTATCCGCGTGTGCTGGAAAATACGCGGCTGCTGTTTTCATTTCTTTCCGCCGCGGCCGGGCTGCTCATTTTCCTGATTGTGCTTGCCGTCCGCGTCGCGCGTTCGGGCCGCAAGCTGCACTACACCTTCGTTCCTCGCCCCGTGCACTACGTACAGCTCGTGATGCATTGCAGCATCTATGCGTATTGGGGCTGGTATTGGCGCGAGGTCTATCATTTCATTCCGCTGATCATTGCTCAGCTCGTTTTCGCATTCGCGCTGGACATGTTGGTTTGCTGGTCGCGCCGCGACGAGTGGATCCTGGGATTCGGACCGTTTCCGATTATCTTGAGCACGAATTTATTCCTGTGGTTCCGGGATGACTGGTTTTTTCTTCAATTTGTGATGATTGCCATCGGTGTCTTGGGGAAAGAACTCATCAAGTGGCGTCGTGATGGCAAATTGACCCACATCTTTAATCCTTCGGCATTGCCGTTGTTTGTTGCGTCCGTCATTTTGATCGCTACCAAAACGACGAATATCACATGGGGTGTGCAGATCTCCGCAACACTCCACCGGCCGCCCTACATTTATTTTGAAGTTTTCGTGCTCGGTTTGATCGTGCAGGCGCTTTTCGGCGTCACACTCGTCACTTTATCCGCGGCCGCCGTCTTATGCGCTTTGAATCTCACATATACTCATTTCACCGGCGTATACCACTTTATTGATTCCACCATTCCTGTTTCCGTTTTCATCGGTCTGCATTTGCTCGTCACCGACCCCGCGACGTCCCCGCGGACAAGGCTCGGCAAAATCTTATTCGGTGGTTCATATGGCGCGGGTGTGTTCCTGATGTACGGACTCCTCAGTTGGATCGGCGCGCCGGAATTTTACGACAAGCTGCTTTGCGTGCCCGCACTGAATCTGGGTGTGAGGGGTTTCGACCAGATCGGTGAGGCAATCACTGCCAGGCTTGGCGCACTTGGCCGACTTCAGTGGAGTCCTCAGAAGGCGAACTATGCCTTCATGGCCATCTGGATTGCGCTGTTTTCTCTCATCGCCGGAACGGGTTTCTTGGCGAAGGGAGAAGCTTTCCCCGGCGGCAACATTGCGTTCTGGCAGCAGGCCTGCGGCGAAGGCCGCTGGAACGCGTGCAAAACCTGGGTGCGCATCTTGCGCGTTACCTGCGATGACGGCAACGCTTCGAATTGTGTCTACGGCGCTGACCTGCTCGAGGAAGGGCGGGTTGTGCCGCGTGACGCCAAAGCTGCCGGTGATGATTACGGCCGAGGCTGCGATCTCGGCTATACCGAAAGTTGCCGACGGCTAGTGGGGTTTGTGGCGCAGGGCGGTAAAGACGTCTTTTTTCAATCCTGTTTTGATGGCGACGGCGCGAGTTGTTTCATCCTGGGTTCGCTTTACAGCGCCGGCTACGGAGTGCAGGCTGATCCCGCCCATGCCTTCAACTTATTTCAGCAATCATGTCAGGATGGCTGGTCGCGCGGTTGCGGACGGCTGGGTCAAAGTTATCTCGTGGGGCAAGGGACGCCTGTGAATCCCGTGCTCGCCATCGAAAATCTGGACAAAGGTTGCAAGGGCATGAATGCGGCGAGCTGTTTCGAGGCTGGCAGTCTGTACGCTGAAGGTAAAAGCGTCGCACGGGATGAAGGGCGGGCGCGGCGCCGCTTTCAGGAGGCTTGCGATCTCGGTCTCTCATCGGCATGTAATGACGTGACGGCAAAGCCCCTCGTTAAGAATATCTCGATGCCCTAAGTGCTCGCGACGTGGAAGCTGGTGCCGTGACTTTTTGCCGGGATAAGCTCCTGATCATTTCATTAGATTGAGGCCTGCATGAAGATACGGTTGTCTGCGATTGTGCTTATGGTCTTTTTCGCCGCCGGTTGCGGGCGTACGTCGCTCTCCAAGGCGAAGGCTTTGGATTTGATTCAGTCATCGAGTGAATTTCAAGAGCAGCCCGCCCAAGTGATTCTGACGCCCGATGCCTTGGACAAGGGACTCCAAACGGGATATTGGACGGAAACCGACCAGTTGTCCTCGGTGATTCTCACGCTCACTCCGAAGGGCAGTCAGTACTTCAGCCACATTGGCAACCAATACGAAAAATTCGCGCTCGTCACCGCGAAGCCGCTGAAGCCGTACGTGGTGGACGTCATCAGTATTGTCTATTCGACCGAAACTGCGCGTTCTTCTTCACCCATCGCCGTCGTTCGGTTCAAGTGGGATTTCCGTTGGGAAGGGTTCCCGGACGATCTTAGAGACATGTTTAACCGTAGCTTCCCGGCCACAGGCGTAGAAAGCTTTCGCTACGCCGACGGCCAATGGAGATCGTTAGGGCCTTTCACACCCGTTCAGTAACTCGAATTTCTCATTCCACCCACCTGAGATTCCTACGCACTACGCAGGCGCGAGTGAACTGACCGAACTCAAACTTGCAGCCACTACTTCGAGCTAAACGCTAATATCACAATAATATGCGGGTGAGAGCAGTTCTAGAATGCTTTCACAATCTGTGAACTCACTTTCTCCATAGTGTGCAACAAATTGGTACAGCTGGAGAGCGCTTCATAAGTGAAGTCCAATGAAAACAGTGAGTTACGGATATATGCCAATTGGCATGAGGCGTGCCCTATGCACGCCGGGTTTGTCCAAAATTCTTTGCAAAATATAGCGCGTACCGGGGTCTATTACACAAGACGGAAATCCCCCCGTTCCAAGTACCCGTACCGCGGCACAAAGAGGAGATCATGATGAGAAAGCTAATCTTTGCAGTGGCGGGCTTGTTGGTTCTCGGGATCTGCCTCGCCCCGGCCGCCCATGCACAGTCCGGTCCCAACCAGGACGTCGTACTGAATCTGAACGGCAGCACATACTGCACGGTGACAGTGACGTGCGGGACGCAGGCCGGTAGCGCTGACGGAAACGGGAACGCGATTTTGACTGGCATCACTGGCGTGACGTTCTCTTTGAACTCCAGCGGCCTCGGCACCATTCAGGTGGTCTACAACCCTGGTGCGAGCGGCACCTACTTTGTGAATTTGTGGGTTTTCGATCCGGCTGGAGTGCCTGGCTACAATAACTACGGCGTCGTGAATGGCAGCGCTGGCTCGGGCGAAAGCTATCAGATCGACGTTCCTGATTACGACACGGCAGGCGGAATCGATTCAAACCATCCAAATACGAATATCATTGCAAACACGATGGCAGACACATTGTCGAATTCAAACAACGTGCCGGGAACGGCGGATGCATCGCTCGGATGCAACACGGGCTCCGACTGCAACGACTGGGTGTCGGCTGCCATCGGACAGAGTTTTACCCTGACTTCCAGCCAGGAAGAGGTGCTGACCTACACGCTCGGCAGTTCCAGCCCCGGCGGTTTTTCGTTGGAATCAATTCAGCCTGTGGATCCGCAGAATGCGTCGCAGACGGAAGTTTACTTTTCCGAGTCTGCTGTGACTCAACCGAATAGTGCGCCGCCACCGCCGCCACCAGGTGTTCCGGAACCTGGCACCCTTTCGTTGCTGGCGATCGGAGTAGTCGGCGGGCTCCTGTTGAAATCTCTGCGTTAGAGTTTGCTTTTCGCGGTCGGCTTCGATATGTTTCGCCCGCCCCCGCGTCCCCGGGGAATGGGGTTCAGGCCCCATGAGCGAAACAGAAATTCTTTTTGAATGAATTCAGGAGGGGGAAAAATGAAGGCGATTCTGAATCGAACTGGGGCCATTTGTTTTAGCGTTGCCTTGTTAGTTGCACTTCTGGTGATACCACAGTTTGCGCAGGCACAGACAGTCGTGGCTGTCCCGTACTCGGCGACGAGTCCGACCACTCCGCACCCGACTTATTCGGTTTGCTCGCAAACCAGTCCTCACACACAATTCACTCCGCCCCAATACACTCCTTCTGGTAATCCTCCACCGACAGGTGCGGTGGCTGCCTGCACCACCGGTACACTGCAGGAGATTTCTATCGCCGTTCAGGCGGAGTTCCTCAACCCCACGAGCGGACACAGCTATACGTACCAGTGGAGTTTTGGCGACGGATCGGCCCTATTTCCGCTGTCACCAGGACCGATACCATCCAATAATTACGATCTTTCGGTACACCATACCTACCCAGTCGCGACGGGCGCGAATGCCGTCGGAGCGAACTATACGGCGACTGTGACGGTGACGGACACCACAACTTCAACGGTCGTCGGCGCCGCGAGCTTCTTGGTGCAGCAACAGGCAAACGTCCTGCAGACGCGCGTGAATACCGCAATTGATCAAGGTCTGTGGTACATGCACCAGACCATGTGGCGCGGCACCAGCGGGACAACGATAGGCTCAGCAGGTTCGATTCCGATTGGTGGCTGGGACGATACGTCCGGTACGACTGCCTGCTATTCCGTGAATGGTGGTGGCTACGACGACTGCCTAGGCGGATACGTTGCTGAGGATGCATCTGCGGTCCAGGCTTTCGAAGTCAGTGGGCGTCTGGCGACGGGTCCCGCGTCAGACCCCTACACCGATGACGTCCAGCGCGGCCTGAATAGAATTTTCCAGTTCCTGCAGCCTTACAGCATTTCAGGCAACAGTCTCACGAACACCTACACTTACAATCCTGCCCTTTACAATTTTGGATGTTCGGACGGCTCTGCTCCCACCACCATAAACCAGGGGACCGTGTCCAATCCGAATTACTGCGCTGGTACGGCGACGCAGGTTTATTACGATTCGGGTTCCACTTCCTGCACGCATCCGAATTGCCCGGGGAGCTTCGACGGTAATTCCAATAATCAGCTGCTTCTGGCGGATCTGGTGGAAGGCAGCTACTACAACTATGAAAGCGGGCAAGTGATCGACGCGATAGTTGCGAGTGGCACGCCGAACGCAACCGCTCTCACAGGCGTCGCGGCGGTCTCGGGTCCCTCTGGCTATCCGGGCGTGGTTGGCCAAACTTATTCGACCATTGTACAGGATCTCGTCGACGGCTACGAGTATGGCCAGTGGGGATCGACGTGCGACGTGGAAAGCGGCAATACCCGCGGAAACGGCAACAGCTGCGGCGGTGGCGCATGGCTATACGGTGCGCAGCAGGGCGACGACAACTCACCGTCGCAGTGGGCGGCAATCGGAATGATCGCTGCTGTCCATGGTTTCAACGAGCCTAATATTCCGCAGATCGTCTTGGACGCGAACAACTACTGGGTTACATTTAGCCAGGACGTGCAGGCACCGAGACCGTCCGGCACGGACCCTGTGAGTTCCGGTGACAACTACGGGGCCTTCGGCTACCGGGGATCTGACACCCAATCCGCGCCGTGGGGTAACCTGGCGGACACGCCGTCCGGCATGGTGCAGATGTCAATGGATAGCATCGGCCGTACCACGAACGTCGCGTTTGGCGACCTATCCACTGCTCCGGATCAGCGATTCAACAATGCCGAGACGATGTATGCGGATAACTTCTGCAATGCGAACTCAAGCGGTGCGACGATAGCCCCGAGGGACTACACATACGGGCTATTTTCGTTCACCAAGTCCATGCTTTTGCACAGTCCCGGCGGCGTGCTGACCCCGATTCAGTATCTTAGGACACAGACGCCGGGCGTCTTTCCCAACACGAACCCGGCGCCGGGCCAACCGGCAAATACGATCGATTGGTACTCCGCGTTGGATTCGAACAACGGCGGAACAGACGCGTGCAACGGCGTTGCTCAGACCCTGATTAACCGGCAGGGCAATGCAGCCGGCAATTTGGGTGACTACAACGTGAGCAATCCGGGCAATGGCTTCTGGTGGGGCAACAGCTACAGTAGCGACCACTGGTACTTTGAGACTCCGTGGTCCATCATCATGCTTCGCCAGTCTGTTTTCGTTTCGTGCATCAGCAACCTGTACGGTCGCGGGACGCCCGGTGTGACGCCCAGAATCGATCTGTCATGGAGCGCACAGGCAAACGCGGCGTCCTACGCAATTTACCGAGCCACGTCGCCGACGGGAACACCAACGCAAATCGGAACCACCAACGGGCTGGCGTACTCGGATCGGTCAGGACTGACGAATGGTGATACGTATTACTACACGGTGCAACCGTTGAACGGCAACCTGTCGAGTATTTGCTCGTCGAACCAGGAAAAGGTCATAATTCCCTAGTTCCGGAGTCTTGTTCTGCTCCGAACTTGGAATACTTAGGAGCTGAAATTCGAATAGGCCCTCCGGGTGACCGAAAGGTCGAAACCGGAGGGCCTTTCGTTTTGAAACAGGCCGACTCGGAATCCAACAGGAATCGATTTCCTGAGTCCGATCAAGTATCTTGGAGTTTTCTTCGGAGGTTGGAATGAAGCGCTTTACATTCGCAGCACTGGCACTGCTGCTGGTTGGGGTTGGGGCGACTAGGATTTTGTCCGCGCCTCAAGGAGTCTCGTCTTCCGCTCAAGAGACGGCGAAGCAGCCGGTGTTCATTTATCTCTACGCAAGAATCACGGACCACGTAAACATGGATCTGAGCGAGGACAGACTGCGTCATCTGCTGCCGATGATCGAGAAATTTCGTCATGACCATCCCTCAGCGCACGTATCTGCGACGATTCTTTTTTCGGGAGCGGTGAGCCAGGCGCTGGCCGACCGGAACACCCAAACTCACATCGTGGATTTCGTGCTGGATTACGGACGTCGCGGCGTGGTCGAGTTCGGCTACGACGGCACCGACGAGCCCACTTATCGAGACAGGCCCATATTGGATTTTTCGAATGCCAAGTCTATTGATGATCGCTGGTTAGTGCGTGAAACGCTAGCCGGCCATGTTCTTACCGAAGCGCGAGACCCTTTGACCGGGAAACCCTTGCAGGGGAAACCCGGAGGGTTAAAGGAAATGCAGTCCGTCTTTGGCAAAGCAGCCTGCATCGCTGGAGCTGAATTGTCATTTAAGAGGACGGACTACCCTCTGTCTCCGCGTTCAGCGACGACTCCGCCAGCGGCAAACAGCCAGCCGCCGGCCCCTAACTTTGCGCCGCGGCTAGTGATCCCAGCGCGACCATCCTCGGTGGAATCGGTTGTACCAGAGGTGGGTACGGATTCCGAAACCGTGAGGGAGATTCGCCGCTACGATGACACGGAAATCATGTTTGGGTTACCAGACACAAATGTTGCGAATCTCGGAGGACTCCGCGACGCTGAAGAGACGTTCGCGAAAGCCGTCAGCCCGGAGCCGCGTACATCGCCGGAGCTGTACTGGCAGGATGATGTTCTACGAACGGGCGAGGCAAGCAGCGGCTTGATCCGGCTTGTGCATGCCTCGGATGGTCCTGCCGCATTGCAAACCATGCTTGGCAAGATGTCCAGGACGAATATCCAGATTCTCCACGTGGAGCTTGGGAATGAGGCGGATTATGTCCAGCCAGCCGTAAGCAAGGTTGCGAACTATCCTCTCATCTATGCCTACGGCCACGTTGACCATCCTGACCTTCCTGCGGAGGCGCGGCGATCTTCAGCCGACGTAGACGCCGCATATGGTAGACAAGCGGAACTGTTGAATTGGCTCGTGAAGGATTATTTTCCGGGCAATCCGGGAAGCAGATTCGTTTCCAGTGCTGATCTGAAGAAGATGGCCGCGCCCGACACAGGATTCAGCATATCCGTTGCCGACCTGCAGGCAGCACTGGCTAAGCAGCTGGACATTCTAGGACGCGATACAAATTTCTTTGGAATACTTGATGTGGATCACCACTATCTTTCCATGGCGAATATGTATCAGGTGACGGCGGATGCACTGGCTGGACTTGGACGAACAGGAAAGTTGCCTGTTTCCGTGGACGTCGTGCCCGTCTATGGGCCGATGTACACGTACACCGGCCATGGACCGAATACCGGCCAAGTGACAATTGCCGAGCTGGAGCGCTACTGCGAAGGTATCGCGCCGAAATTGCATGACACGACCGACACTCCGGTACCCCACAATGTGATTCCGCCCTCCGCAACTTTGGGGGGAGTCGCCATCGCTTCCGCGCAGGTTCTGCGGCTGATGTCCGAGGCGATGGTGCATCCCACGCCAGACAGCAAGTTCGATATAAAAATGACTTTTTCTCTTCCGAGCTTCGGTATCTCGTTTCCAAAATCCAGGCCTCCCGACGAAGTCGGCGGCATCTGGACGATCAAACCTGCGGTCCTGGATCTGGCGAAGCTGGGTTCAAACTGAAGGCTCGCGCCGAACTGCGCCTGACCTCATCGGAACCACTCTGCCCGCGAAAGGCGGGGAGTGGAAGCGAAGTGGGAAAAGTGCGCAATGATATGGGCCGTGCGTCTATTGGACTTTCCGTAAGTAATCTGTTATCAATCATTTACACCGAAAACCCTTGGAGAGCAAATTGCAATTCTCTTACGTACCTCTCGGGGTGTTTTCCAGAGCGTTGCTCGTTGCGCATTGTTTGTCAGGAATGCGGTAGTACGCGTAACGTACCAGCGCATGGCGAGAGTTTTTGAGTCTTGTAGTAGTCGGCGGCGGCCGAGTAGAATTCCGACCAATTCGTCGGATCCCGTAAGGTCACAGGAGATTGAAATGCCAGCCCGGAAAGTGCAGCAAGCGATCCTCGTATTCGAGCAGACGCGCGCTATGCGATCCGTTTCAGTATGCGGGCTCCTCCTCGCCTTGCTGCTGTTCGGCGCGCCGATCCATGCGCAAGTTGACCGTGCGAGTTTGAACGGAACCGTGATTGACGCATCCGAGCGTGTCCTGCCGGGAGTGCAGGTGACCGCGATACAGAACGATACCGGGCTAAAGCGCGAGACTTATACGTCAGCAACTGGGAGGTACGAAATTGCGGACATTCCCGTCGGCCATTATACGGTCACATTCACGCTGAACGGCTTTGAGCAAATCACATATCAGGATGTGCAGCAGGTGGTCGGTCAGACCCGCATCCTCAACGTCACACTGAAGGTCTCCGCCACAAAACAGGTCATCCAAGTTGCCGGAACGCCGCCTGATGTGAACCAAACCTCCGATTCCATGGGCACGCGGATTGAAAACCAGCAGGTGGAAAATCTGCCGCTCAACGGCAGAAATTGGGCCAGTCTCACCGAGCTGGGACCCGGTGCAATCGATCTGGGCGGCAGCAACCAGCGCACGATTCGCTTTGCGGGTCGCACACCGGACGACAACAATTTCACTTCTGACGGCGTGGACGCCACCAATGTCATCAACCAGCCGCAACAAACCTTCGTGCGCCTCGCCATTCCGACTGACACGATTCAGGAATTCCGCGTGGAATCAATGCTCTTCACGGCGGAAACCGGCGCATCACCGGGCGGGCAACTGGCCGTGACGACGGCGGCCGGCACGAACGCTTTTCATGCAGATCTGTTTGAATATCTGCGGAACAGCGTCTTCGATGCTACGAATCCTTTTTCGACCGGCTCGACGCCATTTCGCATGAACGAATTTGGCGGCAGCTTTGGCGGCCCGATCTACAAGAACAAGACTTTTTTCTACAGCAGCTTCGAGGCGATCCGCCAGCTGCTCGGCCAGCCACTGATCGGCTTTGTGCCTACGCCCGCATTTCGTTCTGAAGTGCTTGCGCAGTCACCCGTGCTGGCGCCGATTTTGAACGCATACCCCACGGGAGGCACTGCGATCAACGCAAACGTCGCTCAATTCACTGGCGTGGGCAATCAGGTCGTCAATGAAGAATCGGGGATGTTTCGATTGGACCAGCATTTTACGCAGAATACGACCGCCTTTATCCGGCTGAACATGGACGTCGCTGTTAGCGATGCGCCGCTGGCGAGCAGTGGAGCGTATCTGGAAGACCGCCAGGACGCCAATTCAAGGCCCGAGAATGCGGTTGTGGAATATCAACACGTGTTTTCCGCGGATCTGGTGGATGAAGCGAAATTCGGTTTTAACCGTTCAACAATTATTAAGGGAAACCTCGCGGAAGACGGCTTGCCCTATTCGGTCGCGGTGCCTGGATTCACGACGCTGAATACCAATGAACAAACGGTCGGCGCCGGCAATACATTTGCGGGAATCGACAACGTCGTCTGGGTGAAAGGGAAACACGTTCTCAAGTTCGGAACGGAGCTTCGCCGCATCGAGCTGAACGAAGGCAATGGCGCGAACGGCACGATCACCTATTCCTCCCTCACGAACTTCGTCAACAATCTGGTCAGTTCGGCGACGTATTCTGCAGCGCTGCCGATCAACGGTCTACGCAAAACGGCAACGTTCGAGTACGCCCAGGACGAATACAAAATAAGACCGAATCTGACGTTTACCATCGGACTTCGATACAGCTTCTTCGGCATTTTCCATGAAGTGCATGGGCTTGCAAATCCGTTCGATTTTGCTACGTGCGGCCCGCAAGGTTTTTGTGGCGTCGGCGCATCTTTCGGGCATTCCAACAAACTGGATTTCGACCCGCGTGGCGCGATCGCTTGGGCTCCGAAACGGCTGCACGGAAATACCGTTATTCGCATTGGAGGCGGCATCTATCACGGCGACGGTCAGTTGGATGACCAGGACTTTCCCGTTTCCAACGAAGTCGGAAGATTTTCGTTGTCGAATGCGACGATCCCAACCCTCAGCTATCCAATCACTCCGTTTCTATCCGACACAACCGGCATAATTTCGCCGAAGGACGAAGACCGCAACCGCAAGGACATGTATGCCTCCCAGTGGGGGACATCCATCGAGCATACGATGGCTCGCAACTTCGTACTGACCCTTTCTTATGTTGGTGATGAAGGAACGCACCTGCTGAATCGGTCATACGTGAACGTGATCAATCCCACGACGGATGCGCGGCCCTATCCTCAATTCGGCATGATCGAATTCCGTGGGAATGAAAACAGCAGCAACTTCAACGCGCTGCAGGCGTCATTGCGGCGCTCGTTTTCACACGGCTTGTTGCTGTCGGTGAATTACATGTACTCCCACGAGATCGATAACGATTCGGCCGGCGCCGGTGGAGTGTACGCGACATTTCCGGAAAACGTGGCCTGCCCCCAGTGCGAGCGCGCCAGCGGCGCGGACGACATGCGCCACGCCGGGAACGCAAACGTTGTGTACGAGCTGCCATTCGGCGCGCACCAGACGTATTTGAATCAGCCCGGCATTCTGCGCGACATCTTCGGATCGTGGGAACTCGCCTCCGTTATCACCGCGCATACCGGGCTTCCAGTCAACATCACTGTTGATCGCTCATCCTCGGCGCTGCCGGATGGCAACTCGAATAATCAGCGGCCGAATCTCGTTCCGGGCGTTTCCGTCATTCCCGTAGCTGGAGAGACCGTGGGCGATTGGATTAATTTGGCGGCCTTCAGTGTGCCTGCGGCCGGAACCTGGGGTGACCTGCCGCGTGATTTTGTCCGAGCGCCGGGCGCATGGCAGGCTGATACGGGACTTTCGAGGAACTTCGCCATCCGGGAACGGTTCGGACTGGAATTCCGCGCCGAAGTCTTCAACCTGTTTAATCATCCGGAATGGGGCGCCCCACAGGCGGACATCTCCGCCGGCGCCGGAACCTTCGGTCGGATTATTTCGACGTTGAATACGGGTCCAACCGGCTCCGGTACACCACGCCAATTCCAGTTTTCGCTGCGCGCGAAGTTCTAGGAACTGCGAGAACGCTCAGAAGCGAAATTCAGCGCGGCTGCCGTTGAAGTTGATCTTCCGCGTGGCGGCCTGGCCTGCGAATCTCACCAGCAGCGGCCGCGCTTTTGGAACTGCCTTCGTGCCGGCGGTAGAATTTAGTCGCAGGGTTTTCGCCGATTCGTCCCAGGATACGGTGGTCTTCCGCCATTCGCCGCGGCGATAGTTGAAAGTCGCACCGTCGTCTTCGTACAACGTATAGGTTGCATCCGCGCCGGGATAGATCACCAGCGTCATTGGCTCATCGGAGTGCTCTCCGGTGTGCTGCTTCACCGGCCCAAGCGGAATGATGCTTCCCGCGCGGACATAAAGCGGCAGCGTCGCGAGATCCACTTCGCGAGAAACCTCATGGCCGCCGGAGCGCCTCTCCTCGGTCCAAAAATCAAACCAGTCATCGCGAGGAAGATAGACGGCCTTCGTCGTAGCGCTCTTTTCTGTCACCGGCGCGACAAGAATTTCGCGGCCGAACAAATATTCGTCTCCGCGCAGCGCCGCAGCAGAATCGTCCTGATAGTGAAGCCACAGCGCGCGGATGATCGGCATGCCGGTTTCGTGTGATTGGCGCACTGCCGTGTACAAATAGGGAAGCAGCCTGTAGCGCAGCTCCAGATATTTTTTGCGAATCGGTTCTACGTCGGCGTTATGCAATTCGCTCGGGTCTGGATTCACTGCGTCACCGTAATTCGTGATTTCATTCGGCCCGAGTTCGCCGGTATTCCAGCCCCACGGTAAACGCAATTTCCAGTCGCGGCCGTGTCCTCGAAATAGAGGACAGAAGGCGCTGAACTGAAACCAGCGCACAAAAAGTTCTCCGGTGAATTCCTTCGTCGGAACAAATCCGCCGGTGTCCGTGCCCCACAGCGGAATTCCCGAAAGCCCTGTATTAATGCCGATTGGAATGTGCGTGCGCAGAGTTTCCCAGGTGGAATAAACATCGCCGGACCAGAGAAACGGAGCGTAGCGCTGCATGCCGGGATAGCCGTTGCGATGCAGCGCGAAGGGGCGCTCGTTCGCGCGGTCCAGCTGCGGGCCTTCGTAGAACATGCGAATCCGCGTCAGTCGCGCCGGCCCGCCGAGCGGATCGCCTTCGTCCGGCCACCAACCGTCCACGCCGAGCGCGAAATCTTTGCGATGCGCTTCCCAGTAGCAGCCCACTTGTTCGGCGTCAAATCGCGTCAGCGCGCACGGATCATGCACCGTGCCACGTAACGCGCGCGACAAAATCACGTCATGCAGTACGATGTGAAAATTCAAATCGTGAAATTGATCGATCTGTTTTTTCGGCTCGGGGAAAACTTGCGGATTGAATTGAAATGATCCGTTGTCTGTGTTCCAGCCGGAAGGACAAAAACCTGTGCCCAGATAAATCAACGTGTCACACGGAAGTTTCTTTTCGCGAAACGTCTTCGCGATGCCGAGGATTTCATCCGGCCCGGCCAGAGTGCGATGCGATTGCTGATAGCCCAGCGCCCACAGAGGCGGCATCTCCGGAAATCCCGTGATGCGCGCGTATTCCTGCATCGCTGCAGCCGGGTCGCTCGCATCCACTACGAAAATGTCCAGCGGCAGCGGCGAATCTGCGTTCGCCGCTCGAAAAATCCCCTCTGCGCCCGTCAGATCAAAATTGCCGGGCGGCTGATGGATGAACATCGCCCAGCCGGCAGCGCCAATCAGCCACTGCACCGGCACTCTTCCACCGTTTGTGCGCAAACGGTAGCCGCCCTGCCCGCTGCGCATGCGGTCCACGTTTCCACGGCGGTCGAATTGCGGCCCGCCTTCGCCCATGCCGAAAATCGGACCACCAAGTTGAAACGTGACAGAGCCATCCTGCTCCCCGATTTTCAAGATTTGAATCGTGCGCTGCGACGCGTCTTCGATCTGAAATGTGAGTGGATTCTGTGAGATGCTCACACGCAAAACATCGCGCGCGGCGGCTTGATCGTTTTTTGTTGATGCGACGGCTGTTGCGGCCACAGCGCCGTCATCGAGCGACGTTTCTTGTGCAAGATTCAATTTTTCCGCGATTGTGATACGCGTGGTGTGCCGGCTCACCGGCCGAATGGAAATCCGCGCGAGCTTGCCGCCGATGTGGATTTCTTCGGCCGTGGCGGCGATCAGTGGCTGCCCAATCAGACTTGCCGCGGCGCCGGCGCCTAAAGCCTGAAGAATTGTGCGGCGTGGAAAGCTCTTGTTCATGCACCGCGCGCATCATAGCGCAAGGCGTCCGCGTTCGCCATCGAGCATTCGTTAACGGATGGCGCGCTCACTCAATGATTTTCAGTTTGCGAAGCTGCTCGTCAATTTCAGGCCGCATCAGCACACCTTTTTGAATTTCCGCCAAACGCGTTTTCTCGCGCTCCACCTGCGCAGCGGCGAGCTTCGCAACATCAGGCGCGTCGTCCAGCGCAACCACAGTCACACCGTCGCGGTCGCCGATGATCACATCGCCCGGCCGCACCGCGACGCCTCCGCACGAGATGATTGTGCCGACTTCGCCGGGGCCATCTTTGTTGCATCCATTCGCGCACAAGCCGCGCGCGTAAACCGGCAGTTTCAGCGCTTGCAGCGCTTCGACGTCTCGCACCGTTCCATCCACAATCACCGCGCGTATGCCGATTTTTGCCGCGCTGGTCGCGATTAGCTCGCCGAAGCCCGAATTCGTCACGTTGTTTTGCGTGTTCATCACCACGATGTCGCCCGGTTGCGCGATGGAAAGCGCCTTGTGCAGCATCAAATTATCTCCCGCGTGACACCACACCGTCAGTGCCGAGCCGATCACCCGCGGCGAAGGCCACACAGGCCGGATGCCCAAGTCCATCGCGCCGAGCCGGCTCATCGCGTCCGCGATTTGCGCGGGCGATGCATCGCCGAATGCCGTGAGCAGCGCCGCGTCCGGCCGCTTCCAAGATGAGCGCACTCGAAATCCCACTTTGCCGGGCATGAGAAATTCCTTTCGCCAGATCAAATCATTAGGTCAGACTACGAAATCGCCGTGCCGGCGGAAATACGGCACCAATCCACCCGCGTTGAAAATGTCCAGCATAATTCGCGGTAGCGGCGCGGCGGCAATATCTTCGCCCGTCGTCGCGTTGCGCGCCGTCATGCTGGTAGCCGCGCCGTCGCCCGCGGAAATGATCAGCTGGTCACCCTCGTGAATGCGTGAAGTGTCGCCGACGATCGGCAGCAGACCGTTGTTAATCGCATTGCGGAAGTAGGTGCGCGAAAAACTCCGGGTCAGCACAGCGCGAATCCCGGCCCCTAGCAGAGCCGTCACGGCTACTTCCATCGCAGAACCGCAGCCGAAGTTTTTACCGGCCACGATCACATCGCCCGGTTGAACCGACTTTGCGAAACTTGGTGCGATTTCTTCAAAAATATATTGGTGTAGCACCAGCGGGTCGATGCTTTCCCGTTTGCGGCGTGAAGTGACGATGTAATCGGTGTTGATGTCGTCACCGAAAACTCGCGCTCGGCCTCGCAGTTGCATCATGGCTAGGAAATCTCCCTTGGATCGATAATGGCGCCGCGCACCGCGGCTGCCGCACAGCTCGCCGGTGACGCCAAATAAATTGCTGCGTTGCTGTTTCCCATGCGTCCCTTGAAATTTCGATTCGCCGTGGAAATTACATTCACGCCGTCGCCGGGAATTGTTCCGCATGTTCCGCAGCACGAACCGCAGCCCGGCGTGCCGATCGTCGCGCCGAAAGAAATGAAATCCGCGAGCGTGCCATCGCGCTCAATCGTTTCGAGCACTTCGCGTGAAGCCGGCGTTACGACCATTTGCACGTCTTTCGCGACGCCGCCTGCCGCGCAAATCACATCGCGCGCTTGATGAAAATCCCGCACGCGCCCACCCGTGCACGTCCCCAGGTAAACCATTTGCACGGCCGTGCCGTGCGCGTCGCCCGCGGGCACCACGTTGTCCACAAAATGCGGCAGCGCAACCTGCGGCGATAGTTTATCGAGCGCGATCGTAATCTCGCACGCGAAGCGCGCATCGGCATCGGAAAAAGCTGGCTCGACCGGGCCGATCGCTCTGCCTATTAAGTACTCGAATGTCTTTTCGTCCGCCGCGAAAACTCCGCTCTTCGCGCCCATCTCGACGGTGAGGTTGCTCAGGACGAGCCTATCTTCCAAATCCAGTGACGCCACACCCGGCCCGCAGAATTCGATCGCTTTATACGATGCGCCGTCCGCGCCCAATTCCCTCGCCAGGTGCAGCGCGACATCTTTCGGATAAACGCCGCGCGGCAACTCGCCCGTCAGTGCTACGCGAATCGTTTCCGGCACACGCAGCCAGATTCGGCCGCTAATCATGATTGCTGCCAAATCCGAAGAGCCAATCCCGGTGCCAAAACAATTCAGCGCGCCGTAGGTCACCGCGTGGCTGTCGGCTCCCACAACCAGCGCGCCCGGCGTCGCGCGGCCCGATTCCACAATTAATTGGTGCCCGATGCCTTCGCCGACGTCCCACACGAAAATTCCGCGCGCCGCGGCAAATTCGCGCATAATTTCGTGATATTTCGCGGACTTCGGTGTAGCGGGTGGCGCGTAATGATCCAGCGCGAACACGATTTTTCTCGGGTCGAAGATTGTCGTGCCGCCCATCGCGGCAAAATAATCGATTGCCATCGGCGTTGAGCCGTCCGTGCCCAGCGCGCAATCCACTTTGCAGATGACAACGTCACCCGCGCGTGCATCGACGCCGGATTTGGCTGAAAGTATTTTTTCGCTGATGGTTTTGCCGGTCATTGTGAGGAAAACGGCTCGTTGCGCTGCTCCGCTAGACTAACACACTGGATATCGCACAGTTCGCAGCCGCTGTCAGCGAAAAATGTTCGCCATGAATGTGATCACCAGCGAATTCACCAGATCAATCAGAAACGCCCCGACCACCGGCACAACCAGAAACGCTTCTGGCGCCGGCCCAAACTTTTCGACCAATTCCTGCATTGACGCGATGGCGTTTGCCGTAATTCCCAGCATGAAGCCGCAGAATCCGCTGGACATCACGGCGGCTCGATAATCGCGCCCCATGGCGTAAAAGCAAATCGTCACGCACATCAGCCAGCACAATGCCACCTGCGCCACCAGCATGACGATCAGCGGCAGCGCCAGATGGGCCAGCTCCCACAGGCGCAGCGTCAGCACCGCCATCACGATGAACAAATACAAGGCAATTACCGCGCAGTCGTTGATTCCTGTTTGCGATATCGGAATCCAGTTAAGCTTATCGTTCACATTGCGAATCAGCGCCGCGGCGATCATCGCGCCGATGTAGCTCGGTAAGATCAGCCCCAGCCTTTCCAGACCCGAACTAATCAGTACTCCGGCGCCCATGGCCACGCCGATCAAAGCTATGGTGTAAAGAAGGGTGTTCGCGCCAAGGTGTTGCTCGGGAATCACCGTTGCAATCGAAGCGCCCTCGGAGGATTGGGCGCCCGGAGACAGCGTCAGCCTGTGCCACTGAATCAGTTGCTTTCCGATGTATCCCGCAACCAAGCCGGAGACGGCGATGCCAAACGTCGCGGCGGCGATCCCGGTTTCCGCGGCTCCAGTAACTCCCAATTTCGCGAACGTCGAGCCAAACGCCAGCGCAGTCGCCGGACCGCCTGCCAGCGCCACGGATCCTGAAAGAATTCCAATGAGCGGGCTCACGCCCAATAATTTAGCCAGGCCGATTCCCAGAATGTTTTGCAGCACGGCGCCGACGCTCGATACAACCAGCAACAAAATTACGTGCATGCCGCCGCGCCGAATCAGGGCGACCCTCGCGCTCAGGCCGATGGTCGTCATGAATGCGACCATCATCAGATCCCGCAACACTGTGTCCGCTTGAAAATCCACCACGCGGTCATGCAGCGCCAGCGCCAGAAGCGCGAACACCATTCCGCCGACGATCGAAGTGGGAATGCAAAAGCGGTCCAGAATCGGAAGCCGTCGTTTGATCCAGAAGCCCGCGCCGATGCCAAGACATCCGACTGCCAGCACCTGCGCAGGGCCCAGCGTCCATATGGGTACGACCGGCATGGGAACTCCTGGAGTGAAATGCCTTCGGGATTGTTGATGAGTGGAGGGCGTTCTGCAAGCCCGGAAATCCTCGATGACGCGATCGCATGTTAATCCGCCGGTACGGCGCCGTTTGCTGATTTTCGCTTGGCAAGGCAAAATGGGAGTGTCTGCAGATTTTCTAGACGGCAACTCGCCTCAGCTCGTGTCACGCTAAGCCAGCAGCAGACGGGAATTGCCCCAGAAAAAAAACACTAGAGGTGCACCATTCGGCTCAGCGAAATCGCGCGGATTGCCATTCGAGCGCTGGCGCGCAACAAAATGCGCACGCTGCTCACAATGCTGGGAATCATCATCGGCGTCGGCGCGGTGATCTGCAGCGTCGGAATAGGCGAAGGCGCTTCCCAGGAAATTCAGACCCAGATTCAAGCTCTCGGCGACAATCTCTTGCTCGTCTTTGCGGGCAGCATCAACCAAGGTGGCGTGCACCTGGGCAGCCAGGCCACGAAAACTCTTGTCGCTGCCGATGCCAACGCGATCCGGGAGCAGATTCCCCTCGTCAGCCGCATTTCCCCCAGTGTTGGCGCGAGCGTGCAGGTGGTTTTCGAAAATCAAAATTGGAACACTCGTGCGACCGGTGCGTCGGAGGATTACCTCCAGATTCGGCACTGGCCGTTACTGCGGGGAAGCGGCTTTAGCGGCCAGGATGTGGAAAATGGCGAAGATGTCTGCATTATTGGCACCACCGTGGCGCAACAGTTGTTTGGCGACGCGGATCCCGTCGGCCAAACGATTCGCGTCTCCAATTTGCCCTTTCGCGTGATTGGTGAATTGATTTCCAAAGGCCAATCACCGTTCGGCGGAGATCAGGACGACACGATGATTCTGCCGTATACCACCGTGCAGAAGAAAATCCTCGGCATTTCCTGGGTGCAGGCTCTTTATATCTCCGTTTCATCACAGGAAGACATGGATGCGGCGTCGAAGCAAATTGGAGATTTGCTTCGCCAGCGCCATCATTTACGCGCCGACGCGCCGGACGACTTCTTGATTCTGAATCCCACGGAGCTTGCGCAGGCGCGCGAGCAGACGCTGGCCGTGATGGAATTGCTGCTTGCCGCGATCGCTTCGATTTCCCTGGTCATTGGCGGCATCGGAATCATGAACATCATGCTTGTTTCGGTTACGGAGCGTACGCGGGAAATCGGCATCCGCATGGCGGTGGGCGCCACTGAACTCGACGTGCAGCGGCAATTCCTCAGCGAGGCCATGATCATCAGTTTGTTTGGCGGCGGGATTGGCGTGGTATTCGGTTATCTGGGTTCGTTTGCAATTTCCATCATGCTGAAATGGCCGACTTTGATTCCCATTTCAGCTGTGGCCGTTTCGGTGATTTTTTCGGCGCTGGTGGGGATTTTTTTCGGTTACTATCCGGCCAAAAAAGCCGCTTCGCTGGATCCTATCGAGGCGCTACGGTACGAATAAGCCTCCGCCAAACTTTCTACGCTTCGATAAACATGCAGAGTGCCCACGGGCCGATGGGCAATTCCATTTCGCCGCTCGAAGTTGCCGTATCCGGTGTGATGCTTCCGCCCGTCCCCCAGCGCGAATCTGCCGAATCCAGTAATTTCTGCCATGTGCCAGCAGGTGCGGGAATGCGGGCATTCACTTGGCCATCTCCGAAGTGAAATAGAATCAGCGCAGGATTCGAACCGTGCCCGCGCTCGACGAAAACTACGTTTTGATCTGGCATCGCGATCACATGCTGCTGGTTCTTATCGAGTCGCGCCAGTGCCGGCAATTGTCGTCTGAGGCGCAACAATTCCGCGTAGAAATTTCTCAGCGTTTGGTGCGCGCCTTGATCTTTCAATTTCCAATTCAGCTTTGACCTTAAGAATGTCTGCTCGTCTTGCGGATCCGGCAGATCGTCGCTCCAGCCGAAACAGCGAAACTCCTCGGCGCGGCCCTTGCGCACCGCTTCAATTAATTCGCTATCGTCGTGGCTGACGAAGTATTGGAATGGGGTCCGCTCGCCATATTCTTCGCCCATGAAAAGCAGCGGAATGTAAGGTGAAAGCAGCACGGTTCCCGCCGCCAGCCTCAATTGATCGAACGAAAGCCTTTCGGCAAGCCTGTCTCCCCGCATGCGATTCCCGACCTGATCGTGATTCTGCGAATAGACAGTGAGGGATTCGCCCGGCATACCGGTCGAAGCTTTGCCGTACCGCTTTTGCCTGAATTTGGAATATTGCCCGGTGAATACAAAGCCATCGCGGATCGCGATCGCCAGTTCTCCCACACCACCGTAGTCTTCGTAGTATCCGTTTTGCTCGCCTGTCAGCACTACATGCAGTGAGTGATGGAAATCGTCGTTCCATTCGCAATCAAGTCCACGGCCGCCCATCTCGCGGCTTCTCACTACGCGCGGATCGTTGCGATTATTTTCAGCAATCAGAAAAACCTGGCGATCCAGTTTTTCTCCGGCCGCGTGACACGCGACTCCTAGCTCCTCCAGAAAGCTTCGCGCCGAAGGATCGATAATCGCGTGAATCGCGTCCAGCCGCAGCGCATCCATGTGAAATTCTTCGATCCATTGCAGCGCGTTCTCGATGAAGTAGCGCCGCACTTCGTCGCTGTGCGGCCCGTCAAAATTCAGCGCGTCGCCCCATGGCGTGTGGTATTCGTGCGTGAAGTAAGGCGCAAATTCTCCGACGTAATTTCCCTCCGGTCCGAAGTGGTTGTAGACCACGTCCAAAACTACGGCCATTCCTTGTTGATGGCACGTGTCCACCAGCCGCTTCAATCCGTGCGGCCCGCCATAAGCATCCTGCACCGCAAAGGGATATACGCCGTCGTAGCCCCAATTTCGTGCGCCTGGAAACTGCGCCACTGGCATGATTTCGATCGCGGTAATCCCGATCTCTTTGAGTTCAGCGATTCGCGAAATGATCGCGTCAAAAGTGCCTTCGCGCGTGAACGTCCCTACGTGCAGCTCATATACCACGTACTTGGAAAGTGGAATTCCGCGCCAGTCGGCGTCGCTCCAATCGAAGCGCGTGTCCACTACCTGCGACGGGCCGTGCACTCCCTGAGGTTGAAATCTCGAAGCCGGATCGGGCCGTGCGTTCTGCCCATCCAATCTGTATTTGTAAAGTGCGCCCGCCGAAATATCCCTCGCGCTCGCGCCGAAGTATCCATCGCTCAGCGGCTCCATCGGCAGCACGCGCTCCTGCCCGCCGTACACAATGATTTCAACGCTTTTCGCGTGCGGCGCCCACACCAGGAATTTGCACATGCCGTCCGCGGTCAGCACGGCGCCCAGCGGATCCGTCAATTGTGACGCCGCTGCATTCTGCGTTTCGCACGTTGTGTCCATGCTTTCAATCTTAACTTGCACTGGGACGGGCAGAAAGTCGCTCAAGCTTTCAGATTTCCAAAAAATGAAATTGCGTTCGCAGTCCGGCTGTTTGGATTGCGACGCCGCTGCACAAGTCTCGCGCGTCAGGCGCACATGCTTGCGCCTCGCGTGGTACGCTAGCCACCGCTCGGAGCCAGTACATGCAACGCTATGTTCTAGGCATCGACGTCGGCACCGGCGGCACTCGCGCCGTCATCGTTGATGACTGCGGCACCGCCATCGCCTCCGCCACCGAAAACCACGCCCCGTTTGCGTCGCCGCAAATCGGCTGGGCCGAACAGCATCCCGACGATTGGTGGCGCGCCGCGAAGATTGCCGTCCGCGGTGCTCTCATCTCGGCGAAACTCAGCGGAGATCAAATCCGCTGCATCGGCTTTTCCGGTCAAATGCACGGAGCCGTAATGCTGGATGCTGCTGGCGCCGTTGTGCGGCCTGCGATCATCTGGTGTGACGTCCGCACGAATGAGCAGTGCGCGCTACTCAACAGGGAGATCGGCGCGGCTCGCTTGATCGAGCTGACCTGCAATCCCGCGTTGGCAAATTTCACCCTCACAAAACTGATGTGGGTTCGCGACCACGAGTCGGAAAACTGGCGACGTGTCCGGGCCGTCATGCTCCCGAAGGATTACGTCCGTTTCAAACTGACGGGCGAGCGCGCAACCGACGTCGCCGATGCGTCCGGCACGCTTCTTCTCGATGTCGCGCACAGAAAATGGTCGAGCGAAATTCTGCAAGCTGTCGATCTATCGTGGGCGCTTTTGCCGTCGCTTCATGAATCGCTCGATGTCTGCGGGAAAATCTCAGCCGCGGGCGCCGAAGCAACAGGTCTTGCCGCCGGCGCGCCAGTTGTTGCTGGTGCCGGAGATCAAGCGGCTGGTGCAGTTGGCCTGGGGATCGTCGCGCCCGGTGCCGTCAGCGCCACAATCGGCACCTCCGGCGTAGTTTTCGCTGCCATGGATCGTCCTGCACTCGATCCGAAGGGCCGCTTGCACACGTTCTGCCACGCGATGCCAAATCGCTGGCATGTGATGGGTGTGACGCAAGCCGCTGGCCTTTCCCTGCGCTGGCTGCGCGATTGTTTCGCGCCCGAATCCGCAGATGGCACTGGCCTCGCCTATGATGCGCTCACAGCCGAGGCAGAGAAAATCGCACCGGGCTCCGACGGCCTGCTGTGGGCGCCCTATTTAATGGGGGAACGCACCCCGCATCTTGATCCGGACGCGCGCGGCGCACTTATCGGCATCACCGCTTCGCACACCCGCGGGCATGTCACGCGCGCCATCCTCGAAGGCGTTGCGTTCAGCCTGAAGGATACTTTCACAATCTTCAGCGAACTGCATATCCCGGTGAATCGCATCCGTCTCGGTGGTGGCGGCGCGAAGTCTCGGCTCTGGCGGCAAATTCAGGCGGACGTCTATGGCCACGAGGTTGAGATTGTGGGAGCCGAGGAAGGCGCCGCATACGGTGCGGCCCTTCTCGCGGCTGTTGGCGCCGGAATCTGGCCTAGCGTTGATGCCGCCTGCGCCGCATGTATCAGAGTCGCAGATCGCGTGAAGCCAATTCCCGGGAATGTGCAAGCGCTCGAAGCCGCCTATGCGAAATTTCGCCGCATTTATCCCGCAACCAAAACGATTCTGACCGCTTGATTGAAGACAGAAGGGAACCACTGCGGAAATTATTTTCCGGCGGGCGCACCAATCACAATCTCGCCGCCAACCTGGCTGGTCGTCAACACAGGCGTCTGTCCCAGATCAACGGCGATTTTCTTCGCGCCGCCGCTCGTATCAAATCCGCGCTGATCCGTGGAGCGTGCGGTTGCACGATTCGCGGCGGCCTTCGAGACATTGTCCTTCACAAACGAAAATATCTGATCGATGCTGTCCATCCCGTTGTCGTGCTGCATCGCCTGCACAAGAAAATGCGTGAAGTACCCGTTCTGAAACGGCGTGCCCTCGTACGAACTTTGATTTTCCGAACTTGAACTGACGATCGCGCGGCCCACGCCCTTGCTAATGTCCTTTAAGATCGATTCGGATGGCGCTGATTCATTTACGTCCAGCGCCCTTTCTTTATTCGCGACGCCGGCCGCGCCGCTATGACAGGTATCCAGCAGGATCACGGTGCGCCGCGCGCGGATCCGCGAACGCACAATTTCTGAAATCTCCGCCATGCCAAGCGCGGTGCCAAACAGCGTGTCCTGATCCTTCAAATCCGTGTCTGAAGTCACCACGTAACTCACCGCGGCGGTATCCTGCGAACGCGAAGTCCCGTGCGACGCGAGGAAAATCACCACCAGATCATCGGGCCCGGCCTCGCGCGCCAGCCAATTCAGTTCTTCTTTCACTCGCCGTTGCGTCACGTTGTCAGTCAGCGTGTGAACATTCGCCGCCGGAAATTTTCCGAACCTCGGATCCTTCAGAACGTTGCTTAAATCCGTCGCATCTTTGCTGGTGAAGTGCAAATCCAGCGTCGCATCGTGGAATTTTGAAATACCGACAATCAGCGCAAATTTCGTGTGGATCGGCGGCAGGGTCTTCAGGCCCGGCTCCGGCGGCGCCGCGAGTGTGAAAGGGTTCATCCCTTGATCCATCGCTTCCGAGCCGTATTTTTTTGCGTTCGATAGGGAATAATCCGCCTTCGAGCCCTGATTCAGCTTGCGTTCAAAAAGTGATCGGTAATACCACGCGTCGCCGAAGCTCCTGCACATCTCGTTCGCTTGCTTGAGCAGTTGAATGCCGTCTTCCACGTCGTTGTTCGTTCCGTCGTGAATGCGTTCCAGCGCTTGAAATGTGAAGTCGCGCGCGATCCCGCACCGCTCTTGTGCGTGACACACCAATGGCAGGCACAACAACGCCGCAGCGCACGCACAGAAAAGTCGTATTTTCGCGGAGATTGATTTCATGAACGAAAAATCGCCAGTCTAATTTCCCCTGCCGTTTCCGCTTGCGCTGCTCGCGCCACGTGCAGAGTGACTGCGCGCTCGCATCGCGTCTACAATCTTTCCCTTCACTCCGTTGTTTGCCAAATCGATCAGCCCATCCGCTGACAGGTCGAAGTTCGTCGCTTTGGCTGCTTGAATTGCCGCGATGATGCTCTGTTCGTCCACGCCCGCCTTGAACATCTGGATCACCTTCGCATTTGTCAGCGCGCTTGATGACCTTGACACGGTAGGCTTGCTCGTCGGAGTGCTGCTCGCCGGCTGCGTGGTTCCGGAGCGCGTGGATCTGCTGGTCGTCGTAGAGGGTGTCCCAGCGGCTTTCGTCGGGGCCGAAGTTGCCGGCCCCGTTGACGCAGCCATCGGCATCGTCGCGCGATCGCCTAGCTTCTTGTAATAGGCCACCGCCGTCTCAATCCGCGTCTGCGCCGCAATAAAATTTTTCTCCGACGGCTTCGCGTCAATTGCTTTTCCATAGCCGATTGCGGCGTCCTCAAAAAATTTCGTCGCCGACGCCCGGTCCTCCGCCTGATACCCCAGCGCCTCATTTGCCACACCAATGTTGTACTGCCTGTACGAATCATCCTGATTGTTGCTGCCGCCCATCGGCGGCATCTGCTCCAAAGTCTCCAGGTCGCGATTCCACAGCCCGCCGACGGCCAGTTTATCGGCGTCGTCGAGCTTTCCGCGCGCCAGGGGAACTTCCACCTTTTCGTCCGTGTTCACCATTCGCGGCGCGATCTGGTCAACGATTTGTTCTTCCAGGTGCTGCCGGATTTGCGCCTCCGTCGGCGGCGCATCGGAGGAATCATCCGACGACGAATTGGGTTTAAGTTTGCGCTTCACAATGCCGAATGTATTCACCGCCGCGTTCGCGCCCGTTTCCGCGCCGCCCACCACGCCCCCGCCATTTTGCGATTGGTCGAATTCGCGTGAATACTTCGCCGTAAAATTATTCGCATCCAGAGTCCGTCCGGACCGATCCGTAGCCACCATATCCACGCTGATCGATCCGATATATTTATAGACGGTCTTCTTGACCACCATCGGTTTGCCATTCTTCTGAATGTCCGTCTCATCGCGCGTGAACGTTTGGCGTTGCGGAGTTTGCAGGTCCGTAATCGTCAAATTCACCGTCACGTTCGGCGAATTTTTGTCCACCGTCAGCGTGTGGTCGTACTTCAGCAACTGCGTTTGCAGCATGGCTCCAATCAGTTGTGCGGACTCGGCCTGTTGCTGGCTCCTCGCGCTGCCTTTCACCGATATCGTTGTGTTTGTCAGACGAATAATGGACGGCAGTTTTCTACGCAGCGTGACTTCGGTTTTTGAAACTCCCCATCCCTGCGAATAAGATGCGAGTGGTGAAAGAGATACGAAAAGCAGGGCGGCCAACTGAAAATATCGCGAACGAATAATGCGGAAAAACGAGGCCCTTCTCATGACTTCCCCTTGCGTCCGGCACAAACAAACTACTCGCCTGGCGGCGAAGAACGCGCACAGCACGCGTCCGAGAACCGGATGCTAACACAGCGCGAAGTTTGCCTGCAACCTGGGCAGAATCCGTTTGCTGAACTGGCCTTTCAGAAAGCGGTGCCCGGGCTGGCCGAAGATCAAACTCCGGTGTTGCAGCATTGAGCGCAACGAGGTTTTTCTCTTGGCGATGCAGGATATACCCTAAATACAATTATGCCGGGGAGTTCGATACGGAACTGCCGATATTCTTGATTTTTTCGATGCGTGACTGGGCAGAGGTCGCGCAGCAATTCGTAAAGATTCGTCCTCGACAGCACAAGTAAGTAATGGCAACACATCACCATTCATGCGCATCTTAAATGCCATGAATGGGCCCACAAGAGGGCAATCCTACTTCTTCGAAAGGACGCATTTCATGCGACGCTTAACCATTCTGTTGGGGCTTTTTCTTGCACTTCCCTTTGCAGTGCGAGCCCAGGATTCAAAGTTTGAACTGTTCGGCGGTTATAGCTACACCCACGTTTCCGATAGCAGCGGCGCCACTTTCAATTTCAACGGCGGTGCTGCGGACGTTGGCTTCTTCCCGGTCAAGTGGATCGGAGCGGTTGCAGAGTTCAACTACGCGGAATCCAACGGCTACAATTTCGGTGGTGAGTTTTTCACCGCACCCACACATTCACTGACGTACGCCGGCGGCCCGCGGGTTCGCTTTAGCGTGGGACGCGTAACGCCGTACGTCCAAGTATTATTCGGTGCAGTGCATCGCTCGAATCTGGAAACGGGTGAGGAGGAAATTGCGGCCCCACAAACGACCTTTGGCTATTCCGTCGGTGGCGGCCTCGACTTCAAGTTGGCCCATCATTTTTCCGTGCGGCTGGTGCAGGCCAGCTATCTGCATACCGGTTTCACCTCGCCGAACTTCGGCGCGAATCCAGTGCAGAATGACTTCAATATCCAGACCGGCATCGTGATTCACTAAGACTTGGATCGCAGTTGGTTTCAAGCAGGGTTCGCCGCAATTGTCGCGGCGAACCCTGTTGTCGTTTCAGGGGAATGTTTTCCAAGCCGGAGAGTCAGCAAAATCTTGGCTGCGGTCTCGCGCTAATTGGCTGCAGCTTCGGGGCAGTGCGCGGTCCAGTCCTGCGGGGGCGTAAAATCCACACCCCAAAATCTCGGAGCGGGCGAAAGAAATTCGACGCCCACGCGGATTCCTTTATCACTATCTTCGCCAAGGAAGACCACCCGGCATTCCTGTTCTTCCTGCGTAAACGGATTCGACAGCACCAGCATCGCGCCGGATTCCATCTCCTGCTGCAGGTAGAGCAGCGCGCCGTGCGCGTTGATCACCACCGTGTGGCAAACCTCGCGGAATTTGCGGCCCTGATGGTTCTTGCCCTCCGCGACGACGCGGATACGCGTGAACACGCGGGAACTTCGTCGAAGTGTATCGTATGCGACTGGGGACATAGTGAGAATATGGTGAATTATCCCCAATTCCCGGTCAACGCTGTCAACTCCGCGCCGTTCCAAGCCGGAACTGTACTTTCGGCCAGTCTTCTCTGGTAGCCAACTTGCGACACCTGCACCACTTCAATAGAATGCAATGCGTCGCTCGTAGAGGCTGGAGGCAGACAAATGGCTCAATCACAAAATGGTGTGGCGAATTACATCGAGGATCATCGCGATGCTCATCTGCAGGAGCTTTGCGAACTGCTGCGGATTCCCAGCGTGAGCACGAAGACCGAGCACAAGCCTGACATAGAGCGCGCCGCAAAGTGGGTCGCCGATAAGCTCCGCGCCGTAGGAATGTCGAAGGTTGAAGTCATCCCCACCAAGGGCCATCCCATCGTTTATGCCGAATCGCTCAACGCGCCCGGCAAGCCGACAGTGCTGTTTTACGGCCATTATGACGTGCAGCCCGCAGAACCGCTCGATCTCTGGACCTCGCCCGCGTTTGAGCCGACGGTCCGCAACGGCAATCTTTTTGGCCGAGGCACTGCCGACGACAAGGGCCAGGTGCACATTCACCTTGCCGCGTTTGAATCGCTCGTGAAATCCAATGGCAAGCTGCCTGTCAACATCAAGGTTCTGATCGAAGGGGAAGAAGAAGTCGGCAGCGTGAATCTGTGGAGTTTCGTGCAGGAAAATAAAGCCAAGCTCGCCGCCGACGCGCTCCTTGTTTCCGACACCAGCATGCTCGCGCCGGGCGTTCCTTCCGTCACTTATGGTTTGCGCGGTCTCGTGTATTACCAGGTTGAAATCACCGGCGCAGCGCAGGATTTGCATTCGGGAGTTTTCGGCGGCGCCGCGCCGAATCCCATCACTATCCTTTGTGAGCTGTTTGCCAAAATGCACGACAAGAATTTCCGCGTCACCGTGCCCGGCTTTTATGACGACGTTGCCAAGCTCAGCGCCGCCGAAAGAAAATCTCTCGCGAAGCTGCCGTTCAAAGCCAAGGATTTTCAGAAGACGGTCGGCTCGCCCGCGCTGGCCGGTGAAAAAGGATTCAGCGTCGCCGAACAAGTCTGGTGCCGTCCGACACTGGAACTGAACGGCATCTGGGGCGGCTACACCGGAGAAGGCTCGAAGACCGTGATTCCGTCCAAGGCGTACGCGAAATTCTCCTGCCGCCTCGTGCCCAATCAAAATCCGGACAAGATCACTCGCGCCGTCGAAAAATATATCGGCAAGCTTCTGCCGAAGACGGTCAAGTTCAAGTTCGATATTCACAGCACCGGCAAGCCGTGGGTCGCGCCGTTCACTCATCCATTTTTCGAAGTGGCGCACAAAGCGCTCGAGAAGGGATTCGGAAAGCGCGCGGTTTTCATCCGCGAGGGTGGCTCAATTCCGTTCGTCACGCAAATGTATGACACGTTCAAAGTGCCCTGCGTCCTTATCGGCTTCGGTCTGCCCGATGAAAACGCGCACGCGCCCGACGAGCACCTGTCGCTGGAAAATTATTTCGGCGGCATCCGCTCCATGGCTAATTTCTACCAGGGCCTCGCGGAACTTTAGCGCACTACAAATCTAAGCAGTCGCCAGCTGCGCTCTGCGCCCCTCGGCGTATTGCTGCAACTGCTCGTTCGCGTTCGCAATTTCATCCAGAGCAGCGGCCATGCGCTCCAGATCCTTGCCTGCCACGATCATATAAAGTTCGTCCTCGCCTAGACCGGTATATGTCCGATTCCCGATGCAGCCCAGGCTCATCTGCGTCCCACGCTCCAGAGCTAGCGGCAATCCCATGCACGTCGGCCGGCCCAGCGCCGGAGTCGATCCACCCGCCCCCGCGCGAATGGCCGCTTCATTCAGCAGCATAGCTGCCGAAGGCTTGCATGCAAACAGCACCGCGCTCGGAGCCGTGCTCGCAGCGCCCAGCGGTGAATAAACAATCGCCGCCGGAGTTTTCTTCAATCGCGGAATTCCCGGCACTTCTTCCGGTTTGATGTAGCCAATCTGGAACATCAGCCCCAGCGTCTGTTCGGTTTCCTTCTCGCGCTCCGGCGAAAGCGGAATGTTGTGCGTGTACGCGCCCACCGCGCAATTAAAATGATCCGTCGGCAGCGTGTAAAAACCCTTTCCTTCCGCGGCCAATCTCCAAAAGCTGCATCCCGAAGGCATTGTGCCCGAAAATGCCGGCACATTGCTCGGAGCCGCGTCCAGATACGTCACCGCCACAGGCCTCCGGCTCATTTGCAGATGCTTCTTGAATTTGTTCTCCAGTTCTTGCCAGTTTCCCATGTCTTCTCCTCGTCGGAATTTCAGGCCAGCAGGATAACACAGCGTGGGAAGATGCAGTTTTCGATCGAGCCGCGGAGATCGCTATTCGAATTGACCCGTCTGGCCGGGGCTAATCGCCCGTCGTGGAAACTTTCGAAGGTCCTGTTCCAGGTGCTCCGAAGCTGATGTCCATCGGAGTGTTCTTGGGAAATACCACGTCCTGCCCGCGCGAGAGAAAATGCTCATAAACGGAAAGCGCCCCGCCATATACTCCCATTCCCATCGTCACCGGCCGCGAATGCACTGCCACACTCAGCGCGATGCCGATCAGCTTGTATCCCGTGCCTCCCGCCGCCGCTCGCACGCCGGTCGTGTTCGCCGTTATGCTGGTGCCGTTCGGTCCAATGTCAATGTCCGGTATCGCGGATGTGGCCGCCAATGCGATCGCAATGCCCGTGGATAAATAGCGCGTCTTCGGTGACACTGCATGCGCTCCGCCTTCCGCGTCGAGTTGCAAATTGTCTCCGCCGCCCACTTCGACTCCATCCAGCCCCGCCTCGACAACACTCTGCGTTCCGTCCGGCAATTCCAACTTGCGGAATACGATCCGCAAATCCCCATTCCGCTTCAACTCGCGCGCCGGCTTTGCTTGCAATACGAATCCCTCCAGTCGCGAGCCTTGCGGAAGGATCAGCTGATGCTCCGCTGAAAAAAGTGGCTCAGACAGCACCGCTTCTACCTGCGTATCCTTCTTCGCCGTCGCCGAACTCAGTGGCGTCATCAACAGCACGCGCACCAAGCTGCCATTCGGCGGCGCCGATCCGACCTGCGCCATCGCGCCTGCCGGAATCGTTTCGCCGCCGAATTCCAGTGGCTGCTGCAGCTCCGCGTTGTATCGAGTGCCCGCCGCGATGTGTTGCGGATGGATCGGAAGTTGCGCGATTGCGTACTCTTCCGCGCGATGGAATCGCCCGGCTGTCTTAATCTGACTCATACCGTTCTGCCATTCCTGATTTAGTTGCTGCCGCGCCTGTGACACCGTTCGCGAAGCCGCGTTCTTGCCCGCTTGCTCCTTGGTCATCAGATGAACTGGTGGCACTGTTCCCGGCGAGACCACGGTCTGAAGCGGAATTTTTCTTCCGTCGGGTAGCGTCAATTCCGAAAATGTGATCGTCACGTTGTGCGGCGGCGAAAAATTCGCATTCAGCATTGCCTGCGCTCGCTGCCCGCCAGGCACTCTATCGATTTTGGTGATCGCGCCTGAAACTTCACTCCCCACCGGCACCACAATCTTGTTATACGCATACACCGGTTCGACAACTTTACCGGTCACCGCTTGTCCCGCCTTTTTGACCGTAATTTCTTTTTCGAGCGCGACGCGGAGTGGTGTCCCTTGCGGAACCGTCAGCTCAACAGTCAGCAAATCGTTTGTAGGAAGGGAACTGCTCTGCGCGTGCAACGCGCTGCTGCACGCAAACGCGATCAGGATCGCCCAGCCTGTTCTTTTCATATCGCTCAAACTCCTTAACGAGCGGCGGCCTGGGTTGCCGAGCTCCACCTATTTTACTATTCGGCAGATGCTGAAGTGGACTTGAGTGTTGCTTTTTGAAACTGGACGCGAGGACTCAACTGACAAAGTCACATACTCACTCCGCGCGTCACAGATTCTCAAGGTGCCCGCCATCGCCGGAGCCCGCATTTTCCGCGGCTTTTTGCGCTTTCCTCTTGCCTTGCTGCATGACTGCGGCTATAGTTCCATCGGCTGCAGGGGCCAATCCTGCGGAGTCAAACACTACTCCAAAAAACTCACGAAGGAGATTTGATATAGATGGCAAAACCAATGAGCAAGTCCAAGATTGTTGCGACGCTGGCAGATAAGTTGAGTACCAAGGATAAGGCAGTCTCGAAGAAACTTGTTGCCGGGTTCTTTGATGAATTGCTTGCCCTGGCCGTGAAGGAATGCAAAGGCGCCGCTGGAAAGTTCGTTATTCCGAACATCGGCCGCGCGGTGAAAGCGCATCGCAAGGCTCGCATGGGACGCAACCCGCAAACGGGCGAAGCGATCAAGATCAAGGCCAAGACCGTAGTGCGTTTGCGCGCGTCGAAGGCTTTCAAGGACGCTGTTCTCGGATAAATTTTGTGCGGTGCCGTCGGCGGCGAATCGCCGATGACTCGCTCCGGCGCGCCGGCTCGTCCCTGGGATGGAGAGGTGTTGCCTGCAGCGGATTGGCCGCGGTTTATGGGATTCTGAAGCCCTCAGGTAGTGTTGCGCACAGCCATTTTGTCCGCATTCAGGGACGTCGTGCGCTTCGCTGATTCAAGCCTGAGGGCTTTGCTTTTTGCGCCCACATGGCGTGGGCGCGCTGCCCGACGGGAAGTTTCGCGCACATCGGGTGCGCGCGGCTTGACAGGGCGTGCCTTGCTGCGGCCCTGCAAGCCCAAGTGATGCTGAAGCCGCAGCCTCGCGGACACAAAAAGAAGTCCGCAGATGGAACGCGGCCGGCCCGACGAGGCGCGACGTGCTGCGGCTCCGCGAGCCCGAGTGATGCCGAAGCCGCACGCTTCCGTTTCAAGGGCGCGTCCGGTCGGGCGTTCACGTATTTCTGCATTTAGTACAGCTGTCCTCGCGTACTATTGCGCCACGAGTCTACATATGTAGAGATTATCTCGCGGGCGGCTTCACTTTGTTCTTCCCGTGGGAGGCTGTTCCATCATGCGCATCGCTTCAGCCGCTGCGTGCCTGACGCTTTTCGCGGTGTCGGTATTTGCTCAGTCGGCTTCTCAGCCCGCTTTTCAAGCCGCCGACGTGCGCGTCAGCACGCTCAGCATGGTTCAGTACACTGTCCCAGGTGCGCTGCGAGGTGACCGTTACTCAATCTGGAATGCCACCATCATCGACTTGATCGACGCTGCTTACGGCGTGGATGCCGACGCCGTCTACGGTGGCCCCAGCTGGCTGGAGAGCGATCGTTTCGACGTCCTCGCCAAGGCCCCGCCCGGCACCACGCCCGAACAATTAAAGCTGATGCTTCGCGCGATGCTCGCCGAACGCTTTCATTTGATCGTCCATCCAGATACAAAGCCGATGCCTGCCTACATTCTCACCGTGGGCAAGACCAAACCGAAACTCCGGGAGGCCGCTGCCGGCGGCGAGACGGGGTGCAAAGTTCAACCTAGCAACCCGACCGGAGTGCCTTATACCACTTTTCAGTGCCGGAATATCACCATGGACGACTTTGCGAAAATACTTTCGCAAATTGGTGGCAGCTATCTCACTCATCCCGTCGTGAATTCCACTGCATTGAAGGATTCGTGGGATTTTGACTTGCATTGGACTAACTTGCGCCTGCTCGCTCGCGCAGGCGAAGATGGCCTCACGCTTTTTGACGCAATCTACAACCAACTCGGCCTACAACTTGAGTTGCAAACAACTCCCACTTCAGTTCTTGTCGTTGACTCCGTGAATGAAAAACCAACGGATAATTCCGCAGCCGTTGCGAACGCGTTTCCCGCAGCACTCCCCGCCGAATACGAGGTGTCCGTAATCAGACCCAGCCCACCCGAGGAGCCGGCCCGGTTTGTCACGAACGTCCCGGGCCAGATCGAGTTGCACAACATCCCTCTGAGCTTCCTGATTCAGTTTGCATGGAGCATGTTCGACGATGGCATTCCTCAAAATCTGCCGAAGTGGATGGACTCCGAACACTTTGACCTGATCGCGAAGACTTCGCCGGAAGCCGCGCAGGATCCTCGGCGCACGCAAATGGGTGATATGCAGCGCATGTTGAAGAGACTCTTGGTAGAGCGCTTTCAGATGGTGATTCACACGGAAATGCAACCACTCGACGCCTGGGTGTTGATCGCCGATAAGCCGAAACTTGAAAAAGCCGATCCTTCTACTCGCAGTGCCTGCAAAGAAGGCCCGGGTGCGGATGGAAAGGATCCGCGGCTCGCAAATCCGGTGCTCGCGCGGCTGGTCACTTGCCAAAACACCACCATGGCGCAACTTGCCGAACGAATCCCCAATCTCGGTGCTGGATATTTCCGGCCGCCAATTCTCGACGCCACTGGGATTGAGGGCGCGTACACCTTCACTCTCAGCTTCAGCCCTCCTGCTATTCCGGTAGCCGCGAGTTCTGCGGGCGGAACATCGGCCTCAACGGGCGCGGCACCGGTTGCGTCAGATCCAGCCGGCGCAGTTTCATTCGCCAGCGCTCTTAGCAAGCAGCTCGGATTGAAGCTGGAAATGCGGAAGCGTCCGATGCGGGTTCTGGTGATCGATCACATCGAGCAGAAGCCAACCGAGAATTGATGCGTTAGGAAGTTGCCGCCTGGCCGACGGGTTTCACCACCCTGTCATAAATCCACAACAAGATCGCTGTCGCCACGCCGATCGCTGAAAATGCCCACCACACCAGCTGCGGCCTGTGCATCACCTCGCCAAAGCGATGGATGAAAATTCCGGCTATCGATCCTCCGGCCAGTGACCCGATGCCGATCGGCACAAATGCGAATCCCATGTACGTCCCTTGCTGGCCTTCCGGCGCCAGCCGCGAAACATACTCATAATAGCGGGGCGAAAGAATCATTTCTCCCAGCGCCAGCACCAGCAGCGTCGCTACGCACAGCGCCACCGTTGCGTGCACGGCAAGAATCGTCCAGCACAGGGACGCAACCAGCGTCCCGATGGTGATCGCGCGAAACGCTGGAATCTTGTTAGTTAAAAAGCTCACCAGGATCTGAAAACAAATCACCGCCGTGCCGTCCGTGATCAAAATCAATTCCACATCCGCGTGCGGATTGATGTAACTGTGAATATAAAGTGGCAGCGCGATGTACATTTGCCAGTACACAATCCAGAAGCCGGAAAATATCAGCAGAAACAGCACAAACTTTCCGTTTGTGATCACCGTAGCGAAATTCCGGCATGCCTGCGCGATCGTCGGCGGCTTCGCGCCGTCTTTCCGCTTCGGGTCGCGGAAGAAAATCAGTACGGCGAAAACCATCAGCAGCACGCTCAGCGCCGCCACGCGAAATACGTTTTCCACGCTCAGGTGTCGATGCACGAACGACGCCACAAACGGTCCCGCCGCACCGCCGATATTCACCAGCGTGTAGTAGATCGAATATCCAATGCTGCGCACATTTTCTTTTGAAGCGTTCGCCGTCGTGCCCACCACGGACGGTTTCACCATCGCGACGCCCAGCGCGGGCAGCATCAAAATTACAAATACCAGTGCGCCCAGCGGCACAGCGCTGCGTATCGGAGCCATCCACGAAGTGCCGATTGATCCCAGCAGGAAATACGCTGTCGTCAGAATCAAATACGCCAGCGAAAGCGCGCGCCGGAATCCAAGCTTGTCCGCCACAGCGCCGCCGAAAATCGCCATGAACCACACCATGCCGCCGAAAATTCCAGTCAGGCTGCTGGTTTTTTCCGTGGAAAACGCCAAAGTTTCGTGGAGATAGTTCGCCAGCGACGCGAACACCGCGTAATACGAAAGTCGCTCGAAAAGTTCCGTGATGTTCGCGACCCAGAACGGCCGCTCAAAACCCGTGCGTATTTCCTGCCACCGCTCCGAAAAACTCACGCGATTGCTCCTCCGGCCGGCGCCCCGCGGCCACACAAACACGCCTCAAGCCGTCGGCATTGTAACGAAACCCGTGCCGCCGCGACAGACAGTTGTTGGGTGCCGCACCCTTCGGTTTGCAAGGGTGCGTGTTTTGTTCCTGATCCTGCTGTCTGAGTCTCCGCCAGACTTGATCAGAACCAGACGGAATCTAATGTTGTCCTTGTTACCGCAACCTCGGCAGCCGCAAATCCCCCTCACACGCCTTCACTTTCATCATAGAATTACCGCTCGCCTGTACCGCTTATGCATGAAACCGAGGAGGCCATCGTGAAAAGCGCATCGCATTTCGCCGCAAAATCTCTCGTCGGTCTCGCGCTCACGCTCGCCCTGCTCACCACGCCCCTTATCGCCCAACATTCCGCCGAACCAGCCGGCGCGCAAAGGCCCCCGCTCCTCAGCCCCGCCATCGTCGGCGCGCTCGATCAGGAACTTTCCGGCGAAATCGCGAAACGCAATCTCGAAGGCATCACGCGCTTTCATCGCATGCGCGGCTCACGCGGATTTCGCGACGCAGCCGAACTCGTCGCCGAACGCGCCCGCGCTTACGGCTTGACCGGCGTGCAAATCCTGGAATTTCCCGCCGACGGCAAAATCTTTTACGGCACGCAGCGCTCGCGTCCGCCGTGGGACGCCGACTTTGCCGAGCTCTGGGAAATGCGCCAGCAAAATGGCGCGTGGGCGCCCGCCGTCCGCCTCGCCAGCTTTGACGCCATGCCCGTCACGCTCGCCGAAGATAGTGAAAGCGCCGACGTCACGGCCGATCTCATTGACGTTGGCACTGGCACGGCTGAATCCGATTACGCAGGCAAAGATGTCCGCGGGAAAATCGTTCTCGTCAGCGCCCAGCCCGGTGCCGTTCAGCATCTCGCCGTGGAAGTTCACGGCGCCGCCGGAATCCTCAGTTACGCGCTGAATCAGCCGCAGGCCTGGCAGGGCGAAGACGAAAACCTGATTCGCTGGGGCCACCTGGAAACTTTCGCTCCGGTAAGAACCTTTGCATTCATGGCCTCGCTGAAAACGGCGCGCGAATTAAAATCCCGCCTTGCGCGCGGCGAACAGATTCATCTCCACGCCGTCGTCAAAGCCGGCCAGCATCCCGGCGCGTACAGCATCGTCACCGCCACAATTCCCGGCGTGGATCCACAGCTCCGCGATCAGGAAATCGCATTCAGTTGCCATCTGGATCATCAGCGCCCCGGAGCGAATGACAATGCCAGCGGCTGCGTCGCCATCCTCGAAGTCGCGCGCACCCTCCAAAAACTCATCAACGAAAAAAAGATTCCGCCGCCGCTGCGCACCTTGCGCTTCACCTGGCCGCCGGAAATCGAAGGCACCACCACGCTGCTGAACGCGCGCCCCGATTTCGCCGCGCGCATCAAGGCCGTCGTCCACATGGATATGGTCGGCGGCGGCCCCGCGACGAAAGCCATCTTCCACGTCACGCGCGGGCCCATGAGCCTGCCTTCGTTCGTCTACGATATCGGTGAAGCTTTCGGCGAATTCGTCAATCACGAAAGCGATCTGTACGCCGCCACCGGCCAGGCCGAATATCCGCTCGTTTCGCCCGAAGGCGGCAAGGAAGCGCTGCAGGCCGATTTCGCGGACTACAGCATGGGCAGCGATCACGACGTCTATCAGGAAGGCTCATTCCGCATCCCGGCCATCTATTTGAATGATTGGCCGGACCGATACATCCACACCAATGGCGACGTTGCCGCCAATATCGATCCCACAAAACTAAAGCGCGCGGCTTTCATCGGCGCGGCCAGCGGGTATTACCTAGCTCAGCTAACTTCAGAAAGGCAAGTAAATGAGGTCACACAAACCATAACTGAAGGTTTCTTTCGCAGAAGTATGGGGGTATCGCACAGACGCGAAACCGACATTCCGACAGAAGAAGATGGGATGATTATGGAATTGTTTGTCGACAACCTGGCGGACACTTTAAATTCGATAAAGCAATTTATTCCCGGTACGGCGACCGAGAATCTCATGGATGCAGTGGAAAAACATACAATCGTCCTGAATCTCATGGGCGATTCTGCTGGTCGACCAATACAAGCGAGCGGCGAAGGGTTAATTGTGTTCGCACGCAATTCCAACCCGAAGGGCCCGATGACGGTTTTCGGCTATGACTATCTTGAGGATCACCTCGCCGCGATCAAGCGAGCGCGCCCGAAGCTGCTGGACTATCAAGGTCTCTGGGGCTCTGGTGCGGAATACGCCTATGAAACTCTCAACTTCGTGGACGGCAAGCGCAACGCTGAACAAGTTCGCGCAGCCGTCAGCGCGGAATACGGTCCGGTTTCACTCGATCTTGTTCTCGAATACCTCAAATCCCTCGAATCCATCGGCGTCCTGACGCGAGTGAAATAAATCAGCCCGCGTCACCCCCACTTCTTTAGCTGCGGCCACAAATCCGCCAACGTGCCGAATTTCGGTCCCTTGCAAATGTAAACGGAAATCTCCGTCTCCAGCGCATACGGATTGTCCGCCGACGTGCCCACATACTGCACGTTCTCCCAAAGTTGTTCGAGCCGCCCTCGCTTGTCTCCCAGCACGATCATGCATTTTCCCGAATAGCCCCGCGGCCCCCACAGAAAATAACTCTGATGACCGCTCAGCGCCGGCGGCAATCCGTAGCGTCTCCCCAGAAAATCAATTGCGCCCGCTTGCCCGTAATCCTGCGCAAAAATTCCGCAGTCGCCGCGCTCGGCTTCTGGAATTTGCTGCCAGGCCACATTCGCCTCGTCCACAATTTCCTGCCAGCCGAATTGATCCGCGTACCACTGTGGCAGCGCGGCTCTCTCGTGGCTGTGCTCCATCACCGGCAGCTTGAAGGGAAGATGGCGCATGTACGCGAGGAAATGATCCGGAGACAGCACCGGCACAACTATAGGCGCGGCTTGCGCGCCGCTCGCAAGCATCAATACAACGATCACCGGCTTCGCCCACTTCCAATGCGGACGTTCAACGCCGGCTTCGACCATCACCGCGCCGGCCGCCAGCAGCATCGCGTAAATCGGCGCGAGGTAATAAATTTTACCGTGCAACGCGAACAGCGCGACGAAACACACCACATAGCTCCATCCCAGCACGCGATACGCCTTCAGCTTCATCGAGAAAAACAATCCCAGCAACCCTGCAATCAAAATTGGCGCGCCTAAGAAATTCGTCAGCAGCAGCTGTTGCAACGTGAACTGGCCAATCGGCAGCACCACGTCGCGGCCCTCCGCGCGAATGTTGTGCATCAATTGTAAGAACGGCCAGCCGTTGTGCCAGTTCCACAGCATGTTCGGCAGAAAAATCAAAAATGCCGCCGCGCCGCCAATCCAAATCCATTTGTTGAAAAATGCGCGCCGCTCTTGCGTCAGCAGCAGGCCAATCACAATCCCGCCGCAGAAAAGCGCGATCGTGTATTTTTCCTCCATGCCGATTCCCGCCACCACGCCGAACCACAGCCAGTTTCTCGGATCGTTTCTCTTGATCGCGAGCATCGCGAAGTACGCGCAGCCCAGCCACAAATTCGGTTCCAGGCAATTCGTCGTCAGCAAGCTCGCGTTGGAAAGATATTGCGGAGCGATCAGAATCGCGATGGCGCTCAGCAGCAGCGCGAATTTCTTCCCGCCGAGCTCCCGCGCGAAAACCGCCGTCTGCACCACCAGCAGCGAAGATGCCAGGGCCGGAATCAGCCGGATGCTGCGCAGGGACTCGCCGAAGACTGCCTGGCAAATCCGGATCAGGAAGGGAATCAGCGGTGGCTGGTCAACGTATCCCCACGCCAGATGATTTCCGCATGCGATGTAGTCAAACTCATCGCGGAAATAGCCGTACCCGTGATTGAAGTAAAAATGAAAAATAAATTTCGCAATGGCGATCGCGACAACGATCGCCATTCCGCCGGCCAGGAATGGCCGATGGTCTTTTGGATCAGTGGAACTAGCCGCGGTGTTGCTCTCCATAGCGTGCCCAAGAATACCGAAACCGCCCGCCGTCGCACAAACCTCGCAGACTCGCCCGCAGTTTCGGCTCTCTTTCCGCCTGTGCTACCATCGCACGCGCACCAATGGCCACCGCAACAATGCAAGCGCTTCGCAAGCCGCGCCCCGAGCGAGGCGCCGCCCTCGAAAGAGTCGCCGTCCCCGAAATTGGCCCGAATGACGTCCTGGTTCGCGTTCGCGCGGCCTCCATCTGTGGCACCGACTTGCACATTTACGCGTGGGATCCGTGGTCCGCATCGCGGATTCATCCGCCGATGACGTTTGGCCACGAATTCTGCGGTATCGTCGAGCGCGTCGGCAGCGAAGTGCCGGAGCTGATGGCCAAGCCCGGCGAGTTTGTCAGCGCCGAAATGCATGTGAACTGCGGACACTGCCGCCAGTGCCGCGTCGGCCAGCCGCACGTTTGCCAGAATTTGAAAATTATCGGCATTGATCAAGATGGCTGCTTCGCCGAATTTGTCGCCATTCCCGCGAAAAATATCTGGAAGATCGATCCGGCGATTCCCGAACATTACGGCGCGATTCTCGATCCGCTCGGCAACGCGGTGCACACCGTACTTTCCGGTCCGATCGCCGGGCAAACCGTCGCCGTCACCGGCTGCGGCCCAATCGGGCTCATGTCCATTGCCATCGCGAAAGCCTGCGGCTGCTCCACACTTTTTGCCACCGAGGTGAATCCTCAACGCCGCGCGATGGCGCAGCGAATGGGCGCCGATGTTGTGCTCGATCCATCAGCGGGAGACGTTGTCGCTCAGGTTCGATCCGCCACCGATGGCGCCGGGGCGGATGTGCTGCTGGAAATGAGCGGCCACCCCGTCGCGATTAAGCAGGGTTTGCAAATGATGCGCGCCGGCGGCCGCGCTTCGCTGCTCGGCATTCCGTCGCAGCCCGTCACGCTCGATCTCATCAACGAAGTCATCTTCAAGGGCGCCACGATCCACGGGATTTTCGGCCGCCGCATGTTTGAAACCTGGGTGCAAATGACGGAGCTGCTCAAATCCGGCAAGCTCAATCTGGATCCGCTTTTCGGGGAACGATTGCCTCTGGATAAATTCGCCGCCGCTTTCAAAATGCTGGAAGACGGCCTGGCGGGCAAAGTTCTCTTCTATCCAAACGGCGCTCATCGCTGAAGCCTGTTTGATAAGATTGATATCGCATCACGGGAGATTTTGAATGGGCACAACGCACAATCCGCTCGCATTCCTTCACGATCAAATCAACGACCTCAAAGCGAAGGGCCTCTACTTCAATCTGCACATTCTGGACGGTGAACAAAAGGCAGTCGCGAAAATTGACGACAAAGAAGTCATCAACCTCAGCTCCAACAACTATCTCGGTCTCACCACTCACAAAGCGCTTCGCCGCGCGGCGATTGATGCCATCAAAAAATACGGCGCCGGCGCGGGCGCCGTCCGCACAATTTCGGGCACCATGGCGCTGCACATGGAGCTCGAAGAGCAAATCGCGAAATTCAAGGGCACCGAAGCTTCGGTTGTTTTCCAATCCGGATTCACAGCCAACGCCGGCACCGTCTCCGCCATCCTGGGCAAAGATGACCTGATCATCTCCGACGAGCTGAACCACGCCTCCATCATTGACGGCTGCCGCCTATCCAAAGCATCTATCAAAATCTTCAAGCACCGCGACATCGCCGATTGCGAGCGCATCTGCAAAGAAACCGAAACCTGGCCCGGCCACAAATTGCTGATCAGCGACGGCGTATTTTCCATGGACGGTGACATCGCTCCGTTGCCGCAGCTCTGCGACCTGGCCGAAAAATACAATTGCATCATGATGGTGGACGACGCGCATTCCTCCGGCGTGCTCGGCCGCAACGGCCGCGGCACTGTGGATCATCTTGGTTGCCACGGCCGCGTGCACATTCAGGTTGGCACGCTCAGCAAAGCCATCGGCGTGATGGGCGGTTACGTTTGCGGCTCGCGCGAACTGATTGACTATCTCTATCGCCGCGCGCGGCCGTTCCTTTTTTCCACTTCGCACCCGCCGGCGTCCGTGGCGGCGTGTCAGGCGGCGTTCACTATTCTCGATTCACCGGAAGGGGAAAAACTCATCAAGAGAATGTGGTCCAACACAAAATTCTTCAAGCGCAATCTGAAAAAACGCGGCTTCAAAATCGGCGCCAGCGAAACTCCGATTGTCCCCATTCACGTCGGCGAAGCGGCCAAAGCATTTGAATTCTCAAAAAAGCTGTTTGACGCCGGACTTTACGCGCCTGCGGTGGGGTACCCGACGGTTGCTGAAGGGAAAGCTCGGCTGCGCGCGATCGTCACTGCGACGCACAAGCGCGCCGACCTGGAACGCGCCTGCGAAATCCTGGCGGAAGTCGGCAAGCCCCTTGGCATCATCTGAAGCCGCGGGAAATTGTGCGGCGCGCCGGCTGGTAGCCTTAGTGAATTCCCGGCGAAACCGAATAGATCGGTGGCAGATTATCCGCAAGCACGTGCCACGAATCTCCCGCATCGCGCGTATGAAATAGTGTTCCGGAAGAAGTCCCGAAATAAACGCCCGCCGGATCGCGCTCGTCCGACGTCATCGCTTCGCGCAAAATCAGCACGAACGCGTTTTCTTGCGGCAAGCCCTTGGTCAGTAATTTCCAGGTTTTTCCGCCGTCGCGGCTGCGCGCGACGCGCAATTTTCCGCCCGGCACAAATCGCTCCTCAGCCGAATCCACCGGCACGGTGAAGAGCGTCTGCTTTTCCGCCGCCGGCACCGCCAGCGCAAATCCGAATCGCGAAGGCAGACCCTTGGAAATGTCCCGCCATTTCACGCCGCCAAATTCCGCGCTATACACGCCGCAATGATTCTGCTGATACAGCGCATCGGGCTTGTGTGGATGCGATTTCAGTTTGTGGACGCACTGGCCGACCTCCGGAAATTTTTCGGGATTGAAATCCGCACGCACATTTCCGTTAAACGGTTGCCACGTCTTGCCGCCGTCGCTTGAACGAAACGCCCCTGCCGCCGAAATCCCGACGATCATCCGCCCGCCGCCAAGGCATTCGATCGAATGCACCATCATCCCGCCGGCGCCGGGGTTCCATTTCGAGCGCGTCGGATGATTGTTCAGCCCATTCATCATTTCCCAGTTTGCGCCGTTGTCTCCGCTGCGAAACAGCACGCCGGGATCGCCTCCCAAATACACCATGCCTGGCTCATCCGCCGCGCCGGGCTTGATGTGCCAGATGCGCTTCAGCGTCGCTTCGGGCGTCTCCTTCATTTCCATTCCTTTATCCGTCACCACCCAACTTTTCCCGACGATGCCGTGCACTTCCAAGCCTTTTTCTGAGATCTTCCAGGACTTACCGTTGTCCGAGCTCGCGTGCAGATGCGGACCAAACCACGCATTTCCCACCGCGGCGTAATGCCGCTTCGGATCGCGCGGATCCTGCGCCACATGATGGACTTCCTGCCCTCCGAAAAACGGTCCTTCAGCCGTCCACTTCTTTCGGTCTTTCGATGTGAACGCAAATGCGCCCTTGCGCGTCCCAACCCAAATTCGCACGGCAGCTTTGCTCGGCATGATCGATCTCGCTTTCGAGGAAAAGTACCGCGAGGCATCTCCGGCGGTTGGGCCAATTTTACAATAAACGGCGCCGCGCGGCGCAAAAGCAGCGCCCCAATTTGCGTGCTAGGCAAGCACCGCTGGCGCCGGCTCCGACATAGGCGCAATGGAATTTGCTGCACGAATGCGCCGGTAGACCGTGAGCGCAATCGCGCCGAATCCCCAAATCTGAAAGATCACCGTAACGCCGATGCCGACATAGGGAATCATGCGAAGTGCGTCGATCCCAAGCAGACCAAGCGCCATCTGGCCGATTAGCGCGCCCTTATTTAGGGAAGGCCACCGGTGCTGTCCGGCGGCGACCTGCGCGCTCGCGCCCGGCAGGATTTTCCGGAACAGCCAGGTCACTGTAAAAATTTTCCCACTGTAACTGGCCATCAGAAAGAGCAGAAGCGTCGCGATGCCGACGGGAATTCCGACAATCGTGAAGCAGACGAGAACGGCAAGTATCGGCACCGCAATATAACTCAATGCGCCGATTCCGATTGCGGGGCCAAACCGGCCCGAAGTTTCTACAGTTTCAACAAAAAATCCGGGCATGAGCAATAGTATGAAAAGACCGAAAACAAATCCCGCGCCCCAGTATTCAATTTTGTGCCAGTAGGTGATGCCAGAATAGAAATCCACGTTCTGCTTCTCGTAAGTGAAATCAATTGGGCTCGCCAGACGCGCAGCGCTATCCACCTGAGCTTCGTTCTGTCCCTTGTACGCAAACTTACCCTGTACCTGAGCGCCGGATTCAACGTGGACGCTGCGTTCGGCCTTCAGCGTAACGTTGCCGCCGATGAATCCGTTCAAACTAAAGGTCGTGGTGTAGAGCAGCAGGTCGCGCTGTATCTTGCCGTTCAAAAACACATTGCCGGCAAATGCCGTCACTCCCCAGCCAATCTGTGACTGCGCGTCGGTATCCATGGTTTGCGCGAACGCCATCAAGTTCTTGCCGATCTTGCCGCGTACCAGGACATCGCCCCCGAAGGCCCGCACGCTTCCATCCACCGTGCCGTTGATCTGCACGTCGCTGCAAAATACGATCACGTCGCCCGTTACGTGGCCGTTGATCACTGCGTGCTGGCCTGCAAAGATCACGTCGCCGTCAACCGTTCCATCAATTCGCGCGTCGTTGGCGGTGACGATCAGATCGTTATTCACCGTCGCGTCCGGCGGCAAATGGTAATTCGCCTGGTTGTGATGAACTTCCGCCGCGGAAGCACCGGATGGCAATCC
>Ga0335078_10000375_pt1 | contig 70335 bp, 62 predicted proteins | sample Lox_Sample_32_FD_206711 | JGI IMG/M metagenome (GOLD analysis project Ga0335078, IMG submission 206711) | Soil microbial communities from Loxahatchee National Wildlife Refuge, Florida, United States - Lox_Sample_3.2 | ecosystem: Environmental > Terrestrial > Soil > Wetlands | place: USA...
ATCGTGATCTCCACTTCCGCACCTTCGGGCAGATCGAGCGGCTCGGCGGGATGCAGCGCTCCATTTTTGTATCGCGCGCGGACGGATTTCGCCGTCGATGTGGAATGCAGTCCTGCGGAAGCGGCGATCTTCGTCGCGGCGGCGGAAGTGGAAGACGCCGTGGTCAGCACCCGCGCGCCGGAGGTCACTTCCCCGGTGCGATCCAGCGCTACGTTCGCCAGCGCGTCCGCTTCTGAATTCAATTCGCGCGGCACATGCTCGATCGTGAAGTACGCCAGCGTCTTGGATTGCTTTAGAGCGCGCTCGTGCAGCGGCTTCAGCGATTCACTTTTTACTTTGTAGCGGCCCTGCATCTGCCGCACCAGCAGCTCGGAATCGCTGCGAATCCGCAGCCGCGAAATATTTGTCGCGGCGCAATAATCCAGCGCGGTGATCAGCGCGAAATATTCCGCGACGTTGTTCGTCGCCAGGCCCAGATATTTTCCGAGCTGGTAGACAACCGATCCATCCGGCCGGCGAATGATCACCGCGTAGGAAGCAGGGCCCGGATTGCCGCGCGATGCGCCGTCAACTTCGGCAGTGAAAACGTCAACGGGCTTTTCCGGCTCGGAGAATAATCGGGAATGCAGCGGAGTCCTGCGGCGCGCGTTCATCGCGTTTCACCGGCGCGTTCGATGGCGTCAACCTTCATCTGGCGAGCCGGGCGCGGCCCCGCCGGCGCCCGCCGATGCGGAGGCCGAAACTTCGTTGGCGGATTGCGGCGGCACCGGGTCGGCCACGTACAAAATGCGGCCGCAGGATTCGCACGTAAAGTCTTGCTGATTTTCCGCGTTGCGAAGCACTTGATAAATGTGCGGACGAATCCTCACGCCGCACTTCATGCACATTTCGTCCCTTGCTTCCGCCAGCGCGCCGTGACGATGCTTCGCAATGCGCGTGTATTCGTTCAAAAGCGATTCGGGAATTTCAGCGACAATCGCGGCGCGCTCGGCTTCGGCTGCAGTGAGCTTCACCTGCACGTCTGCGCGCTCCTGGTCCAGCACTTTTCGCTCGCCGGCCGCAACGCCTTCGGCGGCTTTTAGTTCCACTTCGGCGGCTTTAATTTGGCGGTCGAATTCTTCGCCGCTCACCATGCGCTCGAGCAAGCGATCTTCCGCGCGCGCCATTTCCGATTCGGCATTTGCGATTTCGTGCTGCAGAGCGCGGAAGGCTTCGTTGGTTTTTACTTCGTAGCTCTGGTCGCGGTATTTCTTGGCCTTCTCGCGCCATTGCTCGACGTCCAGTTCATATTTCTTCCGGTCTTTCAGGGCAGTCGAATGCGCGTCACGCGCGGCGGTCAGTTTGTTCTTGGCGATGTTCAGGCGGGATTCAATCTCTGCAAGCCGCGCGGGAAACGCCGCAACCGCCTTGCGTTGGGTTTCCAGACGCGAGTCAACGTCTTGCAGATCCAGCAGGCGCTGAATTTGAGGGCGCATGAATCAATGATTCTATCATACGCTGCGAAGGCGGCCCGAAAGGCCGCCCCGCGCGTGCACGCAGTGCGGTGAATCCTTTTCAAGGGGTCATCCGTATGACAGAGTGCCATGGTTGGAATAGCGGCATTCTCGTGGGAGGAACCGGTGGCGGTGGATTCGGAGGCCGTGCGGCTGCGCCGCGGCGATCCGCAGGCCCTGGTGGGTCTGCTGGAGCGCTACCAGCACCGCCTGTATCGCTTCCTGCTGCGCATGGTGCATGAGCCGGCGACGGCCGAGGATCTGTTCCAGCAGACCTGGCTGCGCGTGGCGGAAAACGCCGGCCGGTTTGACCCGAGCCGTCCATTCGATTCGTGGCTTTTTTCCATCGCGCGGAATTTGACGATGGATTATTTCCGGCGCGTGAAGCCGGAAAGCCTCGACGAGCCGCTGCCTTCGGGCGACCCGCGCGGGGAGTTGATTCCCAGCGTGCAGTTGAGCGCCGTCGAAATCCTGATGCGCGAGCAGCGCACCAACCGCCTGGCCGAGGCGATGAAGCTGCTGACGCCTAATTATTGCGAAGTGCTCACGCTGCGGTTTGAAGAGGAAATGAAATTGGAAGATATCGCGGAAGTGCTGAATGTTCCACTGGGAACAGTGAAGACGAGGTTGCGGCGCGCGCTGGAGTCACTGCGCGAGAAATTGGAACACCGGCTGCCCGGAGGCGAGCTGCCGGGAAGGGATCAGCTATGAACAAGAAGCCGAACGAACACGAACAAGCGCGCGAGTGGATGCCGCTGGCGGCGGCTCGCGCGCTGGATGATGGCGAAGAGCGGCAGCTTTCCGCTCATTTGGCAAGTTGCGCGGAATGCGCCGCGGAATTTGAAGGCTGGCGCGATCTGGGCACGGCGATGCGACGGATTCCCACGCCGCAGGCTCCCGCCGCACTGGTGCGGCGCGTACGCGTGAATCTGGTGGCGTATGCGATGCAGCAGGCCGAGCGGCGCACGAACTGGCGCGTGATGGCATGGCTGATTTTGTTTGCGTGGACAGCCATGCTGGCGAGCTGGCCGATCATGAAATTCATCAGCCAGGGCGCGGCGAGCTGGTTGGATTTGAATTTCGTGCACACGATGCACTTGCTGATTGGCTACACGATTTTGAGTTGGTTTTGCGCGGCTGTTGCCGCCGCCGTTTTGGGATTGCGGCACCGGCAGGATAGGGGGATGGCATGAGCGTTACAAATGACAACACGATAGTGCGCGCGAGCAGCGGTGGATTTTGGGCCAACGTCGGAATTATTTCTCCGTGGGTGCGATTTGCCGCGACCCTTTCGTTCATCGGGATGCAGCTGCTGTTCTGGCTGGTGATTTATCCGAACGGCAATCCGAGCGAAATGGCCAAGTTCCCGATGGTGTGGCGCGTCGTTGTCGCGACGCTAACATCGGGATTGATCTTCTGCGTCGTCATGCTGTACGGCTATATCCTTGCCGACGCAAAACGCCGCGGAATGCGCGCGGTGATGTGGCTGCTGCTGGCCATATTCATTCCGGACATGATCGGCGTGATCCTGTATTTCGTGATGCGCGATCCGCTTTCGATTCCGTGTCCAAATTGCGGACACCTGGCGCGCGGCGCGTTTACCTTCTGCCCGAATTGCGGCGGGGAATTGCTGCGCACGTGCCGGGTTTGCAGGAAGAAGATTGAACCGGGCTGGAAGAATTGCGCCTACTGCGGCGCGCCGCTAGGCGCACAAATGCAGAGGCCGGCATAAATCGACATAGCAAAATCCTTCCGCCGCGCTGGTGATATCCCGAATGCTGGGACCGGGCGCGGCGCTGATGTTTCTCCACGTTGTGCTAGCATCGAATCATCATGACGAAAGAAGTTTTTATTGTGAGCGCGGTGCGGACGCCGATTGGAAAATTCGGCGGCGCACTGGCTTCATTAACGGCTGCCGATCTGGGCGTGCGTGCGGTGCGCGCGGCCGTGGAGCGGGCCTTTAGCGAAGCGCCACCGGCACGGATTCCCGGCGAACGCGCAAGCGAAGAAGTGAAACAGCGGTTGGCCGAGTGGCGCGCGAAATCCGGCCGACGTGTGGAAGAAGTGATCTTCGGCAATGCGCGCGCGGCCGGAGTGGGACCGAATGTGGCGCGGCAAATCGCCTGGCGCAGCGGGCTTGGCGACGATGTGCCTGCATTCACACTGAATATGGCTTGCGCTTCCGGACTACGAGCGATCTTGCTGGGCTCGCAGCAGATTCGCGACGGCGCGGCAGACATCATCGTCGCAGGTGGAGCGGAATCCATGAGCCGCGTGCCGTATCTCGTGGATGCGCGCTGGGGATTGCGAATGGGAAATCAGCCACTGGTGGACGCGATGTACCGCGACGGATTTCTGTGTCCGATGTCGAAGATGGTGATGGGTGAAACAGCGGAATTGCTCGCGGAGCAATTCAAGATTTCGCGCGAAGAGCAGGACGCATTTGCATTGGAAAGCCAGCAACGCGCAGCGCGAGCGGCGCGCGAAGACCGCTTCAAGAATGAAATCGTTCCCGTCGAGCTGACCGACAAGAAGGGCAAAACGACTTTGTTCAGCGAAGACGAACACGTCCGGCCGGACACGACGATGGAGTCACTGGCGAAGCTCCCGCCGGTATTTTCGGGAAGCGGTGGCGCAAAGGGAACGATTACCGCAGGCAATTCCAGCGGAATCACGGATGGCGCCGCCGCTGTAGTGCTGGCCAGCGGTGAGCGGATCAAAGAGTTGGGGCTGAAACCACTGGCGCGAATTCATGATGCCTCCATCGCGGCCGTAGATCCCCGCGAAATGGGAATAGCGCCGGTGCCGGCGGTACGAAAACTGGAAGAGCGCACGGGATGGAAGCTCGCGGATTACGCAACGATTGAATTGAATGAGGCATTCGCCGCGCAAGTGCTCGCGTGCGACCGGCAACTGCATTTCGATCGCGCCCGGCTGAATCCAAACGGCGGCGCGATCGCGCTGGGCCACCCGATCGGCACGACCGGCGCGCGGATCACAACCACGCTGGTGTATGAATTGCGCCGCGGCGCGGGCTCCCAGCGGCGGGGTCTTGCTACTTTGTGTGTATCGGGCGGAATGGGCGTGGCGCTGGCAATTGAAGCCGTGTGAAAATTGAGCATGGCTGAAGAAATTCAAGAAGAGTTAATCGCAAACCCGCTGAAAGTCGCGAACCCCGCGGATTTCCGCTTCGTCAATTACAAACAAGAAGGCGAAGTCGTCCACTTGACGCTGAATCGGCCGGAGCACAATCTGCTCCACGAGCCGATGCTGCGGGAAATTGCTGCGGCGTTCGACCATCTCGCATATCTGAATGACGTGAAGCTCGTGATCCTGGATTCGGCGCTCAAGGTATTTTCCGGCGGCATCGATTTGGGCGAATACACGCGGCTCCGCGTGTTCCAAGTGTTGGACGCCTTTGAAGCAGCGTTTCTGGCGATGCTGGCCACGTCGAAGCCATTGCTTGTCGTGGTGAATGGTGCGGCCGTCGGCGGCGGATCGGAACTCGCGTCGCTGGGCGACATTGTGATCGCGACGCCACGCTCGAAATTTGCGCAGCCGGAAGTGACGATCGGCGTGTTTCCTCCGTTTGCAGCGGTTGTGCTGCCGCATTTAATCGGCGTGAAGCGCGCGCTGGAAATGGTGCTGACGGGCGAAGCGATTACCGCTCAACGAGCGCTGGAACTCGGACTTGTGAATCAGGTGGTGCCGGAATCCGAACTCGGCGCGACGGTGAAAGCGATCACGAAGGGAATCACGGCGCAATCCGGGCCGGTGCTGACGATGGCCAAGCGCGCAGTGATGGATGGCATGGGAATGCCGCTGAAAGACGCGCTGCACAACGCGATACAAATTTTCCTGAATGAACTTTACGGACTGGAAGATTCACAGGAAGGCGTGCGCGCGATTGTGGAACGCCGCAAGCCGTTGTGGAAGAATAGGTAGAGCCACCCGGAAGCGGCGGCAGATTCCTTTTCAGACGGGACTCCCGTGGGCGACCTTCCAGACTTCATTCCACCTGATTCCTCCGAGCCGCAACCGGCCACAGATCAGCAGCCAAGCGCAATACAAAACGTAAACGAATCACAAAGCGCCGAGCAGCATTCCGCTGCGCCCACTCCGGTAGAACAAAATCAATTGGATGCGCTGGCCGACGCCGAACAGCGGCAATTTGTTTCGCGGCTGCGCTGGCTTTTCGCCGTGGGCATTTTCTCGTTCGCATTCGTGAGCTGGATGATGGTGCGCAATGTGCGCAACATGCAGTACAGCGTACGGGCGAGCGATCCGGATTCGGTGATCCGCGTGGAAGTCGGTTCGCTGGCGAGCGGAGATTTGGAAGCAGCCTACGCGCAACTTTCGGAGCGCTATCGCAAGGAAGTCTCCTTCGAGGATTATCACGCGCTGGTTGCCATGCACCGGCGAATGTTTCTGACGCGCGAATACCGCGTCACGCGGCGTGATACTTACAAGGGACGGACGTTCATCGAAGCGCAGCTCACCAGCAGTGACGGGCACAGATTTCTTGCACGCTTCGCTCTGATTCAGCAGAACGGCCGCTGGTGGATTGACGATCTGCACTGGGACGTGGACGCGGAGATAAATGCAAGGCACGCGTGATGTGGAAGCCCGAACACGAGCAAGTTCCTTCGCGCGATTCTTCCGGAAAACCATCAGTTGATTGACAGGATGCAAGTGCGGGCATAGACTCCATTTGAAATTCCGCAGGCGCGGAAATTTTGGGGGAAGGCCGTTCAATTCGGCCGCGGTCCCGCCACTGTGATCGGCAATTCGCGATAGGCGAAAGCCGTCAGCCAGGACACCCAACGCGCCGTCGCCGCCGGTGCTCTTCGCGAGAAAGAGCAAGGCTGAAGGCCCCATTTTCTCGTGGGGCTTTTTGTTTTTGCGGATGATTGCAAGGAGACCGAATTGAGATTTGTCGAGCGCACAATTTGGACGGCACTCCTCGCGATGGTGCTGAGCTTGTGCGCGGGCTCAAGCGCGAGGGCGCAGACCAATCCTCCCACACCGCCACCGGGAAACACCGACCGAGACGCCGCGAAAGCCGAGCCGCGAATTGTGACGGATCAAGTTGGGCGGCGCGTCGAGGTGCCGCAGCCGCTGCGACGAGTGGTGTCACTCGCGCCGAGCGTGACGGAAACAATTTACGCGCTGGGCGCGCAGGATTTGCTTGTCGGCGATACGGACGCCTGCAACTATCCGCCGGCGGCGCAAAAGCTGCCGAAAATCGGCGGACCATTCACGCCGAACCTGGAAGTAATCGTGTCGTTGAAGCCGGACCTGGTGGTCGCGGCGGCGAATTCCGGCAATCGCAAAGAAACCGTCGACGCGCTGGATTTGCTGCACGTGCCGACCTACTCGACGAATGCGAAGACCGTCGAAGACGTTCTCACCTCAATTATCGAACTCGCCGATGTGCTGGGAGTGGGTGATAACGGCCGCGCGCTCGCGGATTCGATGCGCACGCGGCTCGCCGACCTGCACAATAAGCTCGAAAATGTGACGCCGACCCGCGCGATGTTCGTCGTGTGGCAGGAACCGCTGATCTCGATCGGCCAGGACACATACATTGCCGATGCGATGCGGCGCGCGGGCGCGGAATCCGTGGTGATGACAAAGCAAGACTGGCCGCGACTGAGCTGGGAAGAAGCGTTGCGGCTGCAGCCGGAATATCTGGTGTTCGCGTCGGCTCATCCGGACGAGGTGACCGCGACGTTGAACGGAATGCGGAATCTGCCCGGCTGGCGCGACCTGAAAGCTGTGACTGAAAACAAGATTGTGATTATCAGCGACGCCGTGAATTTACCGGCGCCGCGGATCGTGGATGCCATCGAGGAACTGGCGAAGCGTTTGCATCCAGAAGTGTTCACGGATGCGACGCATGGCGCTTCGGGCGGCGCGCCCGCCGCCGGCGCGGCAAAGCAATCCACGGAGCCGGCACAGTGAAGCCGCTCACGTTCACACGTGTCATTTCGATTTGCGCCGCGCTGCTGGCGGTGCTGTTCGTGGTGGTTGTGGCAGCGCTGAAAGTCGGGGCCGTGCCGATTTCCATTTCGGATTTGGCCCTGAATTTGGCAAGAACGATTTTCGGCCGCCGGATCGAAATGCCGTCGGAATATCGGATGATTGTTTTTGATATTCGATTTCCGAGAATCGTGCTTGGAATGCTGGTGGGCGGCGCTCTTTCGGTTGCAGGCACGTCATTTCAAGCGTTGCTGCGGAATCCGCTGGCGGATCCTTATGTGCTTGGCGTTTCGAGCGGCGGCGCCGTGGGAGCGATTCTCTCGCTGATTTTCCTGCCGCGAATTCCGTTGGTGACGCCGCTTGGCGCGTTTCTCGGCGCGATTGCAACCATCTCCGCCGTTTATTTTCTCGGGCGTCGGCACGGGCAGCTCGACAGTACAACGTTGTTGCTCGCGGGAATCATTTCGGCGTCATTTCTTTCCGCGCTCATCAGTTTTCTGGTGACGACGCTGGCAACGCGCGACCTTCGCGGCATCGTTTTCTGGCTGATGGGCGACCTTTCGACGCCTGTGCCGGATTCGCTTCACTGGGCGCTGCTTGCCGCGCTTCTGCTCGGGATTGGATCCATCTACACCACGGCGGCGGATTTGAACGTGATCACCGCCGGCGAGCGCGAAGCGACCCATCTGGGCGTGGACGTCACGCGCGTGAAACTCGTTGTGTATGTCTCGGCGTCGCTTCTGACGGGCATTGCAGTGTCCGTGAGCGGCGCGATCGGCTACGTCGGTCTGCTGGTGCCGCACGCGATGCGCATGCTGTTCGGCTCGGACTATCGCATTTTGATTCCGGCTTCGGCGATCGGCGGCGCAATCGCCGTGGTTGCGGCGGATACGCTGGCGCGAACCGTGATGGCGCCGACCGAACTGCCCGTGGGCGCGGTGACAGCAATGCTCGGGGCACCGTTTTTTATTTATTTGTTGCGACGGAGACTTTCGTGAGCACTGCGGGGAATACTAGTTCAGCCGCAGATGCGGTCACGCGCGGCGGTGAAGCGCCCGTTCGACTGAACGTCGAGCAAGCGAGTTACGCGTATCACACCAGCGGCAATTCAGCGCCGCTGTTTACACTTGCAGCTACCTCCTTTAGGGCGCGGCAACGCGAAATCGTGACGATTCTCGGCCCGAACGCCAGCGGAAAATCCACTCTCCTGAAATTGATTGCCGGATCGCTCGAACCACTTTCGGGCCGAGTGGAACTGGAAGGATTTGAAATTTCGCGGCTGGATGCGCGAACGCGCGCGCAGCGCATCGCGATGGTGCATCAGGAAAGCGCTCTGCTATTTCCCACGCGCGCCGGTGAATACGCGCTGCAAGGAAGGCACCCGTACGGGCGATTGATGCGTTTCGAGACGCCAGAAGATATTCAGATCACGGAAAACGCGCTGGCGCAGGTCGGTGCGACGCACCTGCGCGATCGCTGGATGCACGAAATTTCCGGCGGCGAAAAGCAGCGCGTGATTCTGGCGCGCGCGCTGGCGCAACAGCCAATCCTGCTCCTGCTGGACGAGCCGACGCTGCATCTGGACATCGGCGCGCAAGTGGAATTGCTGGAGCGGCTGCGGCAGCTCGCGTCGGAAAACCGGTACACAGTGGTCGTTGTGACACATGAGCTGAGCCTCGCCGCGGAATTCGCGGATCAGGTCGTGCTGATGCACAACGGACGCTGTCTGCGCGTGGGAACGCCGGCGGAAGTTTACCGGCAGGATTTGCTCGAACAGGTTTTCGACGCGCCACTGGATGTGGAAATTGGCCCGGAGGGGCGGCCGCGCGTGCACATTCGCGGCGCTCGAAGCGGGCAATATTTGCGGCGCTGATTTTTCCGCGGCGAGTTTCAGGCGAATTTGTTGAACAATTGTTTCGAGAAGTTCCGGCGGCACGTAAATCGATTGGCGATTCCGCGCTGCGCAGATCCATCGCAGACCCCGCGCTCGGGAAGACGGTGCAAGGCCGTCGCCGCCGCGCGACTGTAAGCGGCATTTTTGTCGGCGTCACTTTGCGGACGGGTGGAATTTTCGCTCGCCGCATGGGAAGGCGCGCACAATGTTCGCCGCTAAGCCAGGAGACCGGCGGGGTCAGCATCCCAGGTACGTGGCAACTCGGACGGAGCCACGACGGGGAAACCTTTTTCTCCCGCGCGAGAGGGAGACGAGGAGAGACCATGAGATTTCGCCCGCGTGTTCTTCTGCGATCCAGCTTGATTGTTGCAGTGACGCTCTGGTTTTCGGTGGCTTGCGGTTTTGTTTCCGCTCAGAATTCAGGTTCCGCAACTTTGACTGGAGTATTGGCGGACGCGACGGGGCGCGCCGTCGCGGAGGCGCACGTTGTTGCGATCACCGCGGGTGCGCCTGCCTCCGCGCCGCCGGCCGCGGAGTCGCAATCAAAGGATGACGGCGCATTTGCGCTGACGCTTCCGCCGGGGAATTACAAAATTATCGTGACGAAAGTTTCGTTCACGCAGATCGAGCGTGACGTCACGGTGACCGCAGGCCAGCCAATTGAGTTGAAGCTACAGTTGGAGATTTCGCCGATGTCGGCGGGCGTCGTCGTGACCGCGAACGCAACGCCGGCGCAAGTGAGCACCACGCCCGCACCGGTGGACATCATCACTCGGGAGCAGATTGACGATCGCCTGGCGGAATCGGTGCCGGCACTGCTGAGCACAATGACCGGCTTCAGCTTTGGACAGACGAGCGCGGAAGGCGGGCTCGCTTCTCTATTTTTGGACGGAGGAAATTCCAACTACACGCGCGTATACGTGGACGGCGCGCCGCTGAACAATTCCGGCGGCGTCATTGATTTTTCAAATCTCACCCTGGATAACGTGGACAAAATCGAAGTGGTGCACGGCGCGGAAAGCGCGCTGTACGGCTCGGACGCGATGACCGGCGCGATCCAAATCTTCACGCATCGCGGGGAAACACGCACGCCGGAGCTGGATCTGGAAGGTGACGGGGGAACATTCGACACCGGACATGGTTCGGCGGTCCTGAGCGGCCTTTTCGGGCGATTCGATTATTCCGCGAGCAACGCGTATTTTTCCTCGGCCGGTCAGGGCCCGAACGATTTCTTTTTCAATCGCACAGATTCCGGAAACTTCGGCTACAGGTTTTCAGACAAAAACACAGTGCGATTGGTGATCCGCCACAACACGAGCGACGCGGGCACACCCGGGCAGACCCTGTTTCTTTCTCCCGACTTGAACCAAGACAACGGCCAACATGATTTGGCGGCGAGCGTTCTGTGGGATTTGCAAACCGGCACGCACTGGCATTGGCATGTGACGCTGAATGAGACGGATTTGCACGACGTTGTCACCGATACCACCCCCGACTTCGGCTTTATTTCGACGGACGTTTTCAATCGCGCTGGAGGCACGGCGCAGGGCACGTATCAAATGCACAACGCGGAATTCACGGGCGGCTACGCGTACGAAGTGGAGGACGCGTACCCTTCGGCGCTGGCCGGCGAGCACGCGCGGCGCAACAACATGGCTGGATTTTTGGACGCGCGGTGGCAGGCGACGAAGCGACTGACCATCGACGCCGGAACCCGCGCGGAAGACAATTCCAGTTTTGGCACGCGAGTGGTACCGCGCGCGGGCGGAGCTTATCTGCTCCGCAAGGGTAACGGCAAAGCCGGTGACACGCGTCTGCACGCGTTTTACGGCCAGGGAATCGACGAGCCTGAGATGTCGGAATCCTTCGGCAACGATCCGTGCTTTCCCGGCAATCCAAATCTTTCGCCTGAGGAGAGCAAAACGGCCAGCGCCGGACTCGATCAGGGTTTCGCGTCGGGCCGCTTCCACTTTTCCGGCGATTATTTCTACAACGAATTTCATAACATGATCAGTTTCGCGTTCATGCCGCCGACGGAAACTTGTCCGTTTGGCGCCGGGACTTATTTCAATACCGATTTGGCGATCGCGCGCGGCGTGAATTTGTCCGGCGACTTGCGGCCGGCGCACTGGCTGCATCTTTCGGGACACTATTCCTATGACAACAGCCTCGTGTTGGTATCTCCGAATGCCTCGGTCGTGACGGAAGAACCGGGCAATCACTTGCTGCGGCGCCCTGTGAATTCGGGAAGCATCGTGGCGAATATTCCGGTGTGGCGATTTGACGGAAATATCGTCGCTTTCTTTAGCGGCCGTGCGACCGACAACGACTTTCTAGGGTTGGATCTGCCCTTCCGCCTGGAGCAGGACCCGGGCTATTCGCGATTCGATGTCGCACTGTCCTACCGGGCGCAACGGCATGTGACGCTGTTCGTGCGCGGCCAAAATATTTTGAACAAACAATACGAAACGGCGTTAGGTTATCCGGCGCTAGGGCGCGAACTGCGTTTTGGTTTGAAGCTGAAACTTGGGGGAGAGTGACGGCGTGGCGGAGGCCGTGCTTTTTTGCTGGAGCGGAGGCAAAGACAGCTGCCTTGCGCTTCATGAGTTGAGACGCGACCATTCGCGCGAAGTGGCCGCGTTGCTGACGACGGTGACGGAAGGTTATGACCGCATCAGCATGCACGGAGTCCGCCGCGAATTGCTCGAGCGGCAGGCCGCAGCATTGGGCTTGCCGCTCGAGATCGTCACGATTCCGCCTGCGTGCACGAATGTGGATTACGAAGCGCGGATGGAAGCAATGCTCGCGAAATGGAAAGCGCGTGATGTGCGGCATGTAGCGTTCGGAGATATTTTCCTGCAGGATTTGCGCGAGTGGCGCGAAAACAATCTGGCGCGAATCGGGATGGAGGCGATTTTCCCTGTGTGGCTGCGGCCCACGGACAAAATGGTGCGGGATTTTCTTGCGCTCGGGTATCGCTCGGTGACCGTTTGCGTGAACCCGAAGCATTTAAATGAAACTTTTGTTGGCCGTGAGATTGACGAACAGTTTCTTGCAGAACTGCCCACCCAAGTAGATCCCTGCGGCGAAAACGGCGAATTTCACAGCTTCGCGTATGCAGGCCCCGATTTTTCCGCACCGGTGAAATTCACGCTGGGAGAAAAAGTGCTGCGCGATGGTTTTTGGTTCTGTGATTTGCTGCCGGAGCGTTAAGCCACGCATGGCCAATGATCCGTTTGCGTTGCCAAATGTTTTCCCCTCAAATTCTAACCGCGAAATTATCTGACGTTCAGGTGGGAACGCCGGCCTTTGTGAATATATGCCGTTCTTGCTGCTGCTTCTTGAAAGAAAATGAATGACGCGCGTCCTTGGCAGCAAGCATGCCCTTTTCGCGCATGTGGGCACGAATGTCCAATTGATGGTTCAGATGCATCGGGTGAGAACGAGTGGTACCGGCCGGCACATCGAAGATGAGCCGTCCACCGGGATTGAGGAGTGACGAAAGAAAATCCAGCTCCGCCGCCAAATCCGGGATATGTTCGAGAACATCGAATGAAGTGATCGTATCGAACCCCTTCTGCCCCGCCACTAAAATCAATTCGTCCTTCGTGTGAGCAAATTGCATCTTCAGCCCTCGCGACTCCGCGCGCGCGCGAGCAAATCTCATGGTCTCGCCATCGACGTCGAAGTAGGTCACAGGATGGCCGCGGCGGGCCAGTTCAAGCAGGAATTCGCCATTGCCGGCGCCGTAGTCGAGGCAAGCTCCGCGTGCGTAGCGGAGCATGCTTAGATTCGCGCGGATGCGTTTGTATTCCAGATTGTACGCGGAGATCGCGAAGAGATAGAGCTCGGAATTCTCGCGATACCAGGCCGAAATACGCTCGCCATCGCCTTCGGGCAAATGAGCGGCCAGCCAATTCTTCGCCAGCTGCTGGTTGCTGGTGGCCCACTGCTCGCGAATTCGTTCGCCAGAATAACCGGTGAATTCCATCAGCTCTTTGATGGCGGCGTCTATACTTCTGCGATTTTGCCGGCGCGCCCGAAACACAAGCCACGAAGTAGCCGCGGCGGATATCCAGACAAGAACGGTCGCCGCAATCAAGAATTCGCGGCTTGCCACTTGTTGGCGCGGCGAAATTAGAAGAAGCGCTGTCGACGCACTCGATAGTACAACCGCCCACAATGCAAGAAATCTTTCACAGACGACCAGGGATATGTGGACGACAACGGCCAGGAGCGCAGCCCTGGTGAGCAAATCCAGGGATCCGAGGAAGAAGACAACCATCAAGAGCGCAAAATCGGCGGCATAGAAATAGGCGCGAAGCGAGCCTGAACGCAGTACCTTCTTCGCGAACAGGTTCACGGCTACGATCCACAGAACCGCTCCGATTACTAAAACGACGTCGTGCAATTTGGCCACAAAAATCAAACCGAGAATCAACACAACTCCAGCGATCCTCCACCGGATCCGTATTTCCCAACGCAGCCATTTGTCCGGTGCAACCGTCAGGGTAAGGTAGTCGGGGCCGTAGAAAATTGCCGCAGCGAGCGTCGCTATGATGCAAACAAACAAGACAGACACGGAGACCGGAACGCGCGGCGCATCAAGAAGACAGTAACCTGCCGCGGCGAGCAGCAACACGTCTAGGAAGATCGCCCACGCACGGCTTCCGAGGAGAAATGTGCGCTGATCCGAATAATTCATCTGAGAATTCCTGCGGCGCGGCTGAGTATGCTAAAGGAACCTTAATTGTACAACTAACTTCGGCCTTCCCGCTTTTGCGCCACAACCAAACTTCGCGACGTGCGGATCAGAACGACAGATATCAGGCCTTCGGCTTCCATGCGGAGCGCCGCTTCGCGAACCGTCTTGAAGCGCGAATTGGCATCGTGAATCAGAATCAGACCATTTGGGTTGATTTGTGGCAGGAAGCGGCGGACTTCCTTTTCGCGAAGATCGAGTTCGCTATCGCTAAACAGAACGTCGATGGTCCCATTCACTTCGATATCCAGACTCGACGCCAGACGGGCATCGATCCAGGAAGCGAGGCCTGACTCGTCGAATCGCTTCTTCGCTGCTTCGTAAATCTTGGGATCGGGCTCACAGGTGATTACGCGGCCGAATCCGTTCCTCTTCAATCCCTCGGCAATCCACAATGTGCTGATGCCGGTGAAGGTGCCTGTTTCTACGACCAAGTCCGGCTTGATCGTGGTAATCACGCATTGCAGAAACTCAAGCACCTCGACCTCGGCGGTCATCACGTCAAACTTGCTCCAGCGTTCCGGATGAGGGCATTCAGGTGTGGGATAGTGGGACTCCGGCTGCAGAACGTCCCCGTGATGGCTCTTGTGTTCCACGATTCGATGATGCCGGTCAATCTTGTGAAATCTGATTTTCACGATCGTATAAATCGCGGCGCCCGCCACCAGGCAGAGTGCGCTGGCGACCATGGATGACGTCACGTGAAGGGTGCGTGGTTCCGAATTGAAGTAGCCGATGGCGAACCGCGCGGCGCCAAAACAAACCAAATAGATGGAGAAAACCTGGCCATCCGGCTGAGGTCTGCGCAGCGAAATTGTCCCCAGGCGCCACAGAATCCAGAAAATGATGACCGCGGCGACGAGTTCGTGTACCGGCCGCAATTCAAGGTGCAGCGCGTGAGCCGCGGCAATGTATTCGCGATTGCGGCGGAAAAGGTCGCCCACGCGGAAGACGCCGTAGGCAATAGCCGCGGCGGAGCAGGCGGCGTCCAGCAGAATCAAGACGGGAATGTGATAACGCCGAGCGACCAGCGCCAAAACTCCAACGCCAACCAGGAACGCGCCGTCATACGCAAAGCCAAGACGACCGAAGATTTCCGCGCCGACCGCGCCGGAAAGGCATCCCGCCGCGATCAGAACGTAAGGACTCACGGCAAGCTTGCGGCGCTGCAGCTCTTCCCTCAGCGCGAAATAAGCGCAAACCAGAGAGCCGATGAAAAAAACGACATAGCTGACAATGGTTTCCGTGTCGGAATGGAGAAAGTCCAGGTTCATTTAGAATCGCCGGAAGAGTATACCTGATGGCGGCGTTGACTTGAGACGCATGCGGCAAACGAATTGTTTCACGTGAAACAATTTTAAGTGCGCGCATATCAGATGGATAGGCGCAGGCATTCGAAACCGCGGTCATTCGAACGAGCAAGAATTGATGAACTTGATGCTTCCTGGGCAAAAATGCGCGCGGGGCATGCGCAGCAGGCGAAATGTTATACTCGCGGATTAAATGAGTCCTGCGACAAAACCTGAAACCACCGAGCTGGCAATGGCGCTGCGCGATTATGAGCCCGTCATTGGGCTTGAAGTGCACGTCCAGCTTTCCACGGCGACAAAGATTTTCTGCGGCTGCTCAACGAAATTCGGGGATCCAGCAAATACGAACGTCTGTCCTGTGTGTCTGGGGCTGCCGGGCGCGCTGCCGGTGATGAATCGAAAGGCGCTAGAGCTGGCGACGCGCGCGGCGCTGGCGTTGAATATTCAAGTGCAGGAAAGATCGCGGTTCGCACGAAAAAATTATTTCTATCCCGACCTGACGAAGGGGTACCAGATTTCGCAGTACGAATTGCCGCTGGCGCTGGGCGGCTGGCTGGAAATCGAAGTCGAGGGAGCGAAAAAGCGAATCGGCATCACGCGGTTGCATCTGGAAGAAGACGCGGGCAAATCCATGCACGAGGGGTTCCCGGAGTCAGCAACCAAGAGCTACATTGATTTCAATCGCTGCGGCACGCCGCTGGTGGAAATTGTTTCCGAGCCGGACATGCGCACACCCGCAGAGGCGTACGCGTATTTGACGGCGCTGAAGCAGGTGCTGCTTTATGCCGAAGTGAGCGACTGCAATATGGAGGAAGGCTCGCTGCGATGCGACGCGAATGTGAGCGTGCGAAAACGCGGCGTGGAAAAATTCGGCGAGAAGGTGGAAGTCAAAAATCTGAATTCATTCCGGTACCTGCAGCGAGCGCTGGAATACGAAATTCGCCGGCAGGTAGAGGCAGTCGAGAGTGGGGCACGGATTTTGCAGGAAACGCGCTTGTGGAATGTGGGCGCGGCGAGAACGGAGCCGATGCGGTCGAAGGAATTCGCGCATGACTACCGCTATTTTCCCGAACCGGATTTGCTGCCGGTCCAGTCGACTGAGCAAATGATCGCGCAGGTGCGCGGCGCTATGCCGGAACTACCAGCAGCGAAACGTGCGAGATTCATTTCCCAGTACGGGTTGACTCCTTACGATGCCGGAGTACTGACGGACAGTCGCGCGCTGGCGGACTACTTTGAAGCGACAATGGCAGCTGGAGCGTCGGCAAAATCTGCCGCCAAGTGGACATCCAACGAGCTGATGCGCCGCCTGGACGAAGCGAATGTCGATGTCGCAGCGACTCCAATATCGCCCGAATCTCTGTCCCAATTTATCGCGAAGGTTGAGTCCGGCGTGATCCCTGCCGCGAAGGCAAAAGAGATTTTCGCGGAATTGTTCGCAGGCAGCAAGTCGCTGGAAGAAGTCATTGCGTTAATGGAATTGACTGCAAGGATTAGTCGCGAAGAACTTCTAAAAATGCTGGTTGAGATTGCCAAAAGACATCAAAACGACCTGGCTCACGAGTCCGCAGGTTCGCGGAGGCTCGAGGGCTTTCTATTCGGCCAAATCATGAGTGAGACGAAAAGGCTCGCGGATCCTCAGGTTCTCCGAGCGTTGTTTCTAAACATCGCCTCGAACGAGGCAAATCTACAGGTGACAACGGAGGCGCCTCGCAATCCGCCTTTGATACCGTCGACGGGCAACAATTCGACACAGTCCTTCGTCGGTTACGCGCCAATCACGCTTAGTGGACAGAAAACTGAGACTTTGAAAGATGCCGTCTCGGAGCGTGTGGAGGGTGGCACCCAGACATCCAGAGACGCCAAAATAGAGGAGCCTGAGAATGGCATGTAAACTGCTGTTCACTTTGGTATGTGATGACGCGCGAATCGAGCAGTCGGGTAAGATTCTTGTCGTCGGCCTTTATAATTATCTCATCGGATTTAGACCAGCGTCACCCGGTCCGGCGGGGCAAAACGTGCTCGGACTCTCACAGCTTTGCCTCGTGCGACGGTGGCTTGCATTGGACACATCTCCGCTGGCGGTAGAGACTCACATCATTGATAAGCGCAACGGCCGGACTGTGCTAAAGACAGAGAGCAATCTGGCGCCACCAGCCGCCGGCGCGTATTCTTACGAGATATTAGCATTGCGCGGCGTAACACTCAGTGAAGGAATTTATTCCATTGAAACTAGGCTGCAGACAGGCGAGGTAGTCGGCAGTCCAGAAGACATCTTGGTTAAGGCAGTCTAGCGTGGCAGGGCGCGTGCTCCGACCCGAGGTGATTTATGGCTGACCTGAAGGTAGGCGAAAAAGCGCCGGATTTCCGGCTGAAGGCCGACGATGGGCGCGAAGTGACGCTGGCGGACCAGCGCGGCAAATACGCCGTGCTCTATTTTTTCCCCAAGGCACTTACGCCCGGCTGCACGACGGAGGCTTCCGAATTTCGCGACGCGAAGCCGAAGTTCGACAAGCTGAACGCGGTAGTACTGGGCTGCAGCGCCGACCCGGTCGAAAATCAGGCGAAGTTCAAGGCGAAATTCAAACTGAATTTTCCGCTGCTGAGCGATCCGGATTTCAAAGTGATTGAAGCGTATGGCGCGCGGCGGATGAAGAGTTTCCTCGGGAAATCATTTCTGGGGATCGTGCGAAGCACGGTGGTGATCGACCCCGACGGGCGCATCGCGCGGACCTGGCCGGCGGCGAAGGCAAAAGGGCACGCGACGGAAGTGGTCGCAGCGATTGCCGAGATGGAGAAACAAGGGAAATAATCAGAGGGTCACGAGGAATTTTCCGCCGGCGTCGCGGGTGATGAGCATGTTGTCGATCAACCGCACGGGCTTTGCGGCGGAGTCGCCGACCAGGGCGGCAATCAGCAAAAGCGAAGACTCGCCCAGCACTACAACCGGCTCGAAACTTTCCTCATTCACCAATTCCACGTAATCCACGCGCACGCGCGGCTCGGATTGCATCACCGTTCGCGCCGCCTGCACGATCGTGTCAGAATTTCGCTCGCCCGCATGAATCTTCGCGGCGGCAGCCGCGAGTCCGCGCGATAACGAAGTTGCCGCGCGGCGATCTTCCGCATTCAGATAAGAATTTCGCGAAGACATCGCCAGTCCGTCCGGCTCGCGGACGATGGGCAGCACTTTGATTTCCGCGTCGAGATTCAAATCGCGCGCCATCTGGCGCAGGATGCGCGCCTGTTGCGCGTCTTTGCGTCCGAAAAATGCGGCAGCGGGCTGAACGATTTCCAGTAGTTTCAACACGACGGTCGCGACGCCGCGAAAATGCCCGGGGCGCGACTTTCCTTCGAGGCGATCGCCGAGCCCTTCGACGTTCACATACGTTCGGAAGCCCTGCGGATAAATTTCCGCAGCGTCCGGCACAAAAACAAAATCCACGCCGGCGGCTTCGAGCACCGCGGTATCTTTTTCGAGCTGGCGCGGATATTTCGCGAAATCTTCCGAAGGACCGAATTGCGCGGGATTCACGAAGATTGACGCGACAACCGGACTGCATTCCGCCACGGCTGCGCGCACCAGCGAAAGATGGCCCTCGTGCAGCGCTCCCATCGTCGGGACGAAGCCGACGCTGCGTCCCTGTTCGCGCGCGGCGCGGGATGCCTGCTTCATCCAGTCAATTGTGCGAATGATTTCCATGCACGGGTGCAGCGCGGATCAAGACGCGGCTGCGGCACTGCGCTCGCGATAAAAAGCGAGCAGATCGCTGGCCTGCGGAGTGGCACCAAGCTGGCGCAGTAGCGTGGTCACCTGGCCGCGATGATAGGTGCCGTGATTCACCACATGTTGCATCACCTGCCAGAGCGGATGGCGGTAAAGATTTCCCTTGATGTTGCGGAATTCAGTGTCGCGCGCAAGAGTTTCCGGCGTGAGACCGCGCAGAAACTCGTTCATGCTGGAATCGATCGTCGCCCATCGCTTCTTCATATCAGAAAGATTGGCGTAGTTTTCCGCCTTCGGAAACGCGGAAGGCGAGCGGCCGTGCCAGCGCTCGAGGTAGAGCCATTCGACGTCCATGATGTGCGCAAGAGTGTTGCGCACGGAACCAAAACTGCCGCCGACCTGCTGCAGGAATTGTTCATTGGTGAGCGATTCGCAGCCGGCGATGGTTTTTTGGTCGGCCCAGGCGTTGTAGGCGTAAAGCTGCTGAATGGCGTCGAGATTCATGCTGTCCTCTTTCGATTTGTTAGGCCAATAAATTATTTTTCGCGCTTCGCGTGCGCTCCCGCCACAGCCGGCAGGTGAAACGATTCCGCATCCGATGGAAACGCGCCGCCGCGAACGTCATCGCAGTATTCCTGCACGGCGCGCTTCACCGTTTCGCCGACTTCCGCGTAACGCCGCGCGAATCGCGGCGTTGGACCGGCGGTGAGTCCCACCAAATCATGATAGACGAGGATTTGTCCGTCGCAATCGGGCCCCGCGCCGATGCCAATGGTGGGAATGCGCAGCTCGCGAGTGATGTTGGCGGCAAGTTCGCGCGGCACGGATTCGAGCACGATAGAAAATGCGCCTGCGGCTTCGACGGCGCGGGCATCGCGCAGCAATTGTTCCGCTGCGTCGGCCGTGCGGCCCTGCACGCGGAATCCGCCGAACGCGTTCACGGATTGCGGCGTGAGGCCAACGTGGCCCATCACGGGGATTTCCGCTTCCACCATGCGGGCAATAATTTCCAGGCGCCGCTCGCCGCCTTCGAGCTTCACCGCTTCCGCGCCGCCATCTTTCACCAAACGCAATGCGTTCGCGACGGCGTCGTTCACTCCGGTGTGATAGCTACCGTAGGGCATATCGGCGACGAGCAGCGCGCGCTTCACTCCGCGGCGCACGGCGCGCGTGTGATGCAAAATTTCTTCCAGCGTGACCGGCAAGGTATTCTCATAGCCGAGCACGACCATACCGACCGAATCGCCGACGAGAATAACGTCCACACCGGCCTCATCGAGCAGACGCGCAGCGGGAAAGTCATACGCAGTGAGGCAGGCGATTCGATTTTGGGGAGAAGAACCAGGCAGGCCGGGATGCTGCTTGCGGCCTAGAATGTCAGGCACGGTGATTTTACCGTTGCCCGCATGGGGCGTTACGCTCATGTTGTCCTCCGGTGCCGCTCCCATTCGGGATGCAGCCCAAACAACCTCTCCATTCTAACAGAAATTCAGCGTGGCAGGACGGCGCGGGGCATCGGAGTAACTACGGCAGGCCGCTAGTTGAATTCGGGTCTGGACGGGTGGTCCACAATAATCACGCGGCCGTCGGTGAGGGCTTTCACGGAATGGCGCGCGTTGGCGGGAACGATGGCCGCCGAGCCGGGCTCGAGCAGATGCGTTACGCCGTCAATGGTGATTTCAAGCCGGCCTTCAGTGACTTCGTAGACCTCTTCTTCCGGATGAAAATGTTCCTGAATTTCTGCGCCACGCTTGAAGTCGTAATGCGCGAAGGTCATGTTCGGCGTGTGAAAATAACGGCCGTGCCAGCCCGGCAGACGTTCGGCGACGCGCAGGCTTTTCAAATTGACAATCGGCATAAACCTCTCCTGCGCAGATGCTAACACGACAGATTCTTGAGGCGCGCGGCCAAGCCATGTATGATTTGCGCGCCGTAGGTACGGCCACGGCAGCTCCAACTTCAATTAATAGGTGAGAGAGATGGCTTCCTACCCAGCTTTTTTCCGCAAGCCCAAATTTGCGCGCGCATTCGCGACAGCGATCGTCGCTGCGTTGCTGGCATTTGCCTCCGGCGTTGTGGGAGTGCACGCGAAGCAGCAAGCACAACCACAGGGAGCACCGGCGCAGGATACGCAGGCTGCAGGATCGCAGTACAACAAAGCGATGTTTCAGCCGCCGCTGCCGGCGAGCGACCTTTCGTTCTTGAACAAATTCGACGGCACGCCGGCCGGCGTGGCGATCAAAGACAAGCAATATCGCAAACTGATGGGCAAGATCATTCCGGGCTGCATGTTTCACTTCGGCAAAGATATGCCGCTTTCTGACGCGCTGGACATGGTGCTGAAAGATTCGATTGCGCCGGTGCAAATTCGCGACGACCGATATGTGCTGGTGTCCGGCGACGCGGGGCCGTATCTGGCCGGCCGCGGATTCATGTGGATTGACATGCAGGACGGCATCGCGATGGGGGGATTCTTTTTCCATCCGACGAACGGCGAGCCGACGCCGACCGTGGCAGTTTTTTCCAAACAGGTGAAAGAGAAAGCGGTGAAGATGAGCGAGCTTCCTCCGGCGTTCGCGGAAGATTTGACGCAGTGGTCCGCGGCGTCCCGTGTGCCGCCGATTACGACGCGTTATTTTTTAACCGGTTCCAATGAACGCGTGCTTCTGGAGCACGACGAGAATTATTGCGCTCCGGTTGCAGCGTCTGGACCCGCCGATGCTGAATGCGAGCAAATGAACGCGGACGCCGCGGACATTGACATGAACGCCGCCTACTATCTGGAGCAAACGCATCACGCGACGAATGCGACGGCGCACATGATTGTCGGCGAAGATGAGGCTGTGTGGATTCGCACGCGCGACGAAGCCTGCCGGGTGGATCCTGACCCGCTTGGTTGCCGGATCCGCAGAACACACGAACATATACACGTAGTGGTGTTCGGGCATCCGGAACCGCATCCGGTGCACCACTAGGTGGCGCAACGGTCGCGTGCTATTCTTTTTTGCCCGCGGCGAAGAGCCAATCGGTACGTTTCAGTCTGTACAAAACGTGCCGCCGCAACGGATGGCCATCCGGCAGATTCGGATGGTCGAAATCGTCGGCGGGGTCGCGCGTCATGCCAAGCTTTTCCATCACGCGCGTCGATCTGACGTTCGCGGGCACGGTAAACGATACGAGAGCATCCAGCCGGAGCGTGCCGAACGCGTGACGCACTACGGCGCGCGCGCCTTCCGTCGCAAGACCACGCCCCCAATAATCCGCAGATAATCTCCAACCAATTTCAACGCAGGGAGTGAAGTGGGCTTTGAAATTTGGAACCGAAAGCCCGATGTAACCGATGAATTGTTGTTCGGAAGCGAGCTCGGCGGCGAACAGACCGATGCCGTGCTCGCGGAAGCTCTTTTCGATGCGATCAACCAGCGCGGCGCTTTCCTCATACGACAGGCAGGCGGGGAAAAACTCCATCACCCGCGAGTCGGCGTTCATTTTGGCGAAAGGATCGACGTCGTCTTTGTCCCACGCACGCAGCAGAAGCCGTTCAGTTCTGATCATCGAATCTGGAGTGGTCTAAACCGGCGCACGCCGTTCATTCAATCGCCGGCAACGGCCGGGGCCAGTAGATCATCGCGCTCGAAGGTGATCTCGTCAAAGCTGAACGCGAGCGCGTACCAGCCGGATTTTCCCCGTGGATTCGCACGGACAACATGCGCTTCGGTGACGAGCTTCACCGTTCCTTGACCGATCTGCCGTCGCACAAGTTCAACTTCCAAATTCACCGGGGTGCCGGGATCCATCTCAAAGGGGCATTGCGCGCACAGGCCGCTCGAACTGATGTCCACCGTCATGAACGGGCGCAGATCTGTTTCTCGACGACCCGCGATGCGAAGAATGCGGACGGGCAGCCGCAGATTCGCGCGCGAGTAGGCGCGGCGCTCATTGGGAACTGTTACGGCGTGAGTGGGTACACGATGGATGCCGCGGGGATGATTCCAACCGCTCCAGGTGGCCGGCAAGTGCGCCGATTCGATTTCTCCGGGCGCCTCGGCGATTGCGACGGCGGAATAGCCGTTCGATTTTGCGGCGGAAACTGACTTGGTCTGCCTGCGTTTTCGTGCCACACGCATACTTCCCCCTTTTCAGAAAAACGCGTCTGGCACTGCCCGAGCAATATGTTCTCGAACGCGGCCCCGGTCAATCGCAGCGCCGCGCAATGTTTCCTGATTGGCAACGCGACGACCGGGCGCGCTGACAGAGGAAACGAAAGGTCAATATGGCTCTCGATTTCGCGGCGGGAATCTCTTAGTCTGTTTACACTTCATGCGCGCGAATCCGCGGAGCACCCGGCAATCACGATGACGGAGCGAGCCAGCAAGCAGCAAATCGCGCTAGCCTTCGGCATGGTGTATTTGTTTTGGGGCTCAACTTTTCTTGCGGTTCACTACGCCGTGGAATCCATTCCGGCGCTGTTGATGGCGGGCTCGCGGCAGCTTCTCGCCGGACTGGTACTGTATCCGATCGCGCGAATTCACAGCAAAGAAAGAGTGACGCTGCATCACTGGCTGAGCGGGCTGCTGATCGGCGGGCTGCTTGTGGTGGGAGGCAACGGCTCCATCGCGTGGGCGGAAGCGAACCGGACTGCGACCGATGTGACCGCGCTGCTGGTCGGAACAGTTCCGATGTGGATGGCGATTCTTGATTGGCTCCGCCCGGGCGGACCGCGGCCCACGGGACGCACCGTGATGGGCCTCGCGTTTGGCCTCGGCGGCATCGTGTTGCTGGTGGCGCCGGGAATTCCGATGTTTCACGCAAGCGTAAGCCCGATCCGGCCGCTGTACGCCGTTACCCTTGTTTGTGGATCCATCTGTTGGGCCACAGGTTCGATTCTTTCGCGACACCTGAAACTGCCGAAGTCGCCGCTGCTCGGCACGGCAATGTTCACCATGTCCGGCGGCGCGATGATTTTGCTGCTGGGAATTGCAGGCGGCGAAGCAAAACACTTCGATGTTCACGCAGTTTCATTCCATTCCATGCTGGCCACTGTTTACCTGGCCATTTTCGGCTCAATCGTCGGATTTTCTGCATACACCTACCTATTGCAGAGAGTGTCCGCGGCGCGCGTGGCGACGTACGCATACGTCAATCCAGTAATTGCGGTTTTCCTGGGCTGGTTCTTCATTGGAGAGGCGCTCAGCACGCGCATGATATTTGCCGCGGCAATCATCGTGGTGGGAGTGGCGCTGGTCATCACCGCGCCGCACGCTCCGGAAGAAATCAGCGGCCAACCGGTCGCGGCGGAGTGATTCCGTTCATCCCGCCCCATATTGAAAGCAAAAATCGGATGGCGTTCCGTGCGCGGAGTTCGTATCCTTTGCAATAGAGATGCGAACGCAGGGCCAACAAATTCGAGATGCGCGCCGCTGGCGAGCCGTGCTCGCGCGCAACAGCCGTATGGACCGCAAGTTCGTCTACGGCGTGCGCTCGACGGGGATCTATTGCCGCCCGTCGTGCCCTTCGCGGAGGCCGCGGCGCGGGCAGGTGGCGTTTTTCCCGCAGGCGGAAATCGCGGAGAAGGCCGGGTTCCGTCCATGCCGGCGCTGCAAACCGGAAAATGGCGCGGCACCCGACGCACAGGCGATGCTAGTGGCGCGCGTTTGCGAGGAAATTCAGCGGCAAATGGCGCAGCCGGGCGCATCGCCGGTGAAGCTGTCCCAACTTGCCACTCTCGCGGGAACCACAACGCATGGGCTGCACCGAATGTTCCGCCGCGTTCTACGCATCACTCCGCGGCAATTCGCCGACGCAATCCGATTGCATGGCTTGAAGGGCCGTTTGCGCAGCGGAGACGACGTGACAACGGCGCTGTACGAAGTGGGTTATGGCTCTTCGAGCCGCCTGTACGAATTTGCGAACGCACAACTGGGAATGACACCGGCTACATATCGGCGAGGAGGAGCGGGAATGGAAATTTTCTATACGATTGAAGATTGCCCGCAAGGACGCGTGCTGGTCGCGGCGACAGAACGCGGCATTTCGGCGGTCTATCTGGGCGGGAGCGATGCTCCGCTGGAGCGCGCGCTGCGTAAGGAATATCCGGCCGCCACGCTGCGCAGCGGAACGGCTGCGCTCGGCCCGTGGGTGCGCGCCATCGTGAAGCATTTGCATGGCGGAGAACGTAATCTGGATTTGCCGCTGGATGTGGAAGCCACGGCGTTCCAACGGCGCGTGTGGGAAGAGCTCCGCAAGATTCCCTACGGCGCGACGCGCAGCTACAGCCAGATTGCGAAGGCGCTGGGCAAGCCTACTGCGACCCGCGCCGTTGCGCGTGCGTGCGCGACCAATCCTGTCTCGATCGTGGTGCCCTGCCACCGGGTTGTGCGGGAAGATGGCGCGCTGGCTGGCTACCGCTGGGGGATTGAGCGAAAGAAAGCTCTGCTGGCACAAGAGCGGCAGACGCTAAGATTATTTTGAAGCGTCAGTGCGACTGCGGACGGGAACCTAGCCTTCCGGCTTCACGCGCGTGACGCCCTTGGGCCAGTGAGGTTTGAATTCGTTGTCGGAAAGATGCGCGTTTCGCTCGACGTTCGTGTAATGCATCAGCAGATAATCCTCTGAGCCTGCTTCAAACACCTGCTGCTGCGCGGGCAGCCAGTTCGTTTCATCAATCCAGATGATGACCTTGGTGATCTGCTTCTGCAATTCGGACGATCTCGGCGTGAGCTGCAGTTTCAGGACCAGCCGCTTATCCAGTTCTTCTTCCCCGAGGAACTCGGTCTTGTAGCCCTTTTCCATTTCACTTCCCGAGGTACCGAATCCCAGCAGCAGGAACTGATCCACTTCGCTCTGGTGCTTTCCGAGGTCGTATTCTTCGACGCGCTTGATTTTGGGATTGTAGATGAACACTTGATTGCCGGTGCGCAGAATCGTGCGCGGATCCGGCTGGATGAATTCAATGCGCATTTTATCGTCGCGCTGGACGAAAATCTGGCCGGATTCGGTGGACTTGTCGTTCACAACGACTGTCACCTTGGTGTGTTCAATGTCAGCCTTCAGGCTCTGAAAACTCTTGGATGACTTATTGAGCTGATTTAAGACGCCCTCAAGAGTCCAGTGCGCTTGCGCGATGACAACCGGCTGCAAACCACCGAAAGACAAGCTGAAGGCGGCCAGGCATGCGACAAACGCGCAGTACGACGGGCGCAATTGGAATTTTCTGAATATCATTTTTCTGAACAACATTTCGAAACTGCGCGTGAATAAATTTCCCCTGAGAGTGCACGCATCCTAACATAAGTAGGATGCCGTCCAGCGGGCGGAGGGTACATGCGGTTTCTAAAGTGAGAATGGCCGGAGAACGCTAAGGCTTGACAGCAACTTCGTAATAGATGACCGTGCCGTTCTGGCCAAAGACCTGCGTGAAGTGGACAATCTGAAACGTGCGGCCCTTCAAATCCGGAACATTCTTGCGCACGGCGTCGTGAAGAAGATGCTCAAGTTCGGTTTCAGGAATGGTCGGAGAAAGCAGCCGCGCGTCCACATGGTAAGTCATGGTGCCCGCAGATTCATCGTTGGCGATCAGTTCCACTTTTGCTTCCTGCGTCGGCGGGCCGGATTGCGGCCGGTCGTGGAACCAGCTTCGCGGCGTGGCCAGGACAAAGATCACGATCAGCGCGACCGCGATGTCATAGGGCACGGTACCGCGTTCGTATGTCCAGAAAAAGATGCGCGAGAGTAGGTTTCTTTTCTCGGCCATCTCAGTCGGCTGGAGCGCCGTCAAGAATCACGCCATCCCGCATGTGGACCACGAAATCGCCGTAAGCCGCGGCGTCCGGATTGTGCGTGATCATCACGATGGTTTGTCCAAATTCCTTGTTCAGCTGGCGCAACATTCCCAGCACAATATCAGAATTCTTGGTGTCCAGATTCCCCGTCGGCTCATCCGCCAGCACAATTTTGGGCTCGTTGATAATCGCGCGCGCGATGGCCACGCGCTGCTGTTCTCCGCCGGACATTTCCGAAGGCCGGTGGCGCAGGCGGTCAGTGAGGCCTAGCATCTTCACCACCACATCAAAACGGTGCGGATCGAATCCATCGCCGTGAATGTGCTGCGCAATGGCGATATTGCCGTAGGCGTCGAGCGTGGGCAAGAGGTTAAAACGCTGGAAGATGAAACCAATCTTGTGGCGCCGCAGCTTAGTGCGGTCGGCGTCAGTCATCTCCGCGAGGTCATTGCCGTCGACCAAAACATGGCCGCGTGTCGCGCGCGCGAGTCCGCCGATGATATATAGCAACGTGGATTTGCCGCAGCCGGATGGGCCCATCACGCTGACGAATTTGCCGGGCGGCACCGCAAAATTGACCCCGCGAAGGGCCTGCACGTCGACGTGGCCGGCGTGATAGACCTTCCACAAATTCTCTGTCTTCAGTAGTGGTTCCATTCCTGAATCCCTGGTAGGGCAACTGGCCTCGGCGGGCCGCTGTATTGTAGCCGCGACTGGCATAAGACGCCAAGCCTCCTTCTTGCATGGCAGTGCAAAGCAGTGGCCAACGGTGCGCAGCGCGCGGCCTGCAAATGGCGCCATTTCAGCAATCTAGAACACATCCACCGGCGGCAACCGAAGCTCGCTTCATCGCGCTGACAAACATTTACTGCACTGGCGGGCGTGGGCGTCAGTGAGCAACCTTCCACATTACTTAAACACACGTCCGCGCGAACAGGTCATGGTTGGGAAAATCACTCAAAGAAAAGTGCTTCGACGGGATCCTTGCGCGTGGCCATAACCGCCGGGTAGGCGGCCCCGAAAAGTCCACTGGAGATCGCAATCGCGGCCGCGCGAATCATCCATTCCGCTGTGAGGTGAATGGGAAGCGTCGGAAACTTCGCGATCATGAAACCGCGAACGAGATAACTCAGCACAATCCCGGCAACGATGCCCGCCACGCAAACCAGAGACGCTTCGCTCAGCAGCGCCTTCACGATGTAGGCTTTCGACGCGCCCAGCGATTTTAACACTCCAATCTCGCGCGTGCGCTCGATCACCGTCGTATACATGGAAAGAAAAATCACAAGGAATCCGATCGATACGGCCAGACCGATCATGGAGTTCACGAAGGCGTCCATGCCGGGCAGCGCGGTTGAAGTCATCAGCGAGAGATAATCCTGCAACGGCGTGATTTCATAATTGGAAAAATAACTGCGAATATCTGCGATGACGGCTTGCGTGTGCTCTGGGCGCGTGCATTTGATCAAGAACAAAGACGCCTTGTCGCGCGCACCGTCCAGATCCTGCAGCGTCTGCAACTGCACGAAGATTCGCGCGCCTTTGCCGTGTTCGACGATGCCCGTGATGTGAAAATCGTGGTCCAACAGGTGATAGGTCTGCCCGGCAACAAGGTGCTTGGATGCCGCCGCCAGATCATCCACCAGCATGTCGTCGGGCTCTTCCATGTCATGTCCGGAGACAAAGACAAAACCACCGGAGACCGCGTGAAACGTCGGCGGATCGATGCCCCAGATGATGTCCACGCCGCTCAGATTGAATTGCAGCAGAACCGGCGCAACGGATTGAACATATTTGAGCGTCTGAACTTTTTCACCGATCTTGATCGTCATCGGCGCACCGCTGAACGCCAGAAGCCTTGACGCGTTCGGCGGCTGGAGCATGATGTCCGCGCCCACGCCTTCCACGCGTTTGCCGACTTCTTCCACCATTCCGCCCGTCAATCCAACGATCACCAGGACGAGCATCACCTCCATCGCCACCGCCGCGATGGTGACGATGGTCCGGATGGGCCGGTGAATCGCGTGACCGAAGATGAGCTGCGTGAGCATTTGCGAAATGAAATTGTACGTTCAGTCGCTGCCGGTTCCTGGGAATTCCGCCTTTCGGCTTCTACTTTGCGTCAATCATACGGCGCTGATCCACCGCCGTTGCCGACTTCAACAAGGTCCGTTCCCGCAGGCTGCGCCAGATGGAATCGGTCCGCGGAGATAGATTCGTTGATCGCGATTTTCGTTACTTTTATGCCGAGTTGATAATCGTCGTGCGGGCGTTTCACCGTGACGTCGCGTGGATAAATCGGCTTTTCAGCCGTAGCCGAAGATTCCACCGGCTGCCAATCTTTCAGCCAGATGTCTGAAAACAAGAATCCTTGCGCGCCAAAAATTTGTATTCGCGCGAGGTTCAAATCAGCGCGGTCGAACCACAATTCGCGGTCAATGTCATCCGGCTTACCGGCGCGATAGACCGTCAAGATGTAGTAGCGCGCATCGCCTTCCTCGTCCTCACGGAAAGAAACGACTTCCGCTGCGGGAATCTTCGGCCAGAAAAGCGCATCCAGCAGATGCTGCGGACGCAAATTCTCAATCGGTTTTTCCGCTGTGCCTTCGTAATTCGCGGGGCCGACGATAAATTTATTCTTCGACGGGATATAGATGTGAAACATTTCGCCGTCGCTGGTCATGTCAAAAATATTCTTGGAAAAGACTGGATCCTGCCCAATCACGCGGATATTGGCTGGCCGCTGCGCGATAATAAATGCGTTCACCCTGTGATACTGCTCGATCACGCCGCTGTACGCCGAACCCGTTGTGGGCGCAAGCTCCACAGACAAATTCAAACTGATGATGTCACCGGCAGTTTTGTTGTACGCCGCAAGCAGATCGCTTTTCGTGGCATCTTTCGCAGTGCGGATTTCAGGCGCGGGAACATGAGTTTTCGTACTGACGGCGCAACCGAAGGAGAAAACAGGCAGCAACGCCAGCAGAAGACTCCACGTTTTGCATCGCAAATTCAAATCCGCCACCTTCGCACAATCGGACATTGCAATTCAGCGGCCACGAGCAGCATCAGTTCGGCCGTTCGACGCGCGCCGCAAGCGGTTCAAGCGCAGGCCGCAGCCGCCGCAGAATTTCGCTAGATGAGAGCGCTTCGCTGAGCACCGTCATCGATCCATTTTCAAAATCGCAAATCGCGCACATTGTGTACCGGCGATATGCCCCCTGGTAAGCGTCCATGCCGCGTCCGGAAAGATCATGTTCAATTTCCGCGTCACCCGCTGCGCCCGAGCCTCCGGCGCGGATACCGAATGTTTCGCTTTCAAATCGCGTGATCAGCGCGCGAAGCCTTTCCGCGTCCAGACCCGCTACTACGGTGCACTTCGGTGCGGCCCGGCGGCGGGCGATATCATGCGAGTCGCAGAACTCCTCGATGCGATCGAGATGGCTCACAAAATCCAGCATCCAAACGTCGCTCCCGGCGAGAGCGGGAATTGCGGCAGTCCATATTCGCGCGGCGTCCGGACCAATAACCGGGTCTTCCGCGCCCTCCTCGGTCAAATCCAAGCTGATGGCACGGACATTCAACCCAAGATCGAGCGGTTCCACGAGCAGACGGAATGTTGGGGAATCCACGATGGATCAGGCGCTCGCGGCGCTTTCGCCGAAGCGCGTGCGGAATTCGGGCGATTGCTTGCGCAGCTCCAGCCAGTCAAAAAATGCGTCCGGCGTCTCCAGCCACACCTTGAACCATTGCAGGATTTCTTCTTTTTCCGCGCGCTTGGTGGGATCCACCCGGTGATTTCGCGCAATCATCTCCGCTCGGCGCCGGCCCAGGCGCGCCACTTCCAGCACTCGAGCCGCGGCGGCGCGTTCGCCCTCCGCGCGAAACTTCCGCAGCAATTCATCCAGGCGCATGACACAAATTTCCGCTTCTTCCAGCGTTGAAAAGTGAAGCAAGTCGTGAAATTCTTCTTCGTAACGCCCTTCCGTATCGGCTTCGGTGGACCAGACCACGCGCAGCCCCGCTTCAGCGAGCACATCGGCGATATATTCGGGCGCAGTTTTCCCGGCCGCGCCGTTGCGGGCGATCATCTGGCGGCGAATCTGTTCAATTTCCGCCACCGTATATTTCGCAACGCCGAGGTGGCCCGCCAATTCGAGTATCAAATCCTTTTTTGAACTGGCTTCTCGTTTTGATGCATGCACGGATTCGCTCATGGCCGTTTCTGCTCCTGCGGTACCGAGGGACTTCTGATGCTCTTCTGTGCCAATAACCTATGATAACGCGCAACGTTGCGATTGTGCTCTTCCAAAGTTTTACCGAACAAGTGCCCGCCTTCTGTATCCGCAACGAAGTACAAATAGGCCACAGCCGCCGGCTGCAGCGCGGCGCGCAATGACGTGTCACCCGGATTTGCAATGGGCCCCGGCGGCAATCCCGCAAAGCGATATGTGTTGTAGGGTGAATCCACCCGCAAATCCGCGACGGTCAAAATGCCCGAATAGTGCCCGACCTTTTCGAGCGCGTAGACCACCGTCGGATCGCATCCGAGCGGCATGTTCCGCCGCAACCGATTCATGAAAACTCCGGCGATGATGGGCCGCTCTTCCACTTTCGGTGTTTCACTTTCCACCAGCGACGCGAGCGTCACGATTTGCAGAGTTGTGCGGCCGTCCGTCACCGGATTCGCCGCGGCCAACGCACTCCATTCCTGGCGAAAGTGATCCGTCATCGCTGAGATGATCTGCTGCGGCGTCACATGGCGCGGAAACTGGTAGGTGGCCGGAAAAAGAAAACCTTCCACGGTGGGCGCGCCGGGCGCGATATCGCGGATGTTGGAAGTGTTGTGCGTCGCCTCAACGAATTCGTCGCGCGTCGTAAAGCCTTTTTCCTCAAGCAGGCTTCCGATTTGGAAGGAATTGAAGCCTTCGGGAATCGTCACGGAAATTTCGTAGACTTTGCCCGCCGCGAGCGTGTCGAATACCTGAAACGCACTTTCCGGGCTGGTGAAATAGTATTCGCCCGCCTCTGGTCTGCGCCTCGAGTGATACCGACAGAGCAGCAAGAATGTCCATTCGTTGCGCACCGCGCCCTGCGACGCAAGCAGACGCGCGATGGATCGCTCCGATGCGCCCTTCGGGATATCGACAAACACTCCGGGCGCCTCGAATCCCCGATACGGAGCGTAGAGCGTGTAAGCAATCCAGCCCGCGATGCCGAGGGCAAGCAGAAGGAGAAAAAGGATGAATTTGCGCATTTCAGCCTTCACCGTGAAGGTGGGCGGCTGAATGAGTGCGGGATCGGCCGGCGAGATAATCTCGAAGAATGACGGCCGCGGCGACATCGTCACGCGTTGAAGGCTTGGCGCCGTTCTCGCGCGCGGTGCGCCGAGCTCGGGCGGGCGCCGAATCCGCCTGCGCCGCTTGCCAGGATGTCAGCCGTTCATCGGCCAGTTCCACCGGCAAGCCAAGATGCTTGGCCACGCGTGTGGCGAAAGTTCTCGCTGCGAGCGCCATATCGCTTTCGCTTCCGTCCAGGTGAAGGGGTAGGCCGACAATAATGCGACTGACTTCATTTTCGCGAGCAACCAGCCGCAGCCTGCGCAGATCATTCGTGCGATTGGTGCGGATCATTGTCGCGAGTGGTCGCGCCGTCATGCCCAGCGCATCCGAAATCGCGAGACCGAGCCGCTTCTGGCCGTAATCAATCGCCAGAATGCGGCCGCGTGATGCAGCAATCGGGCGTGGTTTTGCAGTTGCGGGAGTGCGTTCCATCCACAACTATTATAACGCCGCGGCAGGATCCGCCGCGGCAGCCGGCGGATGGTGCTGAGCGCAAACGCCAACCTGAGGAGAAATTTATTTCTGGCGGCCGCGTGCGCCGCTTTCCCACATGGACCACGCGCCGACGCCTTGCAATTGTTGAGCAAGCCCGGTCTGCTTCATCATCGCTTCAATTTCCGCTCGCGATTGCCGCGCACCAAATTTCTCAGGTGATTCGGCGATGCCGAACGCAGTGATGGCGACGATCGCCGTATTGAATTTCACTTCGCGAATGTCTACTTTGTCGAGCGTGTCCGACGCGGCGTGATAATTCACCATGTAATTGGCCGCGTCCTGATTTGCCAACAAAGTCGGTACGCCTTCCAGCATGAAATCGAAATGATCCGTGCCCCAAATCGCGTCGGGCGTGTGTTGCGTCACGCCCCAGGACTCGACAGGTTGCAAAATGTTCCGCAAAGCGGCTTCCGTGTCGCGCCGGCCACCCAAGGAAAATCCCGTAATCCGCCCGATGCCTTCGTCAATCGCGATCGCCGCGGCCACGCGATCCATTTCGGCGCGATGCGCGCGCACGTAAGCCCATGAGCCCAACATGCCCTGCTCTTCGCCGGAAAAAAGAACGAAGCGAATGCTGCGCCGCGGAACCAGTCCTGTCGCGAGAATGTCCCGAGCGGCCTCAATCACCAGCGCCGCGTTGCAGCCGTTATCGAGCGCGCCGGTGCCCAGTTCCCACGAATCCAGATGCGCGCCGACGACCACGTATTCATTCGGCTTTTCGCGACCGCGAATTTCCGCGACGACGTTTTGTTGCTCGACCGGCCCACTGATGTGATTCGGTATGTCCAGCTTCACGCGGAGGGCCTGCCCCGCGGCCAGAAACCGCGCCAGGCGCTCCGCGTCCTCTCGCGCGACGATTGCTTGGGGCAGGCGATCGATTGTGCCGTCCATCGTGTTGATGTGACGATACAGCAACAGTTGCTCGCGCGAAGACATCCACAGGATCGCCGCGGCGCCTGCATTCACGCTTCGCGTCACAATTCCTGGCGCTTCCATGTATTCCGCAAACAAACCGTCCAGAGTCTGCAGCACATCGGAATGCACCAGAACAATCGCTCCGTGCGCAGCCGCGCCCACGCGCGCAAAATCTTCATCCTTGCCATTGCCGACGTCCACGACGTTCGCGGTGATTCCAGTGGCCGGCGTCGCAGGCGCCCAGGCGATGGAAACCAATCGCACCGGGAACGGCATGGGGCTTAACACGTCGAGGTGCGTTGCGCCTTCGCTCCAGTTCGCCGGAATTGTGTAACTTTCCGTGTGCACGCTCGAAACGCCAGCGGCGTGAAACGCATCCACGCCCCACTTGATCGCCGCGGCCATTGCCGGAGAGCCCGACGGGCGGCCGCCGATTTCGTCTGTCAGCCGGCGCAAATTTTCGTACAACGGCGAAGGGCCAAGCGCACTCGCGATGATTTTTGGAGCCGCCTCGGCACAAAGCGAGGTTTCCGTTGCCGAACACGTCTCCGCATTCTGAGAAGCGGCGCGCATCCGCGCCAGCGGATCTTCCTGCGCGTGCGGCAACTGGCCCGCAAGCGGCAACGCGCACACCAGCAAAGATAGTGGCAGCCACAAAATCCATCGCATTCGCATTTTCATTTTTGGTTTCCTCGAAAAAGGTCGCCGCTGCGGCGGCCATCGTTACGGCATCGTGCGGCGGATTATAGCTCAGCAGCCAGCGCGTCAGCGACGCGCGCGACCTGCGCCATTTCAGCCACGTCATGCACGCGCACGATGTGCGCCCCGCCGAGGATTGCGGCCGTCACCGTGGCGGCCGTGCCCCAGATTCGTTCGCCTGCCGGAACCGGCGAATGGCCGCCGCCGAGCGTCGCGCCCAGGAATGCTTTGCGTGACGTGCCGATGAGCAGTGGAAATCCGAGCACGGTCAGGCGCGGCAAGTGCACGAGCAGTTCGAAATTCTGGCGATACGTTTTCCCAAAACCGATTCCGGGGTCGATCACAATTTGCGATTTCGCAATTCCAGCGTCACGCGCTCGCTTCAAAGCCGCGCGCAAACCCGCCGTCACGTCACGAAACACATCTCGCGCGAAATTCCTTTTTTGCATCGTGCCCGGCTCGCCGCGCATGTGCATCAGGATCACCGCAACGCGCTTCTGCCGCACAAGCTCGCCCATCATGGGATCGAATCGCAGCGCGGAAACGTCATTCACGATTTGCGCGCCTGCGGCGATCGCGGCTTCAGCCACGGCGGCCTTGCGTGTATCAATCGAAATTGGAATGCGAAGCTTTCCGTGCAGCGCCGAGATTACGGGAATCACGCGAGCTATTTCCTCCTTGGCGGAAACCTCGCTGGCTCCGGGGCGCGTGGATTCGCCGCCAATATCGAGCCAATCCGCGCCGGCGTGTTCCATCTTCAGTGCGTGGGCGACCGCTGCGCTCGTATCCAGAAACGATCCGCCGTCGCTGAAACTATCCGGCGTGACGTTCAGCACGCCCATCACGAGCGTGCGCTCGCCGAGGCGCACCGTGCATGAAGGGAGACGCAGCGCAAATTTGCGTCGTGCGGGCATCGCGCAAGTGTAAACCAGTCTTCGCGGTGGCAAAAATGCGCGCCGGCGCTACCGTCCGGCGGGAATGAAATAACCGGGGCGGCAAAAAAGACGCGAGCCGGCCTGCGCATCCGGGTTGCTGAACTTCACAGCTGCGGCATGCCAGCCGGGCCGCTCGGTTTCGCCCGCCGGATAAAAGCCAAGCGTGTATTCCGCTCGCAGCAGCGCGCCAATCCGGCGGTAGACCTCGCTCAGCGTGCCGACCTCTCGCAGAAAATAAAGTCCTCCGCCCACGCGGCGCACAAGTTCCGCCAGAAAAATCGTGTACGCGGGAATTCCAGCGCGTCGCGAATCGTCTGAAATCAGCGTCTCGGCGCTGTGCGCGGAAAACCACGCGTTGGTCATCGCCGCCGGGCGATTTTCCGTGGAAGCAATATAAATTTCGACGCCCGCCGCAGAAATTTCCCGCGTCACGTCTTCAAATGTCAACCGGTTGCCCGCCGCGCCCGGCGCTGGAAACATGCTGGCTGGATTCCAGCTCAAGCCCAGCGCGCTGTCCTGCCCGTCGGTCAAAAGCAGCATCGCCTTTCGTCCGGGAGGGGCGTGCGGCCCGGTAAAAAGTTTTTGCGTGGCTGAGTAAACAGCGCCGTAGATGTTCGACCCCGTTTCTTCCGTGGCGCGCAGCAGTCGTATGCTGTCGACCGCGACGTCAAGCTGCTTCCGGTCCGTCGTGAAGGGCAGCAGCAGGTGAGGATGGCCGGCGAAGGCGACCACTGCGATTTCATCTCGCGGAGAAAGTTCCGCAGCCAGCGCGTGCGCCGCATCCTTCATCTTTTCCAGAGAGTGGAATTCGCTCGGGCTCGCGTCCAGCACCAAAACCAGGTGAGCGGGCTCATTCGACATGTCCAGATGCTCGAGTTTTTGCGGTTCGCCGTCCGCCGCCAGCTGAAAATCTTCCAATTTAAGCTTTTGCAGCGGTTCGCCGTTTCCTGAGATTGCCGAGCAGCCAATTTCGATCAAACGCACGTTCGATCGAATCACGCCGCTGCTTGCCGAATTTTCCGGCGCGGCGGCGCCATCGGCCCCCTTGCTGACAGCGCGCAATTCGCCCGTATTGGGATCGCGAACGTACTGAACGTTCTTATCCAGCTGTTCCTGCCGAGGCAATTTTTGCGCAAAACCAGCCGACGCGAAAATGCATGACGACACCGCGATCAGCGCCGCGACGGCGCACAACGCAGAAGGCGGCATCCGTCGAGCCGCGCGGAATTCTGATTTTGGGGAAGAAAACATGAGACGAAAAACTTGTTTGCCGTGGATCAATCGAGGTCAAAATCACGCAGCGGCTTTTTCACCGGCTCGCTCTGCGCTTTCTTCAACCCCTCTTCAAATTTCCGCGACAGAACGTCGTCCTTTTTCTTTTCCGCTTCCCACGATTCGCGGAATTTATCTTCGCGGCGCTGCGCCTGTTCGGCCAGAATGCGCGCGGAATCCGTCAAATCCACATCTGGCCCGGCCTTCACGGGCACGGTGTGAGAAAGGACGACCTCGAGATCAGGGTCGACCTTCAGCCGCGCCTGGCAGTGCGGGCATTCCACTTCAATCGCCGCGGATTTGTGTCCCATGAAAGATATTCTACGCCGAAATTGAGGGCCGCTCAAAAGCAAACACCCGGAGCCTTCAGCGAAGACTCCGGGCGGATGAAGTCGAACTCAGAGAGTGTTTTAGCCCTTTGTGAATCCGGGCGCAGGCCGCAATTCCGGCCGACTGACGACCTTCGGATCAGCGCTAAGCACCGGCGGTGCCGGCGGACCCGGTGGCGTCACACGCGGACGCTCCGGCAGCGGGTTACCCTCAATCAGCATCTTGATTTCCGCCGCGTCCAGTACTTCCCGCTCCAGCAGCGCCACTGCGATGCGGTCCAACGCGTCGCGATGCGAATTCAGAATACCCTTCGCGCCTTCATAGGCGTACATGATGATCTTCTGAACTTGTTCGTCAATGCGCACCGCGGTGCTCTCTGAGAAATCGCGATGCTGGTTGATTTCGCGCCCGAGGAAGATCGCTTCTTCCTTCTTCCCGAATGCCAGCGGTCCCAGCTCGCTCATGCCCCAGTCGCACACCATCTTCCGCGCGATTTCCGTCGCGCGTTCGATGTCGTTGCCGGCGCCGGTGGTGATGTGGCTCAGTACGATCTCTTCGGCAGATCGGCCGCCCATCAGCACCGTCAGCGTGCCTTCCAGATATTCCTTGGTGTAGGTGTGTTTGTCGTCGATGGGCAGCTGCATGGTGAGTCCGAGCGCCATGCCGCGCGGAATGATCGTCACCTTGTGCAGCGGATCCGCTCCAGGCGTCATCGCCGCAACCAGCGCATGGCCCGCTTCATGGAACGCCGTGTTCCTCTTTTCTTCTTCCGAAAGGATCATGGATTTCCGCTCAACGCCCATCAAGACCTTGTCCTTGGACATTTCAAAGTCGGACATGGTCGCCGCTTTGCGGTTTTGCCGCGCGGCCCACAGAGCGGCCTCATTTACCAGATTCGCGAGGTCGGCGCCGGAAAAGCCCGGCGTGCCGCGTGCCAGCACCGAAACGTCCACATCATCCGACAGAGGGACCTTGCGCATGTGCACGCGCAGAATTTCTTCGCGGCCCTTGATGTCCGGACGAGGCACTACCACGCGGCGGTCAAAGCGGCCCGGGCGAAGCAGCGCCGGGTCCAAAACGTCCGGGCGGTTCGTCGCGGCGATCAGGATCACGCCCTCGTTTGATTCGAACCCGTCCATTTCAACCAGCAACGCGTTCAAGGTTTGTTCGCGTTCGTCGTGTCCACCGCCTAAGCCGGCGCCGCGGTGGCGGCCGACTGCGTCAATTTCATCAATGAAAATGATGCACGGCGCGTTCTTCTTGCCCTGCTCGAAAAGATCACGTACGCGGCTTGCTCCGACGCCGACGAACATTTCCACGAAATCCGAACCGGAAATCGAAAAGAAAGGAACATTCGCTTCTCCGGCGATTGCGCGCGCCAACAGCGTCTTGCCCGTGCCCGGAGGCCCGACGAGCAGCACGCCTTTCGGGATGCGTCCACCGAGTTTCTGGAATTTTTGCGGGTCTTTCAGGAAGTCAATAATCTCCTGCAGCTCTTCCTTGGCTTCGTCGATCCCGGCGACGTCTTTGAACGTGGCCTTCTTTTGTTGCGCCGTCAGCAAACGAGCGCGGGACTTGCCGAAACTCAACGCCTTGTTTCCGCCGGCCTGCATCTGGCGGATCATGAAAATCCACAATCCAAACAGAACCACAAAGGGAACCACCGTGGAAAGAATCGTGACCCAATCACCGTGCGTGACTTCCTTCACGTTGATCTGCACGTTGCGGTCTCGAAGCGCCTTGATCAGGTCGGGAGCGGCTTCCTTGAAAATCGTCGCGTGGAAATGCGTGTCGGGCTCGCGGTATTCGCCGTCCACATCGTAGCTGTTCGCTGAAAGATTCAGCGTGATCTCCTTGATGTTGCCGCTGTCCACACTCGCCATGAGTTCGCTGTAACTGATGTCCGAAACGCGCGCGTTTTGACCGCTCGGCGTGAAAACTCTCCACAATACGAGTGCAAGCAGAACAATGAATAGCCAGATTAAGATTGTCTTTGCTGCTGAACTTGAATTCACGTCTTCCTCACCTGGGGCGTGCGGCGCCCCGGATTCGCCGTGGCGCTCCACCCCTGCTCGTCCGGTGCCGGCCCAGCGCTCCTAGAAACGGCAAGTTGCGGTAACGCTCCTGGCTGCCCGCCAGCCCGTAACCCACTAAATAGTTAGATGCTCCAACAAAGCCAAAGTAATCCGCCCGCAGGTCCACGCGCCTGTCCTCAGGGCGGTCGACCAAGACCGCGATGCGCAAGGACCGCGGCCGATCTTCCAGCAGCCGCTTACACAAGAAATCGAGAGTCACTCCCGTATCCAGCACCGCCGCCACAATCAGCACGTCCCGTCCCTTCAGCGCCGGCGGCTTGCTGAAAAAAACTTCCCGGCGGTTGAACCCGCTGAGTTCGACGTCCCGCGTTTCCAGCCGCACAAAGTGGCATACGACCGGCGAGGAAATGCGCCGCAAAAGGTCCGCGCTGAAAATAAACGCGTCTTCCAAAATGATCACCGCGTGCAACGGCCTGCCTGCGCAATCCCGTGAAACAACACGGGCCATTGCCTCTATACGCGCACGGAGCCTCGCGGCGGAATACACCGTTTTCGGCTTCATGTACTTCCCAGAGCTCAAAGCGGCTCCTCGGAAATCACAAGCGCCTTTCGTGTTTCCGCGCGCGCCACAAATTCATTGGCGATGGGAAATCCGCGCGCCCAAACCAACCTGCCCCTGCTGGTCAATACCGGCCAGTTGCGCCGCTCCCACAGAGCAATCCGCCGCTCGCGAAATAGCTGTTTTAGCTTGCGGTCATGCGAGCGACCCTGTGGCCGGTAGGCGTCGCCCGGCCGGTAGTTACGCACTACGACCGGAGCGCTCAAACGGCTCCAATCTGCGATTGTTCGCTCACAGTTAGTTTCGCTCTGCCCGCTAGGCCAGTCAATCACTTTCAGGCGAAGTCGTAACCCCATCGCCGGAATCTCTACGGAATGATCGTCCGTGGCAGAGAATGACACCTCTTCCTCGAAACCCGCCGAAGTGTTGGACGCTCCAGCGCCTCCGGTTGTTCCCGCCTTGGCCGCCTCAACCTTGCGGGAGAAGCAAAGCTCGTCAAATTTCCGCTCCACTGCAACACCGGCAGGCAAATCCAGCCGGTGACCACTCGTAGAAACAGTCGCTAAGTGCAAAACGTCTTCCACGTGACGATTCGTAAAGCCAAGGCGGTCGCCTTTCAGCTCCGCCAGAATCCGGCGAACCAGGCGGCTAGTCAGGGCGAACGCGGCGACTGGATCGGATGCCTGCGCTGCAGGAAGATCCATCGGCTGCAACAGATCCGGCACCGCGATCGAAAGAGTCTGCTCGCTGCAGTGAACAAGTGCCCTGAACCGATCTTCGGCCAACGCATTCCAAAACACCTCATCTTCTCGGCTCAACTCCGCCAGTTGCGAAAGCAGGGGCACAATCGCACCTTGAAAATCCTTCTCGAGTAGGGGAACTAAGCGGCGCCGGATGCGGGCGCGCAGCCGCGTTTCATCCAGGTTCGTTGAATCCTCACGCCAGCTCTGCTTGCTGCTCTCCAGATACTCGCGCAGTTCCGTGCGACGAACCTCGATCAGCGGCCGGACGATGCAGCCCGCGACCGGATAAATCCCCGCCACGCCCGCGGGGCCGGTTCCGCGAATGATCTTTGCCAGAACTGTTTCTGCTTGGTCGTCAGCTGTGTGCGCCACGCAGACGCGGGTCACGCTCCGGGCCTCCACCAGCGCACTGAAAAACGCGTATCTACATTTTCGTGCCGCGTCTTCCAGATTCGCGCCGGTTTTTCTTGCCTTCGCGGCGACATCTTCCCGGCCGGCAATCAACTCAAATTTTTTTTCACGTGCCAGGTGGCCAACGAAATTCTCATCCGCGTCTGATTCGGCCGCGCGCAACATGTGATTGAAGTGCACCACCTTCAACCGAATCCCAAGCGTGTCGCGCAAATCTGCCAGCATCAGCAACAGCGCCACCGAATCCGCACCACCGGACACGGCTACACCGGCCACGTCGCCCGGCCGCAACATCCTGCACCGGCGAATTGTGGCCGTGACGCGCTGTGCGAGGCCTTCGCGGGGAAATGTCATGAGAGTCGTCGCATTGCAGTCGCAGCGCAGGACATGTTAACAGCGGTGTGGGACGGGCGACAACGCGCGCGCCCGAGCGGAAGAGAGCAGCGTAGGAAATCGGTGGCTCTAAAACCGGCTAGATGACTGTGTGGCGACGAGTTCGCGGTTGTAGGTAATCCGGCGATCCAAGGCAACGGCCGCGAAATGTGCGCAGCGGGAAAGCTCGCGCTCCACCCATGCCGTAGATGCGGGAATCAGCTTCATGAACGCGGCCTTGGCCACATTCAACATGCGGAAATAAACCCGAATTGCGGCGATTGCATGACTGTCATTTCGAGTATCAGGGCACAGCCGGACCAGCTCGATCAACCTGCCAAACTGCTCTCCGCCGATTGCACCTTCCTCGATTCCGGCGACCTCGTGCAGTTGCTCGGAAACGGCCAGCACGCTGGATGCGGCGATTACGGAGCGGCAGTAGGACACAAAGAATTGCAGCAGGGCAACCAGACACATCGCAAAGATAAATGCGGAAATCATTGATGCGCTGGGGCGTGTGACCCAAGTGCGACTCGAGCGGGCGACAGCTTGGCCTCTCTAGGAATTTTCAAGAATGTGTATGCCCACGCGATTGGCAGCCAGAGCCCGGTCGCATAAGGCCCGAACAACCTCCAAATCGGGTTCGTGGGGTTCAGAACTCCGAATGCATAACTCGCGGCGAAGGCTGTGAAATAAACCCCCAAAGACAGGACGAATTGAATCAGCTGCGTCCGAGTTTCCTTCAGTTTCTTTAGCGCGCCCCAGAGCAGATAGGTCAGCACCGCACCGACGAAATACAGGTTTTGCGAGAACTTGGCGATGAAGTCGAAAACCATTCTGCGGGCCTGCGGGGTGTCATCCGCGAAGGAGACGCCTGCAAAATTGTGCCGTACCATAACGTACGTCACTAGGACCGTAAGCAGCAGAACTGCGACTGCTCCGACGCGGATGTACGTCCCCGCGCCCATCTCGCGGAAAACATAAGAAAACAAGGCCGTCAGCGCGAAAAACAGACAAATGGTGCACAGCGCATCAGAGTAGAAATAAAACCGAAAATACTGGTGGGAGGTGTACCCGTATTTGGCCAAGATAACGTAACGGGCGGCGGTCGTGGTGCACGCCACTAACATGTAAAAATTCAACGGGAAATACCGCAGCAAACACTTCGCGCGCAGCGCGCAGACGATTACCACTGCTGGCAGTATCGTCGGCAAGATCCAGAGAAAAAAATATTTGAGCGGGCCGAGCATCGGCAACCTCTAACCTGTTCCCCATACCCGGCCCGCTCGTTTAAGGTTGTCGCTCCGTTTCAGTCAGCCTGAGACTAACCCAACGGGGCAACAACTTATCAGCAAGTCGGATATGGCGGAACTGGACCGCCAGCATTGGCCGACTGTACCTGAGCGTGCGACGCTGACACGGTGCTGATAGCCATAGCACCCGTCAGAGCCAACACTGTGAGGACAGCTACCGCTAACCACTTCTTCATATACCCTCCGTGTTGCGAACAGCGGAGGGATTATATGCCTAGTGGTTCACTCTGGTACTGAAACGGCCTTTTTGTGTCCAAAGAGTACACACCCCACCCCCCTCGCCGAAGGGTGGCTATGGCACCCCTAGGCACGCGGAATAGGGCCTTACATCGTTAAGGTTAGGAGCGGAGCAATGTGCGGTCAATGGAACCGAAGTACTACCATTACTCCTATTCAGCTTGCGAAGAGCTGCTCGAAGATCACCAAGATTTGTGCAGAATGCTACCGTGTGGCACACCTGCCCGCCCCAAATCGAGATTGACTCAATGGAAGGTCGCGCCTGCCGAGTTCGCTCGATTTCCGTGGCAGCGTTTGACCGACCTTGACACCCTCTGACCGCGTTCTTACTATGGATTGCCCGCTGCAAAGGCCGGTGTAGCTCAGGGGTAGAGCGAGGGTCTCATAATCCCTAGGTCGTGGGTTCAAGTCCCACCGCCGGCACCACTTTCCTGTGGTCCAGCCCGGAGACATGGGTGACACAACGTACCTAAGACATGGGTAACACTTTTGGGCCGAATGGATTTTCCAGCGGTTCGAGCACTCGTGTCTCCAGATCGAAGTAGCCGAGATCATACTCCATAAAACTAACCAGCCAGATATCGTCGTGCACTTCTTTGATGCCGACGGCTTGTCCGGCGAACACCTGACTGAAATTGATTTTCTTGCGTCCCAGACAGATGCGCCCGCAACGAGTGACTACGATGGTTTTGTCGTGGAGGGGATAGTCGATGTCCGGCAACCCGGTGTAGGGACGAGAACAAGGTTGGTAGACCTCTGCCGGGAATTTCATGTCCAGAGCTTCATGGGGACGCTCGTTGTTGAAGATGTCGATAAACTTGTCGAAGCGGGCTTGCTGCTGCAGGAAGTTGGCGGCTGCCGGCTTGGTGGCTTCTTTTTTCAAGGTGAGATGCATGCGCTCGTGACGGCCGTTTTGCTGGGGAGAACCTGGCCGGATTCGTTCGATGCCGATGCCCAGCCGCAGCCACCAGACGGCCAGCTTGCTGAGATTGAATAAGGCGTGTGCGGAAGCGAAGGGCACACCGTTGTCGCTACGGATGCTGGCCGGCAGGCCGCGCTCGCGAAAAAGCCTCTCAAACACCGTAAAAGCGTAGTTTTCGCGAGTCGAGCAAAGCGCCTCACAGGCCAGAAGAAAACGGCTGGCGTGATCGGTGACCGTCAGCGGATAGCAGTACTGACCATTGCCGAGCAGGAACTCGCCTTTATAGTCGGTGCACCAGAGATCGTTGGGACGCTGTCCCGGAGATAACGCAGTGCCTTGAGCGCGACGTCGCACGCGGCCGCGCCGCTCGACCAGCCCGTAGCGATCCAGTACCGCATGGATGGTGCTTTTGGCCGGGATCGGAATTCCGGAGAACCTGCGGGTGAGGCGTTCGCGGATTTTGCGAGCACCCCAGCTGGGGGGCTCCTGTTTCACATTCAGGAGGTAATTCTCGACCTGAAACGGAAGCTGGTTGGCGTAACGATACGGACGCCGGCTTCGGTCGGTGAGCCCCCGCAGACCGCATTGCTGATAGCGATCAAAAATCTTGTAGCCGGTCTTGCGGGAGATTCCAAACTCCCTGCAAAGTTCTGCCATCGCCTCGCCGGCTAGCCGGCGAGCCACAAACTGCATTCTTTCATCCCTCACCGAACACTCCTTCCAAGGCATCGCTCCCTCCCAGTAAGAGAGGAAGTGTTACCCATGTGTCCGGTACGATGTGTTACCTATGTCTCAGGCCGGTCATTATAATCAGGCCTTTACCCGACTGGAAAAATCCGGAGCGCGCCTGTCGCGAAACCACGCATTCTTGTCTCATGCCCAGTTTGCTAAATTGATTCGGGGAAGCCGGTTTGCTAACTTCGGCGTCATGTCCGAACGTTCCACCGAGCAGATACGCGAATTGCTCGACTCCCTTTATCGCGTGGATTCGGGACGAATCCTGGCAACTCTGATCCGTTTGATCGGCGATTTTGATCTCGCCGAGGAGGCGATGCACGAAGCCTTCGCGGCTGCGCTGAGCCTGTGGCCGAGGAGTGCAGCACCCGGCAACCCGCGGCCATGGTTGATTTCGACGGCCCGATTCAAAGCCATTGATGCGCTACGTCGACGGGCAAGATTTGATGCGTCGCAAGACGAGCTTGGGCGCTATCTCGAAGCGCAATCGAATTCGGCGCAAAGCTCCAATGAAGAGGACAGCCTTGAGGATGATCGGCTGCGCCTGATTTTTACCTGCTGTCATCCATCTCTACCGCCGGAAGCGCACGTTGCGCTCACCTTGCGTGAGGTGTGCGGGCTGACAACCGAGGAGATAGCGAAGGCCTTCCTCATCACTCCAAGTACGCTTGCGCAGCGCATTGTTCGCGCAAAGGCGAAGATTCGAGAGACACCTATTCCATACGAAGTGCCGACGCCGCAGGAATTGCCGGAGCGACTGTGCGCGGTGCTTCAGGTGGTCTATCTCGTCTTTAACGAGGGTTATTCGGCTGCGGCGGGAGCGGAAGTAACGCGGGCCGAGCTAACCGGCGAAGCGATTCGACTGGGCCGCTTGCTATCCGAACTCCAGCCAGAGCCGGAAGTCATCGGTCTACTTGCGCTGATGTTGCTGCAGGAATCGCATCGCGCCGCGCGAACCTCGCCAACCGGAGAGATGATTTTGCTGGAGAACCAGGATCGCTCACTGTGGAACCGAGAGCAGATCGCGGAGGGAGTGGCATTGCTGGGGAAAGCCCTGAAGTCCCGCCGCTTTGGCGCCTACACTCTGCAGGCTGCGATTGCGGCCGTTCATGCGGAGGCGGAATCGTTGGCGGTAACCGACTGGCGGCAGATCGTTGCGCTCTACGACCAATTGTTGCGAATTCAGCCTTCGCCGGTAGTACAACTCAATCGTGCCGTGGCCATTGCAATGCGCGATGGTCCGGAGGCCGGTCTGACGCATATCGACGCGGTGCTGGAACAGGGAGAACTCGCAAATTACTATTTGGCGCATTCAGCCCGTGCAGATATGTACCGGAGGCTCGGCAGGGCGGCTGAGGCTCGGTCCTCTTATGAGAAAGCTCTGGCGCTGACCCAACAGGAACCAGAACGGCAATTCCTGCGAGGACGGATCCGGCAGTTGAAATAGAAAACGAGTCGATTGTCGAATTCAGGTGCAGCCGTTCGACTATATGGTGAAGGCCGGGCAACCAGCCCGCCAGAAAGTGTTTCTGGGGCGATACGCGACGCGAAAAATTCGCAAATCGCATGTCGATTCCCGGCCACCCTGTTCGACGCGTAAGTGGAGCGGCTCCGCGCGGCCGGGCACTCGCAACATTCCGTGCCCAGTGCGTTCCGAGCTTCTATATAAGAGTAGCGGGCTCTGATACGGCGTCCGCACAAGACTCAAGGAGAAGAGAATGCGCTTCATGATGATCCAGTTTCCGAAAGTCTACGAAACCGCGATACCCGGCTGGGTACCCGACCTCAAAGACATGGAGAAGATGGGAAAGTACAACGAGGAACTAGGGAAAGCCGGCGTGCTGTTCGCACTCGACGGTCTAACCCCGCCATCGACGATGAGCGCGCGCGTCAAGTTCAAAGGTGGAAAATCGAAAGTTACCGACGGCCCGTTCACCGAAGCGAAGGAAGTGGTCGGCGGCTACTGGATCATGCAGGTGAAGTCGCGCGAAGAGGCGCTCGATTGGCGTTCGCGCATCCCTGTAGAGGATAACGTAATGGTCGAAGTTCGCCGGATGTTTGAAGTAACCGACTTCGATCCCGAGACCCAAAAGGAGATCCAAACGAAGTTCGGCGACGCGGACGCTGAGATGGGCCAGCGATAGCTACGTAACACGCTGAGACTCGCCTTTGAATACTTGGCAATGCGTGGCGATTTCAACGCGCGTCATTCGACGTACATGGAGAGAGCCCGGACAGCACATCGTCCATGTATTTCTCTGCCATTACTCTCATAACTAAGAAAAGGAGGAATTATGCCGCAGTATTTGGTTGCTATTCACCACCCCGACGGTTACGACGGGTCCCTCGAAGGCGAAGCGATGGAACGCGATATTGACGTGCTTAACGAAGAGATGGAGGCCGCCGGCGTGAGGATTTTCGCTGGTGGCCTCTCCGGGGACAGCAGCGCGAGGTCCCTGCGGGCGCAGCCCGATGGCAAGGTGCTCATCACCGACGGGCCGTACCTGGAAACCAAGGAGCACGTAGGCGGCTTTTGGATACTGAAAGCGGCAAACCTAGACGAGGCTCTGGCGTGGGGGCGCAAGGCCGTCGTCGCCTGTCGGGCGCCCGTCGAGGTGCGCCCATTCCTTTGACGAGGCAAAAAAGTCGGCAGCTGTCGACTTTCGCTCTTCCGAGCGACTGTCTGATAACAGAACGATGAGCTACGGCTCCTTGCGTCGGAGGAAACGAGCAGGAATTGACGAAATACATCTGTTTGGGCTATCTCGAGCCCGGCAGGTTCGAAAACATGTCTGAGAGCGAGCGCAACACCGTGCTGCACGAGTGTTTTAGCTACACCGACGAACTGCGGAAGCACCGACATTTGCTCGCTGAGGCACCTCTTCAGCCCGCCAAGACGGCGGTGACCGTGGGTTGGAAGGACGGCAAGGTTGCAGTGACAGACGACGGGACGTACGCGGAAACGAAGCAGCAGTTGAGTGGAATTCAGGTGATTGAGGCGCGAGGTCTGAATCTCGCAATTCAGTTCATTTCCCAAAGTCCGGGAGTGAAGCTGAAGTGTAGAACAATCGAGATACGTCCAGCGGCGGATATTAACGAGACGATGAGTGAGAGCGGCCGGTGACGGCGAAAGGATACCTCCCTAAATCGATTTAGGTAGAAGTCAGGTACAAGTAACAGAGGGGAAATAACGCTTCTCGTTCCGCAAGCGACGCCAGATGAAGCGCTTATGGAATTGAGCTTCATAATGCAGGAGCAGGAGGTCGGTGATTCAAATCCACTCGCCCGACCATTTGACCCGCTAACTTGCAACCAACTCCGCGGCGGCGGCTTTTTCTCACTTCTGTTGGAGCCGAGTGCTATTGGAGTTTGTTCAGGCCGTTCAGGCCCGCGACCTTGTACGCTTCTGCAAAGGTGGGATAGTTGAAGACGGTGTCGCGGAAATAATCCACCGTGCCGCCGAAGGAGAGCACGGCCTGGCCGACGTGCACAATTTCCGCCGCATTTTCTCCGATGGCGTGCACTCCCAAGATCTTCCTTGTGTCCGGGTGGAAAAGTATCTTCAGCATGCCGGTGTGATCGCCGACGATTTGCGCCTTAGCCAGCTCATCGTATTTCGCAATGCCAGCTTCAAACGGAATCTTTGCGTCGGTCAGCGCCAGCTCCGTCTGCCCCACCATCGAGATTTCCGGCACCGTGTAAATGCCATAGGGAAGCAGCGCGGGCGTGGCCGTCGCCGGCGCGCCGAAAATATTGCAACTCGCCAACCGGCCCTGCTCCATTGAGGTAGATGCAAGCGAAGGGAAACCGATCACATCGCCGGCGGCATAAATGTGCGGCACGGCGGTCTGAAAATATTCGTTCACTTCGAGTTTTCCGCGCAACCCGGGTTTCAGGCCCGCTGCTTCCAGATTCAGCAAATCCGTGTTCGCCTGCCGCCCCACCGCGTAAAGCAATCCTTCCGCGTGAACCCGCTTGCCGCTATCCAGGTAAGCCGTCACCCGGCCGCGATCATCGCGTTCCACCTTCACCACTTTTTCGCCGAGCCGGAAAATCGCGCCCTGCCGCCGCATGTGATAGCAAAGCGCCTCCACAATTTCCGCATCCACAAAATCCAACACCGTCGGTCGCTGCTCGACAAGCGTGATTTCAACCCCCAGCGCGACCAGCATGGACGCGAATTCCAGGCCGATTACGCCGCCGCCGACGATGATCAGCTGCTTCGGGATTTCGTCCAGCTGAAAAAACTGATCGCTCGCCAGAATATGTTTGTTGTCGAAGGGGATGTCGGGATGCCGCGCCGGTCTGGTGCCACACGCGATCAGAATGTTTTCGCCTTTCAGCACGTGGACGTTCTGGTAGCCTTCCACTTCCACCGTGTGCGGATCCTGAAAACGCGCCTCGCCAGTAAAGACGTCCAGATCGTTGCGCCGCAGCTGATCCTTCACCACACCCATCTCTCGCTCAGTCACCTGCGCTACGCGGTTCGCCAAGTCGCGAATGGAAATCTTGTCCCGCACGACGTAATCGCTGCCGTAAAACGATCTGTGCCGGAAACCGGTAAGGTGCAGGATCGCTTCGCGCAATGTTTTGCTCGGAACTGTGCCGCCATGAATGCAAACACCGCCGACCATATCCGAGCGATCGATCACCGCGACGCGTTTTCGCAATTTCGCGGCGGCAATCGCGCCCTTTTGCCCCGCTGGGCCGGTGCCAATCACGACGAGGTCGTAGGGCTGAACGTTCATTTTTCCACTCCGGCTCCCGCGGCAGGCGCCGCCACAAGGTCTTCTTTCGTCCATTTCGCGGACAGCAGCTGAAAGATCGGCGACGATGGCGCTAAAAACGCCGGGCGCAGCGGCAATCCGTGCACGGTGTCGCGCCCCTCTGCGACGTGAATCAAGTATTCCTGCACGTTGAAGCGGGTTCCGTTCGAAGAGCGCGCGACTGCGCGTGCACGAATGTAGCTTCCATCCGGCTGCAGCAGCCTGCATTTTTCCGTGTCAGTCAGATATGGCATCAAAATCGTCTGGCAGACCGTTTCGCAGAGCCCGCGATCCTTCAACCGGAATACCACCTCAACTCGTTCATGGAGATTCCGCGGCATCCAGTCCGCGCTGCCAAGATACACTTCCGTTTGCCCCGCATTGCCGAAAACGAAGACGCGGCTGTGCTCCAAAAATCGGCCAATCACGCTGCGCACACGAATGCGGCTGCTCACACCGCGGACTCCCGGACGCAGCGCGCATGCGCCGCGCACAATCAGCTCAATGTGAACGCCGGCATTCGACGCGCGATACAGAGCCTGAATAATTTCCTTGTCCAGCAGGGAATTCATCTTTGCGACGATCATCGTGGGCTTTCCGGCGCGCGCGTGCTTTGCTTCGCGATCAATCAGCGAAACCACATTTTTCCCAAGATTCAGCGGTGCCACGGAGAGCGGCCCGTAATTTGCTTGTTCGGAATACGCCGTCAGGTAATTGAAAACGCGATGCACCGCTTCGGTGATTTCCGTATCGTGCGTCAACAGGCTCAGGTCGGTGTAAAATCGCGCCGTGGATGGATTGTAGTTTCCCGTGCCGAGATGCGCGTAGCGTCGCACAACGCCGTCCGAATCTTGCCGCGCAAGCAACGCTAGTTTACAGTGCGTTTTCAATCCAACCAGACCATGATACACCTGCACGCCGGCTTCTTGCAGACTGCGCGCCCAGCGAATGTTGGATGCTTCATCGAATCGCGCCTTTAATTCGACGACGACCGTCACCTCCTTCCGCGCGGCCGCTTCCATCAGAGCGCGCACGATTGGCGAATCTTCGCTCGTGCGATACAGCGTCTGCTTAACGCTCAGCACATTTGGATCGCGCGCCGCGCTCTCGATGAATCCGACGACGGTGGAATACGAATCATACGGATGGTGTAGCAACACGTCGCGCTCATGAAGAATGTGAAACAGGTTCGGCGTCCCGGGCGTCACGCTCATCATCCGCGGATTGAACTGGCGATACCCCAAATCGGGCCGCGGCGTCTGCTCGTAAAGCTGGAACAGCCTCGAAAGATTCACCGGCCCATCCACTTGATATATCTGCGAAGCCGATAGGCGGAAATTCATACCTAACCGAGAAATGATTTCGCGATCCGTGCCCGCTTCGATTTCCAGCCGCACCACCTCGCCTTTGCGCCGTTGATGCAGCTGCGCATCCACCGAATCCAAAATGCTTCGAGATTCTTCTTCGCGCAGATAAAGATTGCTGTTGCGCGTCACGCGAAACGGCGCTGCAGAAAGAATCTGGTAACCGTGATACAACCGCGCCGCAAATGCATTCACTACGTCATGCAGAAAAACGTATTCGATTTTTCCTTCTGCCGCGGGCAATCGAAAAAGCCGCGGCAGCGCGCGCGGCACCGTCACCACGCCGAGATAAATGTGTGAAGCCTTGCGCTTTCGCCGCAGCAAAAACGCCAAACACAGTGCCTTATTCGCCACGCGCGGAAATGGATGCGATGGATCCACTGTGACCGGCGTCAGCAGCGGCTCCACGCGCTCCGCGTAGAATTTTTCCACCGCACGCCGCGCTGGGAGTTTCAACTCGCGAATTCGTCTCACGCGTATGCCTTCCTGCGCCAGCGCGGGCACCAGATGTGACCGCCAGCAGTCGTACTGGTCGTGCACAAAATCGTGAATGTCGGTCGTCAGCTTTCCCAGCACCGCATCCGGGCGCAGCCCGTCGGGCCCAGCTTCTCCGCTGCCGTGTTCCGCCTGCTGCAGCAGCCCCGCCAGGCGCACTTCCACGAATTCATCCAGATTCGCCGCTGTAATCGCCAGAAATTTCACGCGCTCGAGAAGCGGATTTGCGTTGTCGAGTGCCTCCTCCAGCACGCGGCGATTGAACTGCAGCCATGAAATGTGGCGATTGAAATACAGGCGCGAATCATCCGGCGAAGAGCGCTTCAAATGATCAACCTCTGGCGCGGGAACGGTACCTCAGCGATGTTACAAACAGGTTACGGTGTGCCCGGCCAACGCCGCGTCCGCTAGCGATCGTAGACCAAATCACGTCCATAGACCAAAACATGGAAGCTGCCGGGGACAGGCTGCCGACCTCCACGGCCGCTGGCAGAAGCAGGCGCCGGGGCAAAATCCGCCGTGTCCAGAAATAGATTGTGCGTCTTCGTGTCGAGTCCCATGGTTTTTGCGCCGTATTGAGTCTTCACAGTGTCAACCACGCTGAACTGGTCCGGTGAATCTTCGTGAAAGATGTGGATATTTCCTTCGCGCGTCGAAACAAAAATCAACTGAGTTTCAGGATCATACGCAGCCGCGTCAGTGCCTGAAGTGATGGGAAATGACTGAACGACTTTTCCCGTGTCGGCATCCATCACTACGAGTACCTGCGGATTGCGGCCGGCGCTGAACAGGCGACGATGCTCGCGATCGATCGCCAGCGCAGTGGAACCGCCCGATGGCGCGGTGGGCCACCGCGACTTAACTTCCATGGTGCGCGCGTCAATTTCCGCAACTTGGTTTTTATCGGCAAGATTCGCGTAGATCATTCCTTTGCCGTCTGCCACGGCAAATTCTGGCGCGCCGCCGAGAGCGATCGTCTTAATCACCGAGCCGGTCGCGGCATCGAGCACCGTGGAACTGTTGCTATCGCCATTCATGGTGAAAACACGCTTCGAAACTGAATCATAGACGATGCCGTCCGTATCCGGATCGGATTTGGCCGTGCCCACGACCTGCAGGGATTTCATATCGAAGATGGTTACCTGCGCGCCTGTGCCGTCCGTGATGAAGCCACGATTGAATTCGGGCGCGAGAGCCACTCCGTGCTGGCGCTTAAATCCGGTGACGTAGCCGACGAGAGCTCCGCTGTCGGCGTCGATCACCTGCACAGCGGTGCCGCGAGAGAGGTAAACGCGACGGGCCGCGGCGTCGACCGTGACGTAATCAAAATACTCGGAGGTGCTGCCCGGCGCCGCGCCGAATGGGTAAGTTTTCAAAAGATGGTAGCCGCTTTCCGGACGGGCAGCGGCGAACGTGCCGACCAGCAACAGCGTGATAGCAAGACCAAGCGTGCGCGGTGAAGCAATCCTCATATATACCTCCGGCGGAATTGAGCGCGAGACACGCGATCATTATGCCCGGCCACTACATTAAGGCTCGATTAACGCCGGACAGGCAAGCTTTCATTACTCGATGAGGGCCTTTCTGAACGGCGAATTGGCGAGTATCATGGCGTGCGAGTGCTTGGAAAGTTGCGCACGCGGCGAATGGAGAAATGAATGGCGGCAGACGAGGGACAACGGAACGGCGCGGGGAACGGAGTGCATCAATCCCTATCGAGAAGGACGATTCTTGCCTTCGCGCCGATCGCATTTCTTTTTCAAAATAAGATTCTCGCCCTGCTGAGCAATGATGCGACGATTTCGAAGGAGAAACTGACGAAGGCTCGCCTCCTGCCTCTCGATTCCGTCCGACTGACAGGCGGCCCGCTGAAGACCGCGCAGGAACTGGACGCCAAGTACCTTATCGAACTTGAACCCGACCGGATGCTTGCTTTTCTTCGCCAGCGCGCGGGGCTGGAACCAAAAGCGCAGCCTTATGGTGGCTGGGACGGCGCCGGCCGGCAGCTGACAGGACACATCGCTGGCCATTATCTATCGGCCGTCAGTTTGATGTACGCCGCCACGGGCGATTCTCGCTTCAAGGATCGCGGCGATTACATCGTCAAGGAACTGCAAGTCATCCAAGATAAGCACGGCGACGGCTACATCGGTGCTCAGTTGGACGGGCAGGGAGTTGACGGCAAGGTACGCTACACGGATTTATCGAACGGCATCATCCGCTCCGGCGGGTTCGATCTAAACGGATTGTGGTCTCCGTGGTATGTCGAGCACAAGATCTTTGCGGGCCTGCGCGATTCTTACCGCCACGCCGGCAATCGCACCGCGCTGGACGTGGAGATCAAGTTTGCGGGATGGGCCGAAGGGATTCTTTCGCGTTTGGACGCTGGCCAGATTCAGCAAATGCTGGCGACGGAGTTCGGTGGCATGAACGAAGTGACTGCCGACCTTTACGCCGATACGGGTGACAAGCGCTGGCTGGCGCTTTCAGATAAGTTCGAACAGCGCGCGATGATTGATCCGCTCGCGGCGGGGCAGGATATTTTGGCCGGCAAGCACGGCAACGCAAATGTGCCGAAATTGTATGGTTCGCTTGCGCGATATGTCTACAACGGTGACGAGACGGATCGAAAGGCCGCAGCGTTTTTCTGGACCGCGGTGGTGAACCATCACACGTTTGCGACCGGCGGCCACGGGAAAAATGAATACTTCGGTCCGCCGGACAGGTTGAGCGAAATGGTGGACGGGCGCACGGATGAGACGTGCGATGTCTACAACATGCTGAAGTACACGCGCACGTTTTTCTCCGTGGACCCGGACATTCGCTACGCGGAATTTCACGAGCGCGCGCTATTCAATCACATCCTTGCATCCCAGGATCCGAATGACGGCCGGGTTTGCTACATGGTTCCCGTCGGCCGCGGCGTGCAACACGAATATCAGGATATGGAGCGGGACTTCACTTGTTGCGTCGGCTCCAGCCTGGAAAGCCATGCGCTGCACGGGCACGGTCTTTACTACGAATCAGGCGACAAATTCTGGGTGAATCAGTTCGCGCCTTCCACCGTTGATTGGCAGAGCGCAGATGTGAAGATGGAAATGACGACGGATTTTCCGGCGGGTCAAACGGCATCGCTGAAGGTAGTGCCTAAGGCGACGAAGAAATTTACGCTCGCGCTACGGCGGCCGACATGGGCCGGCACCGGATTTACCGTGAAAGTGAATGGTCACGCCGTCAACGATGTTCCCGCGCCCGGCTCTTACGTGGAAATTAATCGCGCGTGGAAAAATGGCGACAAGGTTGACTTGATGTTGCCGATGAAGCTCAGCGCCGAACCATTCGTGGATAATCCAAATCGCATGGCGCTGAAGTGGGGGCCGCTCGTGCTCGCTGGAGATTTGGGGCCGGAAATTCACCGCCAGCGCGGCGCCGCGGCACAGGGAGCGGCGTTTACGCCTCCTCCGCCTGCGCCAGTATTGGTGACGCCTGTGGCGAAGGGACCCGTTGACGCATGGTTGAAGCCCATTGACGGCAAACCCAACACGTTTCGGACGATAGGCGTTGGTCTGCCAGCGGATATTGAATTCAAGCCCTTCTACCAACTTCCCGCGCGCAGATACGCGATTTACTGGGATGTGTTTACGCCGGACGAATGGAAGAAGCAAGCCGATCAATACGCCGCCGAGCAGGAAGCGCAGAAGAAATTGGAGGCAGCGACGGTGGCGTTCGTTCAGCCCGGCCAGATGCAAACAGAACGGGATTTCAATCAGCAGGGCGAAGACACCGCGCCGATTCAGTTGCAGGGCCGTTACGGCCGCCGGGGCACGAAATGGTTTTCATTTGATCTTCCGGTCGATCCAACGCACCCGATGGCGGTGATCGTGACGTACGGCAACGACGAGCGCGTGAATGCGACCTTCAACGTGATGGTGGATGGCACCAAGGTCGGCGAACATTCGACGGACCGGCACACGCCGGATCAGGATGTTCGATTTATTGATGTTCGTTATCCGATCGCGGCTGAACTCGTACAGGGCAAAGAAAAGGTGACGATTCGGTTCGAGACCACCAGTGGAAATGCAATTTCCGCCGTTTACGGCGTTCGCGTGGTGCGCGCGGATATGATCCAGCCGTAGCAGCTAACTCACGCCGGGACCCATCTGGCTTAGCAGTGATGTATTACTCCGCACGCAAAGCTTCCACCGGATCTACCCCGGCAGCGCGACGCGCCGGCAGATAGCTTGCCAGAACGGCAGCAAAGATCAGAATGACAGCCACCGAGCCGTATGTAAGCGGGTCGAGCGGGCTGATTCCGAACAGCAGAGAGGACATCAATCGCATCAATCCTGCCGCGGCTACGAGGCCGATGGCGGCGCCGATTCCCGCCATCGTCAGGGCGTACCGCAAAAAGATTTGCCTCACGTCTGATTGCTGCGCGCCGAGCGCCACTCGAATGCCGATTTCGCGGCGGCGCTGCGACACCGTGTAAGAAATCACGCCGTAGATGCCGATAACGCCCAGCGCCAGCGCCATCGAGCCGGCAATCGCCAGCATCACGAGCGTGAACGAAGTCCGCGCGAGCGACTGGCTGACGACTTCGCTCATTGTGCGCACTGACGCGACGGGCAAGTCCTTACTGACGGACCAAACTGCGCGGTTGATTTCCGCGACGAGGCTCTGGCTTCCCGCGCGCGGCGTCCGAATGACGAAGGTCAAGTCACGCTCGACGAATGGGTCGCCAGCGTTGTAGATGCTTTCGCCATAGGCGGGCCAGTAGACGATCGCGGGCGCGGCTTCCTGAAAACCGTTGTCGTGAACGTCTTGCACCACGCCAATCACTTCTTCTAGCGGTGAATTCGGTGCGGTATTGAACCTCTTTCCAAGTGCACCAGTTGCGCTGCCCCAAAATTCGCGCGCCAGATTTTCCGAAACGATGGCGTAGCGCCGTTTTCCGTAAAGATCGGTCCACGTGTAGTCGCGCCCTGCCACGAATTTCGTGCCTTGCGTTTGGAAATATCCGGGCGACACGCGCTTGAACACGCGTATGGGCGGCACATGAGATTCGGATATGGCCGTTCCTTCAGGCGATATCACATCCCAATCAACAGGATTGCCTTCCATCGGCATTTGACTGGCGAACGCCACGGAAGTGACGCCCGGAATCGCCGCGAGCTTGTCGCTGATGTTATTTTCCACGTGAATCACAAGCGCTGAATCTTTGATCAGTGAATCTGGAATCGAAACGCGCGCAATCTGCATTTGCTCCGGCTGAGTGAAGCCCGGATCCACGCTACGCATGGCCTGGAATGTTCGGATCATCAAGCCGGAACTGACGAGCAGCACAAGCGCCAGCGCGACTTGCGCGACAACGAGCACGCTGCGCGCACGGCGCCTTTCTTTGCTCGTGGTCTGCGACCGGCCGCCGCTACGTAGAGCTAGGATGTCTCGCGGCCCCGCAGCTTTCAGCGCGGGAAACAGTCCAAACATGAGTCCCGAGAACAATGCAACGCCGAAGGTGAACATCAAAGCGTGCGCGTCAAGAGAAATTTCATTCAAGCGCGGCAGATTGCCGGGCCCAATCGCGATCAGTAGTTGCAACCCTTCTCCGGCAAGAAAGATCCCGAGCGCGCCGCCCATCAGCGCCAGAAGAATGCTTTCCACGAGCAGCGTGCGTGCGATTTGCCCTGGGCTGGCGCCGACAGCTGCGCGAATGGCGATTTCTTGCTGGCGTGCTTCCGCGCGTACGAGCAGTAGATTCGCCACATTCGCGCAGGCGATGAGCATCACCACGCCGATCATTCCCATCACGATCCACAGAACGCTGCTCACGCTGCCGACCACGTCCTGCTTTAGCGGACGGATGGCCGGAGTCATTTTCCAGTCATCGTATACGTGTGGGTTGATGCCTTCGATCATCTTCCAGGAATCTCTCCACATTGGATACAGGCGCGCGAGATCGGCGTCGGCTTCTTTGATCGTCACTCCCGGTTTCAGCCGGCCAACGCCGACGTAGCCAAAGCCGGGAAGCATAAGATCCGTGCGATCAATCTCCAGCGGAACGATCAAGTCGGCCGGCTTATTGACGACCTGAAATCCTTTCGGCATCACGCCGACGATTTGCCACGAGTTTGAATCAACCGTGGTATCGCGGCCGATAACAGACGGATCGCCGCCGAAGCGCCGCTGCCAGTAGCCGTAGATCAACATCAAATGCCGCGCGCTCTTTGGAGTTTCATCGGCCGCATTCAGCCAGCGGCCAAGAGCAGGTGCGACATCGAGCGCCTGCAACGCGCCACCGCTGACGTCAATCGTGCGAACTTGCTCGGGCTCGGCCAATCCCGTGACGGTCGCAGTGTCTTCCGTCCAAATTCCAAAATTTTGAAAGGTGCGGTTCTGATCGGCGTACGTAACGTACATCGACTCTGAAAGTCGCAGTTCGCCGGATGCGGCCAGCAGTCCCGGCGCGCCGGGCGCCGAATGCCAAATCGCCACCAGCCGATCAGATTCCGGATATGGCAGCGGCTTCAGCAGCACGCTGTTGACTACGCTGAATACGGCTGTGTTTGCGCCGATGCCGATGGCGATCGTCAGCAGTGCGACGGCCGTAAAGGTGGAATTGCGGCGCAGGCCGCGCAGACCGTGCTTAAGGTCGCGCATGAGTGTATCCAGAGCGGCGGATAGCGACATTTTTCAGGCACCTCGTCACTTTTATATACGCTTTTGCCTGGCTTTTGTTCCGCCTCGGAATTCTTGGCACTTTTTACCGCCTTCGTTAATCCAACTTGAAGGTGGTTGCAGAGGCCACCAGTCCAGCCAACATAGGAGACCTTCATGAGCGATGCCGAAGATCGCAAAGATGAAAAGCTTGAAGAAGTTGCCGAAGAAATGGAATCCGAAGCTGAAGACCGCGACGATGCCCGCCGTGCTGCTGACCAGAACGAGCTAGGCGACCTGAACCAGGGCATGCAGACGGGTACACACAGCACCGAGAAACTGGGAGTGAATTGGGGGCCGTCGTATCGCGTGAAGAGGAAGGCAAAAGCTGCGCCGCGCGATTCCGCTTCGAAGGGCAAGAAGTAGGAGCGTCCCCGCGATTTTCCGCGAATGAGGGCGCGTAGTTGTTGTGAGCGGCGACGGCGACCGCCGGTTTGCAGCAGTGAGTTGGGTGTGCCTGGATGCGACGTTTCGGTTAGTGGTAGTCGTGCGATTCCGTTTCCGCGGCGGTGATGGAAACGGGCGCAACGCGCGACGCCTTGATGGAAATCACGTTGTCCTGATTTTGCAAGATTCCTTCCACGCGCAAGAATTTTTCACGGTTGATGATCAGACGGTTTTCCTCGTAGAAATCCGGGTTCAAAATTATATTCGCGATTCCGGTTTCATCTTCCAGACTGAGAAAAACAAATCCTTTGGCCGTGCCCGGCCGCTGACGCGCAATCACGCATCCCGCCACGCGCGTGTATTGGCCGTCCGGCGTGTGCGCCAGATCGCACGCGCGCTTCACATTCATTTTGGCCAGCCTCGTGCGGCAATAGCTCATCGGATGCGGCCCGGCCGTCATACCCGAACCGTGATAATCCGCCACGAGCCGCTCTTCATCCGTCATCGGCTGCAGCGGCAAAATTTCCAACTGCTCCGGAATGCCGTCCAGCAGGGGCCCGGCGGGACGCGTGGCTCGCGCCACCTGCCACAGCGCCGTGCGCCGGTGAATTGTTTCTCCCAGCGGATTCAGCGCGCCGATTTCGCCCAGGGTGACCAGCTCCGATTTCTGCAACTCCGGCACGCGGTGAGCTAAATCATCGATTCCCGCAAAAATTTGTTTTTGCCGCTCGCGAATCATTGCTTCCGCGGCGGTCTGCCGCAAGCCGCGCACAAAACGGAACCCGATCCGCAAGCATTGCGATTCATTTCCTTTTTTATCGCGAGCCATTTCGATGGTGCACGGCCATTCCGAATGCAGAATGTTCACCGGTTTCACGCGCAAGCCGTGCCGCTGCGCGTCTTTCACAATCGTCGCCGCGCTGTAAAACCCCATCGGCTGATTATTCAGCAGCGCCGCGGTGAACGCCGCCAGATAATGAACCTTCAAATATGCGCTGGCATACGCGATCAGCGCGAAGCTGGCCGCGTGAGATTCCGGAAAGCCGTAACGCGCGAACGATGAGATTTGCGTGATGATTTCTTCCTGCGTTTCAGCGCGAATGCCGTTTTGCGTCATCCCTTGCCGCAGCCGCACTTCGATTTCCTTCATGCGCCGCTCAGAGCGTTTGAATCCCATGGCGCGGCGCAAATCTTCCGCTTCGCCGCCGGAAAAATTCGCGGCGACCATGGCCATGCGCAGCAGCTGCTCCTGAAACAGTGGCACGCCCAGCGTGCGCTTCAAAATCGGCTCGAGCGAAGGGTGCGCGTAGGAAACCGGCTCGCGCCCCTGCCGGCGGCGCATGTAGGGATGCATCATTTTTCCGACGATGGGGCCGGGCCGGATAATCGCCACCTGCACCACGAGATCGTAAAACTTCGCGGGAGCGTTGCGCGGCAGGGAAGACATTTGCGCGCGACTTTCGATTTGAAACATGCCCACCGTATCCGCGCGGCGCATCGTTTCATAGGTTAAGAGATCGTCGGCGGGAAGCTGCGCCAGATCAATGGGTGCGCCGTAGTGTTGCGGGATTAACTCGAGACAATCTTCCAGCACGGCCATCATGCCCAGGCCGAGCAAATCCACTTTGATAATTCCCATGTCCGCGCAATCTTCTTTATCCCACTGCACCACCACGCGGCCCGGCATCGTCGCCGGTTCCAGCGGCACCACGGAATCGAGCTGGCCTTCACAAATCACCATTCCACCGGAATGCTGGCCCAGGTGGCGCGGCAGATCCTGGATGCGTTCGCACAGCTCCCAATATTTCCGCACGCGCGGATGATCCAAATCGAAGCCCGCCTGCTGAAATTGATTTCCCAAATTATCGGCCGGGCTGCGCCATTCGCCGCTGTTCACCAGTGTGGAAAGCTGATCGGTCATTTCTTGATCGAAGCCCAAAACTTTTCCTACCTCACGCGCCGCAGACCTGCCGCGATAGGTGATCACGTTCGCCGTCATCGCCGCACCAAGCCGGCCGTACCGCTGATAAACATACTGAATCGCTTTTTCGCGCTGATCGCCGCTGGGAAGATCCAGATCGATGTCCGGCCATTCGCCGCGCTCTTCGGATAAAAATCTTTCAAAAAGCAATTCCATGCCGACGGGATCGACCGCCGTAATTCCCAGCGAATAGCAGACGGCGCTGTTGGCAGCCGAGCCGCGCCCCTGCACCAGAATGTTTTGCTCGCGGCAAAAACGGATGATGTCCCACACAATCAGGAAATATCCGGCCAGATGCAATTTTTCGATCAGCGCCAATTCGCGCTGCACCTGCCGTTCGGCGCGCGCGTAGAGATCGGCGTCGTTTTTTGGCGCGTAGCGATTGCGGAAACCTTCTTCCGTGCGTTTGCGGAGAAACGAATCCATCGTTTCGTCCGCGTCGACTGGATATCGCGGAAATTCGTAGCCAAGATCGGCCAGTGAATAATTTAAGCGCGCAGAAAGTTCCGCCGTGTTCGTGATGGCCTGCGGCAAATCCGAAAAAAGCTGGGCCATCTCATCGGCGGAACGCAGATGCCGCTCGTCGTTCCGCTCCAACAGACGCCCGGCGGTATCGAGCTTGCAGTAATTGCGTAGACAGGTGAATACGTCCAGGATTTCGCGCTCGTGCGTGTATGCGTAGCGCACGCCGTTGGTGGCCAAAAGAGGCAGCCGCAAAGTTTCCGCGATGCGAATTGCGGCTTGATTGCGGTGTTCTTCCAGTGGATCGAAATGCCGTTGCAATTCCACGTAAACGTTTTTCTTTCCAAACAGTGCAACGAGCTCTTCCACGCTTTTGCGTGCCTGCTCTTCGCCGCCATTCGCAAGCGACGCTGTCAGCGGCCCTTCTTCGCCGCCCGTCAGGCACACCAGGCCTTTCGCGTGCTCCGCGATTTCTTTCCGCGCGGCCGTTCCCGTTCCTTTTTCTTTTTCGCGGAGTTTATATCGCGTGATCAGGCGGCAAAGATTTTGATAACCAGCGCGATTTTTCGCGAGCAACGCCAGCCGCACCGGCCGGGGTGCGGGCGGATTCGGCATCCACGGTTGAAAACCGGCGCGATTTCCAAATCCTTCCACGGAAATTTCCGCGCCGACGTGCGCGCGAATGCCCGCCGTCTTTGCAATCAAATGAAAGCGCGGCGCGCCGTACACTCCGTCGCGATCCAGCAGCGCCATGGCGGGCAATCGCAATTCCGCGGCGCGCGCGGCCAAATCTTCCGGCCGCGAAGCGCCTTCCAGAAAGCTGAAGGCAGAGCAGGCGTGCAGTTCAACGTATTTCAATCGTAGATTCCTTCCACAAACCACCGCTTCGTTCGCAAATCTTTGTAGATGCGGTAGAGCGCGGTTTCTTCTTGGCGAATTTCCTCCGGCGTCGGCTGAAATTTCGGGCGCAACGCCGGAATTTCCACGTCCCATTCATCGCGCGCCCAGGAAGTTTCCGACCACCAATCGCCTTTCGTCCGCCAGGGCCCGGCAAACGCCAAAACTTGCCGGCGCACGCCTTCGCACGACAAACAAAATAGTTTTTCTTTCTGGAATTCCATGCTGGCCGGCAGCGGGGGCCGGTAAAGCCGCATCGCCGCCGTGGCCGTGCGTTCCGCTGCGGCGTGTTGCAACGTCATTTCGCGCAGTTCAAAACGGTTTTGCATAAACGCATTTGGCCGGTGTGTGTCGAGAAGAGCCGGCGAACCGACTCTGCCTTCGCCGACCGCGCTCTGAATGCGCGCCAGCGTGATTTCCAGCCGTGCCGGATCGGGGCTGAGCGGCAAAAATAATCCAAGCTGCCGCGAACGCGCCGTGGTGGGGATCGCGGCGATGCGCACCGCTGTGACGGGCGCGGAAGGAGGATGCGCTTCCAAATCCAGCTGCAAAAGTTTCAGAAGAAATTTTCCTTCTTTCGTGGCCACGGGCAGCCGCAGCGTGCGAATGTGCAGAAGCGCATCTTTTTTCCGCGCGTCTTCTTTTTGCAGCGTCAGCGTGACTTTAATTTCGTTTGTCGCCAGCACGTGCATTCGCAGCCGCGCGTAAATCTGCTCCAGCAGCCGATTCAAAATAAAAAGCAGCGATTCCAGCAACTCGACCGGCGATTCCAGCTCCATGCATTCTTCAAACTCATCCGGAAAATCTTTGGCGATCAGCGGCCGTTCGCCGCAACCCTGCGCCAGCCGCTGCCATCGGCGGCCTTCCTGTCCTAATCGCTCGACGACGGCCACTTCCGGCAGCGCCGCAAATTGCGCGCAGGTGTAAATGCCCCAGCGCTTCAGCGTTCCCACAAATTCCAGTGGAATGCGCAGCGCTTCCAGGGAAAGCGATCCGATCCATCGGCTTTCTTCGCCGGCGGGGATCACGGCGACGCCCGGAAATCCGTGCGCCGCGCAGATTGCCGCGGAAAGGTTCCCGGCCGCCGCGACGTTCGCTTCCAATCCCGCCGAGCGGGCAACGCGCTCCAAATCCCGCGCGATTTTTTCCGGCGAGCCGAAAAGTTTTTCGCAGCCCGCGATATCCAGCACCACCGTATCGGGCAATTCTTCTTCTTTGTTCCAACGGCCGTCTTCCACGCGTGGCGAAATCGTCCACGCGCAATCGAAAAGCGCCGCCTGCGCCGTCGCTTCCTGTGAAAGCGAGCGCCAGCGCCACTCAATCCCGATGAACGCCTCCGCCTGCATTTTCGTCATGCTCGCGGTGACGCCCAGTTTTCTTGCCGCGTCGTTGGCCGCGAAAACTTTCGTCAGCGGCGGCGCGCCCGCAAACACGGTCACCGGCTTGCCGCGCAGCTCCGGTTCCAGACGAACGATCGCCTGTATGGGAAAATCCGGCACGAATAGACACGCGAACGGCACCTTGCATCCCCGGGGTTGGAAGAGGAACAGCTTTAGAAATTGCTCGTCCAGTGCGTATGTGTTTGCCAGCGAGCGGAATCGGCGGATTTCGATTGCGCGCGGGCACGCATCACTTCTCCCTGAATTTCAAATCCTTCAAAAATCGAAACGCCGGATGCGGCGTCCGGCACAGCGCGGCTCCACTGCTGCGCCGTGCGATGGCACCGCAGCACCAGCGAAGCGCAGCTTTTGGCGCACGGCTCTTCGCCGACCAGCAGCAAAATCGTGGGTGTGTTTTCCACCGCGCGCCGGAAGCGAAACCACACGCTCAAATTGATCCGCCGCGCATCCACCCAGGAAATTCCGCCCAGGTCGAAAACAACGACGCCCCAGCCGCCGCTGTACAAAAGCAGGTCCGTTGTTTTCAACGCCTGCTCCAATCTTTTCCACGGTTTTGTGATCAGCCGGTGATTTCGCGCAGGGACTGCCGGAAAAGTTTCCACGACCCGCGGAAAATCGCGCTGCGCGCGAACGTGCCGCCGCGGCAATTCGCGGTCTCTTTCCACCTGCTCTTTTTCGCTGCGCGCAATCGGCTGAATCCGCGCGGATTTTGTCACCACCGACGAAGCCGTTTGCTTGCCGCGCAGCAAAAAGGGAATTGCCGATTCCACGCCGCGGATCTGGTCGCGCGGGTGCTGCCAGTATTGTCCGTGCGCGGATTTCTCTCCGGCCTCCGCGGAATTTGCTTTACGTTTTGCTTCGTCTTCCGCAGGCGTAAAAAGGGAAGAATCCTTCACTGCAGCGCCGCCATCCTGTATTTCTCCGCAGCGGACCCACAGAAGCCGCGGCAAATCCACTCCCGCCGCCGCAAGCGAAACCGCGTCCAGGGAATCGGACACATCTACGAACGCGCAGGATTCCTGCCGCTGCGTCGTCCGCGCCAGTAAAGACAAAGCCACGCTCGTCCGGCCCGAAGATGCCGCGCCGCTTAATTCCACCAACGATCCGCGCGGGAAGCCGCCGCCCAGCGCGGCATCCAGTTCCGCGATGCCGGTTGGCTGAAGCTCCGCGGCCGTGCGGTCTCGAAATCCTTCCAGCCCGCGGCGCAATTCCGCGGCTTGAAGGGCAGCGCGTGCAATGGAGATGGAAGCCATAGGGTTTTTAGTTTTCGCTTTTTATTCGCCTACGGTAAACCTGTTTCTCCGGCTTGTCAACTTCTGGGGAATGAAAGACACATGGCGATTGTCCGGCGCGGAAAAGGAGGGGAGGGGGCCGATCATGACGCCAGCCCCCAAGCTCAAGAGGTCTCTAGACAGGCAATCTCTGTAGACAATCTGAACTCTAGAATGAAACTAATCTACCTACCGGCCGCAATTTATCAATCGGTGGAAGCCTGTAGATAGCGGGGAACTTTACGGTAATGCCGTCAGGCCAGCACAGGTCAATTCGACTACAGGCCACTCCAATTTCGAAATACAAGAGTGCTTGTATTGTGGGCGGGTTGCGTGTGTGCGAAATTGCGCCGGGAGAGGGAAACCTGAAGCTGATTTCCTAACCTATGAGCCAGGTCGGCATCGTGGTTCCTCTCCCGCCAATCAGCAGACATGGAAACGGCGCAAAAAATGGAAGAAGAAGACATGTTCCGGTCGCCCGACCAGGAATTTGAAGCCCTACTTTACTTTGCATATACCCGATCGCAGGCAACAAGCGGATTCACACCCCCCAAAGGCCGCAACGAACCCGGTGGTGAGGGCAATTCGAAGGATTTACCTCCGGGCCCGATCGACAAATAGTGAACGGCTCCGAATTGACAGTCAGTTCGCTGCCTAAAGAACAACCTTGCGTACAGGACTTTCCCCGCCGAGCTACAGCATGCCTCTGATAGCACTACTTTCCCGGAAAGGTTAGCTTGCCAGGTGGTAGCAGGAGCGAAGGCTTCGAGAAAATGGCTCAAATTGCATCGCTGAATTGTTCCTGTGGCAGCTCACGCATCACTCTCTTCGTCTCCGTTGCTCGACTTTGCACTGCTACCTTCACTACTCGCGCTCTCCCGGTGTACCTAGCAGATGTCCATTCGTAGATTCTTTGAGCCAATGACGTCAGCTTTGATGAATTCTGCGGCATTTCAGGATTGCGTGTGAAAAGTTAATTCAACTTGCTGGGACGCGAGAAAATTCGATTCGAGCGCATATTCATTCTGAACGAGGTGTTCATTGCAAGCTCGACTTCATGAAAAAGAAGACGCTGCATTCCTGCAGTTTCTCGGCAACGATGCGGGTATTTCGCAGGAAAATGAGCTGATGATGGAAGAAAGCCGCCTGGTCCGGCGCGCGCAAGCCGGCGACAGAATGGCTTTTGCCCTGCTTTTGCGTCCCTATATTCGTTTGTCCTATCACGTCGCGCTACGAATCACGGGCAATCAGGAAGATGCCGAGGACGCCTCGCAGCAAACCCTTCTCAAAGCTTTCACGCGCATCAAGCAGTTCAATGGTGATTCGCAGTTTTCCACCTGGCTTACAAGAATCGCGATCAACGAAGCATTGATGAAGCTTCGCAAAAGACGCTCGGAAGAAGCGCACCTCCTGCATCCGTCCGGCACCGAGCAGGATTCGGATCCATTGGACGCTGTTCCCGCCAGTGATGACGTGCAGCCTGAAAAAATGTATCTGAAACGAGAGAGCCAGCTCATGGTCAGAGAACTCATCCGCGAGCTGCCCCACATGTCTCAGGCTGTCGTCTGGCTGCTTGGCATTCAGGAAAGAAAGATCAAAGAGGCCGCTGAAATTCTCGATTTGTCCGAATCCGCTGTGAAGTCCAGATTTATGCGCGCGAGGCAACAATTGCGCCAGACTCTGGCCCATCAGGCGTAAACCGCACGACACGCTGTAATTCGCCGCGCGGCCCGTTGCGGTCGGAAGGTTCTCAAGGGTAATTTCTTGCCGCAAAGCTCTGCATATCGAGAAAGCGGCAAGCCCTCTGTGGCAATTTCCACGGAACCAAGAATTCTCATTGTAGACGACCATGAAATTGTGCGGGACGGAATTAGAAATCTTGTGTCTCGCGCCAGGCCGGGCTGGAAAATTTGCGGCGTGGCCACAAACGGCAAGCAAGCGATTCAGGCCGTCGAAGAATTAAAGCCGGATCTGGTGATACTGGACATCACCATGCCGGTGATGAACGGCCTGGAAGCGGCTTCACGTATTTCGAAGTCCGGCGCCAATGCCCGCATTTTGATCTTCACGATGCATGAATCCGCAGTTCTGGGTGAGCAGATTCGTCAAACTGGCGCGCAGGGTTTTGTTGCGAAATCGGATGCCGCGCGAAACCTGATCCTCGCCATTGAAACCATTCTTGCCGGCGGAAAATTCTTTGGGAGCGCCCCCGGCCCCGAAAGCTCAGGTCGTGCAGTAACTCGATTCGGCTTCAGTCCATGCCTTCCTTTCAAACTCTCGTCCGCTAGCTCCCCTCGCGATTGTTTCCAATATCTGGGCACGATAGGATTTATCCGTCTGGACCGCACTCACCCTGTTTGCTGAAATGCGCGCGGTCATCCATCAGCCATGTCTCCGGATGCGAAAGCCAAACTAACGCTGGCACTTGCCCTGGGATTGCTGTGTCTCAGCGCTATTTCCGCGGGATTCACCATCGCTAGGCTTTCAATTACGGAAAAATGGGTGCGCCACACCTATGACGTCGAAGTGGCCATTGGCGATGTGGAATCGGCGCTCACCGTCGTCGGCCGCAGCCGGGTTGCTTACATCACATCGCGAAGTCCGCAGGACTTGGCTGCTTTCGGCGCTGCGACTGCGGCCGTTCCGGAGGCCTTCACAAGACTTCGCCAACTCGTCAATGACAATTCCACGGAAATGGCGACCGCCAACAACTTGCAGGACAAAGCGAACGACCGTCTGGCAATTTCGATCCGATCGGTGGATCTAGCTCAGCGAAACGTAGACGACGTCATTCGCGAAGCGGCGATGACCACTGACGTCGCTCGCGCCTCGGCCGCAACTGCGGAAATTGCCGACCAGATGCGGCAGAATGAAGATGTGCTGCTGCGTGAGCGCAGTCATCTTTCAAGTCTGCTCTACACCGTCACTCTGGTTATTCTGATTGCTTCCTTCGCAATGTCCGGCGTGATGTTCCTGATTCACTATCGCCTGCTGCACGGTGAACTTCGCGATAGGCGCGCTGCGGAGCGTCGATTGCGCCAATTGAGCGGGCAGCTGATGCACGTTCAGGATCAGGAGCGTAGAAGATTCGCGCGCGAACTGCACGATGGGCTGGGCCAGAACCTCGTGGCCGCAAAGATGGCCGCAGACGCGCTGCTCGCCGTATCGCCACCCAACCCGCAATACAGCGATTTGGGAACGCTTCTGGAGAATTCTGTTTCGCAGATCCGCACAATCTCCTATTTGTGGCACCCGCCATTATTGGACGAAGTAGGCTTTGCCTCCGCGGCGCACTTGTTCATCGATGGTTACGCGAAGCGCACCGGCATCGTTGTTACCACTCGCATCGCTGAGCCGCACGGACGCCTGCCGCTGCATTTGGAGCTGGCTCTGTTTCGGATTCTGCAAGAGGCCCTCACGAATATTCACCGGCATTCGAAAAGCACGCAGGCGCAGGTGTCATTCCACGTGAACTCGAAAGAGGTCTGTCTTTCCGTCAGGGATCATGGCACGGGCATTTCGCCCGATATTCTTGCAAATTCTGCGGGCCATGGCACACGCATGGGAGTGGGACTTTCCGGCATGAAGGAGCGCGTGACTGAACTCGGCGGCCGGCTCGATGTAATTCCCGGCAGTCCGGGCACAGAGATTCGCGCGACGATTCCGCTTCTCGCGGACGCGCTTCGAAAAAGCCCAGTGGTTGCCGCTGACGGACGTTACTGATTTGAAAGCTAGGGAATTGCGGAAAGCTCCGCAATGGTAAAATTTAGCTGGTACAGAATACGGATGGATCGCTTCGCTTCGGCTGATAACCGCGTCAAATCATATGACCGCCTCATACTTCAGCGTTGTCATCATCACGTTCAACGATTGGGTTCCGCTGAACAATTGTCTTCGGTCGCTCTCGCAGCAGCTGAATGGACCGCGCTTTGAAGTGATCATCGTCGACGACGGCAGCACCGAACCCGCGCCGGCATTCATTCACCACTGGGCGCGCTATTTCCCGCTTACTGTGATTCGCATGCCTGCTCACGCAGGCTGCGCAGCTGCCAGAAACCGGGGTATCCGGAATTCGGACGGTGAAATCGTGTTGTTCGTCGACGCTGATTGCAAGTGCGACGTGAACTGCCTCAGCGAACTTGCCGCCGCGATCTCGGCAGCACCGGAGCACGATTGCTTTCAGCTGCATTTGATTGGGGATTGCAGCCAGATCACCGGGCGATCCGAGGAGTTGCGGCTCATCACGTTGCAACTCGAATTGTTGCAAGTTGACCAGCGAATTCGATACCTGAACACGGCGGGCTTCGCCTTTCGCCGCGGTCGCCTGGGTACGGAAAGTCACCTGTTTGATCCCGCCGCGCTCCGGGCGGAAGATACCCTGTTGCTCGCAAACTTGATGCAAGCGGGGAAACTGCCGTTGTTTGTGCCCGCGGCAGTCGTGCAGCATGCTCGTCCAATGACCCTGATGCAATGCCTGCGGAAAGAACTTCGGACGACGTATCTTGAGCGGAACGCATACGACGCGATCGCGAAAAAAGGAGTGAAAGTTCGTGTGAGCTATCGAGAACGCCTGGCAATGCTGCAGTCCATGTGGACGACGGCGAGCCGGCCATCTATCGGCCATGCAGCGTGGTTTGTATTGACCATTCGACAGACAATACGCCTCATCATAACTCTTGCTTTCCAATTGCTGCCGCAAGTCGGCGTCTAGGTGTCAAAATCGAAGCCCGAAGTTAGATCGTAAATTGTAGGAACTCGATCTTGTCAACGCGTTATCTGTTGCCGATTTTCTCGCTCGTCGTGGATTCTTGCCCGGGGATCCAATCGAAGTAACGCGGCTGCAGTCCGCGGTTTTCGGTGACGCATGCTGCGGCGTAATTCGATTCGACGTCAAACGAGAATAAGCTCCACAATGAGCTATCTGCGCTGACTAAGCGCGATGGCGTGCCCGGAGTGAGCGATACCTGAAAGCGATCGAGAGGTATCCCGAGTCCCTCACCCTTTGCCTTGAGGTAGGCTTCTTTCCGCGTCCAACACAGGAAGAATCCCAATGGTCGCAAATCCGGTGACAGCGAATTCAGTTCCGCAATCTCTTCGCGGGAAAAGTAACGATGGGCGATTTCCTCGCACTCGACGTCGTACTTGACCATCTCGACATCGATTCCGACCTCGCTGTTCGATGTAAAAGCGAACACCGCCATGCCATTTGAGTGCGAGACATTGAACTTGACCGAACGGCCCAACGAGTGGCTACTGAGGAATGGCTTGCCGCGGGCGTGGTATTCGAAGTGAAGATCGCTCGGCGCGACTTTTGCGTACTTCCCCAGGAGTTGGCGCAAGATTCCTCGCGTGGCGACATACGCGCTTCGATCCCGCGGAAAGACGAATCGATTCGCGCGGGTTTTTTCATCAGCGGCAAGCACCCCTTCCAGTCGCTGAACGTCAATCTCCGCTGAGTCGATCCGCGCTCGCCAAATGTGGATTTGCTCGCTCTTTAGCGCCAGAGTCTGAGGGTTTGCCGTCCAGTTTTCACTTGCTAACATGCCTTGATTCTATTGCATAGGGGTTCTGCCGCGTAGCTCATGCGCACGCGATGTGTCTTGGGATTGACCTGCAACAATATGCAAGCCAAGGGGTTATATCTTTGGCGCGATAGGGCTCGAATGAGAAATACGTTCGATAAACCAGGAAATTATTTCCAGACTCCAGCCGTCACTTAACGGAGATAAGACTCACATTATCAGTGACTTGCATGACGCTTGATGTGGTACAGCGATTGCCTGTTAGCCATGTGGCGGAAGTGCATTTTCGCTCCGGCTCGGTTGCATCGCTGACGTCACATGCGCAGGGTACTCTCGCACACAGGAAGGTTTAGGTTATAGTAATGGCGGCAGAATCGTCATCCTTTTCTCTGACCAGCCAAATGAGCACCATCCCCGATGACACCACACGGAGGCTCGCCGAAATTTGGCGAAAACTCTTGCACATCGATTCCGTCGGTCTCGATCAAAATTATTTCGATCTGGGTGGGGATTCCTCTATCGCGGTTCAGCTTTTCAATCAGATCGATAGCATCTTCAACGTCAAACTTCCGTTGGCGACACTATTTGATGCCCCAACCGTTGCTGAGCTTGCGAAAGTTGTTCGCCGGAAGAGCGCAGAAGCCAATTGGTCATCGCTTGTGCCAATCCAGCGCGCCGGTTCGCGTCCGCCACTTTTCTGTGTTCACGGTGCCGGTGGCAATGTGCTGATCTATCAGAACCTGTCGCGGCATTTGGGTCCCGACCAGCCGGTTTATGGTCTTCAATGTCAGGGACTCGATGGCAAGCAACC
>Ga0335078_10000376_pt1 | contig 70267 bp, 58 predicted proteins | sample Lox_Sample_32_FD_206711 | JGI IMG/M metagenome (GOLD analysis project Ga0335078, IMG submission 206711) | Soil microbial communities from Loxahatchee National Wildlife Refuge, Florida, United States - Lox_Sample_3.2 | ecosystem: Environmental > Terrestrial > Soil > Wetlands | place: USA...
TGGCTCGCTCGCCCAGTTCCGCTAATTGGTGAGTGCGCCTGTCGGACTGTCACCGCCGGTGACAACTTGAGAACTGTCAGTATTTCCTTACCGGCAAACAACGGCCTTGCTACAATGTGGCCAACTAATGGCGCGCGCTTTGGCTCGCCTTGTCTCCTCGTATTGTGAAACAAGAAACCTCGGTCCGCGTCCGTTTTGGCCTCTTTGACCTTGATGTCAAGGCAGGAGAACTGCATTTAGAGAACCGGGTGATTGTCCTGCAAGAGCAATCCTTCCGGCTGTTGCTTGCCCTCATCGAGCGTGAGGGTGAATTGCTAACTCGCGAAGAGCTGCAAAAGCAACTTTGGCCAAACGGCACTCTTGTTGAATTTGATCTTGGCATCAAGGCAGCTATTAAGAGGCTCCGTCGTGTACTCGGCGATTCACCAGAACAACCGAAGTACATCGAGACGGTGGCTCGTCGAGGCTATCGCCTGATCGTTCCCGTTGTTTGGCTGCCACCCGCAACTGGTGCTGAAGTGGAGGCTAGCAAGTATCGTGAGTCCAGGACCGAGGCCGTTTTAGGTGATAGCTTAATCGGCAAGGAAGTCTCCCACTATCGCATCTTGGAAATCGTAGGTGACGGCGGTATGGGCGTCATCTATAAAGCCGAGGACCTGCGGCTCCGCCGCCTCGCGGCCTTAAAGTTCCTGCCTGAGGAGTTCAGCGCCGACAGCAATGCGTTATCGGGACTGGAGCGCGAAGCCTGCCTGGCTTCTTCGCTGAACCATCCCAACATTTGCTCCATCTATGAGCTAGGAACACACGAGACGCAGCCCTTCATAGCCATGGAGCTGCTGACTGGCCACACGTTGCGCGACTCTTTTGCCCCGGATGCCGCCAGAAAATCTGCGCCGGTTCCTATCGAGAAGCTCCTGGATATAGCTATCCAGGTTTGCGAGGGATTGGAGGCGGCACACGAAAAAGGTATCATCCACCGCGATATCAAGCCTGCGAACATTTTTATTACTACAAATGGTGTAGTTAAGATCCTGGATTTCGGTCTGGCGAAGCTAGTGCAGGGCGATGGCAGCGGGGCGGTGGAAGACGAACGGCATGCGCATCTGCTTGGAGATGCTTCTGCGCTGGCGCTGCTGAAGCTCAGTCGGACGGGAATAGCGATTGGCACCGCCGCGTACATGTCACCGGAGCATATCTGCGGCGAGCGCCTGGACGCGCGCACGGACCTGTTCTCGCTCGGCGTCGTGCTCTACCAGATGGCGACAGGCACGTCGCCGTTTTGCGGGGAGACGCCCGCTCTACTGTTTGACGCCGTACTGCATCAAACGCCGGTTGCGGCCACCAGCTTGAACTCTAATCTCCCAGCTAAGCTGGGACGCATCATCGATCATGCGCTGGAGAAAAACCGCCATGTGCGTTATCAGTCGGCGAAGGAGTTGGGAGCCAATTTACGCGAGCTCGCGCGTGTTGTAGCCCCGGCCGGAACGGCCACGACGCGGATCGAAACTACCGATCAAAACACAGTCACCCGACGAAGGCGCATTCTCTCCTGGAGCGTGGGAGCGCTAGTCGCGTTATTAGCTGTGATCGTCGGCGGCGGGCTGTACTGGCGCTGGCGCGCGCACAAAAGACCCGTGCTCACTGATAAAGACACCATCGTGCTGGCCGACTTCGACAACAAGACCGCCGAACCCGTATTCGATGACACATTGAAGCAGGGGCTAACGATTCAGCTGGAACAATCGCCATTTCTTGAGCTGATTCCCCAAAGCAAGGTGAGTCGGACCCTGAAGTTGATGGGCCGCCCTGCCACTGACCGCCTAACGCCGGAGATCACGCGCGAGGTCTGCCAGCGTACCGGCAGCAAAGCCATGCTGACCGGCTCGATTGCCAGCTTAGGCAGTCAGTTCGTCATTGGACTGAAGGCAGTGAACTGTGAAAGCGGCGACGTCCTGCTGGAAGTACAGGAGCAGGCGCCCCGAAAAGAAGCGGTGCTGAAAGCTCTGGACGCCGCCGCCATAACTCTGCGCAGCAAACTGGGCGAGTCGCTCAGTTCGGTGCAGAAATACGCCACCCCGTTATCGGACGTGGCGACCACGTCATCGCTGGAGGCGCTAAAAGCGTTTAGCCTGGGCCGCAAAATAGAGCTTGCGAAAGGAGAAACTGCATCCCTGCCCTTTTACCAGCGAGCGGTGGAACTCGACCCGAACTTTGCTCTCGGGTATGCAAGCTTGGCGGCCTCATATTGGGACCTCAACGAAGTGGCGCTGGCAGCCGAGTATGCACGCAAAGCATACGCGCTGCGGAAGCAGGTGAGCGAACTGGAGCGGCTTGAGACCGAGTCGTTCTACTACATGTTTGTCACGGGAGAATTGGAAAAGGCTGCGCAAGTGTTCGAACTATGGCAGCAGATCTATCCGCGCGATGGTAGGCCGATCGTGAATCTGGGAATTGTTTACACGTATCTTGGGGACTGGAGGAACGGGTTGGCGCAGGCACAAAGAGTAATCCGTGTGGCAAAGGATGATCCTGGTCCGATCGGCTTTAGCAACCTCGGCTATGCCTACGCTAGCGTCAACCGTCTGGATGAGGCCGAGGCGGCGTACAGGTTGGCCAAGGAGCGCACGGGGGAGGACCAAACGCTGCTGCAGAATCGCTATCTCTTAGCTTTTCTAATGGGCGACGCGGAGCAGCAAACGCAACTGGCCTCGGCCGCCATAGGCAAGCCGGGCGCGGAGGACCTGCTCCTGTCCGCGCAAGCGGATACGGAAGGCTGGTATGGGAGGTTAAGGAGCGCGCGCGAACTGACCACGCGGGCGATGGATTCAGCCCAACAAAACGACGCCAAAGAAACTGCCGCGACATATCAGGCAGTGGCGGCGCTGCGAGAAGTGGAATCGGGGTACCGGAACCAAGCGCGCGACGACGCCGATGCTTCGCTGAAGCTGGCCCCAAACCGCGATGTACGGGAGATGGCGGCGCTGGCGCTGGCCCGGGCAGGCGATACATCACGCGCGGAGAAGATAGCAGCGGAACTTGATAAGACCTTTCCGCTGGACACGCTGGTCCAGAAGTATTGGCTGCCCACAATCCGTGCAGCCCTCGCTCTGGAGCGAAAAGATCCTAACCGGGCAATCGAACTACTAAAAGTGGCAGAGCCCATCGATCTCGGCACACCCACGAACCTCACCGTAGTGCTGTGCCCAGTCTATCTGCGGGGCGAAGCCTATCTCATGCTGCGCGACGGCAAAGCTGCGGCAACCGAATTTCAGAAGTTCGTCGACCACTACGGGCTGGTAGCGAACTTTCCCTGGGGAGCGCTAGCGCGCCTAGGTTTGGCGCGCGCATACGCGCTAGATGCAGGCAAAGGTCCCGGCGCCCGCGATAAAGCCCGCAACGCGTATCAGAATTTCCTCACTCTCTGGAAAGATGCCGATCCTGACGTTCCCATCTACAAGCAAGCCAAAACCGAATACGCCAAGTTGCAATGGTAAAACGGCCCGTTTCGGGTGGGGCGCATGTGCTGCGCTCCATCCCTGTTTGTGCCAAGTGGAACATGTACCGCGCGCTCCCCTGCTACAGCGATTTATGGCACGGGGACGAACTCCCCGGGGAAGACGAGCCTCCACATGATTGGACTAGATTCCTCTTGCGGTGCCAATGGCGGGAAAGACTCGTCGGTCGGGAACCATGGGAATTTATTTGGAAAATCGGGTTCGCATGGCTTCACCCCACCGCTATCAGAGTTAGGATTCGATTTCTGGCCGTTACCTGAACTTCCACTTGGCGATGGCGCTGCGAGGTCCACGCCGGCCAGAGAAAAAGGTGGCCTCGGGACTGAACTAGGGACACGGTCGGCGGGATTATAATGAGTGGGATCGTAATGGTCGTTGATGTCAGGTCCTAATGGAATATAGGAATTTCTGACACCGAGTCCTAATGCATAAAAGCTATCCTTAGCATCGAGTCCTATCGGGTCGTAATAACCGACTGGGCTCCCTTGGACATAGCTATATAGATTAGTACCTCCATTCTCCCGGATGGGGTCTCTATTGAGAAACCGGCCGGTGACGCCATCCAACTGGCGGTACGTGGCGAAATTGAGAGTGGCTTGGCCTGGGTGCACGAATAGCCCGGCAAAGGGGTAGTGTACGTTGGTGTTGCCGTAACTGCGGGCAATACTGCCGTAAGGCGTAAAGTCATAGGCCGCGACCAGGCCGCCCGTCGTGCCATCCAGTATGTCTCTGGCAGAGCCTAGCTGGTCGGGCATGTAGATCAGCTTCTGACCGGCACCGACCAGCAGTTCCCCTTCCACCGTGAAGCGACGCATCACATTGTCGCCGCCATCGCGCGTCTGGCACACGCGGCCATCTTCGCACCATAGGTACCGGGTGGTAGTTGTCCCGCCCTCGGGGGCTGTGTCCACCCCAACTATTCTGCGCCCGAGTCCGTCATAGGCGAACTGATTCTTCTGATTGCTGCCAACGTAATCGATCTCTACTAGTTGATTCTCAGCATCCCATTTGTAGGTGTGAGTGCCGTCGCCGCTTAGCAGGTTGCCGTCGAGATCGTAGAAGTAGTTATTGCTGCCCCAGGTGCTGATCTCATTCAGGCCGTTGTAGGTCGCTTGAGTTTGGTTCTGACCATCGGTGACGGACGTGGCGTTGTCCAGCAGATCATAGCGATACCGATAGTTATAGGGAGATTGGAGAGAGGGGAGAGTGGCAAAAAGCAAGCGATCGCTGAAGTCATAGCCATAGACATATCTCAGAGGCGAAAACGGATGCAAAGGCGAGGATGCTATAGCATTGAGTCCCTGAACTTCATAGGGATTGTTGGCTCCTCCGCCACCTGGAATCAGGTAGCTAAACGAATAGCTGCGAGTCTCTCCACTGTTGGTAATACGGATCAACCTGCGGCCGTTGGTATTGGTGTCGTAAGTCCATCCGCTGGATATATGAACCCCCCCATTGGTCACACTTCGCGATGTCGTCTGGCCGGTTTCCCCCAGGTAGCTGTAGTTGAAAGTGCCAAGGCCTGTTGAATGGGAAGTTAGGCGGCTGATGGCATCATACGTGAATCCTTCATTCGCTCCAGGTATTGTGCGGGTACTCAACCGCCCAAGAGCATCGTATGTGTAGCCAATCGAGTCATTGTTGAAAGGTCCATTTTCAGAAGCTAACTGAAGTGCGCCGTTAGTGCCGATCGCAGTGTAGGTGTACGTTGAGGTGCCGGTGCCGTCGGTCATCGACGTGAGACGCGGGAAAAAGGCATCATAGGCAAAAGTGACATTGGGCGTTGGATTTACAGTATTGGTATAGGTAATCCCGGTCAGTCGATCGTCGACGGCGTAGATGTAGCTCTTTACCTGCGCAAGCGCATCGGTCAGCGACATCAGCCGGCTGGTGGTGGCCTCATACATGAGGGTCTCGGTCTCCGCATTCGGCGTGCCATATGCATAAGTCTTGGAGACCGGCCGGCTTTCGAGATCTATGTCCCAGTGCGTCACATTACCGTTGGCATCCGTAATGTTCTTGAGCACGCCGTTCTCGTAATAGTCGTAGCTGGTGGTGCGATTCACGCCGCTGCTTATGGGCTCGGTCACGCTGGTCAGTCTGCGGTCGGCGTCGTAGCCATAGGTGGTGACCCGACCCAAACGGTCGGTGTGCTTGCGCAGTTCCAGGCTGGGCGTCCCGTTCGGGAAATTGTAATTGTAAAGATCGGTCGTTCCGTCCGGGTAGAGTATCTGTGTCACTCGGTCAAGATTGTCGTAGCTATAGGTCAGCACATATCCCTGAGAGTCGGTTCGAGTGCGCACTCTATCGGCTGAATCGTAAGTGAGTGTGAGAAATGTCTGCTGATTTGCGTCCTGCACGTAAACCAGGCGGCCAATGGAGTCGTAGGCAAAGCTCGTTACTCCTGAGTTGGGGTCGCTGATGCTAGTAAGCTGTCCGGCTGAATTGTAGGCATAGTGCCAGACCTGCCCGTCGGCCCCGGTGTAGGTTACGGGTTCATGCTTGGTGTTATAGGTGAAGGAGGCGATGGTCTTAGCACCGGATGCGGCATTCTGCTGGACGGCCAGCAGGTTGATGTTGTTGGCAGCGTAAGTAAATGTTGTCATGCGGCCAAGCGGATCAGTGAGGGAAGTGGGCTTACCAAAGCAAGTAATGGGGTTAGTCGGACACGTATTATAGGTAGCCGTGCTCACCTGCTGCTGTGTCGGACCGTCGACCAGCACGCGGCCAGCGGCACTGGGCCGGTCGAGAGTTCCGCCCGCGACGGGACATGGTCCATTGCCATCTGGGCCACAGATAATCGGCTGGTTCGGGTAATTGTACCAGACGCGATTTTCGAGAGGCGGCTTGATACTTTCGGGCGCTCTGCCCGTTATATACATCTGATGCACGAAATCATACGGGTCATGCACCCAGTGCGTGATGTGCGAGTCATAAGGGTTTTCGGTATTAATGGTACCGTCAGAGTTCAGTGTTATTGCTCCGGGATAGTTAAAAGCGTGCTGGTCATAGTAGAAGGTGTCGCGATCATCCAAGTAATTGTTTATGGTGTTTATGCCCATAGCTGTTGGCACAGTGCTGACGGGATCCGTGGGGTTGATAAACCCCGGGTATTGATAGAAGTACAGAAACTCTGTATAGCCGAGCGGATCTTTGAGCGTGAGTGCCCGGGTCGTGCCAGTTTCCGGTGACCCTGGGTCCCCGGTAGGAAGAGCATCCGAGAAGACCGACGTTCCATAGGGAGTGGTCAGCGCGGTTATAAAGTTCGGCTCCATTTGCGAACCATAGTTGAAGCTTGAGGTGATGCCTATCGGATCAGTAATGGAGACAAGCCGCTGCATGGAGTCATAGGTTGCCTGCGAAGAGCGTCCGAACGCATCCGTGATTGCTGTAATAAGCAACGGGTAACTGGGCATACCATAAGTGAAAGTAGTGCTGCGCCCCGTGGCATCGGTGACAGAGGTGAGAAGGACTTGGTTGTTGCTGCTGTTCACATTGTAATTTAAGGTGCTGATGTTCCCTGCAGGATCGATGACCTGGGTCAAGAACATAAGGCGGGGAAACGACGTTGCGAGATTGGATGCCTGATATATCTCGGTACTGCCGTCTGGCAGATTGCGCTGGTAAGACATCGCCGGCCCCGTGGGCGGAATGCGCACAAGCTGGGAGTTGTCATACGTGTCGGGAGTAAAAGTCCCATAAGTAGAGTTGTAACTTCCCATGGGATACATAATACCTCCGCCTCCGGAAGCATAGCGGCTGACCATGGAGCCTGGATTGTTAGGATCGTCTTGGACATAGGCAAGCCAGCTGTGCGTCCAGTCTGGACCCACATTCGAGAAGCTGAAATTCGCAGGCTGTTGGTCTTCGCGCTGATTGTAGAACAGCGTCACCCGGGCAGAAGGACCCTTTTGGGGCAGATAGCCCACCGGCGTGTCGGTCAAGTTGAGGCTAACCGGCATCATAATGGCATTAGCGAGGGTCATTGCAGGCGCGCAACTGCTCTGCTGGAGAGCAACCTGCGGCGCGTCAGTGGTCAAGTTTGCCCATATCGGAGCACCTGGAGCGCCCGTTCCCTCGCAGTGAAGATGTTTGTCGTTGGTTGTCACTGCGCCAACAATGAATCCGGTGCTCGGACCCATTCCATACACGGCGCGGGCTTCGTCGGACCCGGCGTTCACTGTGCGCCAACCGCTGTTGGGAGTGGCGTCAAACACGGAAGTCGGAACTAGGAAGTATCCGCTGCTCTCAGCATCAATCGCCTCTGCGGTAAGCACGCCCCCCGCATAGCCTCCGAAGGTTGGGTCCTGGACCTGGTACCGGCCGCGCTCTTTGCCTGTGATAGCCGCATAGTGATGGGCCTTCCAGTTGATCACCGATGGCACGGGCACGGGCTGCCCTGCCTCGCGGTAAATCAGTTTATAGTTGAGTTTCGTCTCGTCCGCGAGCGCCGCTAGCTGGGTAAGCGAAAATCCATGCGGACCGGAGCGCGCATCATCGACGATCTTCATCTCACTGGGGCTGGCCTTTAGCGCGGTCAACAGGTTTCGAAGCGCTTTGGGCCCGCAGAGATAAACTCCGGGGTCATGTTGAAAGTAGGATAGCGCTTCGCGCGCGCCTTGTATCATTCCACTCGCTGGGCCGCTAATCGGACGCTGGCTGATGTCCGCGAACAGTGACTCAAGCTCCTCTTCATGTCCAAGCCGTGCGTGCATCCGCGCCAGTTCACCGACGGCGCGATCGACCATGATTTTGGCTTGAGGCGATGTCGCGTTCCGGCCCAGTTCCCAAGACTTCTGCCACGAGGTTAAGGCGCGGGTGAAATAGCCTGCAGAGTAATAGCCGCAGCCGAGGTCTGTAAGTATGGCGGCATTCCAGAGTGAGTCAGGGTGCTGTGACACGAAGTCCACTAGCGGCTTGGCGTAATCGGCGAAGTCGGCTTGGGGACCAAGTCTCTCGGGAGCAGAGCGGTAAGCGGCAAGCGCGGCGTCCAAGTCGGCATCTTCTTTCAGGGTAGTCGCGCCAGTTGCCACGAGCGGCTCCTGTAACCCCGGGACGTAGCGCATCGGCGGCGGTGGCGGCAATTCCATCTGCGTAGGCGCCTGGGGCGATGAGGTCTTGGTCACATGCGATGCGACGGAGAAATTCGCCGTCGATTTGCCGACGACCTGCGCCTGCGCAAGAGTTGGTCCAGACAGGAGCAGCGATACAAACTGCAGAAGACCTGCAAAGGCGTAACTCCATGTTGCAGTTGTAAACAGAGAACGATGCGGCGTCATAGTACCCTCCCAGGGCCACAATTTCAGTTTCAGATCGTGCGCGCGCCAATACATACCCCACTAACGCACTTCAGCACACAAGTTTTTGGGCAACGTTCCTAAACCACCGTCAATTTGGCATGGATCCATTTGCGGTGACAATGTTTCAGCGATGACCGATGAGTGACCTGTGGGTGACCGTGTGTAAGCGCAACACTACAAGGCGTTTACACTCGCTTTGGCCGTGGAGAGGAATTCGGTCGATGCCGGGCTGACCTGCGTGTTTTTCATTTTCTGCTCCCCGTATAGGACAAACTTCAGTTTGCGACGAAGACCTCAGATGGGAGCGGGCAAAAACGCGCTTTACGAGCGGCCGGCGTCGGAATACGGAGCGGCTCAGGTGTCTTTGTCTCGAGGCTTCGCGGGTGTACAAGGTGCTCAACGCCCCTCCAATCACTAACGCTGAGAAGATACTCCTGCACCGGGGAGACCGGCATTGGGCAAACGGCGAAGTCGTTGTCGTCAATAGTCCGGTCGCACGTGCATGCGTCCTCATGATTTGACACTCCCGCCTATGTGTGTCCCCTACGTGATAAACGGGATTATCACGTAGCAAAGTGCACCGTCGGAGACGAGCATCGCACGGGGTTGCTGTTCTACGGCGTCCCAAAAGGCTTGCGCTGACTTTGCAGCCCCTCTTCGGCACTCACGCACCACCTGATACCCTTGCGCGCCTCAGAAGCCTAGTGACGTGCGTTGGTATTGCACACTCCGGGCCGCATCCTGACCCACAGCGAGTTCCTTGTACCTACTGCAGAAGATCGAACCCAGCGCTTATTACAACAGCTCGCCGAGCGGTGGCATGTTGGATTGAATGTCAGCTACCGGGTCGAGCCGAGGTACATCTGTGGCGTCCAACTGGGTGCCGCGCCGGAGTACGAGGCTATGTGGGTGGACGATCATTGGACTGCTCGGTCCAAGTATCGCGGCTGACGCACGGTGCTGTTGAACCTGATGGGCGCGGGAGTGATCAGCGAGGAAGACGCTGACCGCGTCTTCGGCAACGCGACTGGACCGGAATCTGGTCGTTACCTGCAAGCCTGCTATCAGAAGCTGGAACCGGAAGGCAAAGTAGTTAACACATTGGGAACCGCTCATGCTCCAGACCGAACGCGAAACTGCATTGAGCAGAAGATGAGATGTTAGAGGGGTGTAACTTCCTGGGCCAATAGCGTTGCTGTATGCTACGTCGCCGTCATCAACCGCGGCCGCCCATCCCAACCTGGACCTGTTCTCACTGTGGTTTCGTTAACCGGCCCGCCGAGATCGCCGGATCGACGCTGACCATCTGCGCTGCCAGGGCTGTTGGCAGATCTTTGAGAGCAAGCCAGACTCGATATGAAAAGGGGGGAACCTTCACGGGCTGCCACTTTCGTTGTACAGACTAACTTGACGAACTGTTAGTATGCTTGTCGTATGGGATACTTATTCTTTACCGATCTGCCTCCTCGACGCTAGGCGTCGAGAAAGAGGTAGTAGATGGCGGATACGCCAATAGCAGGAAAGCAGAAAGTAGAGCCTATCGATAGCGCAGAATTCGCAAAGCGGTGCGGCATCCCGTTGACTTGGGTGCAGAACCACACGCGGCGTCACTGCTCTGATCCGATCCCACATGTTAAATTAGGCGCTTTAGTACGCTTCGAATGGGGATCGGATGAGCTCGAACAGTGGTGGGATAAGCATCGCAAGCACGGTGCCGGATGTACAGCGGCACAAGATACAGAAGGGCCGGCTGTTCAAGAAGCACGGAAGCTGGCACGTGGAGTATTATCGGGAAGCGCCGGGCGCGAACGGGGTGCCCAGTTGGCAGCAGACGTCCTCCGCGATCGGGCGGCTTAGCGATTATCCGCGCGAGCAGGACATCGTGCTTATCTTCCAAGGGTTCATGCAGGCCATCAATGACCGATACGTCAGGGTGGCCGGCATGGACCCTCCTTTTTGTGCGTTCGTGGAAGAGGTCTACCTCAAGTCGGAGTACGTCGCCTCGCTGAGCGACTCGACGACTTTTGAGTACCGCGGTCTGTGGAGACGCTACCTGAAAACCAGATTGAAGGGCGAGACCCTGGGCAGCATTCGCCCGGTCGCCGTGAACAGACTGCTGGAAGCCATCGTACGCGATCATGCCATCAGCAAGTACACCATTCAGCACACCAAGGCACTCCTCAGCGGCGTCTATTCGTTCGCCCGCAACCACGGCTACTTCGATGGAGCCAACCCGGTCATTGGCGTAAAGCTTCCCAAGGCGCGGCGCAAGTCGGAGACCTACGCTTATAACATTTATGAGGAGCTGGCCATCATGAAAGTTCTGGAGCCGAGGGAGATGACCGCAGTTGCAACTGCCAGTTTTGCGGGCTTATCCAAATCGGAGTTGCAGGGGCTACGCTGGGAAGATCGCATCGACGGCTGCCTGTCGATTCGGCGGAGTGTCTGGGATGGGATTGAGAAGGAAACGAAGACCGAGAGTCGTGCATGGATGGTCCCCGTCATCCCGCAGCTCGGCGAGATTCTCGATTCGTACTGGGTGGCATGCGGCAGACCAGCCAGCGGCTGGGTCTGGCCGGCAAAGCGCGGCAAGCTACCCATCGCGTTTAGCAATCTGTATCGGCGGCACATCCTCGGGCCCATGAAGAAGGCGAAGCTCACCTGGTATGGGTGGCATGCCTTCCGCCGCGGGCTGGCCAGCAACCTTGCCGAGCTGGGAGTCCCTGATCCTGTGATCCAGCAGATATTGCGTCATGAGGACGTCTCGACAACGCAGAGGTTCTACCGCAAGACCCGCCGCCCGGCGGTCACGAAAGCAATGAAAAAGCTCTCCAATCGGCTGTCAGTCGTTATTCAGTCCAAATCTACAACGGACAAACAACGGACAGCCATTTAAGACAGCATGTAAATTATTGATTCTAGTGGCGGCGGCTGGACTCGAACCAGCGACCTACGGATTATGAGACCGTCGCTCTAACCACCTGAGCTACACCGCCAACGGTCCAGCGCGACGCACTCACTTGCAGCGCCGGCGGAAATGTCATGACCTCGGAACCGGCCGTCAGACTTGAAGGGCGACCAGAAGAGTCCGCGCGGACCAAAAAAGCCGGACGTTCGCGCGCCGGCCCATGGTTTGATTCTAGAGTTGGCTCTATGGGCTGTCAAACCATCCGCGCAGTAATTTGACCGCCGTTTCACGATGGCACCCCGCCTTCCTCAGTATCCTGCGGTTGCGCCCAGATTTGCGGCCGTGCCAAAAGCCGAGCTGTCGCGCGACCAGGTGTTGTCGCATCGGAACGCTAGAGGGCCGCCGGCAACTCAGAAAAGAAGCTATAGTTTACTTATCAATAATAACTATGGTTTACTTGAGCACACGTCCGTGATGATTGAATTGCCGTGTGTCGGACGCTAGCGATGCTAAGACCCGCCTTTCCAGGAAGGTCACTAGGCCTGGCGGCAGCTTTCGTCTTTTCGAGTTAACTTCATAAAATTTGCTCTCATGTAATCTTCCGGATGCCACGGCTCGTCGCTACCGTTTGTCGGTCCCGCTGCCCCGATTGCTGCTGTTGCAGACCGTGTTTGCCGTTGCTGCCTGGGCGCATCTGGAGTTGCGATCACCAGTTGTCACCCCGAGGTCGTTCGCCGCAACCTTGCTGACAACTCCTCCGGATCGTCTACCGGAGGCTGGCAGGTGAAGTTCGTGCACACGATGGCGACGGACCTTCCTTCTTTGGCGGCCGGCAGATTGGGGATGGTTTCCGCCAGCACCGGCGGCAGGTTTTGCGCGACCGCCTCGCTATCAGTCAAGTGCATGACCGACTTGGTCAGCGAAAACGGCGCGGTCGCCGCCTTCAGCAGCGCTGCCGCTCGTTGGTCTTCCCCCACCACGACCACCTGCGTGTGCGGCTGTGACAGCCAGGTTGCCGCCATGCCGTAGGTGCCGGCATAGATTCCGAACTGCTCGGCAGCGCCGGCGAAGACCTCCAGCGTCTTCTGCGCCAGTTCGCGATAGCTGCTCTCATTGGTGTACGCGTGCAGCCGGAGCAGCGCGATGGCCGCGCAGGGATTGCCCGCAGGCGTAGGCGCATCCTGGAACGGCTTGCGCCGCGCCGACAGCGCTCCCAGTTGCAGCCGGTCTTCGAGCGTCGCTTCCGTATCGAAGAATCCGCCGTGCTCGCGGTCGCCAAAGCGGCGGACCATCTCGTCGGCGATGCGCCGCGCAAAGTTAAAGTAGCTGAGCGCGCCAGTGATCTCGTACGCGTCCAGGCAGGCCAGCGCGGTGAAAGCATAATCGTCGAGCATGCCGCGGATGAAACGCTTCTCGGCACGAAATTCCGGGGCCCCCAACAAGTCCCGCGTTTGGACTTGTTGGGGTGGCTGATCGGCATAGGCGATGACGTGCGCCATGCCGCTTCCTTCTTGCCATGCTTCTGACAAAATCCGGTCGAGCGAGCGCAGGGCGAACTTGCGCGCCGCTTCAAGCCCGAGTACCTGCGCCGCCTGCAAGTACGCCGAGACGCAGAGCGCGTTCCAGCTCGCGTACATCGTCTTATCGACGAAGGGCGTCGGGCGCTTCCGCCGGGCAGCGTAGAGCTTCGTCCTGGCGGCGGCGAGCAAGTCCAGCGCCTTGCTGGCGTCAATCCCCAGCCGCGATGCGACCTCCTCGGGCAGGGCGCGCACCCATAGCACGTTCTTGGCGGGATTGTGGTGCATCTCGCCCGTCGCCTCGATGTCATAGTGCAGGGCCGCGGCTTCGAACTCTGCGTCATTCAGAACCGCCTTAGCTTCATCGCGAGTCCAGGTGAAGTAGTCGCCATCGTCGTCGAGATTGATGTCCGCGTCCTGCGAGGCGTAGAAACCACCGTGCTCGCGATCGCTGAGCCACTCGTCCATCCAGCGGATAATGTCACGCGCGACGTGCGCGTAGAACTCGTGGCCGAAGACCTGGTATCCGTGCACGTAGTTCTTCAGCAGCTCCGAGTTGTCGTAGGACATTTTCTCGAAGTGCGGGACGGTCCAGTGCTCGTCCACGGAATAGCGGTGAAAACCGCCGGCAAGCTGGTCGTGGACGCCGCCGCGCGCCATCCTGGTCAGCGTGGTTGTGACCACCGTGGCCACACGTTCCTCGCGCGTGCGCGCATACCAATCCATCAGCAAGTCGAGCGCGGCGGGATGCGGAAACTTGGGCGCGCCGCCAAAGCCGCCGTTCTTCTCGTCAAAGATGGGAAGCGCCGATTGCACCATCACGCCCACCAGCCGCGGTGAGAGCTCTGCCTGCCGCCCGCCGAAGTTCTCGGCATTGGTTAGAACGTGCATGGCTTCATCGGCTGACTTGAGCACTTCGTCGCGGCGCTCGCGATAGGCGTCGGCAATGGCCAGCAGGATTTTCTTGAAACTCGGGCGCCCCCACTGATCGACCGGCGGGAAGTACGTTCCGCCATAAAACGGGTGGCCATCGGGCGTGAGAAATACCGTAAGCGGCCAGCCGCCGGTGCCGGAGATCGCAGAAATTGCGAGCTGATATCGGCTGTCCACATCGGGACGCTCGTCGCGATCAACCTTTACCGCGATGAAGTCGCGATTGATAATCTCGGCGACCTCGGGGTTCTCGTAGGATTCGCGGTCCATGACGTGGCACCAGTGGCACCACACCGCGCCGATATCGAGCAGAATTGGCTTGTTCTGATTTCGCGCAGCGGCGAAGGCCTCGTCGCCCCATTCGTGCCAATGGATCGGCTGATGCATGGCCGAACGCAGATAGGCCGATGAGGCGCGCTCCAGAGAGTTAGTTGCTTCCGTCATGCGGGTTCAGTCTAGCAGGGAAGAAGAGCGGCGGCTCGGGTTCCTTCGCCGGGATCTATTCATCACGGAAACGCAGAAGACACGGAATCTGGAATCTCTCATGTTTCTTCTTCCCTGCATTCCGTACTTCCACGGTGAAAACAGAGCTGCCACATGTCACTAACTAACCGACCCTGTAAACTGCTTTAGGAACTTTGATGATGGAGCGAATGTGAAAAGTCAGGAGGCTTTGGGGAAAATCAAAAAGGGTGTGGCGAAGTTCCAGAGCGAGGTTTTTCCCGAGCGCCGCCGGCAGTTCGAATGCCTGGGACACGGGCAACAGCCCATCGCCATGTTCTTCACCTGCGCCGACTCGCGCATTGTGCCCAACTTGTTGATGCAGATCGAGCCGGGGGAAGTCTTCATTGAGCGCACGCCCGGAAATATCGTGCCGAAATATAGTGATCACGTCGGCGGCGTTACCGCGAGCGTGGAGTATGCCATCCAGGTGCTGCATGTGCCGCTGATCATCATCTGTGGACATACCGATTGCGGCGTCGTGAAGGCGCTGCTCGAGCCGGAGAAAGCCGCCGGCTTGCCTGCGCTGCAAAGCTGGATGCGGTATGCGCTGCCCGCGCGAGAACGGCTGCTGCGCGACAATCCCGGCGCCTCGCACGATGAGAAGCGTCGATTGTTGACGCAGTATAACGTCCTGGCGCAACTGGAAAATCTCAAGACCCATCCCACAGTCGAAGCGGCGCTAGGACGCGGCGAAATCGAGGTGCAAGGCTGGATTTACGACATCGCGAAGGGCTCCGTCTTCGCAGCCGACCTGGTCACCGGCGCTTTTGAGGCACTCTCATCCAGGTGAAATTTGCAAATCTTACTGGTAAGATTCGAGACATTTTCTTACCAGTAAGATTTTCCGTTTGCGCCAATCGGGGCCGCTCCGAATTGTGAAGCCGAAGTCGCTCCACTCCCATAGCGGTAGCTGAAAATAGAAAATGGCGGCCCACCAGGGAGCCGCCAAGGGTTTTTCCGCGCAGGCGCGGCGCGATTACTTCTTCAGGGTCCGAATATAGCTGACCAGGTCTTTGATCTGGGCGTCGGAAAGCGTGCCTTTGAAGCCTTTCATCTTGCCTTTGCCATTGGCGATAACATTGGTCAGGTCGGCGTCGGACATGCCCTGCACATCGGCGCTGCCGAGCGGCTTCATGCCCATCGATTTCGCCATGCCTTCGCTGGGGTTACCGCTGGGACCATGGCAGCCCTGGCACTTCGCTTTGTAGTCCGCGGCGGCGTCGGCCGCGGCGATAGGAGGTAACGCAAGCGCAACTAGTATACTGAACAACGCGATACGGGTGAGCCACTTCGTTCTCATCAGGTTCCTCTCTCCTTAAGTGAGCGCTTCCCCGGGCGCGAGAATTCGACAAGCGCTGCAAATTACTGCGAAGCTAATGTACTCCTTCGAACGTCTGTTCGCCAGAAAATTGTCGGCGCAGAGCAGTCCGCTCCTTGCAGGTTGTCAAACCACGCGCCCGTCATAGCCTGCGCGCGTGGGCGTGGCTCGGTGCGAAAACACCCCTTGGCCGGGTGATATGCCGCTGGAAACGGCTGGCCTTAGGGTTGGCCGCTCGCGTGCAAGTTGGTAAGTCTCACAAAAAACGCCTGTTAGCGCTCCATTCGGGTCTTTCGGGATTTGGCATCCACGATGCTTCTCTATTTGTAACGCGCTCTAGGAGAGGTGCCTTGGAACAGACATTAGCCGTCATTGGCCTTAACTTCCGCACCTCACCGGTGGCCGTCCGGGAGCGTTTCTGGATTAGTCCCGAGCGGCGCTCCCAGGCCTTGGTTCAACTGGTGCGCTCCGAAGGCATCGAGGAAGTCGTTGTTCTGGCTACTTGCAACCGCACCGAGTTCATCGTCTGGGCCAGCGACGTCCCTGCCGCAGCCAATTCCGTCTTGCGGTTCCTTACCCAGGAATATCAGCTGAAGCTCTGCGAGTGGTCGCATTTTTACCGCCTGATGGATGACATTGCCCTGACGCATATCTTTCGCGTGACCTCCAGCCTGGACTCGATGGTGCCGGGCGAGCCGGAAATTGTCGGGCAGGTGAAAGAAGCCTGGGCTCAGGCACAGCAGGCGGGTACCACCGGCCGTTTTCTCGATGCGGTACTGCAAAAAGCGCTCACCGTTTCCAAGCGCGTTCGGACGGAAACCGCGATCGGATCGTCGGCTGTATCGGTCCCTTATGCGGCGGTTGAGCTGTCGCGGGACGTTCTGGGCGATCTGGTAGGGCGGGAGCTGCTGCTCATCGGCGCGGGCAGGATGAGCGAGCGCGCCGCCCACTACCTGATGAAGGCGGGCGCCAATCGCGTGAGGGTGATGAACCGCACGGCTTCGCGGGGCGAAGAGTTGGCCGCCCAATTGGGCGCGACCTCCGTGTTATGCGAAAACCGGATGCAGGCGCTGAAGACTGCCGACATTGTGGTGAGTTCGACCTCGTCGGCGCACCTGGTGCTGACCCGCGGCGATGCCGAACAGATTGCGGCCGCGCGCAAGCATCGGCCCATGGTGATGATCGACGTCGCCGTGCCGCGCGACATTGATCCGGCGGTCCGCGAAGTCGAGGACATATATTTGTTCGACATGGACGATCTGGAAAGCGTGGTCAAGCGCAACTCCGCCGGCCGGCAAGCCGCCGCCGAAGCGGCCGAGAAAATCGTGCAGGCCGAGGTCCACGGCTTCCGCGGCAAGTTGATGGCGGAGCGGGTTGTGCCCACAATTGTGGCTTTGCGTCAGCGTCTGGATGATCTCTGCCAGCAGGAATTGGAAGTTCTGCGCAAGGAATTCGGCCCGTTCACAGAAGACCAGGACCAGGCCCTGACCGCGCTCACCGCGCACATCACCCGACGCATCGCCGGCTCGCTGGCGCGCGAGTTGAAGGAACTTCCCGAACCCGCGGAACAGGACATGCTGACCTCGGCGGTGGGAAGACTATTTCACCTGGAGCAAGCAGTAGGGGCGGGAAAGAATTAACCGCGAGCAAGCAACTAGCAATTAGTTCTGGAACACTCGCACAAGGAATCTTCAAACGAACAGTAAAGCGACAGCGCTAGTTGCTAATGGCTAGCGGCTAGTTGCTGAAGAAGGAGTACAAAGATGTCCCAATCTGCGCAAAACAAGAAAAAGAGCACTGCCGGATTCACCACCGCCCAGGCGTATACGCTGGCGGTGATCACCCTTTGCATCGGCATTGCCATGGGCTACTTCGGTCGCGGTTCGGCGACCTCACCATCGGCAACCGATAGTGCGCAAGCCGCCGCGCCCGCCGGGATGGGCAATACGGGAAATGCGCCTATGGGCGCAGCCCAGCTCCCGGGCATCGGCTCGCCGCAGCAGCAGCAGACAGTTCCTCCGGAGGCGCTCGCCAAAGCTGCGGAACCGTTTCTCGCGCAACTGAAGCAGAACCCCAACGACTTCGACACACTGTCGAAGCTGGGCAACCTCTACTACGACGGTCAGGCTTATCCCCAGGCAATCGAGTACTACGAAAAGGCCCTCGCCATTCAGCCCAACAATGCCGATGTACGCACCGATATGGGCACGGCGTACTGGTACACCGGCAATGCCGACCAGGCCATTGCAAACTTCGAAAAAGTGTTGGCGGTGAGCCCCAACCATCCGGGGACGCTGTTTAATCTCGGCATCGTGAAGTGGCAAGGCAAGAACGACCCCAAAGGCGCGGTGGTGGTATGGCAGAAACTGCTGGCCACCAATCCCGATTATCCGCAGAAGGACCAGGTGCAGAGTTTGATTGAGCGCGCAAAAATGCACGGAGCCGGCGCTAGCAAAGGTTAGTTTCGTGCGCAGTCGCTCACCCCGGGACGATGCTGGCGCAGAGCTCGTCCCGGGTTTTTGTTGCTGCAGCGGTTTCAGAGCAGGTGTAGTCCCTTTTGAAAGGGCACGCCTTCAGGCGTGCCGCAACTCTGACAAAGGAAGTCGGCTTCAGCGACGACGACACGGCCGAAGCCGTGCCCTTTCAAAACTGGGATACGGTAACCCTGAAACTGCTTGTAGTTCAAAGCTGGGGTTCCGTCGCCGGCCTTCACCACCTCTCATCCCAAAGCTCACGACAAGTGGGCACCCGGTGATACGCGGCGGGTATAGAATTGGCGCTGTAAATCGGCCCACCCCGAGTCGCCATGCGCTTGCGGAGCAAACTATCCGGGTTGCCGTTGTTCCTGCTCGCGTACTACGCGCACGCGACGACCATGGCGGCGTTACCTAGGGAGGATGCGCCGGCTCATCACTGGCCGTGGTGGCTGCGAATTCTCGCAGTCATCGCAGTTTTGGCGTTCGTGCAGATTGTCGCCCGCTCGATGCGAAAGGGCGCAGGACGAACCGGCGCAAATCCTGATCAAAAAGGCTAGAGGATTAGTACAGCCGGAAGTTGACTTCCACGTTGATCTGGACCGGCACGGGCTGGCCATCTTTCTTGGCCGGCTCGAAGCGCCACTGGCGCACCGCTTCGACGGCCTTCTCATCCAGACCCATGCCCAGGGCACGGGTTACCCGAATCTGTTGCGGCTTACCGTCCGGGCTCACCACCAGCCACAGCACGACCGTACCCTGAAACTTCGCTTTGCGCGCCTCTTCCGAATATTCCGGATCGGGATCGTAGAGTACCTTGGGCGCACTGACGCCGCCGCCGACGCGATAAGCGCCACCGCCATAACCGCCGCCGTGTCCTGGTCCAACGCCCGGTCCCATACCTGAGCCTACGCCGCCGCCGCTACCGCTGCCGATGCCCGCACCCGAGCCGGTACCATTCGAAGGCGGCCCCAGCACTTTGGAGAGAGGATCGCCCAGCTCGCCGACGGTCGGCAGCTTGATCTGCGGAGGAACCACTACCGAGGGCGGAACGGGAAGCTTGGGATTGTCGTTGCGAATCACGATGGCCGGCGGAGTGATCTGGTCCTTGGACAGCTTCGGCAGCGCGCCCTTGGGCGCCTGCAGCTTGTCGCGATCGCCGCCACCGCCTCCGCCTCCGGCGCGCGTCTTCGACATAGGCAAGGGAAGGTACGGACTGATGTCCGTCACCAAACCGGTGACCTGCTGCTTAATTTCGTCTTTATGCTCGAGCGCCCAATGTCCCGACCACAACAACAGGCCCACCGCGAGCATATGCACAACGAACGAATACAGGAACGTCTCTTTGCGCTGTGGATACAGTCCCTGCCCCTCGCCAAACAGCGTGGGCAGGACGGGATCCAAAGGCGGAGCGACGCGAGAAATTTCCCGGGCCGGTTTTGGGGCTGCCGTGGTGGACATCAGTATTGCTACCAGTATAGACCCGTGAAGGGGATACAAGTTCCAGAATTCTACATCAGGTTACCCCTGCTCATCCCCTAAACCGGGCAGTTCGACACATTACCCTCGTAACCGGCAATATTTATACGGCTTCGAGAGGCACGACTACCCTCAACGCCTGGCGTTCTATGCCAATTTCCACCGGCGTCGCACAGACATACTCGCCGTCGGCAAAGACTTCCATGGGCCGGTCGGTGGCAATCCGCAGATGTGACGCCTGGAAATACTCCACCTCGTTCATGCCGATATGGGCGCCGCGATAGACCACACGAAACAACCGTAACAGCCGCAGCTTCGGCAACGTACGCACAAAGCAGACGTCGAGCAGGCCATCATCCATGCGGGCGCGATGGGTGAGGCGCATGCCGTGCCCATATTGCGGGCCGTTGCCGGCAGCGACCAGGAAGCCGTTCTCGTCGATGCGCGTGGTCCACAAGCCTTCGCTTTCCACATCCACCCGGATTCGCGGCGGCATGAAACTGGGCAAGGTTTCGACCAGCGCCACCACGTAGCCTCCGTGTCCGCGGAGCCAGTGCGACTGCTGCAAGGTGCGGCGATTCACGGCTGCGTCCAGCCCCGTACCGGCGATACAACAGAAGAACGTAGTGCGCGAGACCGCGCGCTCGGCTTCGCTGCCGCGCCGCAGTTGCGATTGCATGATGCGTCCGCCCATCTGCGGCAGATCGCGACGCGGGCCGTCGGGTACGAAGTGCAGCGTCTCCAGCGCTTCGTCCCGCCAGGGATCCGACTCGGGTTTGGCGTTGCTTTTGGTTGTCGCTGACGCCGCCGAATCGGAATCGGAGATTTCTGCGGTGTCCAAAGGCCGGATGGTGCCCAGGTCAATGTTGCGAATGTTATCTCCTGTCGCGCAGAATCGCTGCCACGCGGTTTGCGACTTCTCGACGCTGGTGAGCCCGATGGACTGCGCGAAGTCGTTGGCGCTACCCATGGGAACAACGAGGGTTGGGATTTGCTTGCGCGCCAGGCCGCCCAGATGGCGATGAATCGTCCCATCGCCGCCGAAGATCAGCGCCGCATCCGGCGTGTCCGTCGGATCGAGATCGTTTCCGGAGAAGACGCTCACCCCCGACTGCTCGAACGGGCGCACGTGATGCTCTTTGGCATACGGTCCGAGAAGGGCGACGGCGCGCACCGCGTTACTTTCGCACAAGCAAACCCAAAAGCAAAGCGGACGGCATGGAATGCCCCTGCGGTGTAGCAGCACCCGTCGCGTCGCCACGCCGGTCCATTTCGCGGTACTCTGGTGAAGGTGATCTTTTGACCTGCCCAATCTGCCACGCTCGCAAGGAGAAGCGCTTTTGCCTGGCACTGCACGACCGCATTTGTCCGCAATGTTGCGGCGAACAGCGCGAGGTCACACTCGACTGTCCCTCCGAATGCATATATCTTCAGCAGGCGCGCCAGCACGAAAAGCCGCAAGACTGGGGAGAAAAACTGCCGGAGGAGTTTTTCCCTGCGGTCGAGCTCACGCAGGATTTCCTGCGCCGAAATGAGCCGTTGATCGCCGGCCTGCTGCAGACTGCGCTGCGCATTTCGCACTCCGACCGCAAGCTGACCGACCGCGAGATCATCGGCGCATTGACCAATATGGCCCGCAGCTATCAGACGCTGGTGGCCTCGGGGCTGGTGTATCAGGAAGCCTCGGCGAATCCGGCGCAGTTGGCGATCGTGCACACACTGCAGCAATCGGTGGAGGAGTTTCGCAATCTGGAACAGCAGCACCTGGGCTACACCGCGCTGCGCGATAGTGATGTGCTGAAGGCTCTGGTTTTCATGATTCGGCTGGCGCACATGCACACCTCCGGACGGCGGCTGTCACGCGGCTTCATCGACTTCCTGCGCGAGCGCTTTCCAGAACCTTCTGCGGCGCCCAGCCTCGGCGCCGAAGCAGGTAGCCGAATCATCCTGCCCTGAAAAGCTCGAACGCGGCTATCGATTCAATCGCCAGATCCGGAAGTTCAAGTACGCCGCGTATGCCACCCACAGCCAATAAGGAAGCAGCAGGTATGCGGCGACGGGCAGCAACAAGTAGAAGATGAAGATGGTGAACGCAATGGCCATCCAGAGCAGTACGATCTCGGCAAGCGCGACCCCCGGCATATGCGAGCCGAAGAATAGGCTCGACCACGCCACGTTGAGCGCTAATTGTGCGAAGAAGATGAGCAGAGCGGGACGCGCGCCCCAGTGATATTCGCGCCAGACCAGCCAGGCGGAAATCGCCATCAGCACGTAAAGCGTTGTCCAGACCGGACCAAAAACCCAGCTCGGCGGCGTGCCTGCCGGCTTGCGCAGGCGCGGATACCAGTCGCGAACGCTGTTCGCCGTAAAGAACGAACCCAATCCGCCGGCGCCCAGGCAAATCGCAAAAAACAGGATCAGCACCAGCCAGGGTTGAGCATTCACCAATTCATTGTAAGAGCACCCAGCAATCAGCCGTGTACGAGCACTCAGCAGTCAGCCGTGTAGGAACACTCAGCAATCAGCATTCAGCCATGACGATTGGATGCCAATACACTGACCTTGCTTGAGGTGGATTGCTTTCACTTATCTTCTGACAGGATCGCCCTAGGCTGAATGCTGAGTGCTGAATGCTGAATGCTGATTACTGGATCATCAACACAATCTTCCCGTAATTCGCCCGCTGCAACAGCAGTCGATGGGCCTCGCCGGCTTGCTCCATAGGCAGCGTGTGACCTATCTCGGGATGCAGTTCACCCGCGTCGATCCAGGACTGCATGGCCAGCAGGCTACGGTTCATCAACTCACGGTCCTTGGCCAGCACGCTCAGCCATAGCCCATGCGCACTCAGGCTCTTCGCCATCATCACGCCGGAGTCGAACTGGTGCCGCTGTCCGCTGGCCGTACCGTAGATGATGACGCGCCCGAACGGCCGGCAGCAGCGCAAACTCTTCGCCGTGTGCTCGCCGCCCAGCATTTCGAAGACCGCGTCCACGCCTTCCCCGTTCGTAAGTTCCTTGACGCGCTGCTCGTAGTCCACTTCCCGGTAGTTGATGGCATGATCCAGCCCGAGCTTCTTCACCCGCTCCAGCTTTTCGTTCGAGGACGAGGTTCCATAGGTCTCGATCGCGAGCAGCTTGCCGATCTCCACGGCCGCCGTGCCGACTCCGCCCGCGGCCGCGTGGATGAGAACGCGGCGGGGATGACGCTCACTCCAGCGATTGGGCTCCATCGCGTCCGCGGTCATGCCGGCTTTCCAATAGGCCAGATATGCGGTGAGAAAGTTGACAGGAAACGCCGCCGATTGCGCCGAGTTCCAGCCGCGCGGCTGCGGCCACAGCAGTTCCGGCTTCATCGCGATCTTTTCCGCCGCGGCGCCCCACTGCATGTAGCCCATCACCCGCTCGCCGGTCGCTTGCACCACGCCGGCAAACTCGCGGCCCGAGATGAAGGGCGGAGGCGGCGTGCCGCTGTACGTGCCACGTGTGGTAAGGGTGTCGGCAAAGTTGATTCCTACCGCTTCGATCCGAACGAGCACTTCGCCGGGAGCGGGTTGCGGTTCGGGCACATCGCGGACCTCAAGCACTTCGGGACCGCCAGCGCGGGTGACGACAACGGCTTTCATAGTGAGTTCGATTTTACGACCAAAGCAACTTGCGGGGCGTGGGTAGAGGAGCTGAGTTTTCCGGCAGCCTCAAAACGGGCTGTACCTGCTCTGGAACTGCGGTGTCCGTCATAAAATCTGACGGGAGCCGATGCCATGTCCAAACCCGAACTAAAGTTTGTCGGCGTGGAACTGTACTTCGAACATCTGGGAGAAGCGAGGCGTTTCTACACCGAAACCCTTGGTCTGCGCATCTCCGAGGAGCAAAGCGGGCATCATGCCAAATTTGACAGCGACGCGGGTTTCGTCTGCCTGGAGCGCAAAGGCTCAGAACCTTATCCTTCCCAGGACAAAGCGGTGCTCTTCTTCGAAGTGGCCCATCTGGCGGCCACGATCGCGTCCATTGGGAGAGAGCAGTTTTTGCAGGTCGAAACCAATTGGGCCGTGATGCACGATCCCGAAGGGCACAACGTGCTGCTGCTGCAAAAGAAGAATGAGGCCTAGTGGATGCGGAACTTGGAGGCATACTGCTCGACCCAATGCCGCTGCTCAAGCGTTTCGGGGACCGTTCTGCCCCGCGCTTCGCTCACGTCTTGGAGGGCCGCCTCAGGACTGCGACCGCGGTTGATAAGCAGGGCAGCCGCCAATAACCCGCTGCGCCCAATTCCTTGCCGGCAGTGGACCAGGACATTCTTGCCAGCCGAAAGCACGGTTTCAAGTTGCTGGACCACGGCTTCGATCTCGCTGTCGGAATCGGGAACCTGGCGATCGCGCACCGGCACGGAAAGAAACTCGATTCCCTGAGCGCGTGCACTTGTGCCTTCCTCTTGCAACAGAAACTCACGTTCCTCGTCCGGGGTGAGAAGCGACACCACCATGTTGACGCCTTCTCGGCTCCAACCTGCAACCTCATCGGTGAGCCAGTCTCCGCCTCTGGGTCGCGCAGCAACGCCAAGCTTTCCGCGCCATGCACCCTTGATCCAGTAGATTGCGCTTCTCATTCCTGTTCTAATTCCCGCTGCACAACTTCTCGCGGCAGCCGGTCAACGTCAACTCCCCTACGCCGCAGAACATAGATTCGATGATGTCCATCGAGTATGGTTCCATCGGGCCTGGTTTTCAAACAATCTTTCGAGCCGGGGGCCAAGGACGCCAGCAAAGCATCCGTGGAAGATTTCTCGAAAAAGGCAAGCTTACCCTGAATCAATGCGCTATCGGAATGAAGCGGTTTAAGTTCTGGCGCGGCGAAGCATGCATGATGGAATAGTCGGCGATCCAGGCGCCGGGCGCCTGCTGGCTTATGCCGGCGTCTTCATGAAATCCAGCGCGCGAGAGATGTAGCCCTTCAGTTCGTGCCGGCGAACGACGGCATCGAGCATTCCGTGTTGCAGTAGAAACTCGCTGCGCTGGAAGCCTTCCGGCAGCTTTTGGCGGATGGTCTGCTCGATGACGCGCGGCCCGGCGAAACCGATCAGCGCGCCGGGTTCGGCGATGTTCAGGTCGCCCAGCATGGCGTACGACGCCGTGACACCGCCGGTAGTGGGATCGGTCATGAGCGAGATATAGGGCACCCTGGCCTCGTCCAGGCGGGCCAGCGCGGCGGAAATTTTCGCCATCTGCATCAGGCTGACCACGCCCTCCATCATGCGCGCGCCACCGGAGGCGGAGATCACAATCAGCGGAAGCTTCTCGGCCGTGGCCTTCTCGATGGCACGAGTGATCACTTCCCCGACCACCGTCCCCATCGAGCCGCCGATGAAGGAATACTCCATCGCGCTCACCATGACGTGCTTGCCGTCGAGTTTGCCGCGAGCGTTAATCACAGCGTCGTTAAAGCCCGAGTCCTGGCGCGAGCGCTTGAGCCGGTCGGCGTAAGGCTTCAGATCGCTGAACTTCAGTGGATCGGTCGAGACCAGGTTGTTGTCTTCGATCTGGTACTTGCCATCGTCCAGCAGATAAGAGAGGCGGGTGCGCGCATCAATGCGGAAGTGGCGATCGCACTTCGGACAGACGTTGAAATTCTGGTCGAGGTCTTTCTTCCAGATGATCTGGCGGCACTGGTCGCACTTCACCCACAGGCCCTCGGTCTTGACCCGCTTCTCGCCCGAGGTGTCCAGAGGCCCGGATTCGCGCTTGAACCATGCCATGCAAGATCAGCCCGAGATGAAATGCTCGGAAAATCAGTGTAGCCGACGAGTGCGCCGGTTGTCGCGTCCCAGCGCGGGAGTGGAGTGCTAAGGATCTCTGGCCGCGAGCTCTGAAGTGCATTAACATTAAGCGCTTCTGTCTCGTTGTATCCAAGGGAGCACTATGAGTCCATCCTCCAAACCTGCGCGTGCCCTGGCGAAAGATCCCGAACAGCAACTGCAAAGCTTTATTGACAAGTTCGAGCCGAAAAACCAGGCGCTGATTCGCGCCGTCCGCAAGGCACTTCGCCAACGCCTGCCCACGGCTAATGAACTGGTGTACGACAACTACAATTTCTTTGTCATCGGATATTCGCCGACCGAGCGTCCTTCGGATACGTTCTTCTCTATTGCGGCGGCGGCGAACGGAGTTGGACTGTCGTTCTATCGCGGCGCAACCCTTCCCGACCCGCGCAAAGTCCTGCTCGGCTCCGGCAGCCAGAACCGCTTCGTGCGGCTGGAGTCGGCAAAGACCCTCGAGCAGCCGGCAATTGCTGCCCTGATGCGCGCGGCCATCGAGCAAGGCAGGGCACCTTTGCCGGCGGCCGGAAGCGGGAAGCTGATCATTCGTTCCATCTCCGCCAAACAGAAGCCACGCCGCAAGCCCTGAAAAACATGAGGGTTCGCACGCTCGCGCCAAGGTTTAACTGCACCGGTCGGCGCAAGATTTTGGCCATCCCGCCGATAACACAGGATGGAGGAATTTGTCCCATGATGTCGCCCTGGAGGCGCGCGGCGGAGTTCCGCCGCAGCGCGCGTAGGGTTGTCAACCGCACACGTGCAAGCTGCCCGGAAGGCCGTTAAGCGATGTTTGTCATTGTCGGAATACTGGTGGTGCTGGGGGCGGTGATCGGCGGGTTCCTGATGGAGCACGGCCCGATACGTGTGCTCCTGCAGCCTTCCGAGGCCATCATCATTTGTGGCGCGGCCCTGGGCACACTGTTGATCGCCAACCCCCTGCACACGCTCAAAGCCGTGCTGCGAGGCGTGCTGCAGGTATTGAAGGGATCGAGCTTCAGCACGAAACGCTACCTCGACTCGCTGAAGATGATGTATGAGATGTTCAACAAAATCCGTCGCGAAGGACCCAACTCGGTGGAGAATGACATCGAAGAGCCGGAGAAAAGCAAGTTCTTCGCGGCTTTCCCCCAGGTTGCCAAGGACGCGCACGCGCGCAATTTCATTTGCGACACCATGCGCATGGTGCTGATGGGCGGGGTCGAGCCCTTCGATGTCGACCAGATGATGGAAGCCGACATCGACGTGCACACGCACGAGACGGAGCAGTCGGTCAGCGCGCTGGGCACGGTAGCCGATTCGCTGCCTGGACTCGGCATCGTAGCCGCCGTGCTGGGCGTCGTCATGACCATGAGCGCCCTCGGCGGGCCGCCCGAGGAGATCGGCAGAAAGGTCGCGGCGGCGCTGGTAGGCACTTTCCTCGGCATTCTGATGTGCTACGGCTTCATCGGCCCCATCTCTTCCAACCTGGCCAAGCTCGCGCATGAAGAGCACGAGTACCTGCACGTGCTGCGCGTGAGCATGCTCGCCTTCATGAAAGGCATTTCTCCCCTGCTGGCCGTCGAGATGGGACGCCGCTCCGTGCCGGCGCACCTGCGGCCCAGCTTCAATGAAATGGAGAAGCACTGCAAGCAATCGAGTGCGGCCAACGCGACCGCCAATTCGGAAGCCGAACCGGCCGCCCCACAGCCGGAAGCCGCCGAGGTTTCGGCCTAGTCATCATGGCCGCCAAAGCACAACCCATCGTCATCAAACGCGTGAACCGCCATGGCGGGCATCACAGCGGCGCATGGAAGGTCGCCTACGCCGATTTCGTTACCGCCATGATGGCCCTGTTCATCGTGCTCTGGCTGATGAACACCAGCAAGCCGATTCAGGAAGCGATCAGCGGATACTTCAAAGATCCCGCCGGCACCGGGAAGTTCACCGGACTCAGCAAGCCCATCGAGAAGCCGATGAGCAAGGACGATCTCACCAAGGTCAAGGCCGACCTGGAGAAGGTGATTCAGCAGGTCACCGACTTCAACAAGCTGAAGAATCACATCGAGATTACGGTGACCGCCGAAGGACTGCGCATCGAGCTGCTGGAATCGGAGAAAGGGACCTTCTTCGACAGCGGCCAGTCGGAGCCCAACGCGAACGGGCGCGAGCTGCTCATACCCATTGCCGAAGAATTGGGCAAGATCCCCAATAAGATTCTCATCGAGGGCCATACCGATTCGCAGCCCTTTGCCGGCAAAGCCAATTACACGAATTGGGAGCTCTCGACCGACCGCGCCAATGCCAGCCGCCGGCTGATGCAACAGCATGGTCTGCGCGACGATCAGGTAGCGCAAGTGCGCGGCTTTGCCGATCAGCAGCCGCGCAACAGCAAGGACCCCTCCGACCCGGCGAATCGCAGGATTTCGTTAATCGTGCAATATCTGGGATCGAATGTTCCGGCTATTCCCAGCTCTGTGCCTCCGGCATCAGCGTCGTCGGAGAGCACGCCGTCCCCCGCCTCAAAAGACCGTCATTGAGTGAGAGGGTGCTGGGTGCCCCAGAGCCTGCCCAGAGCTTGTCGAAGGGTTTCGCGATTTCGAAACCTGGGTTCGGGTGCCCCGGGTCTGGCGGTTTCGAGACCTGGGTCTTTGCCCGATTCACCTTGATAAAATCATTACTTGCCTTCCGTAAAGAAAACCGCCAAATCAGCCACCGTGTCGAGCGCCGCCAAGCCTGCGACGGCGGTCAAGCCCCCCATCGCGGTTCCCGCTGAGCCGTCCGGCTCCAAGGGCCGCATCTACTTGATCGATGCCATGTCGTTCATCTTCCGCGCCTATCACGCCATGGCGCGGCAGCGGCCGATGTCGACCAAGACCGGCATTCCCACCAGCGCGACTTTCGTCTTCGTGAACATGCTGCGCAAGCTGCGCGCCGACTTTGGGCCGCAGTATCTCGCCGCCGTTTTTGATGTTGGCGCGAAGACCTTTCGCGATGAGCAGGCGGCCGCAATCGAGAGCACCCGTAAATTCGACAGCAAGACCCAGACCTTCGTTGACAAGCCGTACGACGGCTACAAGGCCAATCGCGCGGCCATGCCCGACGATCTGGCGCAGCAGGTACCCTACATCCGGCGCGCGCTCGACGTCTATCGCATTCCCATCCTCGAGGCGCCCGGCTTCGAAGCCGACGACGTGATCGGCACGCTGGCCCACAAAGCCGCCGATGCCGGCTACACCGTCTTCGTCGTCTCCAGCGACAAGGACATGATGCAGTTGGTCAGCGATCGCATTTGCGTGCTGAACCCGCCCAAGGACAACCTGATCTGCGATGCCGCCAAAGTCGAGGAGATCCTCGGTGTGCCGCCGGAAAAAGTTGTGGACGTGATGGCCCTGCGCGGCGATTCCATCGACAACATTCCGGGAGCGCCGGGAATCGGCGACAAAGGCTCGGTCGAACTGATTCAGCGCTTCGGCAGTGTGGAAGCGGCGCTGGAGCACGCGGCCGAGGTCGATCGCAAAACTTATCGTGAGTCGTTGCAGAACAATCGCAACGCCATCCTGATCAGCAAGCAGCTCGTCACCATCGACACCAATGTTGCAGTCGACTTCGAACCGGAGACGATGCGGGCGCAGGAGCCCGATGCAACCGCCGCTCGCTCGCTTTTCACCGAGCTGGAGTTCAACACTCTGGTGCAGGATTTCCTGAGCGAGAGCATCGAGCTGGGCGAAACCGATTATCGCGACGCGAAGAGCGCCGACGAAGTGCAGTCGCTGATTTCGCAAGCAAAGAAAAAAGGCAGGGTGCTCGCGCTTGCGCTGGAGGCGTCACCAACATCGACGCTTGCTCCCGCTGAACCGGACGAGAGCGACGATGGCGATTCCGAGCAGCTTTCGCTCGGCGCCGCTGCGCAACCTTCGGCCGTACCCACAAGCGGCGCCTGTCGCATTGCCATCAGCGCCACCGAGGGAAGCGCCTTTTCGCTTGCTCTCGATGATTCAAAGATCGCAGCCCCGCTCACCAGCGCGCTCGCAGACGAATCGCTCGCCAAGACCGTTCACGACTACAAATCCGCGATGCATGTTCTGCGCGCACAGGGCATCGAACTCGCCGGCGCGCAGCACGATCCTTTGCTCTACGCCTACCTGCTCGATCCCACGTATTCCAGCTACGCCTTGGACGCGGTCGCATTCCGCAAGTTCAGCCTGAAGATGGGCCCGTCGCCCGCCGAAGCCGCCGATGTCACGTTGCGGCTCACACACAAGCTGAGCGACGAAATCAACGAAGCCGGACTGCGCAAGGTTTACGACAGCATTGATCTGCCGCTCGTGCCCGTGCTCGCTCGGATGGAAGAAGTCGGTGTCAAGCTCGACTGCGATGTGCTGTCCGAGATGTCGCAAAAGCTGGAGAGCGATATCGATGCCAAGGCGCGCGAGATCTACGACAAGGCTGGCGTCGAGTTCAACATCAACTCGCCCAAGCAGCTCGGCGATGTGCTCTTCAACAAGCTGAACCTGCCCAAGCCGGTGAAGTACGGCAAGGGCAAGACCATCTCGACCGCCGTCGATGTGCTGGAGGGCCTTGCTGCGGAGCACGAAGTTCCGCGCATGGTGCTCGACTATCGCCAGCTCTCGAAGCTCAAATCGACTTACGTTGACGCGCTGCCCGCGCTGCTGAACTCCTGCACCAAGCGTCTGCATACCACGTTCAACATGGCGGGCTCCGCGACCGGCCGCCTGTCGTCAGTGAACCCGAACCTTCAGAACATTCCCATCCGCACCGAACTGGGCCGCGAAATCCGTGCTGCCTTCGTCGCCGAGCCCGGACACCTTCTGCTCAAGGCCGATTACTCGCAAATCGAGCTGCGGCTGCTGGCGCACTTCTCCGGCGACAAGCTGCTGGTCGAGGCCTATCGCACCGGCCAGGACATCCACACGCTCACCGCTGCGCAAGTGTTCGGCGTCCCGCCGCTGATGGTCAACCCCGAGCATCGCCGCCGCGCCAAGGCGGTGAACTTCGGCATCGTGTATGGGCTTTCGGCTTTCGGCCTGTCGCAGCAGATCGGTATCGACACCAAAGAGGCCAAGCGCTTCATCGAGGCCTATTTCGAAAAGTACAGCGGTGTGCGCGAGTTCATCGATCGCACGCTCGAGCAGGCCCGCCGGGACCAGAAAGTCTCGACGTTGTTCGGGCGCGTGCGCCCCATTCCCGACATCCACAGCAAGAACTTCAACCTGCGCGGATTCGCCGAGCGCACGGCGGTCAACACGCCGCTGCAAGGTACCGCGGCCGACCTGATCAAAATCGCCATGATTCGCATTGACAGGGAACTGCGCGAACACAAACTTGCATCCAAAATGTTGCTCCAAGTGCACGACGAGTTAGTTTTCGAAGTACCGGAAGCTGAAATCGACAGCATGAAAACGCTTGTCCGGGAGCACATGGAAAACGTGCACCAGCTCAAGGTCCCGCTGCAGGTGGATGTAGGCGTGGGGCCGAACTGGCGCGACCTGGAGTGAGTCGATGTTTGCGGGCCAAGAACCGGGAAAGCAGCCGGAACCGCAGCCAGCATTATCTCCGCGGCAGATCGCATGGCTGACGGCGGCAGTGGCAGAATACATCCGCGCGCAACGCGAGAAATATTACAGCCGCGCGGTCGCACTCACGTTCAGTGAGCTCTGGACCCGCTTCTTCTCTGCCCTCGATCTCGAACGCGTTCGCGCAGTGCAGGCGGGAGGGCCCGCCGCCCTGGGTCGCGTTCGCAACCCGCCGTTCTACGCCGAGCTGGAGAATCTCGGCTTCACCGGTCTGCCCAACTTCTCCACCATGCCCGCCATCACCTTTGACGACGTCGTTGTCTTTCACGATTCGTTGACGCCGCAGTTGATCTTTCACGAACTCGTCCATGTCGTGCAATACCGCCTGCTCGGGGTGGATGAATTCGCGCGATTATACGTTCGCGGCTATCTGCACGGCGGCTATGAAGGGACGCCGCTGGAGATCTGCGCCTACGAGCTCGACGGCCGCTTCCTCATGGGCAGCGTGGGATTCAATGTCGAAGCCGAAGTGCGGGCGTGGATAGAAAACGGAAAGTTCTAATCACAGAGGCACAGAGACACAGAGTTCCGTATTTCACTTCGTAGCTGAGCCCTGGTCCTTCCCCATAACCAATCCCCAGGCGCATTAGGGCAAACGGAATGTTTGCTTTCTCTGTGTCCCTGTGTCTCTGTGGTTAATCTGCCGTTTATTTCGCCGCCATGGCCGGCTGCGCCAGGAAGCGCTCCATGAACTTGGTATCGATGTGGCCGGCGCGGAATTCGGGATCGCGCATGATGCGCTGGTGCAACGGAATGGTGGTGAAGATCCCTTCAATGACAAACATCTCCAGCGCCCGCGACATGCGCGCAATGGCTTCGCCCCGGTCGCGTCCGCGCGCCACCAGCTTGGCAATCAGCGAATCGTAATACGGAGGGACCATGCCCTCGGCATACGCGGCCGTGTCCACGCGAATACCCGTCCCACCCGGCATGTTGAACGCCGTGATCTTGCCTGCCGACGGCGTGAAGCGTTCGGGATGCTCGGCGTTGATGCGGCACTCGATGGCATGTCCGCGAGAGTAGACTTTCTCCTTGATGATGCTGTTCAGCTTTTCGCCCGCGGCAATCAAGATCTGTGATTTCACCAGATCGACATCGGTGACCATCTCTGTCACCGCATGCTCCACCTGGATGCGGGTATTCATCTCGATGAAGTTCAGGCTGCCGTCCTCGTCCATCAGGAACTCGACGGTGCCGGCATTCATGTAGCCGATGCGGCTGAGCGTCTTCACCAGAATTCCACCGATGCGGTCGCGCAGCTCCTGGTTCACCTTCACCGACGGCGACTCTTCCAGCAGCTTTTGATGGCGCCGCTGAATACTGCACTCGCGCTCGCCCAGGCTGATCACGTTGCCGTGCTCGTCGGCCAGCACCTGGAACTCGATGTGGCGCGGGCGCTCGATGTACTTTTCCATGTAGAGGTCGCCGTTGCCGAACGCCGCCGCCGCTTCCGACTGTGCCGAGTGATACAGGTTGGGCAACTCCTCTTCGCTGCGGATCACCCTCATGCCGCGTCCGCCGCCACCCGCCGACGCTTTCACGATCACCGGAAATCCCACGCTGCGCGCCCACTCCCGCGCCTCATCCGCCGAGCCAACGATCCCATCCGATCCCGGCAAAATCGGCACGCCTTCTTTCTTCATGGTGGCGCGAGCTTTTTCCTTTTCCCCCATCAGCCGCGTCACCTCCGGCGGCGGCCCGATGAATTTGATGCCGCTCTCCTGGCAGACTTCCGCAAAATTCGCATTCTCGCTGAGCAGGCCATAGCCGGGATGGATGGCGTCGACGTTGGCGATCTCCGCGGCGCTGATGACGGCGGGAATGTTGAGATAGCTTTCGCTCAGCCGCGGCGGCCCGATGCAGATGGCCTCATCGGCAAAACGCACATGCAGCGAGTTGCGATCGGCCTCGCTGTAGATGGCGACGGCCTTGACGCCCAACTCCTTGCACGCGCAGATCACGCGCAAGGCAATTTCTCCGCGATTGGCAACCAGGATCTTCTTGAACATGGGCCTCAATTCACCACGGAAGCACGGAACACACGGAAGGGAATTGGTTTCGAAGTCTTAAGTTTGAAAAGTCACAAATCTGTGATGGTTCAACCTGGACCGCCCCGTCTAGCGCCCCTTGCAAAAAGTTCAGTGCATTCCGTGCTTCCGTGGTGAATACATACGAGTGAGATGTCTACTGCATGCGTATGCCAAACAGCGGCATGCCGTATTCCACGGGGCTGCCGTTGGTGACGAAAACCTTTGCCAGCACGCCTGAGACTTCAGCCTCGATCTCGTTCATCAGCTTCATCGCCTCGACGATGCAAAGCACCTGGCCCTCTTTCACGCTGTCACCTACTTTGACGAACGGTGGCGTGCCCGGCGAAGGCGCCTCATAGAACGTGCCCACGATGGGTGACTTCACGACGTGCAGGTCAGCTTCGGCAGCCGGCTCTTCCGCCTTTTTTTCCGCGGCCGGCGCTGGGGCAGGTGCGGCAGGCGGCGCAGGTGCACTTGGCGACAGAACGGGCGGCGCCACCACAGTCGCGATTGGTTGTATCGCCGGAATCGCGGGCGCCACCTGCACCAGGGGAGCTGCCGAGTTCCCGCGCTTCACGTGTACCTTCACGTCGCCGCGCTCCAGTTCGAACTCGGTGATATCGTGTTCGACCAGCAGCTCGATGAGTTCTTTGATTTCTTTCTGGTTCATTCTGTCTGTTTTCTAACCACAGAGGCACAGAGACACGGAAAAAAATAGGTCAGGAAGAACATTCAACTTTGGGCATCGGAAACCGGCCGGCATAGCTCAAACTCAAAAATCTCTGTGCCTCTGTGTCTCTGTGGTTAAAGCAAATGCCTCAAATCTCAATCAACTCCTTGTTTACCGGCGTCAACACCTCGCACCCGCCCGCCGTGACCAGCACCATGTCTTCGATGCGAATGCCGCCCTTGCCCGGGATGTAAATTCCCGGCTCGATTGTGATGACCATGCCCGGGCGCAACTCCTCGGCTTGACCTTTTCCCAGGCGCGGCGGCTCGTGGATCTCCAGCCCCACGCCGTGTCCGGTGGAGTGCGTAAAGTAACGATCCAGCCCGGCCCGGCGCAGCACCTGGCGTGTCGCTTGGTCCACTTCGCCCGCCGTTTTACCGGGTTTTACGGCGGCAACGCCCGCCAATTGGGCCTCCAGGACAGCTTCGTACCACTGGCGCCCTTGACGGCTAATCCGCCCGACATGCACCGTGCGCGTCATGTCGGAACAGTAGCCCCGCAGTATAACACCCGAATCGATCACCACGAACCCGCGGCGCGGGACCGGCGCAGCCGAAGCGCGGCCATGGGGAAGCGCCGCTCGCTTTCCCGCGGCCACGATCGTCTCGAACGACATCCCGTCCGCGCCGGCTTCGCGCGCGGCAAACTCCAGCCGGCCGGCAACTTCGGATTCCCGCACTCCCGGCCGGATCGAACCCAGCGCCGTCTCGAACACGCTGGCGCCCAGCGCCACGGCGGAGCGGAGGATGCGTTGCTCCTCGGCGTCCTTGATAATGCGCTGGCGCATGACCAGCCCGGAAGTCGGCTTCGAGCTGACCTTCTTGGGAAAGGCCTTCCGCATGGCGCTCGCGGCGGCAACGCTCGTGACCTCGGCCTCAAATCCCAATCGGACCGACGCTCGCGGCGGCATGAGCTTGGCCGCCGACTCCAGCAGCGCCCCCTTGGCGATCGCGACCCGTGCGCCACGAACTTCTTCGCGCGCTTGCTGCGTGTAGCGGCCATCGGTGAACAAGGTCCGGCGATCGCGCAAAAACAGTAGCAGCCCATTGCTGCCGGTGTAGCCGCACAGGTAGCGCAGATTGGCCGGATGCGCGACCACGAAGCCGTCGAGCCGCTCGGCGATCATGGTGCGGTGGAATTGCTGTTGCCGGGAAAGATAGTCCATGCGCAACCATGATCGTAACAATGATCAGCGAGCCGATGGGGGATTTTAAATCTTCACCCGGGTCTCCCCGTGGGTGCCCCAGGTCTGACGCTTTCCAAACCTGGGCAGGGGAACGCTCTCCCATGTCTCGAACATCGCGAGACCTAGGAGGGATTGCCGAGACCGGAGCAAATAGGAGCGGGTGGGCACGCCGGAGTCCCAGGTTTCGGACCCCGCGAGAGCTGGGCCCACGGCGTCCCCTCCCGCACCAGACGCCAAAAGCCAAGAGCCAATAGCCAATAGCTAGAACTGCCCCACCGTTAGCGAAGCCGACGTCTGTTTGCTGGCGCGATACACATGATGATGCCCCGATCGATGCGCGACCGCATCCGCGCGTACGTAATACGTGCCCGGCCCCGGACTCGCGCCGAATGGGATCACCTGCGTGGACGCCTGCGCCGGCAGCTTGATGTGCTGATACCCCAGGGTCGTGGCGCGCCCGATCTGGTTAACGGCCACAACGATGACCGTCAGGCTGAACTCCTCCGGCGTCGCATTGGAGACGATCGCCGATCCCGAGATCGTATTGCCGTGAACGCTGGGAGCCTCGCGCCACTCGATCGTCAGCCCCGCGATCACGTGGATCGTGAACTCGCGCTGCGCCTCCAGTTGCGGGATGCTTGAGTCGGCGACCGCAATCGTAAAGTGATACTCGCCGGGAGCGCCAGGCAGGCCGGAGATGTTGCCCGAATGCGCGTGCAGCTTGCAACCTGGCGGCAGCTCGCCGCCGGCCAGTCGCCATGTATAAGGCGCTGTTCCGCCGGTGATCTGCAAGGGAAAAATGAAGTTCTCGCCGACAATCGCGCCCTGGCTCGGCACCGCCTGAATCTGCAACGTTTGCGCCGGAGATAGGCAGCTCGCGAAGCACAGAATGAAAGTCGTGCCGATTAGGCGCCCGAGCATAAGAGGAATTATAGGATGCGAGACAGGTGAGTATGTGGAGCACGTCATCCACTACCGCTGCCGGGCCCCGGAACCTGCCTGAGCCTCGCCGAAGGGTCTCGCGGGTTTTCGCGACCCGGGTCTGCCGAACTCGTAAATACGAATGCCGCCACGCCGTCATTCATTTACGATATTGGCCGAAGTTCCCCTCTTCGGAGAAGATGTCGTGACTACCGCCCAGCAAACTCTGCAGCAGAAGGCCGTCCGCAAACTGAGAGAGTACCTCGTAATCTCAGGCTACCTGTTCGTTGTGTTCTCCCTGTTGACGGTCCATAGATCCATGATTCTTGCTGAGCACCACATCGACTACACCCTCCACGGACTGGCGCTGATCAACGCCTTGGCTCTGGGGAAGGTTGTGCTCCTTGCCCGGGACCTGCACTTGGCCGACCAGTTCCAGGACGCACCTCTGATCTACCCGACCCTTCTAAAGTCGTTGGCGTTCACGGTGGTGCTGGCTGCTTTCAAGATTGCGGAAGATGGAGTTCTAGGCAGGCTTCGTGAAAAGACGTTGCACGCCAGCCTGGCAGATCTCGGGGATGGCTCGTGGTCAGGAATCGCAATCCTCGCGGCCCTGGTGTTCGTCATGCTCATCCCCTTTTTTGGCTTCTCGGAGCTGCGCCGGGTGTTTGGGGCGGAGCGCCTGATCGCGGTGTTCTTTCGTCCACGTCATCTGTGGAACCTGCCTTCGCCAAGGTCGTAAGACCGGCGGACTACAATCGAACACCACCAGGATGTGAGCCGGCTGCCGAGGGGTGCTCCGGCTCTCGCGGGGGTAACGATGAACTGGAAAGCACTTTTGCCGGCGGTGCTTCTCTGTGTAGCTTTGTATCTATACTTTCATCTCTTCGCCCTCACGACACCGATTCTGCGAGATGGTGATCAATGGCTCTTCGCCCAGTCGGGCGCCCGCATGGTGGCTGGGCAACTTCCCTACCGGGACTTCTGGGAGATCCTAACCCCAGGCACCGATCTCGTCTATGCCGGCGCGCTGATGCTGTTTGGCCAGAAATTCGTTATCGCGAACATACTGTTCCTGCTTATCGCCTTAGTCTTCGTTTATCTGGTGACTCGCATCGCGCGTGCGGTTCTGGACGACGAACTTACCCTGTTGTCGATCGCGATCACCGTCTTCCTCGGCCTTCGTTTAACGATGGACGCGGGCCACCATTGGTTTAGTGCGGTCGCCGCCTTCGCCGCCTTGGCCTCGGTTCTGCGCAATCGTTCGCTGGCCCGGATCATGATGGCCGGTGCCTTCTGTGGGCTAAGTTCTGTCTTTACCCAAACCCGCGGCCTGGCTGTGGTATTTGCTTTTGCTGCCTTTTTCTGGTGGGAAACATACCACCGAGAAACCTCTGGCCACTTGTTTCGCAATCGGCTACTTGTACTGCTAGCCGCCTATGCCACTGTACTAGGAGCAGGTCTTTCGTACTTCCTTTTAACTGCGGGCCCATATAAGGTACTTGATGCCATCGTTCTTTTTCCAGCCAAATACTACGGCTCATACAATGCCGCAAGCCGTTTCTGGGGGCCTTTAACTGAGTGGCCAGGAAAGGGAACGCAGCTTCCAGGCTTCATCGCCTCCTTGTTACTACATGCTTTGCCGCTCGCATATTTCGTGTTCCCATTCGATATCAAAGACGACACAACGTGCAGCACCGAAACCAAGGCCACGCTGGTTCTGATCGCAGCTGTAGGATCAGCCCTTTTCCTTGAAGTAATCAACTCAGCAAGCCTGATTAGACTAGTCGTCACCGATGCTTTGGCCGTCATTCTTGCTTTGTGGATGCTCAACAGGCATAAGTTACTTTCCAGGCGAGTCGCCGTAATAGGGCTCCTGGTACTCGTGGGACTCTCGCTAGTTGAAACGGCTATGACGCAACGATCTGTGCTAGCGGTGCTCGATTTGCCCACCGGACGAGCTGCATTCTTGACGCGGGAAGAGCGCTGGTATGAGGATTGCGCATATTTGGCAACGCATACCAAGCCGGGAGATTGGTATTTCGGCGATGACGACTTCGGATTTCCTCTCAAACTAAGGAATCCGGCATTTGTTCCCTATATCACTAACACCGCCTTCACCAGGCCAGAACAGGTGCAGGAACTAATTAACTCTCTTGAGCGCTACCAGGTTCCATATATTTCACTTGAAAGCGAAACCCTCAAGATGGGCGTAGCCGGCCAAGACCACCTTCAGCCATTGCGGGAATATATAGAGACGCATTACGAACCTGCATACCATGATTTTATGAGACGGCGAGACACATTCGGAGCAAGTAATAAGTAGGCTCAGCGACCCTATCCAATAACAACTTGAACTACGGCGTGACCTCAAATACCACTCCGCCGCCGGTAGCTCCACCATCGCTCGTGGTGCTGGGTGCCCCGGGTCTCGCGATTTCGAGACTTGGGACAGCATCGTCCCTGACTCCCGTCTCGGTTCGCCGAAAGACGTGTGACCTTCCCCATGATCAAGGGAAACTCCCACACAATATAATTGACCAGAGCGCGAGGTGTCGCAATGGCGAGACCGATGATTGCCGTGACTTACGTGGTGGCGATGATAGCCGTCATCGTCGCCTTGGATGTCCTGATCTTCAGAAACCATTTTTGGGAACGGCTGATGGCGAACATCGGAATCGTTTTGCTGTTTGTCGCCTTCTACTTCCGCTTCCTTAAGCACCCATGAAATGACGTTCGTAAACAAAGGGGGGCGCTTCCGCCGTGCGCCCGTTTTCTGAATTTCTCGTACGAATCTGATCCCGCCAAACGGAAGTGCGCCCTATCCGTGTTTGCGCGCGGAGACGCCCTTTTTTGCGGAACGCCGGGTCGGTTTCACCGTGGTGATATTGCCCGCCTTTACTAGCTTGGTCTTCGCCGAGTGTGCTTTGACTGCTTGAGCCGGAGCGCGAGACCCGGGAACATGCGACGTTTCCTGCAACGCTGCCACGGGCGGCAGCTTCTGCTTCAGCTTCAGCACCGGCGCGAATAGATCGCCACCCCGCTTTACCCGCGCCAGCACCTGGTCCGAATCAAACACCAGCAGTTCGAGATCGCCTTTCTTCAGGCAGTTCTCCACTTCCTTCCATTCCACTGGCGTCGAAACCGTGGGCTGCTCCCGGGCGCGCAGCGAGTACACGCAAATGGTGGTCTTGTGGTCGTCGTTCTGACTCCAATCGACCAATACTTTGCCGGTGCGCAAGACCTTCTTCATGTCGGAGACGACCAGGTCGGGATGCTGCCGCTCCAGCCGCCGCGCCAGCTCGTGCGCAAACGGCTTTGTATCGTCATACGATACATTCGTGTTGAGTGGAATGTAGATTTGCAGGCCCTTCGAGCCGGAGGTCTTGGCGAAGCTCTCGAGTCCCAGCTTCGCGAAAACCTCGCGCACCCACAGCCCCACCTGGCAGCATTGCACGATGTTGGCGGGCGCGCCGGGATCGAGGTCGAAGACGATGAATGTGGGCCGCAAAATTTCTTTACCCAGGGACAAGCTGGTGTGCAGCTCCAGGTCGGCGAGGTTGGCGGCCCAGACCAGCGTGGGCAGGTCTTCGATCAGGCAGTAATCCATCCAGCGATTATTGCCCCCGCTCCACACCTTCACCGTCTTCACCCACTCCGGGCGATGGCTGGGGCAATTCTTCTCGTAGAAAAACATTCCGCCCACCCCGTTTGGGTAGCGCTTCATGGTGAGCGGGCGCCCTTCAAGGTGCGGCAACAGCGCGGGCGCGATGCGCACGAAGTAGTCGATGACCTGCCCCTTGGTGAATCCCACATCGGGGTACAAGACTTTGTCGAGGTTGGACAGCTTCAGCTTTCGGCCGTCCACTTCCACCACGTTTTCGCTTTGGGGCATCGGCTCCTCGCTCGTAGGAATGATGCAGGCAGGCGACACCGGTATGCAAGCCGGCGGCAGGCAAGATTCGCGCGGCGTGCAAGGGCGGCCCGAGACGGTCACGCTCCTGGCACTTCCAGCTCCAGGCTGGCCGAGGAAAAACGGCTGGACGGTCGGGGCTTGCCGACAAGGTTGGTGATCAGCCGTTTCGGATGCTCTACCGCGGGTAAACAGTGGACGTATCTCAGCGGTTTGAAAGGGCACGGCTTCAGTGTCTGCGTGAGAACTAGATTTTCCGACTTGCTGGGGACCCCGGGCCCGCGCGGCGATTAAGCGGCTTTCGCGGCTTTCGTCGCCTTTTTTGCTTTCGCCTTAGCGCGATCAGCGGTGGTGATCTTCTCGCGGAGGGCGTGTGCGTCCACCTTGTCGAGTTTCGCTAGCGTATAGAGCGGATTGGCCGGGTCGCTGCTGGAGTTGGTGCCAGAATTATTCATAAAGCTCCTGATTCGTTGAAGGGGCGCGGCTTCAGCCGCGCCGTTACCAGCGGATGGGCCCGGGCTTTAGCCCCTGAGGGAATGCACAGTCGGGCGCGGGCCGAAGCCCCTCAGTGGCTAAAGCCAGGACAGAGGGAGCACTCTACGACACGGCTGAAGCCGTGCCCCTTCAAAGCCTCCGGTCATCGTGAATAATCCAGGGGAGAGCGGCGGAGTGTACGCGTTGGCCGCGGTGAGCGAGATCAGGCAGAAGCGGGTCAGCTCTTTCGCATTCATCTCCGGCAGCATCGCCAGCAGCGCAGCCGGGGCCCCAACAATCGCCGGGTTTGCGGTTGTTGGGGTGGAGGAGCGGCGTAATTCCTTCGTCGTGCCGCCGGTCGTTACGTAGTGGCTCTTCAAGACCTTGGGTTCGAGCTGGTACACGTCGCGGGCGATGCGGTTGCGGTAAGGCCCGTAGACGCGCTGGAACAGTTCGCGTCCGATAAGGCGCAGCTCTTCGACGCCCAGGACTCCGGGCATCTTCTCCTGCACGGCGGCAAAGACGGCCTTGTTGATCTCGACCTTCTGCTTCAGCGCGCGGCGCTTCGTGCGCTCCCGCTCCTGCATGGTCTCAGCCGACTCGCCAGTGTGCGCGCCGAAGTGAAACTTGCACTCCTTCGTCGCGCAGACGGTGATCGCCTGACCCAGCTTCTTCGCGCCGGAGCCGTAGTAGTCGGCTTCCACAATGACACCCTGCTGCGCATGAGCACATTCGGACGCGCGATTGCGGGATGAAAGCCGCCGTCCGGGTTCTTGAAAATGAATTTCATAATCGACAGGCATCTTCCGGCTTCGGCTTAGGCCCCGCCTGTTTTTCAGACCGGCAACAACGTTATAGCTGCTTGTCGTCATCCAACCCTAAGCCGTGGCCACTCCCATCGAGCTTCCGGTCAGCAGTTCCGTGCCTCCCGCCTTTCCTCCGGAGCAGCGCGCGCTGTTCTGCGAAGTGCTCGAGCACCTGAATCGCGTGCACGTGCCCTACGTGGTCTCCGGCGCATTCGCTCTGCAGAAGCACACCGGCATCTGGCGCAACACGAAGGACCTCGATTTATTTCTGCCGCCCGAAGCCGTACCCAAGGCGCTGCGGCATTTGCAGGAGCAAGGCTTCGACACCGAAGTGCGCGATCCGGTCTGGCTGGCGAAGGCGCACCGCGACGGCTATTTCGTCGACCTCATCACCGGCATGAGCAACGCCATCATCACCGTCGATCAGTCGTGGATCGAGCGCAGCTCGGAGACGGTGATTTTAGGTGTTCCAACACGCGTTCTTGCGCCGGAGGAGTTGCTGGCCTCCAAGCTGTTCGTCAATTTTCGCGAGCGCTTCGACGGCGCCGATGTGGTGCACATCATCTACGGCACGCGCGGGCGGCTGGATTGGCAGCGGCTCCTACAGTTAGTGGGCGAGCATTGGGATCTGTTGTTGTGGGAGCTGCTTCTGTTTCGTTATGTCTATCCCGCGAAGCAGGATTTTGTGCCGCGCACGGTGTGGGATGAGCTCCTGTCGCGCTTGCGGTGCGGCCTGGATACTCCTTCTTCGGCGCCGTTCCGCGGCAGCTTGATCGACGACAAAATGTTTGCCATCGATGTGCAGGAATGGGGCATGGAGGACCTGCTGCAGCAACAGCGCAGGCGGCGCGAGCCGAAGAGGGAAGACGATCCGGTGCAGCGGCTGCACAACGAAGAAGACGCGCTATGAAGATTGCGGCAGTTGCGGATTTGCACTTCAGCCCGCAAGTGCACGACAAAGTTCGCGACTACATGAACCGGGTGCGCGACGAAGCCGATGCTCTGGTGCTGGGAGGCGACCTCACCAACTTCGGGCGGCCGGAAGAGATGGAGTCGCTGCTGAACGTGTTGGTGCGGCTGCGCATTCCGACCGTCGCGGTGCTGGGCAATCACGATTACGAAAGCGGACACGCTTCGGAGCTGATGAAGATGATGACCGAGGCGGGAATCAAAGTGCTCGACGGCACCGCGTATGAGCGCGACGGCGTCGGCTTCGCCGGCACGAAGGGTTTTCCCGGCGGCTTCGGGCGCGGTGCGCTCACCGCATTCGGCGAGCCGGAGGTCAAGGCCTTCGTGCAGGCGGCGATCGATGAAGCGCTCAAGCTGGAGCGCGCGTTGTCGCAACTGCGCACGCCGAAGCGCGTCGTCGTTCTGCACTACGCTCCCATCGGCGAGACGGTGAAGGGCGAACCGCCGGAGATCTTTCCCTACCTTGGCAGTTCGCGACTGGCGGAGGTGGTCGATCGCCATGGCGCCGATCTTGTGCTGCACGGACACGCGCATGCCGGAAGCCCGCAAGGCAAGACGACGGCGGGAACTCCGGTGTACAACGTCGCCATGGCGATCAATCAGGCGAGGGAGAATGGAGCGGTTTACAGGATCTTCGACGTGTGACCCCTTCACGGAAATGCGTCTGTTCAATTCTGCTCATACGTCACCGTGAAGCAAATTCTGGTTCACCGAGTGCCACTCATAGCTCGGTTCCTTGCCATTGTGCAGGTTCAGCACCCCGGCCAGATAGAAGACATCCGGCCACTTACCCGGCATCGCAATTCGCCCCGATCTCACCCTCGCACTCGGATTATCCTCGTCTCGCTCATAGCTGGTTGCACTCGGAGTTGCTTATATATGGGCTTACCTGGGTCCCGTTGATTGTCACAGAGACGCTGTTGCCTTCTGGGCCCCCAAATGAGCCATGGACGGTAATCGCGTCATTGCTGTTCACGGAGTAACACCCTACTAAATTCGAAGGATCTTTCAGGCCGCCGGGCTGGGTCTCGATCTTTATGCAATCACCGTCTGCTTCAATTTGCAGTTGTTGCGAGTCCCCATAACCAACAATGACCTCGCTTCCTTTGGTACCTCCATGAAAACAGCGGAATTTCGCCGTCGCATCAGGATCGTCCACAACCCCGTACATGCTGCCGCACGTAACGTACAGGTTGCCATTTGACATACTTATGCTCCCTCCCGTTGGAAAAACCCCGAAAATATCGGAGTTGCGTGGGTGCCCAATGCTGGCCTGACTGCGCAATGCGTACCAGAGACGATAAACTCGTCTCGCCATTAGCGCAGCCGCTTAATGTGTTTCTATGGGTCTTTACTATTACCGGGTGGGGCAGGCATGTAGACAGAAGTGGCTGCTCCCGAGTGTTGCTAGAGACGCCGGCAGCGGAAGCTAAATCAAAACTTCCTTGTTTGACATCGGCACCAAGGTTCTTTTATGGCGCGACCTTGACCCAATGCTCGTCGAGTATGACAGAAGAATAAGAAATGTCAATACCGCTTAGGTGATTTTATAGAAATCTATTTCCTGAATACGCAATCCAGTCTAGTTCACAGCTTGTTCAGACCATCCAGAGCTGCCACTTTGTAGGCCTCCGCTAATGTGGGATAGTTGAAAACTGTGTCGCGGAAGTATTCGATGGTGCCGCCCATGGCGAGCACAGCCTGCCCTATATGCACGATCTCGGCGGCGCGTTCGCCGATGATATGCACGCCCAGCAGCTTCAGGGTTGCAGGGTCGAAAACCAGCTTCAGAAATCCCTGATCGTCGCCCAGCATCTGCCCCTTCGCCAGTTCCGCGTAGCGCGAGATGCCGGTCTCGTAGGCAACCTTATCGCGCGTGAGCTGTTCTTCAGTCGCGCCCACCATGGAAATTTCAGGGATGGTGTAGACGCCATAGGGAATCAGGTTAGGGGGGATATTGCCGGCGACGCCGAAGATGTGGCAACTGGCGAGCCGCCCCTGTTCCATCGAGGTGCTGGCCAATGCGGGAAATCCGATGACATCACCAGCGGCGTAGACGTGCGGCACCGCGGTCTGAAAATTCTGGTTGACCACGAGCTTGCCACGGCCGTCGGGTACCAGGCCGATGGCTTCAAGGTTGAGCTGGTCGCTGTTGGCCTGGCGCCCCACCGCGTAGAGCAAGGTCGAGCCATGCACCGTCTTGCCGCTTTCCAGTTTGGCGAAGACGCGATCGCGTTCCTCGTTATACCCGAGCTGCACGACTTTCTCGCCCAGGCGAAACACCGTCCCCAGTTGGCGCAACTGGAAGCAGAGGCTTTCCACGACCTCGTGATCGACGAACTCCAACATTGTGGGACGCTGGTCAAGCAGCGTAACTTTGACGCCGAGGGCGGCGAACATGGAGGCATATTCCAGTCCGATGATGCCGGCGCCGACGACGATCAGCTCGCGCGGCAGCTCTTCCAGTTCGTGCACCTGGTCGGAATCGAAGATGCGCTTGCCGTCGATGGGAATATCCGGACTATGCGCGGGCCGCGTGCCGCAAGCCAGCACGAAGTTGTTGCCGCGCAGCAACGTGTAACCCTCTTCGCTGGCGACCTCCATGCTGTGCGCGTCGATGAACCGAGCGTTGCCCTCGTAGACTACTACGCGATTGCGGCGCAGTTGCGATTTGATGACCTCGATCTCGCGCGCCATCACCGCGTCGGAGCGGAAGACCAGGTCCTGCATCGAGATGTTTTCCTTCAGCGCATAGCCGCGACCATAGAAACTGCGTTGGCGCAATCCGCTGAGGTAGAGGATGGCCTCGCGAAAGGTCTTGCTGGGGATGGTCCCAGTATGCACGCAGACGCCCCCGATGGTGCGCTTGCGCTCGATGACGGCAACTTTCTTGCGCATCTTAGCGGCGCAGATGGCGGCCTTCTGTCCCGCCGGACCGCTGCCGACGACAATGAGATCGTAAACGTTGTTCGTATTGGCTTCGGTCGTTGGCAATGCAGTCTCTCCTGGGCTGGTATGGGCAGGAGATGAAGCTACCATCAAACATGACGGGATGGAAGTGGACCAGCGCAGCGGACCGATGCTGCGGAGGGAAATTCATCGGGGATTTACACTTAACGCGTCCTGCCTGCGTCGCCTCGTTCACCGCTGGCCCACATAAATGAAGCTTCGCCTGACATCACTTTTGTATTCATAATGTGATACGATATGCAGAAGGAGAATTGCTGTGGCCTTGAAGAGAGAGACGCGCACCACTACTGTCCGCCTGCCTGTCAGGCTCTATGACCAGGTACGCGACCTCGCCGAACGCGAAAACGAACGAGGGTCGCGGCGATCGGTCAGTGTGAACGACGTAATCGTCACGGCCATGGCGGCCTATGTGAAGATGCGCAAGCGCCGGCAGATCGATGCGGCTTTCGCGGGCATGGCGGACGACCCGGCTTACCGGAAAGAAGCATTGCGGCTGGCCGAGGACTTTGAGGCCAGCGATTGGGAGGCGCTCCGGTTGCACGAGACGCACTTGCGCGGGCGGGAGCAGAGATGAACGGCACAACGGTAATGCGCGGCGACGTGTTCACCGCCAGCCTCGATCCAAGCGAGGGCTCGGAGCAGGCGGGAACGAGGCCCGTGGTCGTGGTCAGCCGCGATGCCATCAATCGCTTCAGTCCGGTGGTCGTGGTTGTCGCCGTTACCGATGCCGCGCATAAGCGCCACGTCTATCCCAGCCATGTGCCGGTGTCCTCAGGGACGTGCGGCCTAACAAAACCTTCGATGGTTGTCTGCGAGCAGATACGGGCCATCAGTAAGACGCGGCTGAAGCGGTCGCTCGGCAGGTTCGACCGCAGTACGATGGCGAAGATTGAAGCCGCGCTGAAGATAACCCTGGACCTGAGCTGACCCGCCGGCGCATAAATACGACGCAAATAAAACCATGAAACGACGGTGGGGCATCCAATGAACGACGAAGGCGCGGCGGCCGCCGATGCCCTACAGCTCGAGCACATCAAGTTCGGCCAATTGATGTCAGACGCGGCGAGGAAGAGAGAAGGGGATATCAAAGCATTGGAGCGAAGGTTGGCTTCACAAGAAGGTCTTCGTTCAGGAGCCCAGTTGCTGGGAGTGACCAACATAATCTTTACCAGCTTGGAGCAAGTGATAGAGAAGGTAATTGAATATCGCCGGGAACTCGGGGAAAAGGCGCCAATGTTGCTCACGCCGATGGATCTGCGAACGCTCCAGAAGAAGCTGGATCAATACCTTGATGGAAGCGTCAACGGCGTCAGAACTCGACAGAGCATGGGATGGGCAAGAACTGGCGGCGGGCTTGGCTCGTCTCAAGAGGCCGCGCGAAGAGCATAGGCGCTGAAGGGACGTGTTAACCGGGAGCTCGCTGCGCTACCGCTGGAGGCTCGCTACGGATGCGCCAATCAAATAAGCACTTGGGGACTACGGTCCATATTTCGAACAGCACCATATCGAATCTGAATCTTGGGAGCGTAATTGGGACCTGAATCGTTCAATTCAGCAACTGTGTACCGAAGGCCTGGGTGGCGTGAATTTTGGCTGCTCACGTCGAATCTGGTCAACGCAGACGCGGATCTGAGCAAGCACATTTCCATTGGCAGCTCCTTCGATTCAGACATGCGGCAATTCTTTCGCAAACGAGGCATCTTTTCTGCTCTTGCCGGAAACCAAACGTGTAACGTGCAGCGTTGCCCCAGTCGGGTGACATAAGGGACGACATGAAAGCCATTCTGTTCGTCGATGACCATGAGGTTCTGGCTCGCCTGAGCTGCGAGATTCTCGAAATGCAGGGCTATCGTGCCGTCAGCGCTTACAACGCACAGGACGCGTTGGACAAATTCAAGCGCGAAAAGTTCGACATCCTCGTAACCGACTTCCGCATGGAGGGCATGAACGGCCTGGAGCTGGCCCGGCAGATTCATGAGACCGAGCCCAACATTCCGGTGATCATCGTCACCGGCTATGGCCATGTCGACGGCGGCAAGGATGTGGACGCCTGCCTGCCCAAGGAGCAGATGTTTCCCGCGCTAATCGAAAAGATCAAGAGCTACCTCGGCGACGCCAAACCGGGTGCAGGCAAGCTGAGGAGCGCCTAAGATCGAAGATCGGCAGCCTTGCCGTTCGCACCGCAACTCTCTCCTTAACACGATCATTGCTTTCGCCCAGCGCCGTGCTGCTAATCTGGATTCATGTGGAGAGCCCGGGTTGCTGCGCTGATCGTCTGCCTCGCCGTACTGCCGTTATCGGCGCAAGTCAAGCCATCGGATAAAGCCCCGCCGGGCACAACCGTCATCACCTCGTTCGACAAAGACCACACCGTCATCGGCTGGTTGGAGATATTTCCCTTCGAAAGCAAGCTCTTCCACAACACGCGCATGCTGCGCGTGCTGGTTCCCGCCAACTATCTCTCGCCGCACAACGCGCATCGCAGCTATCCCGTGCTGTATATGCAGGACGGCCAGAACCTCTTCGACCAGGCCACCAGCGCCCACGGCGAATGGCACATGGATGAGACTGTCGAGCACCTGGTCGGGAGCTTTAAGATTGCGCCGATATTCGTGGTGGGTATCGACAATGCCGGCGAGCAGCGTGCCGCCGAATATCTCCCCTATCCCGACCCGCACAACGGCAATTTCTCCACCGCGAAGAGCGTTCACGGCGATGACTATGCGCGCTTCCTCGTGACCGAAGTGCTGCCCTTCATCGAGAAGCACTATCGCGTTGCGCGCGGCCCGCTGAATACCGGCCTGGGCGGTTCGTCTTATGGCGCGGATATCGCGCTCTACACCGCGTTAAAGTATCCCGGCGTCTTCGGACATTTGCTGGTGGAAAGCCCGCTGCTGTGGATTGGCGACGATCAGCTGCTGAAAGACGCGCAAACCGCGAAACTGCTGCCGCAGAGGATGTATGTAGCGATCGGTACTGCTGAGATCGGCGATGCCGCCTACGATGCCAGGGCATGGAACGATGTGGAGGAACTGCAGAAAACCTTGCGCAAAAAAGGCATGACGACCGACCGCTTGCGCGTGGTGATTGAGCAGGGCGGCGAGCACAACGAATCGGCGTGGTCGCGGCGCCTGCCGGATGCGCTGCTGTTTCTGTACGGGCAGTGAAGGGGCCCCTCTAATACGGCGAGAATCCCAGCGTCTTGTCGTCCTTCTGCACCCAGACGTGGGCCTTGTCGGCTACGCGATCGTTGACCGTCACCACCACGACCACGCCGCTGGCGGTAGCGAACGGGGAGCCGCTATGTCCCTTGGGAACGCCGACGCCATCGATGCGATGGCTCTTGATGATGCCCCACTCGCCGCTCGGTCCCCAGTCCTTCATGAAGTCGCTTAGGGGATAGCGTGCGTATTGCTGCGGATGCTGTTGCCAGTTCGGGTCGTGCATCCAGATGCCGTAGGCCTTTTCGAAGTTCTGCTGCTGCAGGGCGTCGAAGAAATGGTTAACGATGCGCTCTTCCGGCCAGAAGCGCATCTGCCACCAGGCCAGCGCAATCAGCAGGCCCAGAATGACCAGCGCGAGGATGATGGCCCGCTTCTTGCGCGCGCGCGCTGCATCGTAGGGCTGAGCTTCGAACAGCGTCATCGATAACAGTCTACTAGACTGAGAGCGAGAGACGCTGTTCGCCTTCGCTGTTCGCCAGGGCATTCGCTCAGAGCGCGATGCAGGATGGCTACATCGTCGGCTGGCCGCGACGTCTGGAGAAAAGATCGGGTTGATTCTGGCGAATAGCGAAAGGCGAAGAGCGGTGAGCGGCTTCTCCCGCTACTGCTTGCCCAGTTCCTGCAAGCGCTGGCCGGCCATCTGTGAAACCATGCTGCCCGGAGTTTCTTTCTGCATCTGCTCGTACAGGTGCTTGGCCTCGTCGGGCTTCGCCGTCATCTGGTAGAGCGACGCCAGCGCGAATTGCGCCGTGCTCTTGCCGATAGAAACCGTGGGGTGGTCGATGAGCTGCTTGTAAAGGTCAATCGCCTGCGAGTTCTTGCCGGTATCGTGATACACGCCGGCCAGCGCAAACTTCGCCAGGCTGGCGATTTCGGGATAGCGGCTGGCAGCGACTTCCTCAAGGTCCTTCGTAGCAGCGGCATTGTCGCCCATCTCGCGGGCGGTAATTCCGGCAAAATATCGCGCCACTTGTGCCGATTGGGTGTGCGGATACTGGTCGGCAATGCGGACGAACTCGCCGTTGGTGGCCTTGCCGCGTTCCTGGGCCGATCCATAGGTCGGCAAATCGGGCGTCGGCGGAGTTCCCGCCGGCCGGATCGGCTGGTTGAACTTCTGCAGTGCCACCGACAACTGTTGCCGCGCCTGATGGTCCTGGTGATTGATGTAAGCCCATCCGCCGGCAAGAATGGCTAGGATAACCACCAGCACCGTTCCGACGGCAATGAGTGTGGAACGATTTTCGACCGCCCAGGAAATGGTTTCGGCCGTCGAAGTCGTAAATGCGTCCTGTTTAAGCTGATGTCGAGCGTAACTGCGCACGGGTGGTCCTTCGTTGGAATGTCACACGAGGTGGGAAAACATCAGTGTATCAGCCGGTGAAATAAGGGTCAAAGCGAGTTGGCGCCCTATATGTGGCGGAAAATCGGTTCTAGTACTTCCCAATCCTTATGCTGCCGTCGCCGGTGGTGATCTCCAGCAGCGGGCCGCCGCCGTTCATCTTCCCGCGCACCCGCGTGTGCTCGATGGAGCCGCTCACCAGGACCGGTATGTCGAGTTGAATGTGCCCATCGCCGGTGTGAGCATATAGCTCGGCTGCCAGGTCCGCCGGCAGCTTCGCTTCCACGCGGCCGTCACTGGTGTGGATCAGCCAGCCGTTGTTCATCTTCGAGCCGGGATGCACCGCGAGATCGATGTGGCCGTCGCCGGTGCGCAGATCGAGATCAGTAAAGACGCCGTCGATCGACATGTGGCCGTCACCGGTATGGCCGTGCAGGCTGCCGTTGAAGTTCTGCACTGCGATATGGCCGTCGCCGGTATCAAGCCGCGCCTGCCCGGAGACGCCGTTCACCGCGATGTGCCCATCACCGGAATGCAAATCCAGCGCGGCCTGGGGCGGGACTTGTACCTCGACCCGCACTCCCTGATGCATGCTGAAGTGAATGCCCCACTGGTTCGGCACATGCACATTTAAATCGACCTTGTCGGCGTCCTGGTGCTCGGTAACGTGCACACCCGAACCGCCGATGTTGTAACCGTCGGCGATGATGCGCACCGCAATGGTATTGCTGACGCCCCGGGTTACTTCGATGACTGCGTCGTTGGTGTCAACGTGCAAACTGGGATTGTTGCCGACCTGATAGGACTTGTTCCACTCGTCCGCCGAAGCGAATAGGCCGAGCGATAGGATTGCGAGCAGGAGAATTAGCGGCTTATAACTCACAGTGCTCCTCCTCGTTGTGATACGAGAAGGAGCGGCTGCAAGTTCCGTTGCGAATGAGGAGAATAAGAGGGCTAAGTGCGGTGCCCGGGGCATGCGATCTAGCGGAGTGGATCATCCCGCATGCCCCCTGAGCATCGCTCCCTGCTTGCTTAGATAGACGCGGGCCGTGGAAAACGGTTACCGAAAGGTAAGCGGCGTAACAATTCTTCACAGTCAGCGATTGCAGAGGATACTCCCTCGACGCGTTCGGCCCTTTAAGGGAGTGCTTTACAAATCAGTGTCGCCGCTCCGCGGCTCGGTTCTTTTCCCACTGCGGCGCGGCTGGTGCAGTACGTTTTCGGGCCGCTTGTCCCACCACAAAATTGGATTGTGACTCGCGACACAGGCTATTGAGGCGCGCTCCAAGCCTTTCTTTACGGCAAACTTAGGGTCAATACCCGTATGCTACTTTCCAGGAACAAGATCCTGGACCGCCTTCTGGTCAAACTCGGCTGCGCGTTTGCTGTCGCCGAGGGACCGCCACGCCGCGGCGCGGCCCTGGTCCACTTCAAACATCAGATCGTGCGTTCCTGTAGTCGCGAGCAGCTCCGGAGAAGCGCTGCGGACCACCTCGTCGAAGGTCTGCAACGCGGCCCTGGGCTGCTGGGTGTCGAGATAGAGCCGCGCCAGCTTCAGCAGTTGCGCCGTCTGGGGAGTGGTTGAGTTGTCGATACCGCGGCGTTGCGCCTGGATTGTCTCCGGAATACGTCCTTCGTGCTTGTACACCGCCGCCAGCGAGAACCAATACAGCGGAAGACCCGGGTCCCGCGAGATGGCTTTGCGATACTGATCTTCCGCGTCGGAGAGGACTCCCAGGTTATAGGCCATGTTCCCGCGAAGCCAGTAGACGAAGCTGCTGGCGGGAAGAACCACGGCCGCCTTGTCCAGTGCCGACTGCGCCTCGCGATTCCGGCCCAGTGCGGCGAGAAGTGTGGCGGCATTGGCCCAGGCATTAAATTGATCTGCGGAAGAGCCCGCAGCCGATCCGGCGGGGAACCGCGCGGTCGCACAGTTTACGTTTGTGCGCCGAATGAGATCCTCGCTTGTGGCGCTGCGACGCACGAACACGCCGGAAACCTCGTCCAGGTAAACCGGCGCCCAAGCCGTGCTGTTGCAGTAGCTCTTTAGCTGTCCCAATTCCTCCTCGAAGCGGTTCAACGGCAGAATAATCGTGTTGATGTTGTAGCGGGCGGCTTCAGCCTGCCACATCGCGCCGTCGGGAGAGGACTGCAGTAGCTCGACTTGGTGCAAGAGCGCGGGTGCTCCGAAGGGAATGGCTCGTCCATCGATGTAGTCACGACGCTCCGGGCCGAGCGCCCACGCAATATAGCCGCCTTCGATGTAGGTGTTGAAGATCTCTCCGGGAAGGTTCTCGCGCTGGACAAATTCCACCGCGCGCTGCGGTAACCACCAGCTCAATCCGGCGCCGTACGACGACAGCGAAGTGTCGTGGATTTTCACGGCATCCGCCGACCAGAACAGGGCCAATGCAGCTACACTCAGGGCGGCAGCGGCGGCGAAAACTCGAGCGGACCGAGCGCCTGCGAGGCGCGGCGTGGCCCGGCGGACGGCCGAAGCCAATACAGACCCGCCCACGACCACGACTACACACGCGCTCAACGCTTCCGTCCGAACGTGGCGCACACCTTCATAGGCCGCGCACAGCAGGAGAATCGCCGGGCCGAAGCGGCCATCCAGCAAAGCGAGAACCACTGCGATGGCAGCTATCCCGAGCAGCAGATAGAAGGGCTGTGCGTTGGTCAGCGATACCGAACGCGAAATCACGGCCCAACTCATGGGAGCCTTGCCCCATTCGGAGATCCACATCGAGTGCTCGGCCATCGCGTGGTTTTGCCGGAGGATCGCGCTGAAGATATTCCAGCCCCAGGGATTCACCACGGTGCAAGCGGCGGTCAGAAGGAACCAGGGTGCTGCGCTCCGGAGGCGTTGCACGGCTTGGCGACTCCTCGTCTCCCCGTGCAACATTTGCAGAATGTCCATACCGGCGAAAGCAACGATCAGCGCGAGCCCGGATGCGAAACCGAGATGAAGATTGACCCACGCCGGCATCAGCAACGGCAGCAACCACAGACGCGCATGAGAACCAACGTAGTTCTGCCAAAGTATGGAGAGATACGCTGCGAAAAGAATTACGGTGAACATCTCCGCGCGCGGAGCCGTTCTTTGCGCGATGAGCGGCAACGCCAGGATCGCGACTACCGCGCTGACCGCCGAACCCCGACGGAGCAGCAAGGCGACCGTGCCGACACATGCCGCTGCGCCTATCCATGACAACAGGACGTACCCTCCAAGCAGATACGCCGCATAGAAAAACAAGGCCGAACCGGCCGGGTAGATCCATGGCGCTCCGGACGCGGTATAGGAAAAAACATCGGTGGAAAACGTGCGATGATGCTGCGCCACCCAGCGTCCGGTTGCCAGTTGCCAGAACAGGTCCGGATCGGAAACGGTCCTCAGTCCCGCAAAGAACGCGTACGCGAGAGCGGCGAGGACAAGCAGGTAAAACAGACGCCGTTCCAGCGAAGCAGCGGGTGCCGCGGCGCTCGTGCTGGCGTCTTGCCGCGCATCCATCCCTGCGGGATATGGCTGTCCGGTTTGCATTTCGAGCGTCTCGCGCTTTTGCCGAGCGTTCAGAGTTCTGCGTCGCGTAGCAGCAACGTGCTCGCAGCATTGTACTTCTCGGCTGCGTCACCGGCTGTACTGGTTCTCCTTCTTTTCCGCGTGGCGCTCCAGGCCAAGCTGAATGAGCCGGTCGATCAACTCGGAATAAGAAATCCCGGTTGCGGCCCATAGCTTCGGATACATGCTGATGGAGGTAAAGCCGGGGAGCGTATTGATCTCGTTGACGTATATCTTGCCGGTGCGCGGATCCATGAGGAAGTCCACGCGCGCCAGGCCCGAGCAATCGATGGCTTGAAACGCCGCCACGGCCAGCTTCTGCACTTCCTTCTGCCTGGCTTTTGGCAACTTCGCCGGGATGATCAGCTCCGAGCCTTCCTCCAGATACTTAGCGTTGTAGTCGTAGAACTCTTTGATGGGCACGACCTCGCCGGGCACGGACGCAATAGGCTTGTCGTTTCCCAGCACCGAGCACTCGATCTCGCGCGCCTTGCCTTGCTTGCCGCCGACACCCTGCTCGATCACCAGCTTGCGGTCGAAGCGCGCAGCCTCGTCCATGGCGGCTGCCAGTTCGCTGGCATCGTGCACCTTGCTGATGCCTACCGACGATCCCAGGTTTGCGGGCTTCACGAAGACCGGATATTTCAGCGCGCCTTCGATCTGCTTGCGAACTTGCTTCGGCTGCTCGCGCCACTGGCTGCGCAAGACCGTGACGTGCTTCACGATCGGCAGGCCGGCCTCGCGGAAGAGGCGCTTCATCACGTCCTTGTCCATGCCCGCGGCCGAGCCGAGCACGCCCGCGCCGACGTAGGCGATATCCGCCAATTCCAACAGCCCTTGAATGGTGCCGTCTTCGCCGAAAGTGCCGTGCAGCACGGGGAAGATGATATCGACATCGACGGGATGGAGCGCCGCATGTATCTGGTCGGCATCGGCCTCGAAGGGTACGAGCGATGGGTGCTCGTCGCCGGGGCCGGGCGGGACCGGCGGTACGAGCACGCCCTCCCCTCTGGCCAACACCGCGGCCGCGGCAGTCGCATCCGGATCGCCGGCGCGCAGATGGCGCGGTTCGGCAGTATCCGGCTTACCTTTCAGCAGCCGCTCGGCATGGGCCGCCGTAACCCAGCGCCCCGCTTTCGTGATACCGATGGGAACCACTTCGTACTTGCTCTTGTCGATTGCGTCCAGCACCGAAGCGGCTGACAAAAGCGACACCTCATGCTCGCCGCTGCGCCCGCCGAACAGCACGCCCACTCGCAGTTTCTTCATGTTGCCGATATTAATGCCAGCCGCGACATCGCACAGTGACCAGCCGGGAACCTCCCGCGGGTTAATTTTCGTTAAATCTTCCGGAGAAGCAATTGACCCTCCCAATAGTGTGCTCTAGGATGCGAAGCCTATGGAAACTCGCGATTTGAATGAACTTCAACGCAAATACAAAGAAGCCGCGGATCGCCTGGTCGCCGCCATTCGCGCCGAAGAGGCGCTGGCCAATGCCGACCACTCCGAAACCGCCTGGGAAAAGTGGGACGAAGCCGACTATGCTGTCCAGGACGCCCTGAAACAGGCCAAGGAAGCGCGCGAGCAGTACAAAGACGGCTTGCGGGCTCTTCATTTCGACATGTAGATCATCCATGCAAGCATTTGCGACCGGCGTATACTAAGCGTAACTATCTACCCAGGTACGTCAAATGCTTCCTGTTGTCCCACCTGCTCGCGTTGAAGTGGATGACCAGCGTCGTTACATTGACGTAAACGATTCAGCGTGCCAACTATTGGGCTACACCCGGGAAGAATTTCTGCAGTTGTCGATTGACGACATCCTTCCGGCGCCCACGTGCCCCCGATGTACGCACACTTCCTGAAGAAGGACTCGCTGAACGGGCATCTTTGCCCTGCGCCGCAAGTCCGGCGAAGCAATCATGGTCCGGTTCGAATCGGAACGAATCGATGGCCGCTCCATTGCTACCTGGACGCACTACCAACCGTTAGAGCAGCCGTCGGAAGAGGCATCGCTCACTCCGGCTTGGGCGAAGCCGGGCCGAAATGGTTGAGTGTCTTCTGTAGCGAGGCTTCGTCCTCGACATTGAAGCAGACCAGCGCTCGATCGATCTGCTTCAGCAGGCCACACAGCACCTTGCCCGGACCGACCTCGATAAAGTTGGTCGCGCCCAGCGCGGCCAGCGCACGCATCGATTTTTCCCACTGCACCGCGCCGGTGACCTGGCGGATGAGCGCATCGCGCGCCTGCTCGGCAGTCGTGACCAGCGCCGCATCCACGTTGCACATCACCGGCACGGCAGGGTTGTGGAAGGTCAGGGATGAGAGATCGCCGGCGAGCCGGTCCTGCGCCGGTTGCATCAGCGGACAATGGAAGGGGGCGCTGACCGGCAGCAGGATGGCGCGCTTGGCGCCGCGCTTCTTGCACAACTCGGCGGCACGCTCGACGGCAGCTTTGTTGCCCGAAATCACCGTCTGGTCGGGCGAGTTGAGGTTTGCCGCAGCGCAGATCTCGCCCTCAGCGGCCTCTTCGCACACGTGCCGCAGCTTATCCGCCGCCAAGGCCAGCACCGCGGCCATCGCGCCGATGCCCACGGGCACCGCCTCCTGCATATATTTGCCGCGATGGCGCACCGTGCGTACGGCATCGGCGAACGACAGCGTTCCCGCCGCCACGTGCGCCGAATACTCCCCCAAACTGTGTCCCGCGACCCAGGATGCGGTGATACCCTGCGACTGCAACACCCGCCACGCCGCCATCGAAGTGGTCAGGATCGCCGGCTGCGTGAGCTCGGTCAGCTTCAGTTGGTCTTCGGGGCCTTCGAAGCAAATCTGCGACAGCTTGTATCCGAGCGCGTCATCGGCTTCCTCGAAGGTCTGGCGCGCCACCGGATACAGCGCGGCAAGCTCCCTGCCCATGCCGACTGACTGCGAACCTTGTCCGGGAAAAAGGAAGGCGATTGGAGGAGGGTGAGAGGTCATGGAGATACGCGAAGCAGGATTTTACTATGACGAGCCGTTGGCTTTTGGCCATTGGCTCTGGTGCTCTTGGCTCGTGGCTCTTTGCCCACCTTCTACCGTCAATATGAACTAGGAGCCGAGGTGCAGGGCTTGTAATCCAACGTCAATATGGATTGCCAGTAAGAGCCAAAGGCCAAGTGCCAAAGGCCAAGTGCCAGCGGCCGAGTCACACCAGTCCCGTGCCGATCGGCCCGGCTGCGGCCGGTTCCGTATCGTGATGATTGAGGTTGCGGCTGCCTTCCGCAATGCGCTCTTCGATCGTGCGATTGAGCTTGCTGTTGGCAAATTCCATGGCCACGCGCACCGCGTTCTTGATGGCGTTTGCGTTCGACGACCCGTGGCTGACGATGCACACGCCTTTGATGCCCAGCAGCGGCGCGCCGCCGTACTCGGAGTAGTCGAGCCGCTTCTTGAAATCGGCAAACGCCTTGCGCGAAAGCAAAAATCCCACCTGGCTGGTGATGGTCGCCTGCAAAGATTGCTTCAACAGGAAGCGTACGGTTTCCACCATGCCTTCGGAAATCTTCAGCGCCACGTTGCCGACAAAACCATCGCACACCAAAACGTCAGCCTTGCCGTTATAGAGATCGCGGCCTTCGACATTGCCCACGAAATTCATGGGCAGCTCTTTGATCAGCTTGTAGGCGTCGCGCGTCAGGTCGTTACCTTTGCTCTCCTCTTCGCCAATCGAGAGCAGGCCGACGCGGGGATGCTCGGCGCTGGGAAAACGGCCGGCAAAAATCGTGCGGAAGTAGACGTCGCCCATAATGGCGAACTGCTGCAGATTTTGCGGCTTGGAATCGACGTTGGCGCCCACGTCGATGAGAATGGTGGCGGTGCCTTGCGCAGTCGGAAAAACCGCCGCCAGCGCCGGCCGGTCGACTCCGGGAATGGCGCCCAGCACCATCTTGGCCGTGACCATGGCGGCACCGGTATTGCCCGCGGTTACGAATCCGGCGGCTTTGCCGTCGTGGACCATGCGCAGGCCCACTCTCATCGAGGAATCGCGCTTGGCGCGGACCTTATCGATTTTGTCCTGCATGCCGATCACTTCGCGGGCATTGACAATGCTGATGGGGAGCCTGCGCCAGAAACGGTGCAGGTCGAGCTCGCCGCGGATCACGTCCTCTTTGCCGACCAGCACCACCTCCACGTCATAGTGACGTGCTGCGAGGATGGCCCCTTCCACTTCCGGTTTGGGCGCGCGATCGGCACCCATGGCATCAACAGCGATGATGGTCGGCATGCTTGCCTGTCACTCGCAACGAAGCAAACTACGAAAGAAGAGTACCAGATCGCCGACGCAGGCGGGTCCACCAGCCGTGGTGGGAGCTTATTTCTCGGCCTCTTCCAGTTCGACGACTTCGCGGCCCTTATAGTACCCGCACTTGGGGCAGATGCGATGCGGCATTTTGCGCTCGTGGCAGTTGGGACACTCAGACAGAGACTGCGCCGTCAGATGATCGTGAGCGCGGCGTTTGGAGGTGCGCGCCTGGGAGTGGCGCCGTTTGGGATTTGGCATGAAAACCTCACGGATTCAGGGTGGAGCACGCCTTCACAGGCTGCTGAAAAAATCGGCTTACAGCGGTGTCATTCTGAGCGCAGCGACCGAGCAACCACCCTGACAAACGCGCTTTTTGCGTTTGGCGGGGTAGTTGCCGGGTCGCGGAGTCGAAGAACCCCTACATCGGCTTGACTATAGCGGTCCTTCGACTCCGCGCCCGCCCCGACTCGCAGGAAAAACGCAAGTCGGGAAAGAGACGGCGGGCGCTCCGCTCAGGATGACACCCTTCGAATAAGCGACTTTTTCAGCGGCCTCTTCAGGTGTGCTCCACCCAAACATTAGCTTTGCAGCTTCTTCTTGATGTCGTTCAGCGCATCCCAGCGCGGATCGCTGAGGTGCTGCTCGCAGTTGCACTGCTCGATATTCAGGTTGCGCCCGCACAGCGGACACAGTCCTTTGCAATCTTCCCGGCACAGCGCCCGCACGGGCGTGGCCAGCAGCACCTGCTCGCGCAGGGCGTCTTCCAGCAACAGGCCTTCGCCCTGATAATAGCCGATTTCGGTCTCGGCCTCGCTGATCGCAACTTCATCGGCGCGCCGATCCACTCCTTGCGGCCGATAGATCAGGTCGAAGCTCTTGTTAACATCGTGCGCCACCGGATCCAGGCAGCGTGCGCAACTGAATTCCAGGTGCGCGTCCACGCTGCCGACCAGCCGGATGTCCTCGACATCCTGATGGTGCCCGCGATGCTCCACCACCAGCTCGGCGCGTCCCTCACTATGCAGCGGCCCGATCTGGCGAAACTCGGGTCCGAATTCAATTGCGCCGGGCTGATAGTTCTCGTCAAACTCCAGCTTGCGGAGTTCCAACTCGCGAACACAAATCAGCATGGCAACACCCGCCTCGGCACGCGCAGATTCCGCCATCGTCGCGCCCGGTGCACCCATGCAGAAGCGGCACGGGTCATTCCCGTGATTGCAGGCCAAGCTCCTGACGGGAAACACTGGCAGGGACAGACGGGCGGGATCGTGCTAGGACAAACGACTAGGATAAAGTTAGTGAAGAAGAGTGTCAAGGTTGCCGCCGTTGGCGGTGGTGTCCTAATTCGAACTCTCCGTTAGGACACTACCCGGTTTCGCTGGGTACTCGCTCCTGGGTACACGTAGCGCACTCACCCCACCCAGGTCTCGAACCACGCGAGACCTGGGGCACTCTTTAGGATACGAATAGCGATAGCATGACCGTACTGCGAACCATCAAGCGCGCTTTGCTACCGAGCACCGGCTCGGCGTTGTCGCGCACCATCGCGCGCAGCAACTGGCGGCGCCAGCGCCTGCTTATCCTGTGCTATCACGGCATCGCCATGGGCGAGGAGCATGGGTCACATCCGGAGATGTTTATCCCGTTGGACCTATTCGCCCGGCGCATGGAAATCCTGGCGCAGTCGGGAGCGGCGGTACTCGGGCTGGGCGAAGCGCTGCGCCTGTTGCACTCCGGCAAGCTCCCGCTGAAGAGCGTGGCCATCACCTTGGACGACGGCTGGGCCGACTTCCCCACGCAGGCGTTTCCGGTGCTGCAAAAATACGGCTTCCCAGCCACGGTGTATCTCACCACGTATTACTGCCGCTTTAGCCGCCCCATCTTCCGCTACTCCCTCGCGTTCATGATGTGGAAGCTGCGCTCGCAAGTGGTCGAGAACGTCGCCTTCAAATGGCTGCCGCGGCAGCTTGACTTCCGTACTGAGGGGAGCCGCAATGAACTGATGTGGCGCATCGACGCCTACGCCAAGCAACACGACCTCACCGGACGGCAGAAGGACGACATAGCCGCTGCCTTTGCTGAAGCCATCGGTTTCGATTACGCGGCATTTTGTCGCTCACGGATGTTCCAGCTTATGACTCCCGAAGAAGTGAGCGAAATGGCGCGCGCCGGCGTTGACTTCCAACTGCACACCCATCGCCATCGCACGCCCCTGGACCGCGAACGCTTCCTCAATGAGATTCTCGAGAACCGTCGCTACATCGACGAGATGACGGGCGCCAATGACCGCGTGCACTTCTGCTATCCCAGCGGTGCGGTCCGCTCGGAATGGGCGCCCTGGCTGCGCGACGCCGGCGTTGAATCGGCCACCACCTGCGACAACGGGCTTTCGACGCGCGGCGGCAATCCCTACGCCCTGCCTCGACTGCTGGATCAGTACGCTCTGATCGAGGACGAATTTGCGTCGTGGGTTTCGGGACTGGCGGCCTTCCTTCCCAAGCGCAACAGCGTACCGCTGGACATGGCGCCGGAATAGCGTATCCGCACTTACGGCTCGGTCAACACCGTGTGATAGGGGTCGAGCACCAACTGCTCCACCGCGGCAGGCGCGGGCAGGCTGAAACGCGTTTCCGCGCCTTCGGCGAAGACGCGACCAAGGTAGATCGGCTGCGAGGGCAGTTTCCCCGCAACAATTGGTGTGGAAGTTTCCAGCCCGTACACCGGGACGCTGGTGACCAGGTCAAAGGGCGCCGAATTCTGATGGATATCGCCGCTTGCGGTCGCTCCTTTGGCGGTGCGGGCAACCTTCGCGCCTGAGAGCTCGAGCTGCGGGAAGGCGGTGCCGTTGACCCAGCCATCGAAAAACCAGTCTAGCGATTTGCGATTCTCAAACCACAGCGACTTCGGCAGCACGTCTTCCACCGCCTCTTCGAAGTTGGTGTTCGTGATCTCTTTCCCCCTGTACTGTTCGACCAGGGTCCGCAACAGTCCGAGGAACACCGTGTCGTCGCCGGAGGGATTCGCCGGGGTGCGCGAGGCATCGCGCAGCATCCAGCGCAACATGTGGATCAGCCACGTGCCGCGTCCGTAGGTGATGATCTCGTAGCCGTTGGGGAAGTGCGAAGACGACAGCCGGCTGCCCAGCGTCACCGGACCGGCCTCAACCATTCTCCGTCCTTCGCGCGAACGGCTGGCCAGGATCTGCCGGTAGTTCTCCAGCGTAAGCTGAACGTCGCTGGGCTGCGGGCGCTCCAACAGCAGCAGCGAAATGCAGTTCGCCAGCCCCTCGAACAACCACTGCTCGTGATAGCTCGCCCACGACACCTGGTCGCCGTACCACTGGTGGGCCAGCTCGTGCGGCATCATCACTTCGCTATAAATGATCGCGTCCGCCGCGGACAGGTTCATGCCGCGCAACTGGTCAGGTTGCAGATACGCATAGCTGGAGAGAAATATCAGCCCCGGCCAGCCCTGGCTTTCGGCGCTGGGATTTTCCGTCAACGAAAGCGAGCTGAAGGGATACGGGCCAAGCATCTGCGCTTCGCTGGAAAGCGTTTCCGCGGCGCGCTCGGCCAACGATTGTCCCGTGCCCGCTGGATTCTGCAGCGATGGCGGTGACGGTACCGGCTCGACCGTGCCCGGCGCGTGCGGCGAGAGCAAGGGCGACGAGCCAATGCTGGCCGTGGAAGACGAACGCTGCTCTTGGCTACCGCGCGCGGCGTAGGTATCGACCTCAATGTTCTCCGCCTTGGCGCTGCTCTCGACGTATTCGCCGAGATTGAAGCCCGCAATCGGGATAGGCTGCTCACTCACCCAATGGCCGGCGAAGCCATCGCCCTCGCGCTCGAGCGAAACCCGCTTGCCGGTCGCGATGAGCGACCACGGCTGCGGCCAGCGGAAACTCAGGTCGTAGTTCGCCATCGCGATACCGCGATTGGGATACCAGGTGCCGCGCGCGCCGACATAGAGCAACCCGCCTCCGGCATCGGACAGTACTGACCCGGTATAGCTGAAGCGCAGCGGAAAATGCGACCCCGGCTGCAGGGGCGCTGGAAACACGACCGCGATGGTGTCGTTGCCGCGGCGCGACAGCTCGCTGCCCTCGACGGCTTCATTCTGCATGAACTCCAGTGCCTGGCCTTCGTACTCCACGCGCTTGACCTGCAGATAGCGCGACAGCTCGAACAGCACGATGCGCGGGCCGCCTTCCTTCACGTCAATGTCGAGCGTGGCATCGGCGGAAAGCGTGCGCGAGGCATCAATCGTCGCGTTGATCGTGTAGTTGCGGATGGACAAGACATGTGGCGTCCACATCGGCCCGCTGGGGCCCCCGAAGCGGGTGTCCGACAGCGGCGTCTTGCGTAGCGAACGCATGGGGAAGCTCATCCACAGGTCGTAATAGGTTTCTTTTTCGTGAGCGGAGGTGTTGCCCACCACGATCTGCTCGGGACTGCGGGTGTCAAAGAAGACGTCGAAGACGCCGTAATGCTCTCCCGCCACGCGCACGTGCAGCAGGCGATCGGGAACGGAGGCAGTCCCGCCTGGAGCTGCGACCGGGGCATCCGGGGTCCCCAAATCGCGCTTCGGTTGCGCGGATTGGGGTGGTGCGATGCTGGTGAAGGAAATGCACAGCCGCATGGCGTCGGCTTCGGCCAGGGTGCGGGCAGTGCTGTTGTTGCGGGCGATAAAGTCGGCCGCATCCTCCGGTGGCCGCAGGAATGGCGCCAGCTCGCTGGCGGTATCGTCGTTGAAGCGCAGATACGCCGAGGTGAATTTCTCCTCCAGCACCCCGGCGTTGATGAACAGCCCCAGCGACGCGCGCTCCATGCGGTCCGGTGGACGCACCAGCACTTCCCCCTCGCCCTCAAAATATGCGCCCGTGATGCGGCCATCCACGGCTTGGGTGAATGCAATCGTTCCATCATCTAACGAAAGGTGAACGTCTTCGCGGTCGATGTCGGCTTCACGAATTTTGTAGACCCGCTGCGGATCGAGTCCGACCTCGCGCAGCGCGCGATACAGCGGCAGCACCGGTCCGGAGACGAGAGGAGTGGGCGAGGACGGTTCCCTCTGCGCGGCCGGCGTTAACGCCGCGCGCTGCTGCGCAAACGCCGGCGCGGCGAACAGCAGCAGCAGAATGACAAGCACGGCTTGGGAGTACGTAAATACCGGGCGCTTCATGCGAGCACTCTTAAGGATGCTACGGAACCGGTGCGATTGTCATCTGCCATGGGACGAGCTGCGGCCCTCCCGGCGGCATCCCGATGTTTGCGCTGTTCGGGCGGGGTTTGCACGACGAATTTTGTTGGCGCGCCGCCTCGCTTGGTTCCGGACAGGAGGCAGGAATTGCGAGGCAACGAGCGCCGCAGGCGCGGAAGAGCTTAGCCCAGCCTTTCAAGGCTGGGTAGCCGATCCCATTTCGTCCAGAGTCCCTCTAGGGACGGCACAACCAAGCGGCGTTCGTTACAAGGCCCCGGGGCATGTATGCCAACCGTCTTGCGGTCAGGACCGTACCGCTTCTATAGTCACGAACCGAACGAGCCGCCGCACGTCCACGTGGACCGGGATGATCTTTCGGCAAAGTTCTGGCTCGATCCGGTGGGTGCCCCATCCTAGCCTTCGGTTGGCTAGGGTGGGAGACATGACACGATAGAATCCTTGGTGCAGGCGAATCGGAAAGCCCCGCAAAGCAGGTCCCTCATCTCCGCTGTCGCTCCGCTCGGGATGACAAATTCAAAAGGGGTAGTGAGAAAACGCGAGCCTAACAGCTCGCTAAGCCCGACCCGCTCCGGGTGCTTCAACCTAGGTAGACGACGCACTGATTTTCCGGACCTCCCCTGGGGCCGTCGCAGCTCATAGACACTTTGCAGGCTGAGCCAGAACTCAGGCGCGGTGCCGAAGAAGTGTCCCAGGCGCAGCGCGGTGTCGCCGATAATGGAGCGCCGGCCGTGCAGGATGGCGGTTATGCGGTTGGTGGGCACGTCCAGGTTGCGCGCCAGTTTGGCGGTGCTCATGCCCAACCCCTTGAGTTCTTCGGCCAAATGCTCGCCGGGATGAATCAACTTGTCGGCCATGCCTGTCATTATAAAAGTCGTTCGCTTATAGAGGTCCTTCGACTCCGCGCCCGCCCCGACGCGCAAAAGACGCGAGTCGGAAAAAGCGTCGGCGGGCGCTCCGCTCAGGATGACACCATGAATGAGAAGAGCTCGCCCAGCCTTGAAACGCTGCGCCAAACCATTCGCGGCTGTGGCGCCTCGTTACTCCCCGTTACCCTTTTTCAATTTCCGACTTGATATCCAGGTTGCGGATCAGGCGATGCAGGTAGTTGGGATGAACGCCCAGCAGCTTGGCGGCTTCCGTGTAGCTGCCTTTGGTTTGCTTCACCGCGTCCATGATCATGCGCTTCTTCAGATCGTTGATGCGGTCATAATACGTCCCGCTGCCCCCTTCCGCGGTTTGCACTTCCAGCAAGGTGTCGGGCAGGTCCTCGGGAACGATCTCGTCGCCAATCCCCAAGACGATAGCGCGCTCGATGGCATTCTCCAGTTCGCGAACGTTGCCTGGCCAGCTATAGTTCATCAGCAACGCGCGCGCTTCCGACGAAATCCCCTTCAGCGGCCGGTTGCATTTCTCCGAATAGCGCGCCGCGAAGTAAATGGCCAGCAACGCAATGTCATCGGGACGCTCGCGCAGCGGCGGAACGACTACCGATACCACGTTCAGGCGATAGTAGAGGTCCTGGCGAAACTCCCCCGCCTTGATCGCCTCTTCCAGGATTTTGTTGGTGGCCGCGATCACGCGCGCGTTCAGCTTCAAAGGGCGCGTGCCGCCGACGCGCTCGAACTCGTGCTCCTGCAAGGCGCGCAGCATTTTCGCTTGCAGCATGGGCGCCATCTCTCCGATTTCATCCAGGAAAATCGTGCCGCTCTCGGCCACCTCCAGCTTGCCCTTCTTCATGGCAATGGCGCCGGTGAACGCGCCCTTCTCATGTCCGAACAGCTCACTCTCCAGCAGGGCCTCGGGGATGGCGGCGCAATTGATGGCCACGAAGGGCTTGTCGGAGCGCGTGCTGTTGCGATGAATGGCGCGCGCGACCAATTCCTTGCCCGTCCCGCTCTCGCCGCGAATCAGCACCGTCGAGTCACTGCGGGCCACGCGGGCAATGAAGTTCAGCACCGCGCGCATCTGCTTGCTCTCGCCAATCAACACGTCTTCCAGTTCAAGCTCCGCCTGCAAACGGCGGTTTTCGTTGCGCAGTGCCTCGGTCGCCAGCACATTCTCCAGGGTCACCGCGGCAATGCCGGCCACCGAGCTCAGGAAGTGCACATGATCGTCCTGGAAGGTGTCTTTGCTTTTGGCAATCATGTACAGCACACCCACCGCCCGTTCCACGCCCACCAGCGGAACGCAAAGCACGCTCTCGTCGCCATCTTGCGCGTCGATGAGCAAGGGAGTGCGCTCCCACAAGACCCGCTGCACCAACTCTCGCCGGATACGAATCGAATCGGCGCCCGGGCGGCGGTGCCACAGGCTGCTGGAAGTTGGTTCCTCATCGCCATGGCGCAACATCACCACCGCGGCGGAATCCGCCGGGATGACCTCGCCAATCAGCTCCAGCAGGCGGCGCTGCAGTGGTTCCAGTTCGCGGATGGAGTTGATGGTATTCGCAATCTTGAAGAGCGCGTTGAGATCGCGCGCCATGCGGCCCACATCGGTCCCGCCTTGTGGGACCGAGCGATAGGCCCGTACATTGGTCGTAGACAGCGCGTCCTCGAGATATTCTTCTTTGAACTGCACCTCCGCCTGCACCGGTTCTTCGTCTTCCGTGATCAGGAAGACGAGTTCACAGCGCCCAACGCGAACGGTGTCGCCGTGAGACAGCAGTTTGCGGCGGACCGGAATGCCGTTGACGAAGGTACCGTTGTGGCTGTCGAGATCGACCAGGTGAAAGGCGACATCGGTCTTGCTGATGGTGAAGTGGCGCCGGGAAACAGCGCGGTCGCGCAGGCTGAGATGATTGGCCGAATCCCGGCCAACCGAAAGCTGATCGCCCGTCAGCCGGACCACCGAGCCCTTGGACGGCCCCGAGATGACTACCACCCTGGCGTCCACACTTGCCTCCCGATACAGCCGCAGTTCGAGAGTAATGCCAAAGCAGAACTACGTCCAGCTAAGCAGACCGGTTGAGCCGCCGAGGCAGCCAACCGTAATCGTGAAACCAAACAGATAGTTTGAGCTAACCATTCGGATAGTAAACTGGCGAAGTTATTCTTGCAGTGACATTCCAGGCAGTGGAATCGAGCCCGCTGCCACGTTGTAAGTTACTGGAAAATGAAGATCAAAGAAAAGCCCGTTCCGGATCGCCTTCGTGGCACGCCATTTGCTACATCACTTGCATTCGTAGCCCCTCAGAAGCCGTCGACGAACTCGCTCGACGGGTGAGTCGAGTACATGGGAAGCTCGACAGGGCGCGAAGCTGGTTCTCCGATGGCCCGGAGACCGTGAGCGTAGAGGTGAGCCCGCTACATCACGCGATGCAGAGACCCGGAGTGGGAGCGCTCCGGGTCTTTCGTTTTTCGCGATGTGCATGAGCCCTCACATCGCGGGTCTACAATGTAGTCATGCCTCGCATCGCGCGACTCGAAAAAGACCAGGTCGATCCCGAAACCGGCAAGATCTACGACACCTATCTCCAGGAACGCGGCAACGTGCCAAACATGTTTCGCACCGTCGCGCACCGGCCGGAAATCTTTCGCACCATGATCGCGCACTTCCGAGCGGTGATGAACACCGGAACCGTCTCCGCCAAGCTGAAGGAACTGGTGATCGTCCGCACCTCGCAGCTCAATCATTGCGAGTATTGACTGGCCTCGCACACCGCCTTGGCAAGGCGGCATGGCTGGAGCGAAGAGCAGCTCAACAATCTGGCGAACTTTTGCAACCGCTCCGATTTCACCGACGCCGAGAAAGTTGCGCTGGAGTTGGCGGAGCGGGTGACGCGCGATTCCAACGAAGTTGATGACGCCTTCTGGAGCGAGCTGCGCAAATATTACGACGAAGGCGAGATCATCGAGTTGCTGGCGGCAATCGGACTGTTCAACTACTTCAACCGCTTCAACAATGCACTGCGCATGGAGCCGACGAAGTAAGGAAGCAATCAGCAATCAGCAATCACCAATTAGCAGTTAGCAAAGCGACGGGCATTTAGCTGCATGCTGCCTTCTTGCCTCCAAAATGTTCTACGTAGAACAATTTTGAAAATGTTCTACGTAGAACGATAGTTGGAGAAATGTTCCACGTAGAACATTTTTTCGGTCTGTAAGCTACTGCGTAGAAAGCACTTATCATATACCACGTTGGTGGGGTAATTAGGGCCCGCGGAAAAGGTAACCATCCAGCGGCTTTGATTCCTGAAGTGGGCCTGCCCCGCCGCGTTTTCAGCCAGTCCCGAGCTCGAACACCACGCCGCGGCCCCGAATTGCAACCACGGCACGACCTCCCTCGGCACGACAACGACTCGCGCGCCTTGTCGGCCGAACTGCAACCGTCGCCAGCTTTATTTCTCGTTGGATGCCCTGCCGAGTTGCGCTATCATCCGGCGAGCATGCCACTGCGCGTCTTCATCAGCTACAGCCACGACAACCAGGAGCACATGGACCGCGTCTGGGAGCTCTCCGAGCGCCTGCGCGGCGATGGCGTGGACTGCCGCATCGATCAACAGGAAGAGTCTCCACCCGAAGGCTGGCCGCGCTGGTGCCGGAACCAGGTACTGGAATCGCAGTTCGTACTGGTGGCATGCACCGAGACCTATCAGCGACGGTACGAAGGCAACGAGGAGCCGGAGACCGGGCGGGGAGCACAGTGGGAGGGCTTCGTTATAACCCAGCAGCTCTATAACGCTGCAGGCCGAAACACAAAGTTCGTTCCCATCTTCTTTGAGAATCGCGACGCACAGTTCATTCCGATCGAGCTGCAGGGCGCGACCTATTACATTCCCGTTTCGGATGGCGGTTATGAGGGCTTGTTCGGGCGCATCACCGGCCAGAAAAAACGGCTGCCATCGCCGGTGGCAGCGGCGGTTCGCAAGATCACGAGCGACCGAAAGCCGTCGGTGCAGACGCCGGAGAATAAGTCGCCTTCCCCGAAGCCCTCGCTTGCAGACCCGAACCAGCGCTTCAACATTCCGCCGGAGAATCCTTTCTTTACCGGTCGCGAAGATGTGCTCGAGGGACTAAAGGCGACGCTGGCGAGGAGCGGCATTGCGGCGCTGACCGGCTTGGGCGGGGTGGGCAAGACACAGACTGCGGCGCACTACGCGCATCGGCATGGCGACGAGTATCCCTGGGTGCTGTGGGTGAGAGCGGAAACATTGGAGACGCTCTTCTCCGATCTGTCGCAGCTTGCGGCGCGGCTGGAGCTGCCCGAGCGCGAGGCGCGGGAACAGAGCATGGTGCTCGACGCAGTGAAGCGCTGGCTGGATGAGCAGGAGCGCTGGCTGCTGGTGCTCGACAACGTGGAGGATTACGGCATTGTCCGCGACCTGACGCAGAAGGCAAATTTAAACAGCCATCACATAATTGTCACCGCACAGCGACAGGTAATACCGGCCGTCGAGCGGCAGCGGGTGAACCCCATGGACCGCGATCACGGTGCATTGCTGCTGCTACATCGTGCGAATACGCTGCGAGCCGGCGCGCCGCTTTCCAGCCTGGACTCGAGTACTGTGACGGTGGCGTGCGAGATTTCAGATGAGGTTGGGGGCTTACCGCTGGCGCTCGATCAGGCCGGGGCCTACATTGACGAGACGGCTTCCAGCTTACGGGGGTATCTGGACCTCTTGCGCAAGCACGGCGACAAACTGCTGGACCGGCGCGGTGAGCTCGACTTCGATCATCGTTCCGTTGCCAAGACGTTTATCGCCTCATTCGAAAAACTGCAAAAGCTGAACGCCGCGGCGGCGGAATTGTTGGAGGCGACGGCCTTCCTTCCGCCGGATGCGATTCCAGAGGAGATCTTCAGCGATGGCGCTGCCGAGTTCGGGCCGGAGCTGAGCGGCGCAGCTTCCGATCCGCTGAAGTGGAACGATGCCATCGGCGCGACCCTCAGGTACTCGTTGCTGGAGCGCGATCCGGATAAGAAGTTGCTGGCGGTACATCGCATGGTGCAGGCGGTGCTGAAGTCGCGGATGAACGATGAGGAACGGAATCAGCGGGCCGGGCAGGTGCTGCGCGCGGTGAATGCGGCTTTTCCCCTCGTTGAGTTTGAAACATGGCCGAGCTGCGAGCGGCTGGTGCCCAGCGCGCAGGCCTGCGCCGGGCTGATAGAGGATTATGGCTTGGTAGATCCCGCGGGCGCGCGACTGCTGAACCAGGCCGGATGTTACTTGGACGATCGCGCGCGATATTCAGAGGCCGAGCCGCTCTATCGTCGCGCGCTGGCCATCGACGAGAAGGTTTATGGCCCGGATCACCCCGAGGTCGCGACTTACCTCAACAACCTGGCCCTGTTGCTAAAGGACACGAACCGGCTGGCGGAGGCGGAGCCGCTGATGCGGCGGGCGCTGGCGATCGATGAGAAAGCTTTGGGCCCGGACCATCCCAGCGTCGCCATTCGCCTCAACAACCTGGCCCGGTTGCTAAAGGACACGAATCGGCTGGACGAAGCGGAGCCGCTGATGCGGCGGGCCCTGGATACCGACAAGAAAGCTTTGGGCCCGGATCATCCAGACGTTGCCCGGGACCTCAACAACCTGGCCCAATTGCTGAAGGCCACGAACCGGCTGGCCGAGGCGGAGCCGTTGATGCGGCGGGTCGTCACCATCGTCGAGAAGGCCTACGGACAAGGCCACCCTAAGGTCGCAACCAGCCTCAACAACCTGGCCGGGTTGCTGAAGGTTACGAACCGCCTGGACGAGGCGGAGCCGCTGATGCGGCGCGCGCTGGCGATCGACGAGAAGGCCTACGGCCTCGACCATCCGGACGTAGCCATAGACCTCAACAACCTGGCCGCGTTGCTGAAGCACACGAACCGGCTGGACGAGGCGGAGCCGCTGTATCGCCGCGCGCTGTCAATTTTCGAGAAATCGCTGGGAGACGATCATCCAAGAACCGTCACGGTTCGCGACAATCTCGCGCTACTCCTTCGCGAGATGGGCAAGCAGGCCGGCTGATCCCTCGCCGTCAGCGGCTGGAGCGGATTGTCGAATCCGGGGCTTGAAAGGGCGCGGCTTTAACAGGCTGCTGAAAAAGTCGTTGTTGGAATGCTTTGTAACAGGGCACGACTTCACAGGCCGCTGAAAAAGTCGGATTCGGGCTGCTTTGAAGGGGCGCAGCTTTAGCTGCGCCGTTCTAAGCCCTTTATTTTTGTCATCCCGAGCGGCCTTCAGGCCGCGAGGGATCTGCGTGCTCGACTTTTTCAGCGGCCTCTTCAATCGTGCCGAGAGCGCCGGTCCTTGATTTTCGTCTGAGCCGGCTTCAGCCGCCGGAACACTCGCAAGACCGACTCGGTTAACAATTTCTGGAAAGCG